>Ga0210245_100274_pt1 | contig 46078 bp, 24 predicted proteins | sample ChrtobMetaP3_4mM_FD_155450 | JGI IMG/M metagenome (GOLD analysis project Ga0210245, IMG submission 155450) | Chrysochromulina tobin associated microbial communities from unialgal haptophyte culture, Seattle, Washington, United States - P3_4mM | ecosystem: Host-associated > Algae > Haptophytes >...
ATACGGTCCGGGGTTCATCAGTGTGATGACACCCGGTGACCCCTTACCCCCCCCCTCCCGACACATCGAACCCCCCTTTTCCGTAGGGGAAGTTCGGGAGGTTGTGGAAAAACCATCCACCCTGGGGAGGATTTTTCGATGCGTTTCACGGCCCGCCCCCGGATGGGGGGCGTCGCGCCGTAGGGCGACGGTGTCGTGGTGGTCCTCGTCGTGACCGACCCCTTATGGGGAGCCGGCCGCGCCCACCCCCTGAGGGGGAGGGCGGTGACGAGATTGAGCTCTCTAGGGATTTGTGTGTGTGTATTTGTAAGAAAGTGGTGTGTGTCAGTATTGACTTGACTTGTTTTTGCTGGGAGGTGTTTTGGGGATGGACTTTCTTCTTTTGGGGTTCTTCTTTTGGGAGCTTTCTTTCTCTTTCTTTCTTCTTTGTGTCGTGACGAAGGTTGATGATGGAAAACAGGCCATCTGAATGGAGCTCCAGCGTGCGCTGGTGGGAGTCCCTGAGGAGAGTCGCAGAGCGGCGAGCGTCATTGGGGATCTGCTGAGAGAGGTCGTTTGAGGTCTATAGCCGGAAGGAGCGAGGCTCCCACGCAGCATCTTCAGGGAGCGCCGAGGCACTATGAAGTAGGATTGAGAGATAGAGAGTGCGCGCGCGCGCGCGCATCGCGGAGATGGTGATGAGGGCCGCGATGAGAATCGATCTTGGGCCTGCCAGGCTAGTTAGTGGGAGGCCGGGCGGGCTGGGGGGTCGCGCGAGCTTGAGAGGGCGAGCTGGGCCCGCGCTGGCGGGCGGGTTCGAGCGTAGATGGGCGGGCTCCACCGACATTTTTAATTATTGTCAAACTTTCTAAAAGGGGGGAACTTTCTAAAAGGACTCACATACACACACAGTGTATTGTGTGGTCCTGTTTTAATTCACACACATACACATTCACACTTCGTCGCGGTGTCGCGTGTCGCGACTCGCGTCTTCGTCTCGGTGTCGCGGCGGCGCGATGGTGCGGACCTGGCGGTGGATGCTGCTGTTACTTCGCTCACATGCCGCTTTGGGTAAGTGCGAAACCTCGTGTGCGGCCTGGGCCAGCCAGAGTTTGTTAGACACTTGCAATCATCCGTTGTGCGGCAGCTGTGGAGCAGCGATCGGCTGCCCACGGAATGCCATGGGCTCGCCGCTGCTACCGCCGCCAAGCTCACCGCGACCGCCGCCACCCTCGCTGCTGCTGCCGCTGCCTTTGCCGCCTTCGCCGCCATTGCCACTGCCGCCACCGCCGCGATCGTCACAGCCGTCGTCATTCCCCACGGGAGGGCCGCAGCAACGCGCAACGGCTCCGGCGCAATGCTCGCAGCGCTATGGCAGTTGTCTCGCGCCTCCCAACTGCTGTGCGGACGCGCACGATGGATGCTACATGCGTGCCGAAATCCTCTTCGCCATGTGCATGCCGCTGCACAGTGTGCCGTGCGAAACCCGCCAGCAGCAGCAGCGGCGTGCGCACCGGCGGCTTGATGCCGGCCTAGCTGCTCAAGTCCATCAAGCAGCGGCGGCCACAGAACGATGGCTGTGCCCGAGCGTGTGGGAAGAATCAGAAGAAGCGGAGAAGGCGGAGGAGGCGGAGGAGGCGGAGGAGGCCGAGGAGGCCGAGGAGGCCGAGGAGGTTGCGCCGCCGCCACCGCCGCCACCGCCGCGTGCACAGTCACCAGCGCCACTTCATGCGCTGCTAACGCACGGCGCTTCTCAGTCGCCCTCGCCGCCACCTGCACCGCCCGATCCCTCGCCACCGCCTCCGGACCCACCGCCACCTCTCACGCACGGCGCTGTGCTGGATCATCCACCGCGGCCTCCACCTCGGCCACCACCACCTCATGAGCACAGCGCTGCACTAGCTCAGCCACCGCCACCTCCGCCTCAGCCGGCACGCCTTTTTATCGTGGCAGGTATACTCTTCGTCCTGGTAGGCGTAGGCATTCGTCATCTCGTCTTTGAGGTCATGTCGCGTAAGCTTGGTACCCAGGTGAACAAGCGGCACGACAGGGCGATTGATCTCGCGCCAACCTTTGACGAGACGCCGGCAGACTTTGACGACACGCCGCTGGAAGCGCTGGCCGCCCTGCAGGACCTTCGTGCACAAGTGGCTGCCCTCAAGGGCGCTACCGCGAGCGCGAGCTGTGAAGACTCTGCGGATTCGTCAGACGGCGCCGGATTGGGGTACGGCGCACCACAGCGAGGGGTCGGGGTGCGCGCGCCGACGCATTGCATCGCGCCGGCACGGCCAGCAATGGCACGTCCGATGGTGGCGCGGCCAGTGGCGGCGCACATCGCTGTGAAACAGGGCGCCCACAGCGCGGTGAAGCAAGGCGCACAGGCCCTCGCCGCTGCGGTCACGAGCGCGGCGTCCAATGCCGCTGCGCGCGGATCCAAGTATGAGAAGGCGGCGCTCACCGCCGGCGACGAGGACGACGAGGACGACTCGTGGCTCTGAGACATTGGCGCACGCACTGTCCGCCGATCGGCAAGACGACAAGACTCTTTTTTGCGTCTCCGCCGTCAGTGCGTTTTCATCGCCGCCAGATGCTGTGATCGACCGAGGTGCGTTGCGAAACGACTACGAAACGATGAGCACACGGCGCGGCGGGGTGCAGTGGCCCGACTCCGACGGCTCCTTTCACCTTTGCGTTGCAGGTTGGAGCGTTGGACAGGGCGTCAGTCCGTGCACACGTGTGTGCGTTGTCGTATGCTGCTCTATACGTTCGGCGGCCGCGGCGCGTCGGTGAACGGTGCTTTGAATAGCTTTGCGTTCGAGGAGGCTTTTATGAAATCTATTACTATAAGAAATCTATGCCTCTTGAATGCTCCACCTTCGTCGCGCGGCCTTATCTTCCCGCGCGCCGCGGCCAAGAAAGAGCCGCGCTATAAAAAAAACCGTTACACCGTATAATTAATAATCGAATACTAGTTCGCGGTCGTGCCGGTCGTGCAGGAACGGGTTCGCGGTCCTGCCGGTCGTGCCGGTCGTGCGTTCTCCGTTCATTTTTTATTAAAGCGATGCATCTTACTACTCGCGAGATAAAACATTAATAACTTTAACAGATAACACTTCGATTCTTCGTTCCACGGTACTCCGCGAATAGAGTCCCTCACTGTGAGTACCACACGCTCACGGAGGATGAGAATAGGCTCTCTCGAGTCTCGTCGAGCCGGTAGGCGCGCCTCCCCCGCTCCGCGCCGGTCTCATACTCAGATCGGCTTTCGGCCCACTCGCGCGCTCACGCAACTCCATCTGTCTCTTCCTCCTTCTCAAGGCGCTTGGAGATCTTAAAGCCAACCCTAGCCCTGCCCGCCGTCGCAATCCGCGCAGTCCAGCCGGAGAATCCCGATTGGATCGTTAGGATGTTCGAGATGCTCCGCTTCTTGCCCTCATCGTCGCCGAGCTGACTCAGCTCGACCGCAGACGCCAGGCGGGGTTCGACGATTTTCAGGGTCAGGGCGCTCGCGCCATCTTCGCTGACGACTTCGAAGGTGTCGTTGGCCTTGAAATCGTCGAAGAGCATGCCCTCTACCAAAATATTCTCTCCCAGATGGTCCACCTTTGTAGCGGAGCCGCCTTGCTGCTGGACCATGTCGATCATATCCGTTGTCAAGATGCTCACGAGACGATCCGCCTCATAGTGCACGCCGTCGTCTGCCATGGCCACTGACGCGTCGCGCTCTACGAGGCGAGTCACCGTACCCGACGTGCGCAGCAGGTAATTGGGAATGCCATTTGTTTTGGGAACCTCCGACACGTCGCCAAGAGCCTTTCTCGCCGCGGGCGAAAGATCCGCTGCCGGCGAAAGATCCAAGCGGCACGGTCGAACTCGTAGTTGGACGGAACGGCAAGCAGGTGCATGCGGCGCGGTCCAACTGCGAGCGAACGACAACTGCAGTGCGCAGAGAGCGACCCAGCGTCGCGCCATGCTTTGCAAAACAGTGATGGAGAGTGCGAAAGGAGAGAAGCGTGTTTGAGCTTCTCTTTTCTGCCAGGGAGCTTCTCGAGGTCTCATGGGAGCTCAACATGAGATCACTCAGGTTTCTTGCAACGACACAGGTCACAGATCAACGACAATGAACGAATTCCGCTCGAATTCTCGCACCTGACGTTCCACACTTCTACTACTCGTGAATATTCGTGACCGAGTTAAAAACGGAGCTCGGAAGCTTACCGGTAACCCGGGGTACGTGTGAACCGTCGGTAAAAACCGTCGGTCCGCCCATTCACAGAATGTTTCTACATAGTGTAGGAAGGGGTTTCCAAGCAACTGGGCGGGGCTCGGCTACTGGGCGAGCCGCACTGCGCGGCACCTGTGCGGTCTAAATCGACCGCACTGCTCATCCTCAATTCCTCATGCGCACTAGTGCGGGGGGAAACGAACGCCGGGACGAACGCAGTGTGCGGGGAAATCGAGCGCTGTGTGCGGTGTGAAAATAGACCACTCTGCGTTTTTTTCGAGCGCCGTGCGGTCGAGTCCCCCCGCACTGCGACCTCGCCCAGTAGCCGAGCCCGCCCAGTTGCTTCGAACCCCTTCCTAACTTGGACTCAGAAGCTGTGCGACCTTTTTGCGACTCCCCGTCCGCGAACACGCACGCCGCCGGAGGTGTCTGCTCCTGGGCATATGCACAGAACGCACTGCGTACGATACGAGATATGGCTTCCATATGCCTACCAAGGCAACAGGCTGTGCATTTCGCCCACTTGGGACCGCACCTCGGACATGTGCCAAGACAGCAACCAACGGGGCATTGTTACGAATATGTCCGAATCGCGTGTGCAGAGGCTGTGCAGCCAGGACCCTCGCTGCAAAGGCTATGCTCGGCAAGGCTGGCCCGCAGAGGCTTTCATTCCAATGACGAGCTGGATCAATCGCCAACCACCGATCGCTAACTGGACCAGCTTGTACAAGTACGACATGTGTGGGGTCCCGTCAGCCACTCAGGCCCAGTCGGCGGGCTCAAAAGCGCTGACCGAGGCGATGCGGTCGTGGCAGCTTCTGGCGGTCCAGAAGGCCAGGATCGAGGGGAACTATCGCGAGCTGAGGGAAAGAGCTGCCCTGCTGAGGCGCAATAGCATGGTTCCAGAACTGTCAAGGTCTCCTGTGCTTTACCTCTTCTCCGGCCCGGACATCTTTCACGCCGCGTCATTATTTCCGAATGCAAGACGCTACACGATGCTAGCGTCGGTGCCGTTCGGCGATCCTACACTCTTCTTGTCCAACGAGTATCGCGAGTTCACCTTGAACGTCACCTCGAAATTCCTCGCAATGTGGAAGTTCCATGGTTTCAGCTGGACTGAGTCGACTTGGATGAATAGGAACCTCGAGATGAATTTTGCGCGAGTCGATGGCGATCGGCGCAGATTCCAAGACACGCCGGTGGGCGTCTTGCCCATTTTGCTCCTCGCTCTTGGCATCCTAGGTCATCCCATCGTAGGCATCGATCGCCCTCCGTCAAACGCTTACGTGCGCCTTCTTTGTCCGACCATGAGTGTGCGGTACGTCGTTCGCCACCTCGGCCTGTACGAGGCGTCGCACTCGATGGCCGACGAGTTGGACGATCTCGGCGAACTGCTCGCCGCAGACGATTCGAGCACGGTGGAGCGACATATCACGTTCATCAAGGCGGCCGATCCTGGAAACGTACAGGACATCCTTCTCGCCCCTTTGTTCCGGAACTGGCTGCTGAATGCGAGCGCTGCGGTCATCAACGACGAGACGGGTTTGCAGCCCTCGGATTTTGGACCCACGACGCCAGAATCCACTCCCGGCGTCGGGTTAGCCCCCCCTACATCAGACTGGGAGGTTCATACATATGGCAACTTCTCTTCGCTGCAGGTGTGCTATGCGGAACAGGCGATTCCAAAATGGTGGCTCCAGTCCATCAACTGCAACCTCGTGCCGTCGAAACGGTTCCCGATAACGCCCGAGGCGTGCCTCGTCAGGAATGGGAAGATGGCGAACAGGTCAGCTGAGCTCCAAAAAATGTATGCGAGCGCCGAGCTGCCCTTCGCTTTTGGATATGGCTTATCTTGTGCTAATGGTACTCTGGTTGGTGGTGTGATGATGGTGGCCCACCGGAAGGAGGGCACGCCAAACGGTAGGGCGGTGGTCGTTTCGCTACGCTAGCAGCGATCTCTGGCTTTGTAGAATGTTGGTTATCGACGGTGCACACCCCCGGGACCCGGTACACAGATTGAGATTCCCAGCGGAGCGTGCGGCGCCGCGGCCGCCAGGGGACAGCGCGCCGTTGACTAGCATTCACGCAGCGTGAACAGCTGTGAGGCTCGATTGAATATACGCAACCATGCCGCACTCGACCGCGTGCGCCGGGCGGCCGCGGCGTCGCCTCGCAAGGGCTAGCGCCACAAGCGCCGGGGAGCTCCGGCGGCACGGCGGCGCCAAACCGATGAAACCGCCGCGCCGGGCCGACCGCACGCCCGCCAGGGCCGCGCGGTGCACCGCGGCGGCCGCGGCCGCGTTCCCGCGTAGCTACGTCGACGCGCGGCCGCATGCCCGGGGGCGGCGGGCGCGCGTCCGCGGTCTGCCCGGGTGCGGATACGTGCTCGACGTTGACGTGCTGTATGTCGCGCCGCGCATCGTCGCCGGTGCATGTCGCGCACGTCATCCCTCGACAAATCGGCCTTTGTTACGTACCTACGGTATATGAAAAAGTTAAAGTAACGCACGCGCTCTTAAGCGTCAGCCGTCACCGGCTATACCTATAGAGCAAGGCCGGTCGCGCACACGTGCGCTATAGGTGCGTCCGGTCTCGCACGCGTGGCTTTCAAGATTCAACGCAATCAGTCGGCACGCCGTCGATCCGATCCCGTATTCGCCACACGCGTTCACCGTGAAGCGTGATCGGTCATGCGTTTCCGTTGCCTTCGGAATCTCCGGAACAGAAAATACGGTACAGCAGTCCGAGTCGACTCTTTCTCCGCCGTCCGCCCCATTGTGCATTGACCGCATCCCCCGCGCTTTGTCCCATTGGATTCGCTCTCTCCGGGCTTTGTCTCCGCTTGTTCTGCTCGCGATCAAACAAGTTCCACCTCGGCCTGCCAGGCGGCCTCGATCGCGGCGCCGGCCTTCGGGCGGCCGCGCTGCCCACTTCGCATGCGGCTCGAGTCCTCGGCCTTGGCATTGCCGCTCGTCGCGGTCGTACCGCTCATCGCTGGCGCAATCTGCGGCACACGTCGCTGGCGCACCTTACGCCTTGGACTTGGCGTGGATGCGCTCGGCGGTCCGGGTGCCATCGCAGGTGTCGCCACGAGACCCCACGCCCGCAGGGCCTCAGCAAAGACGAAACTCTCCGCCTCGGACGGCTGGCAGTGCGTCAGCTTCGGCTCCACGTGCACACGCAGCTCCTCCAAGCCCTTGTCGAAGAGCTCAGCATAGGACCTCAGTGCGAGGCTCGCGGCGATGCAGTGATCGCACGCGCCGTGGAAGGCAAAGATCTTGAGCGCGGTCTTGTCTGGCCCAACGGCCCGAAGCGTACTCTTGTACACGTGCCCAAAAGACGCAAACACGCCCGCAAGCAGCTTCGGATGCGTCAGCGCAGCGTCGAGTGCGGTGCAGCAGCCTTGGGAGGCACCTCCGATGGCCACACGAGCGTAGTCGCCACCCAGGAGCTCGGCTTCGCCATCGATAACCTCATGGATCTTGGCGCGGCTCCACGCGAGCTGACCCTCGTCGATCTCTTCCTCCACTTCTGGCGTGCCGTCGGCGCCGCCATGGTCCGTGTAGTAGTCGTGCCAAGCCGGATGCCGCGGAGAACCCTCGTAGCAGGAGACGGCGCGGACGGGAGCGTTGAGGAAGACGAGCTTGAGGGACGAGAGCGCGGGCTGGCCTAGCCGACGAGCGAGCGCCGGAATCCAGCCCGACGCAAGCTGCTTTCCCGATGAGGTGAAGCCGTGCAGCATGATGACGGTGCCAGCGTGGTGGCGGCCATCTCGCGGCTGGAGAATGAAGGGCGGCGGCAACGAGCGTGGGCCGATTCGCGTCTTCTCGCGGGTCCGCCGCGGCGAGAGCAGCTCCTGGCAGCTCGACTTCTCGGGCGTCGTTGGCATCCGTAAGAGACTCAGCTTGTGCAAGCCCGTCATCGCGGCCAGAAGAGGCGTGGGGCAGTCGTCCACTGTCGGGGTCGGGAGCGCGTCCGTGTCGACCTCAGCAGGGCGCCGACTCTGGAAGAAACTCGTTGGGCCGTCGTCCATTTTACTTTTGCAGATGGTTTCGGGCTCCTCTGAGATCGGCGTGTCGGCCTACAGTCGGCCTGCATGCACAGAGTTATCGGTACAGTCTGTACCGTTAGCACAGAGGTTGTCAACTTCGTACAGTATGAGGGGCTCGACTTGAGTCCAGCTCCCTTTCAAAGCGGCACATGTGGGGAAAAGTTTGATTGGCTCCCTTGGCGATCGGCACAGTGACGGCACAGTGAGGGCGGGCGGTGTCACAGTTCAATCTCGCGCTGGGGCGAAATCGCAGTCAGCGAGGAGCAAATGCCCAAGATCGTCTTCGAAACTACTCTCGTGCGGCACACCAAGCAGGAGCCGCTCGGGCTGGGCCTGGACTCGCCGGACGCCAACGGGTTTCTTCTGTTGGGAATCAAACCGGGCTCACCCGCCGGACGGTGTGGCGCGCTCGAGATCAACGATCGGATCGTGGCTGTCGGCGGCCGCCCCGTCTCGGGGGACTCGGACTTTGCTGAATTGCTCGCGAGCAATGGCCCAGGGCTGTATGTGACGCTGGAAATATTGCGCACGCTCACGTCGTCAGGTGCAGCCACAGCAAAAACAGCAACCGATCCCGGCGGAAAGCAGCAGCAGCTTCCGGACTGGACTCCGCCGGTGGGTCGGAGTAAGGGTCGGAGTGCAGGTTTGGGGAGCAGCTCTGACCCATCGATGCCGCAGGGCCGTGGCTTGTTGCCGGCTCAGTCGACGCTCCACCCTCGCACGGTGCTCCAGTCAGAGCCCGCAGAGCCCATGCCAAGGCCGGCTGCCGAGAAGGTTGTTCACGGCAGCCCCCCTTCCATCGTCGGGCACATCTGCTCATCTAGCGCACCCATCATCAATGTGGAGCCGCTCTCTCCGTCTTCGGCAGGCAAGGCGGCCCTTCGCAGAGTGCGTACTGATGGGCCGCGACTGAGCACCGACGGCGGGGCCTCAACCGCCACGGCGGGCTCCGCGGACTTGCCCCCGATGCCCTATGCCAACGTCACCGTGCAACATGAACAAGTGCCCAAGCCGCTCGTTCAGAATCTGCGCGTGACGTTAGAGCGCGACGCGTACGAAGGTTTCGGGATGGGGATCGGCTTCGACGGCGGCGAAGCTCATCTGACAGGAGCCCCGCTAGCCGTCATTTCGGGCATCGGTGAGGGCACGCCGGCGATGCGCTGTGGGCAGCTGCGCAAGGGCGATCGCGTGGTGGCGATCAACGGGCGAACGGTGAGCGACTTGTCCGACTTAGGCGCCCTCAAAGAGATGACGACCGTGACATTCGATATCACGCGCATCGTCGACCTCGGTGAGCCTTCGATACATGCCATGGCATCACAGGTCAAACTTGCGGCCATAACTGCGCCGATGGCCGATTCGTCTCCTCCATCTTCAGCGCATCGACGGAATGGGTGCGAGCAAGGGGCAGGGGTGGTTGGTGGTCGAGCGAGCGAGGAGGCGATGCATGAAGTCCCTGGACTAGTACTAGTCGATGTGCACGAAATGGTAAGGGCGCCGGAGCTGGTGGTGACCATGGAGGATGTCGCACTGGTGGCTGCGACGAAGGTGGAGGAGACTATCGAGAATGTAGTGAAGGTGGCGTTCACGGCGACGAGAGCGATCATCAGCCCGATCGGCCACGTGTTTCAGAAGGTCTGGGGTGGGGCGCCCGAGGTCGGTGAGGCGCTTTGCGCAGGACCGCGTGTTCGCCCTGCGCTGCAGCAGGAACCGAGCGCCGATCTGCATCAGTCCTCACCGCTTCGCATCGTCCGGCCGTCGACTCGACGAGATTCGCCGTGGGTTGAGCCTCCTCTTCGCTCACTGTCGCCTCCTGGCCTGGAATTGCAAGTATCTACAGACGCAGACTGGGTGTCCATCGATCAGAAGCCGCCGCCCTCCCCGCAAAAGCCGTCGTCGCCCTTGCCAAAGCCGCCACGAGGATCACGGCCGCTGACACCGCCGTTGGTCGAGAAGAGCCCACCCGTGCCAGCACCGGCTATGAAAGGATTGAAAGCATCATGTTGTTGGGCTCTTGCGAGGGAAGTCGCGAATGTCACCGTGTGGTGCTTCATATACTTTGGTACGGGAGCTGCTTTCTACATGCACGTCGAGGGCTGGAACATTTGGCAGAGCCTCTACTTTCTGATGGTGATTGCTAGCTCGGTGGGCTATGGCGACCTGAAGCCGAATCCCCATGGCTGGGAGAGCCGCGCCTTCACTGTCGTCTACATCATCTTCGGCGTTTGCGTCGTGTTTGCCCTGCTCTCGTCGCTGATCACCAAATGCGTCGTCAAGCCGTTCATCGACTCGTCACGCGCGGCGCTCGAGCGCCGGTTTCCGCAGAGTGCTATCGACCTTGACGGCACTGGGGTCCTTGTGAAGGTGCCTCGGACACCATTCTGCTACTACGGTAAGAACCTCGCCATTCCGCTCATTATGGTCGTGGTCATCCAATGCCTCTTCGCCTGGGTCTTCTGCATCATCGAAGGCTGGGATTTTGAGACCTCTTTCTATCACTGCATCAATACGATGGCGACCGTGGGCTACGGCGATGTCGCTATCAACGGCGACCCGGGGCGCATGTGGGCTTTCTTTCACATCGCCATCTCGGTGTCCATTCTGTCCGCCATCTATGCCGACGTGAGAACACTGCAGCAGAAACGCGCGGAGGCGAGCCACAAGATGAAGATGATCCAGGGCTCGCTCGACGTGAACCTGATGATGAGCCTCGACAAGAACGGAGACGGCGTCGACAAGTTCGAGTTCGTCACTGGTATGCTCGCACTTCTCAACGCTGTGAAGCAGGACGACGTCGACGTGTTCGTCAAGCTGTTCAAAGTCCTGGACGTGGACTCGTCGGGCACACTCACCAAGGACGACATCCAAGAAGGTCTTGCCGCTCGCCAAAAGCAGTTCGATTCCATGGAGAACATTTTCGAAGCTGGCTCCGTCATAGACAGGGCCGACTTGGCTGTCTTCGGGCCACGAGCGCCAAGCCCTCTGGACGCCTACAACATTGCGATGCTGCGGCGCGGCGGCGCCAACACGGCGAGCAGTTCAAGCACGCTTCAAGGTTGAGTGTGCTCGGAATTCATCGGCAGGACCTTCGCAGGCCTGACTCCGCGCGTGCTCCCAAGATTCCGCCGAGAGAGATCAGAGGTACTCACTCACTCAGTGCCAACTGAGGTAGAGGGCACTTTGTGTTGAGAGTCTCTAACTGTTGGTTGCTAGGACCTCGGGGGCATCGGAGCGCACCTGCGCGATCTTTGCACTTGAGATCGTTGATCAGATGGAAAATCGTCGATTTACGTATTACGAGGTTCGATTTTGCAGTGTCTCGCCATGTGTCTCGCTTAGTGCGTGGTCGCCGTTGGCGTTGCGCGTTGCCCGTTCTCGGTTCTGGATGCCACACTTGAAGGCTCTGGTGTGTGTCTCTTGTGATAAGGAGAAACAATGATAATTCATTCGATCTCCGAGAATCGCCCATCTCCGACATGGTTGTGCCCGGCCCGGCTCGTCTCGTCTCTCGATCGAGATGGAGGCCGGGCCCGGCTCGACGACCGACGTCAATCTCTCGTCTTGATCAATCTCGTCCGCTGTGCGCTGATCGACTTGAAAGGGTGGTCGAAAGGGTGGAGATGTCCACATCGATATGTCTGTGTTTGTCGTTCGCTTTAATTGACATCATGTTGGAAGTTTACCGAGCGCTTACTAGCCTACTCGCGCCGCGCCGGCCAGGTCCAGCCTAGGTCGAAGCCGAGCCCGAGGCCCGCGAGCCCTCGCACAAGTCACGTCCGAGGGCGAGGGGCGAGGCATTGCCACGCGCCATTCTCGTGCAGCGTTTCCGCTGGCGCTTCGACAACCGATCCTCCCGTTGGCGGCGGCGGCATGCCGCGGTTACGTTGTTTGCGCTCATCCAAAAGGGAGCGCCACGGGTTGGGCTCTGGCATCCAGTGCCAGGCGGCCAATGGCGCGTACGTCTGCAGGCTGTCCTCGTCGTCCTCGGCCTCAGCGAGATTGTAGCTGGTTACCAGGAGCGGGCAGCCACGTTCGAGCACACGCGTGATCGTGGGCGCCCACGAGTCGTAACCCCACAGCCCGCCCTGAAAAGCGACTGCCAGCGTGGGCGGCCCCGGGTCTAGCTCCGCCTCGGTGAGCTCGTGGTAGGGCACGCCCGCGTAGCGCACGCTTAGCGCGGCTGCGCCGCCCTCGAGCGCCTCGCGGACGCACCGTGTGTCACCAGGTGGTCCGCGGCAGTTGGGTCCGCAGAGCAGCAGCTCGAGCGCCTTCCAGCGCGAGCCGGCGAGGAGGCCACAGAGCGGCCCGAAGACATTCGCGGTCTCTGCATGTGTGCAACCCTCGCGCTCGTCCGCGCCGAGCAAAAGCAGGCGTAGCACGCGGCTTCCGTCGATGCCATCATCGATCGAAGCGCATCGCGCAGAGAGGTCGCTGTGGCACGATGCGGCCGAGGGTGGCTCCGGCACAAGCAACCCTAGCCGAGCCAGCGCCGCGTGCAGCGTGTACGCGCGCGAGAGGTGGCGCGAGGCCGCAGGCAGCGCCGCACAAGAGACTGCGCCCTCGAGACAAATCCACGCGTGTGCCGCGGTGTTGGCACACTCGGCGGCGGCGGCGGCGGCGGCGGACTCCGTGGGGGTCGTCGAGACGCAATTACGTCTTACCGTCGCAAACGCCATCACCGCGCTCGGGAGCGGGAGGCGGCTGGGCTGGGTTCGCAGGGGGCGGCCTCCTCCGAGTCGGCCCGCGCGAGGAGCGGTCGCGGCTCCCGTGTGAGTCCCGACTCCCCCCGGTGTCTTACCGGTAAAAAGACACCGGGGGGAGCCGGGACACACACGGGACACACCGGTAAAAAGACACCGGGGGAGCCGGTACCGGTAAAAAGACTACCAGTTCCGGTAAGACACACCGGTACTGTAACCTTTTCTCGAGAACCAAGACTCGTTCCCGGCTTCCCGCCGTCATGCCTGGCCGACAGCGGGGGCATGCGGGCAGTCCGTGACTTTGTCTGACTCAAAGCGTGCAGGGCGGTCTCCCTCGAGTCCCCTCGTCGTCGTCCTCCTCCTCCCACAGTCTCTCACACGTGCAACTCCCTGCCCCACTCACACGCGCTTGAGCGCGACGAGCGTGGGCGCGTGGTCTCCGTTGGGCGCATACTCGGACATGTAGGCGCACTCGTGCAGCGTGAGCGGACCGCCCTCCTTGGCGAGCGCTGCGCTCGCGACCGCGTAGTCGAGGCGCAGCCCGCGGTTGAGAAGCTGGCCGCCCGAGCGCGTCGACCAGTACGAGAAGACGCCCTGCGCATCCGGATGCAGCTGCCGGAAGCAGTCGACGTACGGTCCGTCGGCGAGCAGCACCCCAAACGCCTCGCGCTCGCGCGGCGTGCAGCCTGCGGACTTTGGGATGTGCTTGGCCGCGACGTTCCAGATGTCGGCGTCGAGATGCGCGACGTTCAGGTCGCCGAGGAGCACCACCGGCCCGCCGCCCGTTGCCGAGCTTTTCGCCTTCAGGTACGCGCGCATCGCTGGCTCCCACGTATCGATGCGCTCGTCCAGACGCTTGAGGTCCTGGCCCGAGTTGGGCACATACGCGAGGACTGCAACAACGTCGTCAAAGGTGAGCGTAATCGTGCGCCCCTCGTGCAAGCTCGGGCACACCTCGTCGAGAGCCACCGCAGGCGCCAGGCCCTTGCGCACGAGCGCGACGACGCCCGAGTAGCCATTCTTGGCCGTGCAGACGCACCAGTGGGCAGCATAGCCGGGGAGGAGCTCGAGAAGCGCCTTCTCGGCCGCCGCTACATTCTTCTGCTGCAGCTTGTGCTCCGATAAGGCGAGCACGTCAGGCCGTTCCTTGTCAACAAGATCCTTGAGCAGCGCCTTGCGCTCCTCGGCGCTCTTGCCGGTGAGCAGCCCGTTGAGCCCGCCCACGTTCCAGTGGACCATCACGAGCCCGCCCTCGACGTGCGGCTTGCGCACCGTGGGTGTGCGTGTCACGGCATCGGCCGTGCCCGCGGCGATCGCCTTTGCCCCCGCCGTGATCTTACTTGCCTTCGCCACGATGGAGCTCGCCGCATCAGCAGCAGAAGGTGACGTGCACGCGGGAGGAGGCTCGGCATCGGCGACCTCCTCCTCCTCCTCGATGGCCTTCTTGGCCTTCTTGGATGGGCTGGCGGAAGCGGTCTCGGCGTTGGCCTTGTACTTCGGCGGCATTTTTCTTGTTGAAGACCGACTGTGAAGACGCGCCAAAAAAGGAATCCTACCGTATTCCTTCCAACGGAACTTCCACGGACGCCCCTTCTCAGACCTTAAACCACAATGCAGAATAGGGAATATCATCAGGCTGACCAACATTCACACACAGCTTATACATGTACTGAGTGATGCAGATTCCATAGAGCTGTGTGTGTCTCGCGCATTACAGATTACTCTGAAAAGATCGTCACCTTGACTTTGAGCTCCTCGACGCCATCCTCCCCCGAGACCATCTCGATGCTCACGTTATATGGGCCGTCATCCTCGTCTACCGCGGGTCGCGGACGCTCTGCCGGCTGCATGTAGGCGAGGTTGAGGCGCGCCGATCGCCCTCGCGTGAGCGCTTGCACCTTCGTCGCCGCGGCCGTCTGCTCCGCCGTATACTCGGGCAGCGCGATCGACGCCGGACCCGAGCGCGGCGTCGCGGGGGAGCCCCCGGCCTCCAGACGAAGCACGCTACGCGAGGAGCGCCCGCGCTGTACCGCCTGCACGCGGACGGCCGCACGGGCATGCTCCTCGCCGTACACGCCCGACTCGGCGCCTCCCTCACTGCCTCCCTCATCGGGACGGGGCGACGGGGCGGCCGGCGGCGGCGGGAGTGGCGGTTGTCCTCCTACGGGGGTGCGCGCCGCGGGTGCCCGTATGGGTGGGCTCGCCAACTTGGGCAGACTCATACCGAGCTGACCAATCTTTGTCTCCGCCTCTTCGAGTAGTGCTTTCATCGACTCGAAGGCGGCCTCCGCCATGGCGGCACGCTCCTCCGCCGCCGCCAGCGCCGCCGCACTCGTGGACGCGAGCGCTGCGGCCAGCTTCCTCTCAGCCGTGATGGCGCGCTGCTCGAGCGCCGCCGCCCGCTCTGCCTCCTTGGTGGCGAGCTCAGTGCGCTCCGCGAGGAGCTGCTTGAGGGTCGCCGTCTCAACCGCGCTGGCGGGTACAAATGCCAGTGCCAGCTCTGCCACCATGTCCGCGGCCGCGGACGGGTTCGCAGCCACTGCGACCGGCGCCGCTGCTGGGGCCGAAAGCAGCCCTTTTACTGGTTCGGCGGGGCCGGCATCCACGCTTTCAGTATTATCCTCCAGTATACGGCCGCTTTCGCTTTCGTATACGGTCGTCGGACTGGATGGTTTCTTGCTCGCTTTCGTACGCGCGGAATCGGGCACCTTCCGCGAGTCCTTGCCCGTCTTTGCACCACCACGTGGAGTCTCCTCAGTCTTGCCCTTGCCTCGAGGAGTCTGCCCAGTCTGCTTCTTGCCAGTAGTATTGCTGACGGCGCCGGTGTCGATGCTCGGAGTGGCCTTGGGGATTGCCTTCTTGCTGTCGTCCTTTTTCACTTTGGTGTCGCTTTTGGCCACGGCGGGAGGCATCGCGGGCGTCGCAGCCTGTGGCGCACTTTGGTCCAATCCTGTGAGCTTTTCACGCTTGTAGTTCTTTTATTACTTGTGGCCTGAGAAACTTTCCGTGTCTTCCCAGTACCATACGTAGTTGTCTTGATAACTAGATCTTGACAGGATGAGGCCTGAGCCAGTGACTAGAGGCAATGGTGAAATATAAGGTAGGCCAACGGGGGCTAATCGCTTTAAGGCTTACTGACAGATTTCACATTTCAGATGTGAATCTGTAGCCTGGTCCTCATCGGAGATCGGACTCCCTGCACAGCCCTCCTCTCTGCGTCACCCTCCTCTCTGCACGTGCCTCGTGCGAATGTGATCATGCCCGTTACGCTCGCTCCACATGTGCTCCTCGCTGCTCGCGCTCCAAGCGGGGTTCAGGCCCAGGTGACATTATCTGCCCGCGAGGCAGACGAGAGCGTGCCGTTCTTGCGCGGGTACAATTTGATAGTCTCCGCCGCACGCATCACGTACTTGGCCCTGGGCGGCTTGCGAAGTGACATCTCGCGGTGGTCCCCCTTCGGCTCAACAAAATGAGCCTGCGTGCCTGCACGTCGCCCCTGCTGATCGGTCCAGGTGCCTGCCGAGGGCGGCAGCTCGCCATCCTTGTCGCCCTGCACCAGCCGGTGCAGCTTGTCCTTCTCCACACGCAGCAAGTCGCGCAGCAGGCGCAGCTCGTGCCGGAGGCAATCGGGGGTTGCTTGGCCCACGTCCGCGAGCAGTAGCGACGCGAGTCCTGGCTCGACGGACTCGGCCAGCTCGGCAGGCAGGCCTGCCGCGACCAGCAACTCCTCCGCCTGCCGCATCCGAGCCGTGCTCGCGCTCGTGCTCGCGCCAAGTACAGCTGCCGCTGCCAGCGGTACCGGTAGCTCGCCCGGCTCGACGTTCAAATCCACCGCGACACCCAAGTAGAACCCGCCACCATAGAGGGCGACGCAGGCCCCAGGCAGCTGCATGCGCCGGGGCAATCCAGCGGCCCCGCGCTCGCCGCCAATGAGCCAGGCCTCGCCTCTTGACGTGCGCCCGAGCGTCACGTGCGCCGCGCAGACAACGTCCACTAGCTCCGGGCAGTCTGGGACACGCGCGGGCTCCTCCAAGTCCATGGACACTACCTGGTCGCTCATGTTGGGTAACTTGGCCACTTGTTCAGCGCCCCACACGTAGAGTTCCCCCATGTCGGTGAGCACAGCCGCATGGCTGTCGGACGCGGCGAGCTTGCTCACGGGGGCGGCGCTGCTGTCCTTAGGATTGTACAGGGCACCGAGCACCTGACCAGGCAGCGCGTGGTGGACCGGCGCGGCGCTCCCAATGTCGACCGTTGTGCGCCTAAGAAGGTTGTCCGGACTGTCCACGCCGGAGGAGTATGTGCGCCCTAGCTGGCCGCGGGACGGGCTGCCGCAGCTGAAGAGCGCACCCGAGGTGCTCGCTAGGAGCAGAAAGCCTGTGTGCTCGCCCTCGACGTCGTTGCCGCCAAAGGCGCACTGGTCGATCGCGACGCCTTCGAGCGTCTCAATAGGCCGCGGCAGCGCCACGCTCTCGAGATTGCCATGGCCGAGCTGTCCCGAATCGCCCCGCCCCCACGTGTACACGCGCCCACGTTCATCCCACACGGCGACTCCAAAGCAGCCGCACGCCGCACCGATGATCCTCGTGTGAAGCGGCACGGCGACGCGGACGGGCGTCGAGTGGAAGGTCTCATGGATGATGCCCTCCTCGAGCGTCGCAAGTGGGTGCCAGCCCCACAGCAGCACCTTGCCGTCGGCGGTGAGTGCTGCGCTATTGTACGGGCCAGCTGCCACGCTCTGGACCCTCTCGCCCTTGAGCGCGGCAATGGGTCGTGCACACGGCTCGTCGTCTTCCGACCCGTGCCCAAGCACACCGTACGGGCCGCGACCCCATGAGAAGGTGGTGCCGTCCTTGCCGAGCGCCACCGAGTGGTAGTGGCTGCATGCAATCTGGGAGAGGGCGTCCACGTTCGCGCGCCGCCACTCATTGGGTGGTTTGCCTTCTTCGGTCTGGATGGCAAGCAGCAGCAGCGGCTCCATGTCGTCCGCTGCTTGCGCCTCTTCCACACGCTTCGTGAGAGGGGCGCGCCCGCCGTCGTGCGCGAGCATTGCACCTGAGGACGTCGAGGCCAGCGGCCGCGTGTCCGTCGGCGCCATCGCCGGCGCCATCGCCGGCGCCATGACCCGGGCGACCCAGGAATCGACCATCGTGTGCTCCATCGTGTGCTCCATCGGACGCGCGGCCGAAGGCCCCACTGCAGTTGCAGGCGCCGACGGCGTCCCTCTCAAGAGGGCTTGAGCATCGCGCGCCAGCTTCAATCTGTCACTCTCCTCCCGACTCGGCCCACCTGACGTCGGCGGTTTCGGCTTCAGGAGGCCCAAGGCGCTGAGAGCTCCGACGGCCCGCTTCAGCGGCTTCGTTGGGAGCGCACGAGGCAGCGCTCGGATTGCGCCGTCTTCCATGGCCGTCTCCTCATAGGCCGTATTCAGCTCGAGGGTCTCGGACTCGCGCACCTGCAGCCCCGATTCCTGCCTCTCCGCCGCCGCCGCCGCTGCCGCCTCGAGCGCGGCCTCCTCGGCGGGGATGTCCTCCGGGAAGACGATCAGTTCGAGAACCGTACCCAGCGGCATCGTTGGCGCCCGAGGGCCACTCAGCGCCGGCTGTGCGCCAACCGCCTGGCAGCGATACGTCCATGAGAAGGAGTCGTCCACGTTCCTGTGCGCGAGCGCCAGCAGAAATTGCGGTGCACCCTCGCTCTTCTGCCCGGCTGGCGGCGGGGCGAGTGTGCCCGTGGCCTGCAGTGAGTCGTCATGGCCGGCCACGTTGTACGAGCCCGCGCAGTCGACGGTGATGCTCGCAGGCGCGACGCCCGTGTTGTCGCCGACGAAGATCGCGCCACTGCCCGTGGCAAGCGCGTAGACCGAAGCAGTCCCCATCCGCTGCTGGTGGCCGTGCCTCTTGCAATAGGTGCACAGGATGCGATCGTACACGCTCGCGTCCAGCTTGCACCGGCGCAGCTTGACCGACTGCGATGCGTGCAGCGCAAGCACGAACGGGAGATGGGCGTTGGTAGGGTTGAGCTGATGATCGTAGCCCATGGCGCTGAAGAGCGTCGTCCATTGCGCGGATTTGGGGCCGCCCCATGCCATGAGGAGCACCAGGGCGAGTGTCTCTAGCTGGATACCGCCCGATTGGGCCACAAATGCGCTCAGCTTGAGCATGCACCCCGGCTGCATTGGCTCCCCCTCGGCCGAGATGATGTCTATCTTGCAGGCGTCCACAAAGGGCGCCGCCGTGGGCAGTGCGAGGTCCGCAGGCCCGAGAAGACCGTCAAGGTCCTGGTCGAGCGCGAAGAAGATGCGGCGCAGCGCGTAGTACACGGAGGCGGAGACGGGGCAGTTGGACTCGGGCAGCAGCGGGTCGCCGTCGACAGGAGCGATCTTGGCGACAGTGCTCGGCGGCGCGGGGCGCACCCCGCCAGTGATGGGCACCACCACGTACTCGCCCGGTTCGAGGTAAGTCTCGAGCAATAAGTTGCGGCTGGCATCCTGCGCGTGGGCGGGGAGATTGGGCAGGCAACGTTATGAGAGGCCATGGGCCCAGGGCGTGGGCCAGGCGCTGTCAGACTCTGGAGGAAGAAGGGGCGGGACGCGAGGAACTGCTCTCGGTTGTAGCAGAGACACTCACCCCTTTTTGGAAAGCGATCTCTGTCAGTCGCCCGCCTCTCTCGATGCGATAGAGGACGAGGCCGACGTCTAAATGGCCGGGCGACAAGGGCGAGCGATCATCCACTTGCGAGAGGGTGAAGAAGAGTTGTTCATTGACTTCGAAGACCGAGTCGGGCGCCGGCACCGTGAACTGGAAGCAGTGGGCCGGCCGCAGACGCGGGTCGAGCAGGCTGCTTGCATCAAAGAGGGACTTGACGCGGCTCTGTGGGTGGGGGGAGCAGGGGGAGAGGGCCGCCGTGATCGAGGGGAGGATGCAATCGTGCTCAATTAGGGCAATCATGGGCACTCACCTCATTCCACAGCTGCGGATCCATCCGTGCCGCCTGCTTGACCGAGCGGCGCCCGTTGCGCGGGGGCACGTAGCGCGGGCCACTGCCCCGGTTAGGCGGCAGGTTACGCGTCTCGGGCAGCTTGGAAAGGGTCTTGGGGTTGGCGAGCGTCGAGCCGGGTTGCAGCACGTGCAGAGCGCACACGGAGACGGAGGCGAAGAGGCGCTTGAAGTCCTCAAAGGACATCCAGAACATGCCGTCATTCTCCTCATCGCCGTCATTGGTCTCGATCCCGTCGTCCTCCAGCTCCGCCCTGCATGCCTCCATCTCGCGCGACTTGTCCGACCAAGCCCCGCCCCATTCAAACTTGCCCCAAGGGTTTCGCACCTGAAGCACCTCCGCGCCTGCGTACTTGCCTCGGCCGATTCTGCGCGCTTGGACGACGGTGTACGCGTGGCCAGGCACGAGGCCGTGCGCCTCTGTGGCCCCTCCCCCCTCGGTGAACGTGTCCAGCCCCGGCGTGCTCGCGCACACGACGCACGAGTTGCGGTCCCAACTCCAAAAGTCATCGAAGCTCACCTGGGTTTCGTCAAATCGCAGGCGGATCGTGGGAGCTCCCGTCAGATCGAGCAGCCCTTCATTGGGTAGCCCGAGCCGGCAGTTCCAGTACGAGCCCTGCAGCTTCGCGTACGCCTTCTCCACCAGCATGACCCACAGCTCGGGTCCATGAGCGCGCGAGAAGACTGGCCCCTGCATCGGACCCTTACATGGAAAGTAATCATCAATAAGCACGTCCATCCACTGGCCGTGCATGCAGAAGCGGAGCTTGTAGAGGCCCTGGTCGTCGTACATGGGCTTGGCCGCCCTGCGCGCCGCCGCGACGCTCTTCGGCCACGCCGTGCAGAAGAGTCTGTCGACCATCTCCGGGAACTCTACCAGGGAGGCAAGCGCGGACAGGAACCAGCAGTTGCCGAGCTCGCCCTGCACAATGTCGCTGGCATTGACGGACTGGAAGAAGACGGCTGTCTCGTCCTTGTCTGTCGTGGGATCGTCGTGGAGGATCTCGACGGCCCGACGCCACGCATGGGCGCTCGTACTGTTGCCGATGGAGCGGGCGACGGGCGGAAAGAAGAGGTCGATCGCAGAGTTGGTCACGTCGCCGTCATCCCTGAGTGCCTCGCGCACCACGCGCTCATTGAACGGATCAAGTCCCTTTGCGTGCAGTGCGTAATGCAGTGCTAGCATCTCATCGAGGCCCTTGCCAATGCGATCGCGCTGATTCGCAAGCTTCTGCTCCACCAGCCTCGGATCGGGTGGCAGCTGCTTGTAGCCTACGGTCCACGAGAGCGCGTAGCCTCTCCCCTTGGTGGCTGGCTCGAGCTTGGCGGCGAGCATCGTCACCCCTGGCTCGACGATGGCACGAACGCGAAGCCCGCGCTGGCCCTTGACTTCCAGGTTGCTCGAGCTAGAGAAGTCTAAGTCGACCTGGAGCAGGTTGTCCTTGTCGGTATTCTGCACGTGGACCAGAAAATCTTCGCCTTCGATGAGGCCTCCGGAGCTGTACACGTTCAGAAGGCCGCCCCCCAAAGCATGCTTCTGCGCGGATCGTGGGACCGAGGGGGCAGCAGGAAAGGCCATCTTGCGGCGTCTTGCGGATTCCTTGGCCGACCTAAAATGGAAGGCTCTCTGGTCACCGTTCACCCAAAGTAAAAACAGTCCCCACTCGCTCTCTCTCCCTCCGTTCACCAGATGCGTAAGACACCGCGTGCAGGGTGCACGGGCGCGGCCGCCCCAGTAGGTGGCTTAGCCCGTGTGAGCCCATCGTGCATCGCGTGTCACCCTCCGAGCTCCGTGTCTCCAGCACGCGGGTCGCGGCTCGCGGGAAGAAGATAGAAGCAATTAGACGAGTAGAAGAAGTACACATCATGTTAACATAATGTTCCCCGGCCGAGTCACTCTGCAACCAGTGAATCTTACTGCACAACAAATTACGGCCTCGCGCCCGAACCATTTCCCACACATTCCGCGATTTGGTGTACACGTGTACACGTTTAGGTGAATGCATGCAGTTGCATGCACCCGGGACAGGGTGTGGCCTGGCAGGCCTCACGCGGACACTAAGTAAGTCACGCGACCCTGCTCCGCATCCACCACTCCGCGGCTGCTTGCAGGGTTGCAGAGCTCCTAGCCCCGCTCTCACTCGTCGGTGACGCAACCGTGCTGTGCCGACGAGACGGTCTTAATGTACCGGTACATGGTGCCGCGCGTGTACTTGTACGGTGGCGGCACGAAGGCGGCGCGGCGCTTCGCCATCTCCGCGTCCGAGATATGGACCGAGATGCTCAGGTCGTTCGCGTCAATGCGGATAATGTCGCCATCCTTGACGAGCGCGATAGGTCCACCCACCTGCGCTTCCGGTGCCACGTGGCCGACGCAGAAGCCGTGGGAGCCGCCCGAGAAGCGTCCATCGGTGATGAGGGCCACGTCCTGCCCGAGGCCCGCGCCCATGACAACCGACGTCGGGTTGAGCATCTCCTTCATCCCTGGACCACCCTTGGGCCCCTCGTACCGAATGACGATCACGCAGCCCTTGAGCGATTCGCGGTCGGCTAGCACCGCCGCCATCATGTCCTCCTCCGCATCGAAGCAGCGCGCGGGTCCCTGGAACGAGGTGCCCTCTTTGCCCGTGATCTTGCCAACGGCGCCTTCGGGTGCCAGGTTGCCCTCGAGGATAGCTATGTGCCCAGTCGCCTTGACAGGCTTCTCGAACGTTCCGATCACCATCTGCCCTTTGGCAAGGCCGGGCAGCGGCGCGAGGTTCTCAGCCATCGTCTTGCCCGTCACCGTGAGGCAGCTGCCGTCCAGGTAGCCCTTCTCGAGCATGTACTTGAGCACCGCGGGCGTGCCACCTACCTTATGCAGGTCCTCCATCACGTACTTGCCGCTCGGCTTCAGATCCGCGATGAAGGGCGTCTCGGCGGAGATGCGACGGAAATCCTTGAGAGTGAAATCGACGCCCGCAGAGCGCGCCATCGCGATGATGTGAATGGTGGCGTTGGTGCTGCCGCCGGTGACCATGATGAAGCGCACCGCGTTCTCGAAGGCCGCCTTCGTCATGATGTCCCGCGGCTTGATGTCGTGCTTGATGCAATGCTCCAGCGCTGCCACCGCGCGCTCCACCTCATCCGTCTTTTCGGGGTGGAGCCCACCCTGGCCGTTGTTTGCCGAGGGGAGCCATGCCGGGATGGAAGACGAGTACGGCACGGACATGCCGAGCGCCTCGATCGCCGACGCCATCGTGTTCGCCGTGTACATGCCACCGCACGCGCCCGGGCCTGGACACGACGAGCGAACCACGTCCAGCCGTGTGCTGTCGTCGATCTTGCCCGCGACAAACTCGCCGTAGGCCTGGAACGCGGAAATGATGTCGAGCTTTTCGTCCATGTTTGGCCGGCAGCCCGCGCGGATCGTGCCGCCGTATACCATCACGCTCGGACGGTTGAAGCGCGCCATCGCCATGATGCAGCCAGGCATGTTCTTATCGCACCCCGGGATCGAGATGTTGGCGTCGTAGTACTGCGCGCCCATGACCGTCTCGATGCCATCCGCGATCAGATCGCGGCTCTGCAGCGAGTAGGCCATGCCGTCGGTGCCGTTGCTGATCCCGTCGCTCACGCCGATGCTGTTGAAGCGCAGGCCGATCAGGCCGCGCTCCAAGCACTTCTCCTTGGCGACCTGCGCGAGATCGAGCAGGTGCATGTTGCACGGATTGCCCTCCCACCACACAGACGCGATGCCGACCTGCGGCTTGCTCATGCCCTGCGGAACCTTTCCCACGTCCGTCGCGAAGAGCTGCGCCTGACCCGCGCCCTGCGTCTTGCGCTGCGTGATGACAGCCGAGTACTTGTTAGGCTTGCCGGCGTCGGCCTCGGCCTTGTTGGGGAGCACGGCCTCGTACGTGCCTATGCCGGAGATCTCGCTCTTGCTGCGCACCCAGCGGCGCAGCTGCTGCTGGGACAAGCGCAGCTGGGCGTTGCGGCGCATCGATGGGTGCCGACGGACACGGGCCGATGGAGATTGATTAGGGTGCCTCCAGCGCGGCTGGAACGCCGGCAGAGTCTCGTCAGTCAGTCGAAAAAGATTTTGGTGTGTACCAGGAGCGTTAGTCTCCTCTCGGCAGTGTGCGTTCACAGGCGACAGGAGCGAGGAGGTGATGAACAGTACCGGCGGCTTTTTACCGGTACCGGGGAGCGGTCGGCTTCGGGCTTGCGGCTGTTGAGTCGGCCGCGGCTTCGGTTGTCGCGCTGACGTGCGGGGTGTGTGTTGTTGGTGGGTTTGGTTGGTTGTGAGATTCGTCTGTGTGCCTTTGTGCGTCCGCGTGTCCCGTGTGTCTCGTGTGTGTCCCGGCTCCCCCCGGTGTCTTTTTACCGGTACCGGTATGAATATCGATGCAGCCCGAGTCAGAAGCCGTCACCACTCTCGAGCGTGCGATTCGTGCCTACATCGAGGGCGAGAGCCTGTGCGATTCGGGCCGAGTGCAACACGGCATCCGCTCGTTTCGAGCTGCGTACAATCTCGTGCCAGAGCTCGAGTCCGAAGTGTGGCCCGCATGGGCGACCGACCTGCACTCGAGGATGCTGAAGGCTGTCGCTGCCAGCGCGCCGCCCATGCTGGACGAAGATGCGGCCGCACGTCTCCAGCCGGCAATTGCCACTTGCCGCTCTGATGCAGCATCGAGTTGGTGCACAGAACTAGCGGCGCTCGACGCGATCGCCGACACACTGGAAGTCCAGCACTTTGCTGTGATAGATGGATTTGCGGGTGGCGCCGCCGCTCAGCAGCTACGCGAGTGCTGCACGGCCGCGTGGGAGAGGGATGCGTTTCGAGCCGCTCGCGCGCGGCCTGCTGACGCACTGCGGGGCGCTCAGCCTGCCGCCCGCTCCGACTTCATCGCCTGGGACCCTCCGGGGTTTGATCAACTCAGCAGGCGTGTTGACGCCTTGGTGCGTGCGCTGCGCGAACGTAAGCCGACGCTGCTGGGCGCCATCAGCGCTCGGCAGCGGCCCATGGTCGCACGCTATGGCTATGGTGACGCCTTCGCCCGGCACGTGGATAATAACTGCTGCCGAGGCCAGGGAGAGCTGTGCAACGGCCGAGTGCTGACCACCGTCTACTACATGCAAGACGCCGACTGGGACGCTGAGACCGACGGTGGCTGCCTCCGGCTCTTCGGCTCCCAGCAGCCACTGGGCGAGCCGATGGACACCGCGGCCACGCCGCTGGCCGACGATACGCCTGCTCGTCTCGACGTGGCACCGCTCATGGATCGGCTGGTGCTCTTCCTGTCTGACTTTCGGTGTCCACACGAGGTTCTGCCCGTGCGACGGCGCGAGGCCAATCGCTTCGCCACGACGATCTGGTACTGGAATGGCGACATACCTATTCCGCCGTGGTGGCAGCCGGAGGTGCATGATTGCCAGCTCGTGGAGGTTTAGAAGTGGAGCCCACGACTCGACGCGCCCCTCCCTGTGTGTGGGTTCACGGCCTTCAAAAGATGTTAAGTGTGGCGCTAGAAACCACAGGCACACGCGCGCGGTGTCAACGTCGCCGGACCGGTCCCGACTGAGCGTCAGCAGACACGTTCACCAGACACAGCATGATAGTACCGTTGCTTCACGGTTCGTACCAGAACCCGCACAGCACCCTGCTCCTCCCACCACGTACGACCGCTCCTCAGGGGGTGCACCGAGATGCACCACGTCACACAGTAATCATCCACCGCTTTCAAATTGTAGCCGTTGTGCACCTCCACGCGACAGTTGACACATTCTCGCTCAGGCTTAGACTGCCAGCAGGCACGCACGACCCAACACCCCACAGCCCGGGAGAGCCGCAATGCCGATCGGTCTGAGTCTTCGGTCACCCCCAGGGTGGCCTAGGCAGAATGGGCTCTCAACACGCCTCCCGAACCCGGGCGAACGAAACCGCGCTCGCCTAGTTGTTAAATTGCCGGTGCGTCCTCCGCCGCCTTGACTGGCCCTCGAGAACCGGCATCGAGCAGACACGGACGTTTGGGCTCACTTCCGACGGGGCGCCGGCGGTGCGAGGTTCACGAGCATGAATTCTTCTTTGGAGAGCTTGCCATCCTTGTTGGTGTCCATCATATCGAACCCCTTTTTGTACTCGTCGAACGTGATGAATCCGTCGCCATCCAGGTCCAGTCTCTTGAAGGGCAGAGCTGACGCGAGATTGAACTCCGCTCGAGAGAGCTTTCCATCCCTGTTCCTATCCATGATGCGGAAGGCGGCTTCGTACTCCTCGCGGGTGATCATGCCGTCGCCGTCGGCATCCAACGAATCGAATGCAAACTTCGGCCCAGCCACGCTATGGAGCTCGTCACGGGTGATGTACCCGTCGTGGTCCAGGTCGAACATATCAAAGCCTGCCTCCCACTCCTCCCTCGTCAGAAAACCGTCTCCATCCAAGTCGATCTTATCGAAGATGGCGTGGGACACGGCACCGAACTCCTCCTTCGTGAGCTTCCCGTCCTTGTCGCCATCGATGATGTCGAAGCCAGCATTGTACTCCGCCCGCGTGATGCGACCATCCATGTCAACGTCGAGCACATCGAACAAGAATCCCGGCCGGGAAGCTGCCATGAACTCCCACTTGGTGAGGAAGCCGTCCCGATCGTAGTCGATGATATCAAAGCCCGCCTCGTACTCGGCCCTTGACAGCTTCCCGTCGCCATCGACATCCAGCGTTTTGAAGAAGGCGCACTGAAACTCCTCCTGGCTCAGGTAACCGTTCTGATTCGTATCCATGATGTCGAACCCAGCATTGTACTCTTCGCGGGTGATGGTGCCGTCTCCATCTGCATCGAGCGTCGAGAAAAGGAAGCCCGGGTGCGCAAGCGTGTTGAACTCCTTGGCAGTGATGTACCCATCGTGATCTTCGTCGAAGTAGTCGAATACGGAGTGCCACTCCTGCCTCGAAATGTAGCCATCGCCGTCCTTGTCGATGAGGTGGAAGGGAGCCCCCGAGGCGCAGTTAAACTCCTCACGCGTAATGTGTCCATCGCCGTCGGCGTCGAGGACGTTGAATCCGGCATTGAACTCTTCGCGCGTGATGCGGCCGTCGCCGTCGACATCGAGCAGTGAGAAGAGGAAGCCGGGCCGAGCCGTGATGTTGAACTCCCTCTTGTCGATCATGCCGTCCCGATCGATGTCCATGAGCTTAAAGCCAGCATCGTACTCCTTGCGAGACAGCTTGCCGTCCCGGTCAGTATCGAGCTTGGCGAAGATCAGGCCCGAGATGCCCGAGCCAAACTCCTTCCTGGAAAGGAAGCCATCCTTGTCCGCATCGAGGATGTCGAAGCCCTTCTGGTACTCCTTGAACGTGATGCGCCCGTCGCCGTCAGCATCGAGCAGTTCAAACACAAAGCCGGCGCGCGACACGATGAGGAACTCGGCCTTCGTGATCTTGCCATCACCGTCAAGGTCGAAGTGCTTAAAGCCTTCTTCCCACTCCTTTCTCGTGAGCTTTCCATCGCCGTCCTTGTCGATCAAGGCGAAGGGCAAGCAGGAGACACAGTTGAACTCGAGCACAGTGATGTAGCCGTCCCTATCGAGATCGATCATGTCGAACGCTTTCATGTACTCTTCCTTGGTGATCTCACCGTCGCCGTCTGCATCGAGAGCGTCGAAAGAGAATTTCGGGACCACGTGCCCGTGGAGTTCGGCCCGGGTGATGAACCCGTCACCATCATTGTCGAACAAGTCGAAGCCTGCTTCGTACTCGGCCCTGGTCAGGTGCCCATCTCCGTCCGTGTCGAGCAGCTTGAAGGGGGCATTGCTTTCAGTGCCGAACTCCTCGCGGGAGATGAAGCCATCATGATTTGTGTCGATGATGTCGAAGCCGGCGATGTATTCCGCTCTCGTGATGCGGCCATCCCCGTCGGCATCCAGGATGTCAAACACGAACCCCGAGTCCTTCTTCGCCTTCATCGTGTGCGTGGGCATCCACGAAGTCTTTTGATTCGCCGTGCGGGTCTGGCCATAATTGGACATGCCAATGGGCGTAATCGTGTGGCCGTTCTGGCCGGGCGTCTTTGCCGCTGAGATGGGCAGGTACGCCGACGAGGGGGGGCCTTTGAGGAGGTACGACGACGTGAGCGACTCCGTGAGGACGGGATTGGTGAAGCACTCGCCGTACGCGTCAGAGCTGCGACGGTAGTGGTTCGCCGACACCGTAAATTTGTCCTTGAAGCTCATGTTCATCTGGAACCATGAGGACTGGCTCATTGCTTACCCGGAAGGCCTGCAACCGACGCAATGGAACTGCCCGGCCGCAGACAAAACGAGTCGCGACGGGGTACGTCGGCGCTGTGAATGTGAATGTGAATTGGGTGTAACACAGAGTCGAGCCTTCCTCTTTGCTGATTCCCATGAAGAAACTCCAGAGCTCGAGCTCGATTTTCGCAACTTACCAAATTCGAAGTCCGACGGCCTTCACGAGAGCGGAGCGGTCGTGTCGCTGAGCACGCTGCGGCACCCGGGCCCAGCTAGTTGCCATCAAGGCGATGCGTCTTGCCGTCACAGTGCTGTGCCTCTTGAGCCTGGGGACGGCCTCTGAGCAGCGTGTGGAAGCGGTGCTCTCGCCGCTGCAGGAGCCGGTGCCTCCCCCACCACCCGAGCCGTCACCACCAGAGCCATCGCCACCGCCGCCGCCGCCGCCCTCTGCCCCACCAAACGGCAACTTGCCACTACCACTGCGGCTGCCCTTTCTAGCGCTGGAAACAGTGCTCCTGCTCGGCTTCCTAGCAATTTGCATTGTCTGCTTCGATCCGGCATCACCTCCTGCAGGTTTCGTTCACCTGGAGGAGGGCGAAAAGGCCGGGGACGCTGGATTGGAGCCAGAGACCCTGCTTGAGCGGGAGCGTCGTCGGGTGGTTGCGGCCGCGCGTAAAGCCTCTCGGCACGTACCCGCGTGGAAGGTCACCCAAGCCCAAAAGGACAAGGAGACCAAGGCCAGGGTGGACGCGATCGCGGCAGCGTACGATCAAGCGCAGAAGGAAGCCGCGGCCAAGGCCTTGCGCGCGCAGGAGATTTTGGAGCGGGCTGCGCGCGCCGAAGAGATGCGAACGGAGCAGCACCGGCGAGAGGCGGTCAAACGCATCCTCGCCCATCGAGCAGCCCGCTTAGAGCGCCAGAAGGATGATCTCCGCGATGATCTCGACGAGGGAGATCTCCAGGTGCACTGCCCCATCAAGGGCGCGACGCCAGTATTCGAGCGGCTCGAGCAGCCAGCGCCGCTCCCCGCCGCTCTCGCGGCCGCGCCGGAGTCCTCGTCACCAGTGTTCAGCTGGTTGGGTTTGGGTTTCGGCAGCGGCCGCGCGGAGACGGCGCTCGACTCGAACGAGCCGAAGGTGCCCTCCCCACCTGTGCGCTCCCCGTCCCTGCCTCTGGGCACGCCACCATCGCCCATTCGCGTCAAGGTACCCCGGGCTACTGGGCTGGCCGCCGCCTCGCCGACGAACAAGAAACTCAAACGTGACAAGAAGTCGCCAAGCCTGGTAGCAGCAGGTCCAGATGGGCGCAGCCCCAGCCATGGTAGCAGCAGCTTCAGCAGTGTTGGCGGCAGCTTCAGTCGAGACGCGCCCCTCGACCGGCTAGAGCGGGAGCGTCGTGTTCGGGTGGCTGCGGCAGTGGCCGCCCGCAGGCCACCCGCCACGCCAGCCGCAGCCACGCCAGCCGTGCCAGGAACAGGCGAAGGTTGGTGGCGCCACGGGCTGAGCAGCACCCCGCCGCGAGCGCTCAACGGGGGGACTGATTACCCTGTACGCGGCAGCCCACCATCCTCATCGCCTCGGTATGTTCCTCGGGATCAGCTCCGCGCATGCGCGGCACTTGCCCTTAGTAACGAGAATTTGTAGACTTTACTTTATGCGGCTAATCACATCAGAACCGCTGTGAACGTGACATTCTCAGGCGCGTTGCACATGGCCGACTTTGACAAGCGTGAGCTGGCTGACGGTGAGGAGCCCGAGGCGAAGCGCTCTCGCGCGACAGAGGATGCAGCGGATGGAGTGGCCGGGGCCGAGGCGGGCGCCGCCGCGGACGGTGGCGCTGCTGCTACCGCTAACTCCGCTCCTGACGCTCCTGATGCCGCTGCAACGACGACGGCGACTGCGCCCGAGCCACCTACTGCTTCTTCTTCTTCGACAAAGTCGAAGGGAGAAGCTTCGGCACCCGCTGCCACCTCCGCTACGACCGCGGCAGTCGCTGCGCCGATGCCGGCGCTTGTCCCGCTGCTGCCCCCAGCGCCCACTAGCTACGGAGCGCGTTTGCCAGAGATGGTCCCGCCGCCGCCTGCCGCGTACCCGGCGCCTGGGATGTGGGCTCAAAGCGCCTACGGCGGTTGGCCCGCCAGCGCCGCGCCCTATGGCGCTTACGGCACCGGCGCGGCCTATGGCGGTGGCGCGACCTACGGCAGCAGCGGTGGGGGCGGGGCGGGCGGCCAGGTGTGCAAGGACTTTACGAATGGCGTGTGCAACCGCGGCGTGGGCTGCAAGTTCCTGCATACGGGAGGCCCCGCAGCTCCCCCCCCCGGCTCGAAGCCGCCGTGCAAGGATTTCCAGAACGGCTTGTGCACGCGTGGCGCGAACTGCAAGTTTGCTCACGAACCGGCCGCCGGGGCGACCGGAGCATTGACGATGCATGCACCGCAGATGCCCACCATGTTTGGCGGGCCAGGCTCAATGGGGGCTGCGCCTGCCGCGATGCATGGCGGCGTCGCATTGCCCTCGCATGCCGGCGGCGTCGCACGGTACGGCGTCGCGCCGCAGGCGAGCACGGGCGGTCAGGTGTGCAAGGACTTCCTTTCCGGGCGGTGCGCGCGCGGTGCCAACTGTAAGTTCGTGCACGAGGGGCAGCCAATGACCGAGGTGAGCGACCAGCCCGTGTGCAAGGACTTCCAAAATGGCAATTGCTCGCGAGGCGCCGGCTGCCGTTACAAGCATGTGCTCGAGACTCCGGGAAGCGCCACGTGGCCCCCTATGCATGCCTCTATGCATGCCTCTATGCATGCCCCTCTGGGCTCCCACGCTGGCATGGGGGGGCCGATGGGCAGCTGCGGCACGAGCGGCGGCGGCTATCCCGCCGCCGCACATGGCGGCTACAATCCTGGTGGCATGGGTGCCGGGTACCCGCAGGTGTGTGTGAGAGAGAGAAAGAGAGCCCAAACGCCGCTGCGAGGCTGCGAGAGCACAGTCTCCCGCCTCTCCTTCTCGCCTCTCACAAGGGCGCACCGTGTCGACTTGACTCTCGCTTGCGTTGCGCTCAGGCCGGCTACGGCTACGGCTACGGCGCGGGCGGCTATGGCCAACCACCCGGATATGGCCAACCCGGCTACGGCTACGGCGGATACTAAACGACTCAGGCCGAAATGCTGCGAGAGCGCACGCACGGGACGGCGCTCGGCAGACTCCAGCTAACTCCAGCGAGGCTCGCCGAGTGGGCCACTGTGAGGCAGCAGACACGAGGGTGGGATTGCGCGGTAGGGGGCCCAGGGAGGGGCGGGCGGCGCGGCGGGGGAGGTGCTAACACACACCACAGCGCGCCCCCCCGGGGACGCGCCTGCATGAGCGCCGCTGTACTGTGTGGTCCTGTTTCTAATTCACACACACACACGTGCGGCCTCTTCGCCAGCCTCGAGGGTGGTGTAGTGGCCGAGCGACCTGACGAAGAACAAGACTTCTTACAAGGTGCCTCGACGCATTGAATCTACACATCTACAGGGGTCAGGGGAAATGCATGAAACACGTTGCAGAAACACGTGGCACGGGCACGCCACGACACCGATGCCGATCGCAGCCGAACGTCGAGTTGCCTCGTACATCGTCGAGGGCGCTTTGTTCGTCGCCTTCACGGTCGGCCTCTACTTCGCCAGCCTCGAGGCGTACGGCATCCGCCTTTATGCGCTGAAGACTTTTGGTGCGCCCGGCGGCCGTATTCTATGGTCCACCGCCTGTGTGTCTGTTCCACTGACGCCCAACTGCCTTCACGTGCGCAGGGCGCGTCATCCATGAATTCGACCCGTGGTTCAACTTCCGCGCGACCAAATACCTCGCCGACAACGGCTGGTACAAGTTCTTCACGTGGTTTGACTATGAGTCGTGGTACCCACTCGGTCGGCCCGTGGGCACGACGATCTACCCGGGGATGCAGATCGTTTCGGTTGCGATCTGGCGTGCGATGCGCCTCACCGTAGGCGATACGTCCATGTCGCTCAACGACGTGTGCTGCTTCGTGCCGGCGTGGTTCGGCGTGTCGGCGACGTGCTTCCTCGGTCTGCTCACCAAGGAGTGCTCAGGCTCGTACGCCTCGGGCGTGGTCGCTGCGGGGATCATGTCGATCGTGCCCGCGCACCTGATGCGCTCCGTTGGCGGCGGGTACGATAACGAGTCGATCGCGCTCACCTGCATGTCCGCCACCTTCTTCTGCTGGGTCCGCGCGCTGCGCAACGACCCAACGGCCACCGACGGGCGCGCCACGCGCGACTCGATCGTGTGGGGCGTGATGGCGGGGCTCGCGTACGTGTGCATGGTGGCCGCGTGGGGCGGCTTCGTCTTCGTCATCAACCTGATCGGCGCGCACGCCGTCGCCCTCTTCTTCCTTGGGCGCTTCACATCGAAGCTGCATCGCGCGTACTCGCTCCTCTTCGTCGTCGGTACGATGGGCGCCATGCGCGTACCCGTCGTCGGTTGGGGCCCGCTCAAGTCGACGGAGCAGATCGGGCCACTGCTCGTCTTCATTGCCTTTCAGATCCTCGAGTACTGCGAGAGGCAGCGCCGCAACAAGGGCCTCTCCTTCCTGCAGCTCACGCTACTCCGCATCAAGGTCACTCTGCCCGTCCTCATCCTCGCTGTCGGGGGCGCGGCGTATCTGCAGCTCTCGATGAACTACTTTGGGCCGCCATCGGCGCGCGTGCGCGGCCTCTTTGTGAAGCACACTCGCACAGGCAACCCGCTCGTCGACTCGGTCGCCGAGCACCAGCCAGCCAACCAGCAGGCATACCAGCAGTACTTGAGCCACGCGTACGAGCTCGCTCCCGTCGGTTTTGGGCTGAGCTTCCTGCGCTGGACAGACGCGAACTCGTTCATCATCCTGTACTCGATCATCGCGTACTACTTCTCGAATCGGATGGCGCGCCTCGTGATCCTGCTCGGCCCCGTCGCGTCCGCACTCGGTGGCATCGCCATCGGCTTCTGCTTCGACCAGTTCTTGTTGCACCCAGTCGGTCGTATCGTCGCCACGACCCTCTACGGCAAACCTACGCTGCTCGCCGACCACGAGGAGGAGGATGAGCCCACGACTGCGCCGTCCGCCGACGACAAGGACCCCGCCGCCAAATTAGCCAAAAAGGAGGGCAGTGGGAACGGCGCGGACGGAATGACGCGCAACGCGAAGCTGCAGCAGCAAATCAAGCGCAAGATGAGAGGGGTGGCGCGCGCCGCCTGGACGCTGTACAACTTCCGGCTAACCTGCGTGCTGCGAATCGCGCTCGGCGTCTACCTGGTGCGCCAGACGCGCTGGCCCCTACAGAAGAAGGCCAAGGAGTTTTACAAGTACTCGCACGAGCTCTCGGAGCAGCTCTCGCAACCGTCGATCATGTTCAAGGCGCGCCTCAACAATGGCAAAGAGATCATGTTGGACGACTACCGCGAGGCATACTGGTGGCTCAAGAAGACGACTCCTGAGGACGCGCGCGTCATGGCCTGGTGGGACTATGGCTATCAGATCGCGGGTATCGGCAACCGCACGACCATCGCCGACGGTAACACGTGGAACCACGAGCATATCGCGACGCTCGGGCGCATCCTCTCAGCTTCTGAAGAGAAGGCGCACCGCATCGCACGCCACCTCGCGGACTATGTGCTCGTGTGGGCGGGTGGCGGTGGCGATGACCTCGCCAAGTCGCCTCACATGGCGCGCATCGGCAACTCCGTCTACCACGACATCTGCGACGAGCCCACGTGCTCGCAGGTATGCCTCCGTCGCCGCTGCCACTGCCGCACTGCCGCCATGGTGCACGTTTGCTGCCGCTGCTGTCGCTTCTGCCGCTGCTGCCGCCGCTGCCGCTGCCGCCGCTGCCGTGCACATGCACGCACCCTCGCCGCATGCTGCGAGCGCCCAGGGCCTGCCGAGCTGAAGTATTAAGCCGGTGCTCTTCAGAAGGTTATCTGGAGGTGCCTCCCTCTTGGGGGAGGCAGGGGGGGGAGCCCCTCGCATGACTAACGCCAGCTACACCAACGTCCGGTGGCCGATGGTATCCGCTGTCCACCCCTGGGGCAGCGGGTGTTTCGAGCCGCCCACACTCGGCCGTCCGCCACCTCGCCCCCCCCATAACCTCTCTCACCTTGCCCTGGCACATCTCCTTGACCCGGCCTCGCTCACGACGCTCGCCTCACCCGCGCAGTTTGGCTTTTACCAAGGCGGCATCCCCACGCCCATGATGGAGAAGTGCCTGCTGTACAAGACGGTGCGCTACGGTGAGCCAGGTGTGCCGCCGCTCAACCCGAAGATGTTCAAGCACGCCTTCACCTCCAAATATGGCAAGGTGCGCATCTTCAAGGTGATGAACGTCTCCAAAAAGTCCAAGGACTGGGTCGCCGATCCTGCGAATCGTGTGTGCGACGCGCCCGGATCGTGGTATTGCGTCGGGCAGTACCCGCCTGCGCTGCAGCCGCTCATCGCGAAGCGCAAGCCGTTCAAGCAGCTCGAGGACTTCAACGTAGGCCGTGACAAGGAGTCGGATGAGTATGTCAAGGAGTACCACAAGCGCATGGAGGGGCGCGGCGGCGGCGAGGACTACGGCGAGGAGGACGGCTTCGGCGGCGGCCGCGGAGGGCTGGGCGAGCAGCTCGGGCTCACGCCCAAGGCGTGCTACGGGCGCGAGGCGTCGCTGCCCAAGGACAAGGTATATACGGGTGGCGCGGCGGGCGCGAGCCTCATGCAGGCGATGCAGTTTGCGGCGATGCAGGGCAAGAAGAATGTGGCCATCGCACGCGCGTCGGCTGTCGACGGCCACGCTTTCGCCTTCGACGGCACGCCTGACCCGTCCGGAGAAGTCGAATTCGATGACGGGTGCGACATGCCGTGCGCTGACAGTGAATCGCTCTCGTGCGGCTGCGGCGACGAGGTGTGCGCGGGGGCAGGGGCGCAGCCGCTCCCCGGCGAGAATAACGCACGCCGATGGGTCGTGTACGAGGTGCCACCCGAGGTGGCAATGCTCATGGAGCAGCAGCAGCGCAAGAGCAGAAAAGGTAGCAAGGGCGGCAAGGGCGGCAAGGGCAAGAAGCCCAAGTCCGAATTGTAGCTGGCGCGATGCGGAATGGCGCTTTGGCCGGCTGGAGAGGGCGCGGCTTGACCGAGATCATGGGAGCTCATGGCGGGATTGTGCATTGTAGGAGCGCCCTGCTGTAATGATGATGATGATGACCCATGCGGAGCGGAAACAGCGACGATCGCCGATGCTCACTGCTGGTCACTGCCGCGTGCCGGGGGGGAAAGCTGTCCTGCCACGGGAGTCGGTACAATGGACGGTTGTTTTGTAACTGGCTTGCGGAGGCGTGAGCGGCGGCGTGTGCGACAAGTGAACTGTTTTCGTGCATGCTTGCCCATCGGACGCCCATGATGTGCGTTTAGACGGTTTCCTAAGGTCGTAACTCGTGAGAGACGCGTGGCCGCCGTCATCGTGTGCGCACCACCAGCACCACCACGCTCCATCGCACTTTCTCGCAGCTGCCGGCACTGCGGTGGCCGGTGCGGCGGGTGATGTGACTCGGAGTCACTGTTCGCGCGTCTCGGACCACGGCACGCGTCCACGATCCGTTCCGGACCGATGTTTTAAAACGCAGTCGAAAAGCACGGCGTATACGGTATAGGTGTCTCCATCGAGCGATCATCGCATGAACGGAAGCGCGGTGCGGAACGATTCATCCTTCAACGCGCACACCACACCGGTGCGTCGTGACTGACTGACTGTAAGTGTACAAGTGTGTAACGTACCCTCCACGGCAACCACAATCAGCTGTGGACCACAATCCATTATCGAGCACCCGTTCAGCACCCGTTCTGCGCTCGGCTCCAGCCTGCGCGATCCAAACGAGCCGGCACATAGCACGAGATGCACGCACAGCCCCTTTCGAGGCGGATTCCCTCAGGATCCGCTTAGGATTCAGCCCGTTTAGGATTCCCTTACGGATCCGCTCTCAGATGAAATCGCTCGCATGTTGTCCTCGGCTGGCCAGCGGTGGAACAGGTCCGTCGGGGGCGGTGGTGGCTCTTGCTGCGCCTCGGCGAGCTCGAGCCTTCGGCGCAGCTGGCGTGCCTCCCGCTCCAGCTTACGATCTCGAAGCGCCGACTGCTCCGCCTCGACCTGGTCGCGCAACGCCTCCGCGTGGTCGGCAGGAGCGGCAGGCGGCCGGATTTGGAACTCGACAGGCTTGCCGAAGCGATCAACAAAGGTTCCTCCACGTGCACCGGTTGGCGGCGCGACCAGCGGCGGAGCTGACGGCGGGAGGAGCAGCGCCGCGTCGCTCGCCACCACACCCTCCGCCGCCCTCGCCAGCGGAGGGAAGGAGATTGGGAGGGAGTTGCGGATGCCATCGGCCACCAGAGAGAGTGAGGTGAGGAGGGATACGCGCGCAGGCGGGTAGGATGAGGTGGGATTGCTCTCGTCGGCCTCGCGCGCTGCAGGCGCAGTAGGCGCAGCCGCCGAGAAGCGCTCAAGCAAAGAAGTGCCCGGCCGCTTAGGAATTCCCAAGGGCGGCGGCGGCGGCGGCGGCACTACCCCTGCAGAGAGTGCCGCGTAAGGAGGGGCATTTTCGGCGCCGGTGCTCGCCGCCCGCCGCCGCCGCCGCTGCTGCTGCTCGTCTTCTTTCGCAGCCCGCGCGTTCTTGCGCTCAACTAGTGCACGCTGCTCGGCCTCGAGCGCCTCCCGCGCCAATTTCAGTTGCGTATCCTCCGCGCGCGCGCGCTCATCGTCCCTTCGAGATGCAATCTCCGCCGCCTCCGCCAGCGCCACCGCCTTGGTCGCCTCCAGAGCCGCCGCTTCCTCCGCTCGCGCCAGCTGGGCACTGAGCGATGCGCCGCATGCTTCGGCTGCTCGCATCTTTGCGCGCTCGACCTCGAGGGCCGCGTGGGCGGCGGCGAGCTGCGCCTCGAGATCCCTCACCCTTGATCGCTCGGCCTGCACCTTGGCGAGCGCCTCCGCCTTGGCGCGCGCAATCTCGTCGGCCGAGGTCTCGACCTTGAGCTTGGCCGCGAGCAGCGCCTCCCGATCATCGATCAGCCTGGACGCGCGCTCCTCGGTACGCTGCAGCTTGTCCAAGAGTTGGTCGCGAGCCTCGGCCGCTTCGGCCGCCTCACGCCGCATGCGCTCAATCTCCTCGTCGCGAGATGCAAGCGTCTCGAGGTCGCGCTTGTGGCGCGCGGCCAGCGCCTCGAGCTGTGCGTGCGCGCGTTGAGCGGCCGTTTCGTTGGCACGCACCTCCTCACGGAGCTCCTCAGCTAGGTGCCGCCACGTGTCACACTCGCGCCGCGCGCCGTCCCGCAGCTCTTGCGCCTCCTTCGTGGCGAGAGCACTCGTGTACACGTTTCGGGACGTGGCGAGACGCGCCGTAACGAGCGCATGGATCCACGCGTCCCGTTCCGCTGCACTCGAGCAGAGCATCTTCACGGCCTCAAGCTCTGGATTATTGTACCAGAGCACGCGCAGCCCAAATCCCTCCCTCCCTCCCTCGTCCTCCCTCAGAGGCTCGATGCCCGTGTCTGCGAGCGGGATCGTGCCCGACGGGTGCTTCGGGTCGATCATCTCGCAGAGCTTCTCACCGGGCCGCCACACGACGTCCTGAGACTTGATGACCCAGTCGCCCTTGATGGCACACGCGCCCCCCGTGCCGTCCGCGGCCACAGTGGGCGCATGCTCCATGCGCGGATCTGCGCCGTCGCCGCTCGATGGGCCCCTCGCGCACCAGCCGCCCGGGCCGGCGCCATGCTCCTCGATGAGACTTTCCCACAGCGCTCGGCTGGCCGTGTTCACCTCGTAGTAGAGGAGAACTGAGTCGCGGACGAGGAAGAAACGCGCCACCTTGGTGCCGCGCTTCGCCGTCATCTTCGCCAACAGCCCGAAGGGCACTGAGCTCGATGGCAGCGCGGCCGCGAGCACCATGCTAAGGCGCGCGCGCGTCGCGCTGCTCGAACCGACCACCTCCTCACTCTCCACGTCAATGCTGAGCCGTGCCACCGGCCTTGTCGATGCGCACACGTCCGGCGGCGGCGGCGGCGGCGGCGGCGGCGGCGGCGCAAAGGAAAGGCGCCGGGCGCCGGAGGCCTTGCTCAGGTCCAGCACCGCCGCCACGTCAGCGCCCACGTTGGTAAGGAGCTTGCTGAGGCTCGGGTGCGAAGGGCCCAAAGAGCGGCGCGCGAAGCCACGGCTGCGCGAGCCGCCCTCGGGAGACGGAGCAGCGGCAGCAGCGGCGGCGCTGCTCTTCGTCGGGGTGGCATGCGGCCCGATGTCGCGGCCGTGGAGCACTTGGCGGATTGCGCGCAGCCAGTCGGCCAGATCGCGCCCATCCTGCGTGCGCAGCACGTACGATTTCTTGGCGGTGAGGATCTCAAAGGAAAGCTTCACCCCGAGAGCCTTGAGCGTGGCACCCTCGCTTCTTAGCTGCAGTGTGCCGAGCGCCGCTTCGGTCGCGAGAGCTTCACCGAACCAGTAGAGCGTGCCGTCGGCGGCCAGCAGGAAGAAGCGGCGCTCCCAACGGTTCTTCATCAGCCCACCTTCCTTTTCGAGATAGCCCTCGTGCAGCACGCCGCCGTGGCCGTGGCCGCCGTCGCCGCCGCCGCCCGTGGGCAGAAGAGCGCCCGACACGGCGCCCGACTCGGCGCGTTCGTTACCGCCCCTCGAGGCGATACGAAGCTCTTCGAGCGTGGGCAGCTTCCCGAGCGTGGCGCGGGCGAGCCGCTCAGTGAGCGTGCGCGAGGTCTTCACACCGGAGCTCGTCTTCACGCCGGAGCTCGACAAGGGCCCCATCCCTAGCCCAAGCCACTCGCGCAACGCCTGCTCCGACTCGAGAGAGTCAACCTTGGGCCAGCCGCCCCGGCTCGTCGGTGTCTCGGGGCGCTCGTCCGAGACGAGCAGCACGTCGTCGTCCTTGAGCAGCAGAGGCAGCGACAGGATGTCGAGCTCGGACTTGTGACTCCTCTTGAGCAGCCGCGCGAGCTCGTAGCGCGCTTGACGAAACTGCGGCAACGCCAAGTCGACTGTGTGGAACTCGACTTGGGCCTCGGTGAGCATGGCCGCGAGCCGCCGGCAGCGTGCGCGCTTCTTGACGTCGCCGAGCAGCAGCGACGTGACCACGAGCGTCAGACCGCGCATTGGGAGGGATTCCTGTACGTGGTCGGAGTCGGGCGCCGGCACGCCGGCCGTCACGTCGGCCAGCCAGTCGGAAGCGACACCGACCATCGAGCACGCGCCCTCCTTGTAACTGGCTCTCTTGTCGCCGTGTCGCTCGCGCTCCGTCAGCTCCGGCCCGCCCTGCGTTGCCGGATGACGCGAGACATGGCGAACCACGCGCCCAAACATGTGCGTGCGGCCTAGCTCAGCCAGTCGAGCCTCGTACGGGTCCCAAAAGGCGAGCGCACCGCTCGCGCCCCAGTCATGGAAGTGGCACGCGAAGTCGAGCGTCTCCCGCCCACCCTCAAGGATAGTCGGGACGCAATCGACCGGCCGGCCGTCGACGGCGGCGACCCGCAGGTAGAGGCGCGCCCACTTCGGCGCGACCTCGCGATCGGGCAAGCGCGCGGACGGTCCGAACCACAGGAAGGCTTGATTGCACGCGTCGAGCAAGAGCACCGACTCGGGCCGCAGCGAGCGGCGCCCAAAGCAGTAGAGCTCGTCGACTTGCCATCGTCCCCCGAGGGCTCGGATCGAAAAGAGGCGCGGCGCCGTCGGCCGCGGCGTGATGAAACGCAGTCGCGGCAGTCCGTGGGGGCCGTCGGGGAGCACGCGCCAAAACTCCTGGGGCCAGCGCTCGGGAGCGTCCGTCGCCTCGTCGATGGTGATGCATGCACGCCCAGCGGCGGCAGCACGCCCGAGGGCTTGCGCGTACTCACGCTTAGCGAGGCTCGCGCCCTTGCCATGCCAGATGAATTGGGACGCGTCCGTCTGCAGCACGAACGAGTTCCAAGGGATAAGCGACGAGGCGCGCAGTGCGACCTGCTGCGCGCGAAGGTCCATGGCGCACGAGCCGCTGCATTGGAAGAGGCCGTCGAGGCCCCCGAGACCATTCGCCGAGCGGTCCGCCAGCTGTGCCGCCGCCTCGTCGGAACAGTCCAGGAAGACGAGCGGGGCGCCGTCGTAGGCAGCACTATCCGAGCACCTCGGCGGCGGGGCGCGGTCGCGAGCGTCGAGGGCGGCGTCTGCATCAGTCTCGCCGACAGCGGTCGTGAACGCGGCGGCTGCCTGCGCGTGAAACATGGCAAAGAAGCGCGGCGGCTCCTGATGCTGCTCAACGAGGTACTCGGCGGAGATCATCACCTGATGAGGGAGGGCAATCAATGAACGTCAGCGACCATTAGTGACAAGGAGTCGCACTCAGAGGCATGGGGGGGCCTCACCTTCTGTGCCATCTGGCCAGTGAGCTGGAAGCGCCACACCATAAAGTAGAAGCGGTCCGCATGCTTACCGACCCAAAAGAAGAGCTCATGCATCTTCCGACGGGTGAGCGCGTGCAGGTACGTATGGAGCACCATGTAGCACCGGTCCGAGCGGAAGATGCTGTGGAAGGGCTCGAGATGCTGCACAGGCTCCGCGTCGGGCGCCGTGTCGGGCGACTCCTGCGACGAGATCTGCCACACAGTCAGCCCCGACTGCTGATCGGCGCCCAGCCCCTCGAGGTTGAGCACGCTCGGCGGCGGCGGATGACGGAAGATCTCGCACACCTCGGCCAGAGACATGGGCCACTCGGCAAGCGCCGTCGCGGGCATCAGGCACCTTCCGCCGGCGCGCACGTACGAGTCGGTGCGCAGCCCGTGCACGCTGAGCCGCTCAAAGTCGCTGAACCCGAATTCGAGCTTGAGCTGGAGCCCCGCCGCGCGCACCGCGTCCGAATCGACTGGAGATGCCTCGAGCTTCCGCTCGAGCGCTTGCACGAGCGTCGCGTGAACGAACTCCGTCCCGAACAGCGGGGCGTTCTCCCCAACGTCCTTCCAGCGCAAGCCGAGGCCGAGGGCTGGGGCGGCGGCGGAGGCGAAGCCGTCGGACGAAACGAGGCGCGCGGTGAAGGTGGGCTCCCAAGCCGCAAAGAGAGAGGTGAAGATTGCTGGTTCGGCACCTTCAACAGTACGGCAAAGCCCGAAGGCGCCCGGCACGGCGCGCTGCGTGAGGGCGCGGCCGAGCTCAGCGCCCGCCCACCGCTGGAACGGGACAGAGTGCGCCCCTGCCCAGACGAAGATCTGCGCCTCGGTGTGCACCACCACCACCGCTGTGGAGTGGAGAACTTTTGGGTCGGGGCGGCCGCCCCCACACTGCATCGCCGTCAGCTCAAGCGCCCACGCATCGCCGTCCGCCGCGCCTTCCACCTCCGCCGCGCCTTCCACCTCATCCACGCCTTCCACCTCCGCCTCGCCATCCTCGTCGCAGTCGGGCTCGAGGGGGCTGCGGGCGGTTGCCATTGCGGGCTCCATCGCTGGCTTCGGCGGGCCACCTGCTGTGGGGGCGTTGGGCGGTTCGATGAGTGGCGGCTCAAGTGGCTCAGGCGGCTCAGGCGGTTTCGGGATGGGCACTCTCGGCGCCGTCTCGCGGCCGTGCAGTCCTGCCTTCGGCGCAGCCACGTCCTCATCCTCGCTGGCCTCGGGGGCACCGTCCTCCTCCGCCACGTCCTTCGTGCCCTCCATCGGCGGCGCACTCAAGCGCAGCTTCCTATACGCCCGCTGCGCGTCAAGTGACAGGCGTGAATACGTGGCGAAGCTGAGACCGACGCGAGCGCCAGCGCTCGATTGGCAGTGGCGCACGGAGTGAGAGTCATTCGGCGCAGGCCCACCGCATCCATCGTCGTCGTCTCCTTCGAGGGTGTCCTCGCGGCTCGATTCGACGCAAGCTTCCTGTCCACTCGCCGAGGCCCTACGGGCTCGGGAGGGCAGGCAAGCATCCGCCTCAGGGGCGGCAGCGCCCTCTCCACTACGCGCTCGGGATGGCAGGCAAGCATCTGCCTCAGCATCCGCCTCAGGGGGGGCAGCGCCCTCTCCACCGGCCTCGCCATCGGCAATGCGATTTCGTCCATTTCGTCCATGTGCCTCGCCATTGGCCAAACGCAAACGGACGAAATACAGCGCGATCACGCCGGAGGACAGAGCACGCTCCGCGCCCCCCACTGGCACACGCCGGATACCCTCGAGCTCCCCTGCCGCGTACGTGCCATCGGGCAGCACGGCGATCTGCGAGCTGCCGTGGTGGTCGCGATTGTGCAGATTGTACGCAAAGAGGACCGCCGTCATGCGCTCGGCCGCCGCTGGCTTGTTGATCAGGTGCGAGCCGCCCCACACGATCTGGCGCACGCGCTTCGTCCCGGCCACTACATCGTACCCCTCCTGACAACGTCCCGCGTGCTGGTCGGTCGAGTCCGCAACGTCGAGCACGAAGGCACCGCCAGACTGGTCGAGTAGACGGCCCGAGATCGCCACCTTGCTCGCGTCGAGGCGCGATGGTGCGCAATCGGCCGAGCTGACGTGGTAGAGCACCACAGTCGGCGGGTCAGGCAGCCTCGGCCACAAGCAGCAGCGCTCGTGACGGCGGTACGTGAAGTCGCAGCGCTCGTTGGGGGGTGCAACGGCCGCGAAGTTAACGTACATGATGCCGAACTCGTCGTTGGCAAAGTACGAGCGGAAGAGGTTCGACTCTTCCCACTGGTCCTCGCGGTGAAGCCGTGCTTCGCCTTCGAGCAGCTGCTGCAAATGGATCGCGAAGATCGCGACCGCCCCCTGCGCGTCGGCCGTGGCATGTTTCCCACACCAATAGTGCACCTCCACACGCAGCTGGTCGCCCTCGTAACTGTGATCCACAGGAGCCGCGTGAAGGAGCAGGTAGGCCCGGTCTTCGTGCAGCTCGACCCGCGGCTTGCACCCAGCGCCGCCGCGCACGACTCCGTACTCAGCATCGCGTCGCTCTCCGCTGCTGCCTCGCTCCCTTCTTCCGCCATTCGGATGCCCGCCGCCGGCGAACCGAGTCTGGACGGCGAGCACAGCGGCATCAGAGGGTTGCGCCTCGTGTGTCAGAACGGGTACGCGGGTTAGCGTGCGCTTCGAGAGCATCCACAGCGTGACGCCCTCCGCGAGCTCCTCGCCGAACGGGCTCTCCACGTTCTGGAAGCTCTGGAGCAGCCGCTCGCTGGCACGCCGGTAGGCCTTTGACGTCAGCGCGGCGGCAGGCAGGCCGAAGGTGTGCGGTAGATCGACGTTGAGCTCTTCGGCAGGCATGCTCACGTTGCTCGCGCATACGGACGAGCGTGCGCTACTACGGGTGCTCAGGGCAGCCTGTCGCACCAGCCACGAAGGCGCCGGGGCGAAGGGCTTCTTTTGCTGTCGTACGAGGCAGGCAGCCCACTTCTTGGTCTCCGCGTTCGACTCGGCGCACAGCAGCATCGACTTGAAGTGCATTTGTCCGACCAGGCCCTCGATGCACTTGAGATGAAACGAGGACACGCCGGCAGCCTGCCCATGGCGCTGTGCCGACATCCGGAGCTGCGACTCGGGCGCGAGGGCGAGCACTCCCGTGTGCACACGCTGCTGGGGGGCCGTGTAGAGGTACAGACAGCGCCCGATAAGCACACACCAGTGCCTGGCCCAGGCCTCGTGGCTTGGAGGCATCTTGCTCGTCTTGGAGAAGCACAGCTGCAGCGAGCCTTGCTGCACCACGTCGCCGTGGTCGAGCGAGCGGGGGATACCGAGGGCCGCAGGCACGTCCAGCTTGCCATCGCCAGAGACCCCAGAGAGGGATGAGCCCGCACGAGGGAAGGCCAAACTTTGCTTGCTGAAAGCAATGGAAATGCCGTCGCAGCTGCTGCGCGCGGGCTGCTGCTGCTGCTGCGGCGGCGGGGGCAGCGGCTGCTGCTGCTGCTGCGTGCGCACAAATAAGAACGCCTCCGCCTCCAATTGGGACGTAGATTTGGGATGGGACCAATTCTGAAGCCGTTGCTTCTTGAACAGGTCGGCAAGCTCTGCGTCCTCATCTACCTCGGCCAGGCTCACCGACTCCGCGTCCACGCCCTGCTGCTCGGAGAGGAACTTGTGCAGCGCGCAGCGCGCAATCAGCAGATTGATCTTCTCGGCGACGGCGCGAGTACGCAGCTCGGGGCTCGCCTTCATTGCCTCGAGCTGCTGGAACGTCATCGTCGCGATGACGCCATCGGAGGTCGCGGAGCAGTCGGCGGAGCGTAGCCCGCCATTGAACAAGGCCATCTCGCCCACCAGTTGCCCGGGGTACTTGAGGAATTTGGTGTCGCCCACATCGATCGCGAGGGTGCCTTGCAACACGACGCCGAAGAAGGTGGCAGCCTCGCCCCTCTTCATTACAAGTTCGCCCCGCTCAAAGCGCTGTAACGAAAGGCCCCGTGCCTCAACTAACTGCTCGAGCTCGCTGCTGCTGAAGCCCCTCCATTGGCTACATGCACCCTGGGCATCAAGAAGCAGTTGCAGGCGTGGCACGCCACCCACCTGATCTCCCGCGCCCAGCGTGCGCTTATCTCTCATCTCCACACTTTTCGACGCCACCAGCTTGGTCTGCATTCGCTGTGCCTCCAGTTGGGCAACACGCTTGTTACTTGGGCCTGAGGGCTGGGGCGGCGGCGTGGGAGGCTTGGACGTGGCGGCTGACAGGGCCGTGAGCCACTCGCTGCGATTGGAGGCGGACGTAGCCGCGAGCATCACCACCCGACCACTCGTGTCGTGCACGACGATGCCAAAGACCTCCTCTCCGAGTACATGCTCCTCCACGCGCGCCCCTCGCAACTCGATCACGCCGTTGGTCGTCGGAGCCTCCGGTTGCATGTAGTAGTGCAGTGAGGAGCCAGCTAGCACGAACCATCGATCCTTCCATCCTCGCCAGACGTCACTCTTCGAGCTACCTTGCTTTCGAAGGAAGCCTTCCATCTCGACAGGCAGTGACTTGCCATCAGCGGCCACTCCGAAGCGACTGCGTTGCTCCCACGTCGCGGACTCGCTTGCAATTGGCAGTTCGAGCTGCTGCAGCACGGTTGCGAGGTCGAGGCTTCCCACCGTGGTTCGCTGCACCAGGTCGATGACCTGCTCGAGGTATAGCTGCAGCTGCTCTCGCAGTGTGCGCAGATACTTTGGATCGCGCCGCCAGATCAGCTTTCGCCGAGGCAGCTCAGGTGGCCGCACGCCACCTGCCTCGGCACACTTGGTGACAAGCTTGTGCACGCGCTCAAAGTAGCCGTAACGCTTCTTGAGTTGCCAGGTCTGTGAGGTGCCCGATCCAGCTCCCTTGCAGCTCACCTGCAGGACAAAGACCGTGCGGGCACCAACCTTGCCAAGTACTTGCAGCTCAAACACCTCCTCCGTTCGAGGAATATTGACCCACAGCGACCATGCCGCAGGCGCGTCTGCTATAGAGGTCGCCCGCATGTCCTCTTTGCCAAACCAGTGGAAACTCGCGCGAGTACCGCTGGCGAGTACCGGGCACGGCGCGACTTTTGTGTCGCCTGACTTTCCAAATTCAGAAAGCTTCAAACTTGGGGTTGAAGCTGAGTTCACGCGTGCAATTGAATGGGATTCTTCAGAGCACAAGGACACGATGGTGGCGAAGTCCCCGTGTCTCGAATGGGGTCATGTAAGGTGTGTGTATTCTGAGCGGGCAGTACAGTAACAGTGCCGTTGCACCGGTTGCCACGTGTGTCGTGTCAACCGGTGCAATTTATGAACAATACGTTCACACATAAAGCACACACTACGGTAACATCTTGAAAGACATGTTACCGGTTGGGGCGGCGGCGGACTCCGTCACGCCTTGAGGATTGAGCGAGACGTACCCTTCTGGGGGGGCGCCTACACATACGACGGCTCTCAGTTTGCGCCCCGAGGGGTACACCCGAGCCAGACCGTC
>Ga0210245_100299_pt1 | contig 44405 bp, 34 predicted proteins | sample ChrtobMetaP3_4mM_FD_155450 | JGI IMG/M metagenome (GOLD analysis project Ga0210245, IMG submission 155450) | Chrysochromulina tobin associated microbial communities from unialgal haptophyte culture, Seattle, Washington, United States - P3_4mM | ecosystem: Host-associated > Algae > Haptophytes >...
GCCGCCGCGGTGCTCGTCTTGCGGTCGCGAGAGCGACGTCTCGCGGCGGGGCCGAGCTGGCGGCATGAAAGGAGAGCTGAAGTGAAGGCCAAGGTGCTTGGGAGTGCCTGCTACAGCCGCAGCACCAATGCCCCGATGTCGGTCGACGAGGTGAAGAGGTGAAGAGGAGCGGAGCTCGGAGTCGGGCCTCCCCCGTCCGCGTCGGAACCCCACAGGCCCGACTGTACGTCCTGCAGCTCCACCGCACAACCGCTATGAACGGTGCGCAAGGTAATGGCGTGGCCGTCGTCGAGGGACCACTGCGACCGTCACCACCGTCGCAGCCACCGCCTATGCCTCCTCCTCACATCGGCAGGCCACTCGCAAAACTTTCGGCCGACGCCGAGCGTCCGCCTGCGACGTCTGTGGAGGCGGCGGTCGCCGCACGGGCGGCATTGAGGGCGACGCAGGCGGAGATGGCTCTGGCGGACGCTGCATCGGTGGTGGCGCTGGCCAGGGAGCGGATACGAGCGGCGACGGCAAAGGCGGCGGCAGAGGAGGCGGCTGCGAAGGAGGCGGCCGCAGAGAAGGCGAAAGAGGACGAGGAGTTCTCCCTCGACGTGCTCCGCATGGCTTTGCGGCGCACGTCGCAACAGGCGTACCGCCTCGAGCTGCACGCGTGCGCGCTCACATCCGCGGCCGCGGCGCGGTGGTCGGTCTTGCCGCAGCCTGAGGCGACCACAGAGGACGCGCAGCAGGAAAGCGTGCGGCGACAGCTGCGCACGCTCGCGGTGATGTGCGCGTGCTTCGCACCGTTCACCGCGTGGGCGAGCCTTCTCCGCGAGCGCCACGCCGAGCGTATCGCCTCCATGCGCAACGAGGCCATCGCTTCGGCCCGGCTCAAGCGGCTGCGCTCGACGGCGATGGCCGAGATCATCGATCGCATTCGGAAGCAAGACGCGACGCTGCGGAAACTGAGCCAGCGCAAGGCGGCGCGCGCGGCGCTGCAGCGCTGGGCACACGAGGCAGTCCATCACGTGGACGACCGGCTCGGCTTCTTCCTGCTCCGCCGACTGTGGCTGCACCGCTGGCACGCGGCGGCCACGACCATGCGCGAGTATGGACCCAAGAAGATGGCAGCGGTGCACGGCGCGATGTGCTACCGGTCGTTCCGGGCGTTCGAGCGCAATCGAGAGTTCAGCCGCTGGTTCGGCGCGTGGCGAGGGACCGAGGGCCTCGCGCGTGGCATGGGCGCGCTGCGTCGTCGCCGGCACGCGACCCACCGGCTGCGAGGAGCAAGCGCGCTCACGCGACTGCGTGTGCGGCTGGGCCGGCTGAGACGAGCGATGCGCGCATGGACCATAGGAATGCATGCAGAGGCGCGGGCTGGTCGCCAGCTGCATCAGGACGCGGCGCTGCGGGCGCTGCTCACGCTGTGGGCGACGACGGCCAAGGACGCGGTCGAGTGCCTCGCGGCGCCACCACCCTTGTCCGAGGAGGAGGCCGCTCTTCGCGGCGAGATCGCGACGCTGCGTGCTCTGGCCGCTCTCGGAGGACATTGGGAGGATACGCGAGAGGAGCTCGAGATAGCTGTGGGGCTCACGTGCGGCCTCAAGGTGAAGCTGCTCGAGGAGCGACGTGAGGTCTCCGAGGCCGCGCGCCTCGCGCTCGGCGCCTCGCTCCGCGTCGAGGAGCTCTTTGGGATCTTGCACCAGCAGCGGGCCAACCTGACGGCGCTCGTTCAGACGGTCGAGCGTTCGGAGGCGGAGGCGCTCTGCCTCGATCGTAGCCTGCAGGGTCGCTCAGGGGGTCGCTCACGGACAAGCAGCCCCTACGAGAGCGACGAGGACGAGCTCTGGGGCGTGCAGCCCGCACGGCGTGAGCAAGCCAGCAGCGGCGGCAGCGAGAGCAAGCTTGCCCAGGTTGTGGCCGACGCGGACGCTCGGATGCGCGCGCGCATGCTCCGAATCGAAGCACGCTGTTGCCAGGAGGAGTCGCGCCTGGACGCACTTCAGCGGCGTGTGCAGCGCGCGCGCATCCTGCTCGCTCTGCACCCGCCGCGTCCGCCCGGTGCGCCCGCGGCGGCGCGGACGCCCGCCAAGACCATCTCGTGGCTCGAGATCATCTCGACGCCCACACCCATGTCGCGCGCAAGGGTCGGTGCAGGCGCCGGCGGCCTTTTCGCAAGCGGGTACGGAGCGGCGGCGTCATATGGGCTGGGAATCGCCGGCAGCGCCGGCAGCGCCGATGGCGCCACACCACGCGGCTTCCACAACTAGAGCGAGGAACCGACGGGATGAGGCGAGGCGAGGCCCCGATGCGCGCATTGGGGGGCGATGCCTGCGCCGGTGGACCCCGATGAGCGTGGACGAGGCGAAAGCAAATTCGAAATTGTAAATAGTTTCTGATATCTAGAGAGGCGTAGCAACCGTTGGTAGCACGGCATCGTAGCAACCGGTGCAGTGCGGTTTCAGAATTGATCGTCGACGTCGATCGTCGTAGTTACCGTCTTCGCGCGCTGTGAAAGATGTCGATTCACGAACTTGTCCATTCCACAGCATGCAATTACATTCACAGCGGGTGCACGGGGGTTACAGGGGTTGTACAGGGGGTCCAGGGGGGGGTACATAAACAACTCTTCAAGAAATGGGGCCCCGGAGGGATACAGGGGTTCCAGGGGGGAACAGTTGGGGGTCCAGGCTACAGGCCTGTACCCCTTTTCTTGGGGTCTATGCCCGACACCCTCCCTCCGGGGCGACCGACACCTACGCGCGTGGAACCATCCCACGGCGAGGTATGTCGGCACAGGCGAAATGAGGCCGGCGGGATGGAGCCGATTGGCGTCGCAGGCAGGCTGCATGCACGAGGCGCAATCAGGCGCAATCAGGCGCAATCAGGTGAACCGCTGCAGATTAATGCGTTGCAGCTGCCGCAGCTGCCGCAGCTGCAGCTGCCGCGTCCACGAGGTTGCCGTGTGCGCTGGCGACCGTGTCCGGCACGTCGATCTCGTAGCCGTACGCGTCGCCCGTGTTGCCCTTGCCGCCTGCGCCGTTGTTGCCGCCTGCCGCAGCGAGGTAGACCGTGTCGCTCGCGCCGCCGGGTGCGCGCACCACATTGATGCTGACGTCAAACATGAGGTCAGCGCTGAAGCTGAAGACCTCTTCATTGGAGCCCCGCTTGAGCAGCACAGCGCCGTCTTCGAGCGCGACGGCCACGTACGCGCCATCGGCGCTCATGCCTCCGTCGGTGCGCGCGCCCCTGCGCGACCAGCTCGTCTGCAGCGTCGCGTCCACGAGCCTCCAGATGCCCACGGTGATCGAGAACGGCTTGTCGTTCGAGTACATCGCGGCGATGCTCTCTTCATTGTCGGGCCCCGTCGACATGACGAGGTCGATGACCTCGTTGACGCGCACACCCGCCGGCGGTGCCAGCACGTAGGCCAAGTTGTACGCGCGACGGGCGGCGCTCCACTCGTACACGTTCACGGCGATCTTGTCAATGACAGCCAGATAGTTGCCGCTGTCGCTGATGGCCGAGGCGGGGAAGTAGTAGGGCAGCGGGATCGATGAGTCGCGCACCTCGCCCGTGGCGCCAAAGAGCACGGTCGCGTTGTTAGGCGAGTCGGGGCCGTGGGCGTCCACAAACAGCACCCACGCGCCGTTGGCCGAGATGCGCGCATGGACGTAGTAGCTTGAGAACGGGTTGGTCGTGTTGTACTGCCACTCGATGGCGCCCGTCTGGCCGTTGACGCCAATGGCCGTCGCAACGCCGACGGTCCTCACGTACTGCACGACGATGCGGTCGCCGCGGTCGGACGCCACGACCTGTTTGCCGCCGTCGCCCTGGCGGGCGTCGGGGAAGCGCTGCGTCCACACGGGCACCGCCGCCTTGGCGGCCGATCTGAGGCCAAAGACGGAGAGGCCATCAGGGTTGAACGTGTCAAGCTCTGACACAAACACATCGACGGACCCGGCGCCCTCGCCGCCGCTCTCGCAGTGACGGGCGGTCGTCACATAGTACTCCTTGGCGGCGGTACTCTTGTTGGAAAAGGCCCAGCGCTGTTTGCCTGAACTGTCGTAGACCGACGCGGACGATGGTTGGAAGACGCCGGACCCAAAGACAAACGTGGGCGCTCCCGAGGCGTCGATGGTCGTGGCGGCGTCGTCGAAGTTGCCCGGGTCGGTGTGCACGTTGACGAGCCGCTTGCTCGTGACACCGGCGGCGGCGCCGGCAGCGGCCACCGTGAGCGACGCGAGGGCGGCTGCGAGCGACAGAGAGGTTGGGGCGATGGTGCGCGCGCGAGGATGCAGACCTGTTGCAGTTCAGGTCGCAAAAAGGAAGGAAATCAAAAGAAGTCGCGTCCCTCCCAGACTCGTGCTGAAGTGGGGCTCCTGACCGACTCCCATTGGTTGACTGGCAAGACTTGTGACGACTAATGTCTTGTAACTGAAAAGCGACCCAGGGGGAGCTTCCTCATGGCTGAGCCTCATCCTCTGGCGGCCGTGCCGCCTGCCAGCAAAGAAGCGTCGCCACCGGCCGAAACTACTGACGGATTGTTCTCACGCCGACGACTTCACGACGCCATGCGAAGATACGTGCAAAGATGCGGTTCGACAGGCACAGCCAATCCGCGGGCTGCACTTCGTCTCGCAGCTCGCATCGCGGCGATCACCATCGTGCTCATGCAATTCGGCGCCTTTATCAGGCGCAGGAGTGCGCCCACTCGAGCGGCGTTGATTATTTTGTTGGCCTCGGCCTCGGCACAGCTGCTGAGCACGCAGGCGACCCTCACAGCAAGCGAGGCCACAGCGCCAGCGGCCCATGAACCCATCGCGGCGATCACCATGGAGAACGAGGCCGTCGACCACAACGTGTGCGGAGAGGCCGCCTCCGACGAGGCCTACGATCCTGGGGCCGCGGCAACCCCGAGCAGGACCTCTCGTGAGGCAGTACTCGTCGACCCGGACCATCTCAGGCGCGTCTTTGAATGCCTGGCACCGCGAGACTGGGCAGCCGCTGCACGTGTGAGCCGTGCTTGGCGTGCGGCATGGGTGCGGCAGAAAACGCGGCCACACGTGCTGGAACACCCAAGCACACGGAACAAACCGTACCAAGCGCCGCCCTCTGCGCCCGTGAGCAACCCGAGCAGTTACACGAGCGCCATGTCGAGCGCGGGCCACCCTCGTGTGCAAGTCCCGATGCTCATCAGCTTCCTCGTCGCGGTCGTAGCCGCATGGCCGATCTCGAATCACACCGAAGTGAAGGTAGTGACCACGCCGCACTTTTCCGCGATAGAATGTGGATACTGGATAGTCACTTTGCTGGCGAGCCGTTTCGCACTGGCATACGTGGTGCAAAGGGCTCCCGCAGCAACCATGGCGTACATGGCGTGGAGCGTCGGCCTCTCTATCTTCCTATCGTATCACACCGACACGGAGCTCATAACGGAGACGACGCACGACTGGTACGAGCACGCTGCCATTGCCGGATGCATCTTTGCCTTCATCCAGGTCCTGGGAACGTTGATGGCGAGTTGGAGAGCGTGACCCGCGCTCTATCGACGCTAGATCGGATAGAAGTTACGATAGCCTCTTCTCCAGCAGCGGCGCCCGCCCGGATTATAATCGATGATAAACACACACTTATCATCAACGTTACTTCGGACAGACACGGCCGCCACATATCTCAATGCACACAAACATTGGCGCGCCTGTGCTCCAGTCGACCCCGCCCCCAAAGTTATCTACGCCCCGGAGAGTTGCTTTGCTGAGTCGCGGGTGGAGACGGGCTCACAAGCGGCAGCAGTGTTCGTGCCATGGTCCGCGCGCGTCGACGCGGCTCTCGTCTCGGCGGAGTACGGATCCTCGCCCCGCCCTTCAGCCGCCGTCGGCCCCACCCACACCCCGGCGAGAGAGAGCCTCCCGCTATCGATCATCAACGGCTCCCCTCCGCACCACTCCGAACGCCCCGTCATGCACTGCTGCCACGGCCGCCCCGCCGAGTTCGCTCCCGCCGCCATGGCCCTCGTACGCCCTGAATGATCGCCAGCCGGCCGCTGCCGCCGCCGCCGCCGCCCCCGACAGCCCCGATACTGCTCCCCCAATACACATATGCCGACGCCAACGCGGCCAGAGGTTGCACCACTTCCGGTGACGCCTCCGTCGTGACTCATCCTCCCCCATGGCTCATGAGCTCATGCCAGGAGATCCGCCTCATGAGGGACGCAATCAGCCTCGGGGGATGGTGGTCCCGGTCTCAGTCATTCTCATGATTGCAATGCAGCGCGCGCGGCACCGAGGGTGGCCGCTGCCACAGCCGCGGCCACCCTCGCATATCTCCGCATATCTCCCATCCCTTTTCTCGCCATCAGACCGCCGCCCGCTGCCGCCGCCGCGCTCGCCGCGGGCGACCGCACACGCGCCGCGCTCGCCGCGGGCGACCGCTCACGCACCGCGCTCGCCGCCGCTCTAGGCCGCGGGGTCGGCGGTCGGGGTAGGAGCCTCTCCCTTGGGGGCATCCGGGGGCGGTGCCGGGGGCGGCGGGGGGGGGAGCGCAGTCGGGGGTGCGGCGGTCGCAGCCGGTTTGGGCTGACCAGCCGGTTTGGGCTGGGCTGATTTCGCAGAGGCGGCGGCTGCCGCCTGGGCTGCGGCCGTGGCCGCAGCCGGATCCTTGCCACCGCCCTTGCCCTTGTTGTTTCCACCGCCGCCGCTCCCGCCGCCGCCGCCGCGAGTTTGCTTTCTTCGCGTTTTTTCGTTGCCGGTGGGCGAGGGCGACGGCTCGGGCGCGCCGCCCTCGTAGACCCCGTGGTTGACGTCGATCGGCGCGCCCGGGATCATGCCCATCTGTCCCGGTCCACCGGCGCCCATCGCGCCGAAGCCACCCATGGGACCCATCGCGCCGCTCATGGGGCCCATGGCACCGGGGATCATGCCCGGGCCGCCCGGAACCACCATCGCGCCATCGATGGCCCCATTGGGCGCGCCGGTGAAGTTGGGGGCGCGCGGGAAGCGAGGGTCACCCGCCATCGACGGCCGATAGTCTGACTGCGCCGGAGCCTCCGTTGGTCGATTCATGACCTCCTCGACCTTGGGCCAGTCGACGGAGAGCACGCCGTCGGGCGCCGCAAGCCCACCCATCTCGGACGCCGCGGGACAAATGAGCCGTTGCACCGTCATCAGCCCATTGGGCATCTGCTGCACCCACTGCATCGACTGATGCACACGCAAGAGCCACGGCAGCGAGGAGGCCAGGTCGGCGATCGTGCGGAACGGCGAGGGCGGCGCGAGGTATTTGTCGGGCAGCTGCGGCATGAGCATGGTCTCGGGGAGCATGCCTTGGGCCCCAATAAAGCGACCTGACATGATCATGAGCCGCACGGCATACTCGAGCTCCTCGAGGAGGAGGGAGCCGACGCTGAGGCGCTGCTTGAGCGCGTCGCGGTGGGCACGGATGCGCTCGTCGCCTTGCAGGAGCATGACCTCCGTCGGCATCTGCTGTGCTGCCGCCGGGAACTGCGCGGCGTAATGGGGCAGCGGCGCGCCCACGCCCGGGTAGCCGGGCGGCGGGTAGCCGCCCCGGCCTTGGAAGTTCGGCCCGTTGGGCGGCGCCGCACCAAAGGAAGCGTTCGGCGGCGCCATCGCCATCGGCATCGCCGCCGCTCCGTTGGGCGCCGCGTTGGGCGCAGCGCCGCCTTGCCGCAGGGGTGCTGCGGCGGCGCCGGGCGCGTTGGCGGCGGGCTGCTGAGCCCCCTTACGCCCCTTGCCGCCCTCGGCCATCGGCGCTCCCTGCTGCTTCCCGCCCTGCTGGCTGCCGCCCTCGCCGCCCGCGCCGCCCTTGCCACCCTCGGCGCCGCCGCTCGGCGTGCCGTCTGCAGAGGCGGTGGGCGGCACGCCGCCCGCGACGGCGCCGACTGCACGCGGACCGCCCCGCGCGGCGATGGCGGCGGCGTCGGCGGCGGCGGCGGAGGCCGTCGAGGCGGCCACGCCAATGAACGCGCCGCCCACCGCGCCCGCGGGCGCGGCCCCGCCGCTGGCGCTGTTCGAGGTAGGGGAGGAGGCCGAGGCCGCGCCGAGCTGAGCGGCCAAAGCCCCCGGGGTCGACCAAGCAGCAACCTTGGGGGCAGGGGGGGGCGCGGGCGCGGGCGCGGGCGCGGAGGCAGCCGCCGTGGCCGCCGCCGTCGAAGCGGCCGCGGGGGAGGCGGCGGAAGCGGCAGCGGCGGAGGCGGGGGAGGCGGCGGCGGCAGGAGTGGCAGCGGAGGGGGTGGCGCTACCGGCGGCGCCGGGGGCAGCGGCGGGGGCAGCGGGCGCGGGCGCGGGCGTGGCGGATGTGGGCGCGGCAGGCGCACCCGCCGCGCCCGCAGCCGCCGCAGGCGCAGGCGCCGCGGCGCCCTTCCCCTCGGCCGCCGACGTTGCCACCTTGATCGGCGGCTTCGTCCACGCATTGACACGCGGCGGCTCCGCCTTCGCAGCGGCGGCGGCGGCGTCGGCATCGGCAGCGGCGGGGTCGGCGGCGGGCTGCGCGTCCACGGTGGCGCCCGTGCCGTCCGCCTCCTCGCCCACCTCCTCCTTGATCTGCACGCGGTAGAGCTCAATGAGAATCTTGCCCGTGGCCGTCCTCAACTGCGCTGTCGTCTTCTCGTGGCCAACGGCCGGATGGCCGTTGACCTTGAGGAAGACATCGTGCTCCTGCAAGCAGCCCGCCTTGGCGGCGAGCCCGTCCGCGTTCAGCGACTTGATGTACGGGCGCTCCGTCCCCGAGAGCCGGATCCCCAGCTTCGTTTCTGCCGTCGGCTTGTTGAGCGTCACCTTGAGGATCTCATTAGGGGCGGGCTCGTACGAGTGCGCCGCCTGGGCCGGCTGCTTCTTCTCGGCGACGGCCGGTGCAAATGTCGCAGGTGGCCGAGCCGCCGACGGCGCAGCAGCAGCCACGTCCCCATTGACCAAAGGAGCTGGAGCGGGTGGCTTCTCAGCAGGCGCTCCGTTCCGTGTGGGAGAGGTGGCCGGCTTCACGACCTCGGCAGCCGGCTTAGAGGCGACGGGTGGGGGCGGCTCAGGCTTCTTGGCCGTCGCCACGCTAGCCCAGCTCGGGGGCATCGACGCGTGCGGTGCGGCGCTGGAGACCGCGAGCCACGCGGCGATGAGGCCTCTACAAAGAGGATTCTGTGGGAAAACCGGAGTTGAGATTTTTGTCACCGCCATCAGGTTAATGAGATCACCTCTCACGCGGAAAACGTTGTTATGTTCTAATCCCGGACTTTTCCGGGGACGCGGCGCACGGTAACGGCTTGTCGCTGCGTGCGCTTACCGTTATTCAATGGCTAGCAAACGAGGCGCTCGGGCGCAACGGAACAACGCCCAAAAACAGAGGGGAGTCGACCGACATCGGCCATCCATCGCGCATCGGCGACCATGGTCCGGGCCATGGATCGTACGTCGACCATCGGGCTGAAGAGCAGCGTCCCGCCCCGGGCCGACGAAGTGCGCGAGAGCATGCCAGCCCAGCTGCCCGTCAAGAGCGGCTACACGGGCCACTATCCAGGCAAGCACGAGTTTCTCGGCAGCTCCTACCGTTCGCACGACAACCAGATCCCCGGTCGCGCGGTGATGGCGCCGCCTTCGCGCGAGCTGGCCGAGAAAATTTCGAGGCCTCCGGCAAAGGGCGCCGACTCGAGCCACGCCGAGTGGATCCATTCGCAGAAGAAGCTGCAGACCGTCTTCGGTGCCGACCAAGAGTTGAACCACACGGACAACGTACGCAACGTGGTGACATCGACCGTCTCGCGCGTGCATGCGGTCCTCAGCGGCGGCAATGTGCTCACGGACGGAATGGACACGCAGCGCGAGCGTCAGGTCATGCGCGGCTACACAGGCCACGTGCCAGCCGCCAGGGATGTGGTGGCAACGGGCTACCGCGGCTACGTTTCGGGCAACGCGTACCGTGGGCCGCAGTGTCCTCCAGATACCTATCACCCGCCTATGCCACCGAACAGGTGCAGCGAGGGACCATGAGGGAGACGGAGAGAACGCTCGAGAGAGAGAGCCGCGCGGACAAGCCCGCTTTCAATGCGAGGGTGGCCTAAGGCTGGCTCCTGCGTCTTGGCATACTAGTTGAGCATGAATGTGTGTATGTTGATCGTGAAAAATGTGTCTGTCGGTCAGCCAGTCAGTATTGAATGATTCAGTTCGCACACGGGGCACACACTCAGGGCAGGGGCCACCTGTGCGTTGACGGTAGGTGTGGCCGGTTTCGTCTATAGGCGCATTAGGTAACAGGGTATTGGGGGGGCGGAACCGCCCCCGGACCCCCAATTAGTGAACGGGGCGGCGGATATGTATAATTTTCGCTAGACTCAAAAAGCTTGGGGTCTAAGGCCTGAATCAGGCCCGCATAAATTAATAGACGTTACCGGCAGTACATCGATTAGTATGTTGTTGGGGCACCCGATCCGTGTTGCGCGTGTGCGACATAATCGGACGAGCCGGTTATCGGGAAGCGCGCTGCCTCCTAAAATAATTGGGTTCGCGTTGCCGGTTGCATGACCGCGACCTGTCACTTGATGTCACCGCTCGGCTCGGGAGATATCCGATGTTCGTCACTCGCGATATCAGACGCGGAACGCCGCACCGAACGGCCACGCTACCTACCTACCGGTAGAAAGACCGGGGGAGCCGGGGTAGGTACCTACCAAGGCACGAAGCTGCCAACACGTCCCCACCTCTACACATAGCCAAAGGGTTTCATACGTTTGACGCCATGCTGGAGCGAATAAAATTCTTGGGCGTAAATTTGTTTCCGTATACTCAAATAGTTGACACGACCCCCACACGTCGACACGTGCTCACGTCTCGCTCTCGGCGGCTCGCTCGGGGGCAGCACAGGAGCACAGCCACCAAGTACGATTAGCGAGCACGAAACACAATGTATTCCTGCGAGGCTTGTAACCATGCCCCAAGGAGAGATCGAGAGACTCGAAGCGCGCGTCAAACTTGACGGGGTGAAACGACCTTTTTAGAAAAAGTTTTCGTGGGAGAGGCTCTTTTGGCCACGACAGGCCTCTCCGCTCGTCGCACGTCGACAGTCAGTCACCATGGAGTGGCTGAATATGCGCCCCGCGACTATTTACAACCCGGGTGTCAACAGGATGCAGGCTGAGTTCATCCCTGCCAACTTTGGTCCTCATAAGTATGAACTGCAAATCGAGGAGAGCATCGGCGCCGTGCCGCCATACAACAGCAAAACGTCCAAGATGAACGATCCAGGTCCGCCGAAGCAGATGCGCGTCAAGTCGGGCTACACGGGACACGTGCCCCACGGCCGCGACTTCATTGGCGGCACGTACTGCTCGCACGACAACCGTGGCACGGCAAGCAAGGATCAGGTGCCGGTCATGCACTCGGCGACCCCGGGCAAGCACACTGGCTACCCGATCCCGGTGAAGGCTGCGCCCTCACCGGGTTCCCCAGGGCACCCCAAAGGCGCGTATGTCTACTCCCAGGATCCGTTCTCGTCGAAGCCGGGCGATCTCCAGCACGATTACGGCGTGACCACGACTGCGCCGGTGGCAGCGCGCATCGAGAAGGTGCTTGCGGCTGATTACAGAGACATGTCGGATGCCGATAACCGCGTGTCCGCCTTCGACAAGGAGGGCGCGGGCCAGTGGATCATGGCGGGCTACACTGGCCACGTGCGTCGCAGCGCTCAGAGAATGGGCTCGAACCCGAGCGACTGCACTTATACGCACGCTGCCGTGCACGCCCGCTGTGTGACCAGGAAGCAATCTGCCGCGCGTGCCGCTTGCACGCTCTCACGAGCTCGCGACGATCTTACCACCATGTGTGCCCTGCCAATTGTCATAGGTGGCCAAGGCTCGCGAAGTTTACGGCACTTCATACTACGGCCCGCCCGAGGGTCCGAACTACCACGGCCCCTTTTACACCTCCGATACGTACGAGCCGCCGGGCAACTGCAACAGGGAGGCGATCGCCCCCTAAGTTTGCGGCGGATGCAGTCGTGCACGCTCTTGCGTTGTCAATCTTCGATGCTGCTACACCACGTTGCGGCACCGCGCCGCGGAGGAGTGCAGCGCGCGCTCTTCTTTTTTTTCGCTCTCATTTTTCTGAGGGTCAGAGATTTTCGCAGGCTCCATTACCTTTGTGCTCCTGCGCGCGATGGTGTCGGTTGCGCGTCTGTGTGGTATGTGCGTGCGTCCCCGTGTGATTCTCCGTCTTTGACCATGAGCCCATCAAGGAGCCCATGATGCAGCCACACACACCCTTGCACACACCGGCCGTCCCGCCGCGTCGGTCGGCCGGGGTCGGGGGCCGGCCCCCGCGCGGGGGCCGTGGGGCGCCCCGCTCCGCACGCTCCCGGCTCCACCCGACCTCGCGCCTCGCTTCGCGGCGGGCGTCGCGTCCGGTTGGCTACCAGCGGTGTGAGTATTTCCTGCTGAACTAACTACTATTTACGGTATCGGGTATGTCGTATGACTACGCTTGTCGCGACGTGTAAGAATCTGTAAGTGTCTTCCATTATGTAGCTGGGGCGCGAATGGTGCCGCGTCATTGAGACGAGACACATTGGGAAATTGGGCGCGCTCCATACACGTACCGTACTCCCTTCCGCCTTTGAGCAGGCGCGGGGAGGTGCTCTGGGAGCGGGAGGGGGCTGGTCATGTGGGGTCTTGTATCTCACACGTATTCGTAGGCTTGTGAAGGCGCTGTACAAGTAGCCGACGGCGATGGAATCGAATGTAGCTCAACGTAACGCTCGAGCAGCGATCACCGCGCCGTCGACGCAAATCTCCATGCTGTATAAGGCTATCTTGGTCGCTCTCCTCGCCGCCGCCGACGCCTTCCAGGCCGGCGCGCCGCTTTCCTTCCAGGCCCCGCACTCGTCGTCAGCCTCGTTGCAGCAGCTCGTCATGGCGGCGAAGCAGGTGCCGCACGGCGGCACCCTCATCAACACGTTTGTGGCTCCAGCCAATAAGGCCGCCGTCATCGCCACCGCCACGAAGACGATCGAGATGACCGACCGCCAGTCGTGCGATGTCGAGCTCATCAACAACGGAGCTCTCTCGCCGCTGAAGGGCTTCCTCAACGAGGACGCGTACAATATGGTCGTCAAGGATATGCGGCTGCCGAGTGGCGACATCCTCGGCCTGCCCCTGGTCATGGACACCAACGACGAGAGCATCAAGGTTGGCGACAAGCTGCTCCTGACGTACAAGGGCACGCAGATGGCCGTCATGACCGTCGAGTCCAAGTGGTTTCCCGACAAGCCGCTCGAGTGCATCAAATGCTACGGCACTGCCACGATTGAGCACCCCGGCGTCCGTATGGTGGCCATGGAGCGCGGCAAGTTCTACATCGGCGGCTCGCTCCAGGGCCTGGACGTGCCGACGCGCGACTTCCCGTGCGCGACGCCCGCCGAGGTGCGCGAGATGCTGCCCGGTGACGCCGACGTCGTCGCCTTTCAGTGCCGCAACCCAGTGCACCGTGCCCACTATGAGCTTTTCACGCGTGCTCTCGACGCACCGAACGTGGGCCCGGGCGCGGTGGTGCTGGTGCACCCGACTTGCGGCCCGACCCAGGAGGACGATATCGACGGCACCACTCGGCACAAGACGTACGTCAAGCTCATCGAGGAGACCAAGGACACGCCGAGTGGCAAGCGCACGAAGTGGGCTTACCTGCCGTACTCGATGCACATGGCTGGGCCTCGCGAGGCGATCCAGCACATGCTGATCCGCAAGAACTTTGGGTGCACGCACTTCATCATCGGGCGCGACATGGCGGGCTCCAAGTCGTCGGTCGACGGCGAGGACTTTTACGGCGCATTCGAAGCGCAGGATTTCGCAAAGGCGAATGCGGAGGAGCTCGGCGTGGTGCCCGTTCCTTCGCTCAACCTGGTGTGCGTGGGCGACGAGGTGAACTTCGAGTACATCACCGCGGAGGAGGCCAAGGCGAGGGGCGGCGAGGTCAAGAAGCTCTCGGGCACCAAGTTCCGTCAAATGCTGCGCGCGGGCGAGCCGATCCCGGAGTGGTTCGCCTTCAAGTCCGTCGTCGACGTCCTGCGTGCGGAGTGGAAGTAAATATCTCCTAACGAGCCCGTGCTAGACCGAGGTCCTTGCGCGCGCTGGCGAGGGTGCGCTGTGCTCGGACGCACGCGATTTGCACCTAACACGCTTCCTTCGATGGTGCTGTGAATCGGAGTATTGCGCTGAGGTTTGTGCAAGCGCCCCGTTAAGAGAGCAAACTCTCTGTAAGGGATGTATGATGTATGTGATTGGCATTGCCATTGGTAACAAATCCGCACGACAAACACGAAACCGATAAGCATAAGCCACAACCCATTCACGGTTCTGCGTGCGTTTCACTCTGCCAGTGGACCCGTGGTGTACTCGCCCGCCGCCGTGCGGGACCGGCGGCGCCGCGCCGACGCGCCTCTGGATGTGAAGCTCGTCCAGTCGTCCTTCCGGCGTACACCGCACAGTACGGTACGGGCTACGTGGCCGTGATGAGGGTACGAGTATGACTCTTCGGACACCGTCGAGGGCCGTTGCGTGCGCTTGTGCGAAACCGACTCGTGCTGCCCTCCTCTGTCCTTTGGGCCACGTCCTCTTCCTCATGTCGCCTCGATCGGGCCGGCTTTCAGTCCTCTTCCTCCAACTCGGGCGGCGCCTCAGGCATGTCGTGCGGCTGCGCCGGCCCTCGGCCCAGCGGCGAGGCCACCGCCAGCTTGACCGAAGGCGCTGTCGCACCGCCGCTCATAACAGCGCTCATCTCAACGTCCTCGCCGTAGGCGCCGTCGTATCCGTTCCCCACGTCGGCACGCGCGTTGCGCTCGGCCTCGGCGCGCTGCGCGAGCGCCGTCACGAGAGCGCCCATCTCCACCACGTCCTTGACGACGAGAGTGCCTGAATTCGGCACGTCGTCGACGCGTCGCATCGTAGGGTGGCGCTCAGCCGGCAACAGCGTGAGAGCGTCCGGTCGGGCGAGCAGCTGTGCAAACGTGGGGCTCAGCTCGACACACGGTTCGAAGAGCTCTCGGCGACCGAAGACATACATGCCAAGACGTGCGCGCGACATGGCCACCACCAGCCTGCGCACATCACGCAGATGGCCGACCGACTTCGTCCTGACGAGCGAGAGCAGGATGAAGTCGTTCTGCTGCCCCTGGAACTTGTCGGTGGTGGCAATCTTCGCGGGCGATCCGAAGACGGACGACCAGGCGCACCGCTGCTGCACCACGTCGGCGATCAGATCACGCTGCCCATTGTACGTGGTGATGATCGAGATGCGTGAGGCGGCGATGCCCTGCAGCCGCATGTACATGAAGACGGCCACGCAGTACTCAGCCTCGGCGAGGTTTTGAATGTAGAAGGGCGAAGGAGACGACTCTCCCACACCGTTGAGCTCGCCCACGTCGACGAACTGGAAGTCGTACGCAAAGCCGCCGTTGGCGAGCGCAAAGGCGCCGTCCGTGCCCGTGACGCGGGGCAGGTCCTTGAGGGCCGCGTACCGCCACCGGTACAGGTTGGCGAGCCCGGGGCGCGCGCGCCCCTGCATGTCGAGCGTCGTCGCGGGCACGCCCAGCCGGACGAAGCGCGCAAAGAGGCTCTGGTCGAGGCGCGAGTACTTTTGGAAGGCGGCGTTCTTGACCACGGGGGGGAGCTGGTGATGGTCGCCCAGCAGCACGACGCGCTTGAGTCGCGACTTGCCGGTGGCGGCATCCGGGTTTTGGAGCACGATGGGGATGAAGGTCTCGACCTCGAGGATCTGTGCGGCTTCTTCCATCACGAGTGAATCGAATTGGAAGCCGAGGTTGATCAAGTCCTTGCGCTTGATGGCGGCGTGCGTGCAGGTCATCGCGATCACCTTGGCATGCTTCGTGAGCAGAAAGTTGCCGCGGTCGTGCGACGAGCGAAGGATCTCGAAGGCTCGGCATTCCTCGAGCTCCGTGAAGAGCGACTGCAGGTGCGTGAAGCAGCCGCGCGCCACGCGCATGTCGTCCGCGTACGAGGCCGCGCGGAAGAGCGGCGGCGGCGCGTCGGCGAAATAGTCCGCAAACGGGAAGAGGAGCGCGACGACAGCGGCGCCTTCGGCCTCTCGCTTGGCGGCGGCGGCGCCGAAGGCCTCCCAGCGCGCGAGAACGTGCGAGTGGAAAAAGTACTGGGCGGTCTCGCACGTGTAGCCGACGTCGGCGGCGACTTCGAGGGAGGTTGCGAGGCGCTCGACTTTGACGAGCAGCTCGAGACGGCGCGTGAGCATGTGGTTGACGCGCCCGAGGCGCGAAAAGTCCTTCTCGGTCTCGAGAAGCTCCTCACCGTGCCCGAGGCGCAACAGGTAGCGTTCGTCAATGTGGCGCGTCATCAGCTTCTCAAAGACGTCGTTGAGCGCCTGGTTCGAGTGCGTGATGATCAGCAGGCGCTGCGACGGGAACGTGTGCACCAGATTGGACACGATCTGCACCGCCGTGTCCGTCTTTCCCGTGCCCGGCGGCCCTACCACCACAGAGAGCCCCGGGTTCATCGCGGCGCGCAGGGCCTCCACCTGCTGCGGCGTGAAGCGTGTCGTGTTCATGCGTGGCAGGTCCTCCGGGTATGGGCCGGCCACAAGGGCCTCGTACGGCTGGACGAGGATGAGGGGCCTCGCGCTGCCCTCCTCTTCGGCCGCGCCCGCCGCGCCCTCTCCGAAAGCGAGCACCTTGGGTCGTGGCACTTCGATTGGGATGGTCAGCCGGTAGGGCGGTGGCGGCAGCGGCGCATGAGGCGGCGGTGGCGCGGCGCCGTCCGCGAGCGCCACGTCGGCTTGCGGGAAGGCCTCGCGTACGTGCTCGATCGACACGAACGTATCGAAAAAGTCGTACTGTGTCACCCGCTGGTCCGCGGGCAAGTTCCAATAGGCGGCGCCGGCAGGGTCGCCATATCCGAGCAGCACATCTTGAAGCCATTCGGGCACCACGAGCGGCGTGGTCATCAGGTCACGGATGCACTCGAGGATCGCCTTGAAGTTATTCTCCTTGGGCTTGCGGCGCACGAGCACGTTGAAGTGTTGGTACACGTCCGACCGTCGCCCCTGCGCCTGTGCCAGAGCGTCCAGATGGTACTGGGCAGTGTCGAGGCTCAAGCTCAGCTTGCGAGTCTTGCCTCGCAGCTCCCTGTCCGTTTCACTCTCGCCGGTGAAGACGTTGCCCTCCTCGTCGGCGACGTGCGCCACCTCCGCGCCACGCACGCACACGAGCCCGACGCGCTGTGGAAAGGGCGCCGCCGACGCGTCCGCGGACGGCGCGCCCCCTTCCTCAACGGTCGCCTCGAGCGTGAGCAGGAAGACCACGTCGTGCTTACGCAGCGCGTTCCATTCGGCGGCCACCTCAGGACGGCAGCCGGCGAGCGAAACGGTCGCCTCCGCACGCACCTCGGACGGCTTGTTCTCCCCCAGATGCGGCCGGCCCACCTTGTAGAGCTTGAAGTCGACCAGCGGCAGCGCCATCCGCGCCCAGCCGCGGAAGACGGTCTTGCCGGTCAGCTGCCGGCGCGGACGGAGCCTCTCGCACACGTCCTCAAGGTCCTCCTTGATCTCGTGCGTCGCCTCGAGCCGGAAGAGTGAAAAGTTGCGCAGCAGGTAGTCATGGAGCGTCAGGAACTGCAAGTTGAGCTTCGGCAGCGCGAGGCACGAGTCGCCATGGTAGTCGCGGTCGGGCACGACGCCAACGTCCCACGGGGTGATCTCGTCGGGGTAGAGAGGCAGCTGCCCGATGAGCTCATGCTGCGCCGTGCGCCGCTCATAGCGCGACACGAGCAATCGGATCAGGAACGGCTTGGTGTAGGCCCCCGATGTCGCCGACGACGCGTCGGCGTCGGCGCCGTCGGTGGTTGCAGCGTCATGCACGAGACCGAGGCGCAGGGCGATCCCACGCAGCTGCGCGAGGCTCAGACGGCCAAAGTGGCTGCCGAGCGAGGCGGCGCTGTCGATGGCCGACAGGTTGGAGAGTGCAAAGTCCTGAAGCCCCTCCATCCGAAACGCCACCCGCTGCAACGCCTGAAGCTGCTCGGAGCGCGCCGTCTTGACCTCGGCTTCGCTCAGCGGCACGCCGCGGTGGTCGTCGATGTCATACGATTCGTACGTACGTGCGAGGGCGAGCAGCTGCGCAAAGAGCGCCGTCTCGGGCGCGCCGCTCGCGGCGAAGGCCGAGATCGCCGCGCGCTCGAGCACGTGCGTATCGAGCACGACGGCGTGGAAGAAGCGCCGTGTCGGCAGCTGTGCGAGCAGATCGATGATGAGCTCAAGGCAGCGCTCGAGGTAACGCAGGAGCGCGTGCCGCTCGCGTGCGGCCGCCGACGGCGCGGGCGTGGGCCGCTCTGACGCGGTCGACGTAGGCGGGGCGATCGCTTTGGTAGCCTCGTTCGCCGCCGCCTCGTCGTCGTCGTCGTCGTCGTCGTCGTCGTCGTCGTCGCCGCCGCCGTCGCCGCCGCCGCCGTCGCCATCGCCCTCCTTCACGGCCAGCTCGTCTGTCGCCTCGCCGCCCGCGACCGCCAGCGCGCGCAGGAAGGCGCGGAGCAGCCCAGGGATGAACTCGCGCTCGTGGCGCGACGACGCGGGCGGCGAGGCCATCTTTGCCTCCTTGTCGCGTCGCTTGGAGAGGCCCTTCCAAGGTTTCGCGAGCTGCGGCTGGGCGGCGAGAAGCTGCTGCAGGTGCGTCGGCGTCAAGGTCTCCCACATGGGCAGCGAGACCAGCCGCAACGCGTGCGGGCGCAGCATCGCGTCTTCGAGCGACGCGAACACATGCACCAGGAAGGTCGCCCAGGCCGCGCGCGCTTCGTACGCCGCCGCGGCTCCGAACCTCGTGCGCGGCCGCTCGGCTGGCAGGTCGAGGAGGCGCGCGAAGAAGGTGCCAAAGCGCTCGGGCGCGCTGTGGAAGGCCAACCACGGCGGCGCACCCTCACGCGCCTTCAGGTTCACGAGTGCCACGATCGACATGATGTGCTCCCACGAGGCTGCGGCCGGGTCGCCGAGATGAGGCCACAAGTAGCGTTCGAGGTACCCGGAGAGCTCGAGCGTGGCGAGGCACGCAGACGCGTCGCGCCCGCGCGCCGGGCGACTCAGATGGTTGTAGTACACGTCGGCAATGAGCGCCTCATCACAGGCACACTCTGCGGTGCCGTCGGCGGGCCAATGCTCAGCGGCGAGGCGCTTGATCGTCGCATCTTCTGTGGACCGTCTGGTGGTAGGCTGCCGCCTCGGCTTCTTGGCGCCGCCGCCGCTTCCACCCGGCCGCGTAGGGCGCTTGTCAGGCATCTGCGACGTGAGCCGCGCTTTCGCGTGTCGACGGACTGTCGACGGTCCAGTCGCCTGTGAAATCGGCAAAGCGAGGTATGATGACGGGGGAAGTCGGGCACAAGGCCGGTTGACCCTTTGGTGACAAGTGCTCTTCACGGAGAGGTTTCGAAAGCAATTTCGCGGGGCTTCGAATGCCTGTAGACGAGCGCGCCGATCTTGCGGCGGCGGCGGTTGGCAATGTCATGTCTACCGACCGCGCCGAGATCGTGCTGGTCAACGGGACCGACGGGCGCACCTCGTGGGAATTCGCACCTGCCATATTGCCCCTGCTCTCAGTGGATGCGGCCGTGGCCGAGGCGAGGAGGTCGCGCCAGCCTGAGGCCGACGACGCGCTGCCGATCAGCAGTGCGGCCAGGATCATGAGGCAGGAGCATGAGGCAGCGATCAGCAGTGCGGCCGGTGCCAGCAGCAGCGCCGAGGACAGGGATGGATTCGAGGGCGAGTTTGAAGACACGGCGGCCAAGATGCACCCTATCCTCCGCGGGGTACTCATCGATGACAAGGTGTACGAGGAGGCCACCGCCCTCGTGGCGCTGCTCGATTGCGCAGCATTGACGTCGACGCGTTTGGTGGTGCGGCGCCCGCGCATGATCAGCTTGGAGGGCTGCGCGGCGCTGCGCGGCGCGGTCGACGCCGATCGTGACGTGAGCCGCGATTCAGTGGATCGGATGGCGCAGCATCAGCTCAACATCAAGGTCGAGCGGCTGATCGAGCTGATCGGGCGAGCTGAGACCGAGGCGCTCTGGCGGCTAGCGGACGAGGTGCTCGAAATCCAGCGCGCGGAGGCGACCAAGAGGGCCGACGCTTCGGGTCAACCCATGACAGCTGCAACGGCCGAGGTCACAGAGGCGGCCGATGGCGGCTTTTACGTCGACCTCTTCATTCGACGGTACACGCGCGACACGCGCCCGTGGATCGCCTTCCACCACGACGTCTCGAACGTGACGATCAACGTCGCCTTGAGCGACGACATGGGCCACGAGGGCGGTCGATTACACGTCATCCTCGATGGGCGACACACGACGATCGGGCGCACCGAGGGCGAGGCGACCGCCCATACGGACGACGTGATGCATGCCGTCTCCGCGATGCGCAGCGGCGTGCGCTACTCGCTCATCATGTTCTTCTACAAGCTCAGGAACGAGGAGGGATCGATCGAGTACCAGACCATCCCGAAGCGAGAGCTTGACGGAACGCACGCGGGAGCGGCGCCGGCTGTCGCGGTTGCCATCACATAGCCGAGCTACTTTACGGAGTAATTACGGAGTTTAGCCTGAGGTCAGGAAAATGAAAAGGATTCTCCGTGACACTCCTACGCTTGCGACTGTGAGTAAGTCACACATGCGCCTCGCGGCCCAACACCGACTCAGACTCTGTGACCGGCGCCCCACGAGCGCCTAGTTCTCTCGTCGCACCTGGCCGAACCGGAAGCGGTCCTCGACCCTACTCTCCTCGCACCGACAGATCACTTGCCACATTAGACGACGGTCTGTCGGCCGATAGAGCGCGAGCGGCACCGTGCTGTGCAGCATGCGATCATTGTCGAACACGAGCGCATCGCCACGCTGCCATGCATGTACGTACACGGCCTCCGGATCGAAGCGCGTCGCGCCGAGCGCGCGCAGGTCGTCATCGAGCGGCGACTCCTCCAAAGGTCCCAAAGCGGCGCGGAGCAGGCGTGAGAGCTCTGCAGCGCTCGCCTCGGCGCTCAGGACCTGCGCGATGGGCTCTTCTTCGGGTGGCGTCCCCTGTGCCCCGACGGACGCATGCGCCGTGTCGGGCGCGATGGTTTCGAGGCACTCGAGCGCCTTGCCACCCGCAAGCAGCCTTTCAACGCCATCGCGAGCCACCGTCACGAGCGAACGGCGGAAGCGAGAGAGCGTCCAGCCCGTCTTGCGACGAGATGCTGCGCGCAGGCGGCGCGTGCCGCAGGCACTCACCCGGACGCCGTACGCGGCGTCGAGCGCAGTGGGGCCGCCAGCTGTGAACTCATTTGAATAGACGGCGCTCCAGGAGCGTGCGTGTTGCTGGTCGGCGGCCGAGAGGCGCGCGAAGAGCACGGCACCATCTGCAAATAGGGTGTCGGCGCCCTCGGCCGGCTCCTTGCAGTGCAGCATCGTGATGAAAGGCGCGGAGCCACCGCCGTCCTGATGCCACTCGTATCCGATGTCCGTCAGGAGTGCTCGCTCATGGCCACGTCCGAGCACGCGAACCTCCGGCACCCCGGGGACGCAATTATCCCCATACATCCCGGAGTCGAAGCGAAGCATCTCGTGATTCGGGCCTGCTATCGCCCGCACAAGGTCAACCATCTCTGCCGCGCTCATCTCATCAAGACCTTCGAGAAGAACAAAGCCGTGCTTTAGAACCAGTGGCCGGGCCAAATCGGCAAGCGCTCGGCTGTCCTGTGCTTGGAGGCGTGGAGGCGGCTCGATGCAAGGCAAGGCACTCGTGGTTAATCCTGCTGTCATCCACCCAAGCGCGACTCCAACCATCGTCGTCGGCCGCGCTCGGGAAAAGGCTAGGGAAGTCGCGCGTTCGAAATAGAAAGTTTGAGAAGGCCCAACAACCATCAGCTTATGAACCAAATGGTACCCTTTGTGCTTGCGGGACCTTAATTAAATGGAATGAGCCAAATATGTCAATCTCATCACACGACAGTTTCGCGTCGCCGCACCGCGGCCGCACAATCGCGGGGCGGGTCGCGTCTCACCCCCGAGCGACGAGCGAATCCAGTTTTAGATCTCGGTTGCAGAGCGTGGCGAAACCATGCTCCAGAGCGCCTCAGCGCCCACACTGCCCAATGCCGGCGCAGCCGTTGCAGAGCCACCGACACGCTTTGACCAGGCGGCGAGAGTCACCAAGTACATCGCCGAAGCAAAAGCAAAGGCAAAGCGCCTCCAGGAGGCACGAGAGCTTGCGTTGAACGAACGGTGGAGGACAAAATATGCTCCGCATCTCAAAGCAAAAATAGAATGGTACGTACGACGCTCCGCAGATTTGCGAGGCACGCCGCTTCCGGCTCTTGATCACCTCGAACTGCCATCTGCGCTGCTGGAGCACCCTTCCCTCCATGCGCGTGTCGTCAACTCCGTCCCTGGCCATTCGACTATGCCAATTGAGCCTCGCAAGGGGGTGGGTGGGTACGCAGAGCGCTTCATCGAGACGCATTCGATGCAAATGCAATCGCGCCGAAGTAACTTCAGCATGAACAGGTCATTTGGCAAGCTGTCGTTGCCTAACCTACGCAACAGCCCCACAGCCGCCCACGAGCTCAGCATCATCGACAACGTCGTCAGGATGAGGGGCAATCCGTCCCCCATGTCCACGAAGCGCCGCGACCCGCACCAGGCGCGGCGACCGATCACTGCACCTCACTGATTGCGAGGCACTTGCCACTTGGAAGATGTCCGGCGTGGTACCGGCGTTGACGAGTTACTGGACGTCGTAATTGGAAAGTGGAAACTGCGACGCCGAAGATGCGCCGCGAGAGTCCCGAAAAAATTTGCGTGCCGCGCCAACAGCGTTGACTTAGGGTACACATGCACGAGAAACCGGGAAATGAAAAGAGAAAACGGCGCACCACGACAGTCGAGACGCAAGAGTCGAGAGTCGTACTGGCATCGTGCTGGTCGGAACCGAAGTGGACTTTTCACACTAGACACATCCGGACCGCGGACGGGCGCCAGGGTGGAAGTGTGTGAAGAGATATCGCGTCCGGATCTGAGAGCACAGAGCGAAGCGCTGAAACCGAGCTGTGCCCGTAACGGCAACCTCTGTGACGATTGGACTCTCTCTCTGGGTGCGCCCGGCGGCGTTGCAGGACATACCACTCATCCACGTCCACCAGCGCCGCGGCGCGCGCCGCTCAACTTCCCACGGCCGGGGGGTTGTGGTCGCTCAGTTACCACGTAACCCTGCTCTTCTCGTCACTGCGAGCGCAGGCGAACGTCAGGTGAACGAGATCGAGCTTCGTCACTGCGAGCGCAGATGAACGAGATCGAGCGCAGCAAACCCGACCTTGTGGTTGGCCACGCGCAGTAGCGTGCGCGGGTCGACGTCCATCGGCGTCTTGTGCTTCGCCGTCGCCGCGGAGGCGCTGCTCCCACTCGGGGTCCAATCAGGTGTGAAAGCAGGTGTGAAAGCAGGTGTGAGGCTCGCCCGCAGCTCGCTTGCCAGATCGACCTTGAGAGCGTGCGCACCGTGGGAGAGCCTGCGAAAGCTCGCGGGCGCGTCCGGGTCCAGCGAAACTGACGAAAATGACGAAACTGGGTCCAACGGCAGCCACGCGTGCGCCGCGTCGACCATCGACGTGCTGGCCGTTTGAGGCGTCGTCATGGGCGTCGCGATGGTCTCGGAGCGCGCGGCCGACACAGCGTCTCCGACGATGGCATGCATCGTCGCGATGCGCTGCTGCTGCTGCTGCTGCTGCTCGAGCATCATTTGCCGGAAGCGCTTGCGGTCGGCCACCAGCTGGTTGGCGGCGCAATGCATGCGAAGGGCGCGCCAGCAGCGATGGAGCATAGCGTTTCCTTGTGAGCGCGAGGCGCGGCGCGCCACCATCTCGACTGCACGGGTGCGCATGAGATGTGCGAGGCCACGCGCGTGCGCGTCCTGCGCGGTGAGGGCGGCCTCGCGCTCCTGCAGCAGTTCATGCCGTGCGACCAACTGCTTCGCGAGCGCCGCCGTCTCGGCCTCCCGCTCGGCCTCGGCGCGCTGCACCACGCTGGCCGCCTGCGCACGCGCCGCGTCCACCTCGGCGCGCAGCGCCTGCAGCTGCGCCTCGAAGGAGGCGCCCACCTCGGCGCGCAGCTGCTCCTTGAAGGAGGCGCCCACCTCGGCGCGTGCCTCGCCATACGCGACGGCACGCGCGGCGCGGTACGCATCGTCTCGCGCCGTGGCGAGCGCCCTCTCCACCGCCTCGCTGATCGCCGACTGCACGCGCTCGTGCACAGCCTCCTCGATCGCTGCGGCCAGCTCGCTCACGCTGGGTGCGTCCTCGGCGGCCGCGAGGGCGGCGAGGTGCTGGCTCCACGGCGCAGCGAGCGCCGAGGCGAGCGCGAGGGCGTGCGTGCGGGATGGGGCGGGGCCGACCGGTCTTGCTTCTGCCGGTCTTGCTTCTACCGGACTTGCTGGCTCAGCCATCTCCGGTGCTGCTTCTACGCGCACGGCGGCGTCCGCGAGCCACGCGGGCTCCCCAGGTTCGTCAGCTTCGTCAGCGAGCCTCGCGGGCTCGTCGGCTAGCACGGCGATCTGTTTCCGACCGGAGGCAGAGGCGGGCGGCGGGGTCTCATCTGGCGGGATCTCGATCTCATCTGGCGAGATCTCGACCTCATTATGCTCCGTCGCGTCCAAATCTGCAATGACTGCCGCCGACCCCGTCGCCGCCGCCGCCGCATGGGCGTCCTCGGCCTCCACCGCTCCGGCCTCTGTCGCCGCCGCCTCGCCGTCGTCATCCCAATCCGCCTCCGCGGCCTCCTCGACCAGCGTCGTCTCGGGCGCCTCTTCGACGAGCGGCCGACGTACCGGCGAGCGGCCCGGCGAGCGCCTAGCCTTGGCCATCATCAACCCATCGCCCTGCGTCAACACACCCTCCTCCTCCTCCTCGGGAACGAAGGGCCCCTCCTCCTCGTCCTCGTCCACGTCCGCCAACGGCTGGCCGCGTTCGAGCGTTTCGTCAGTTTCGGGGCTCCACCTGCCGAGCTCCCCAGGTTCGTCAGTTTCGTCAGTTTCGGGGCGACACCTGCCGAGCGGGCTAGCCGGAGCGGCCTCCTCGGCGGCGGCGGAGGCGGCGGCGGAGGCGGCGGCGGAGGCGGCGGCGGCGGCGGCGGCGGCGGCGGTGAAGGCGGCAGCTTCGGCGGCGGCCTCGGCCGCCGCCGCCGCCACAGCCGCCGTCTCCGCCCGTGCTTGGCCCACCATCGCCTCGAGCCGCTCTCTCTCCTCCCGATGGGATTCTTTCTCGGCCTGCAACTGCCGATCGAGCGCTGCGGCTGCCGACTCCGCCGCGTCGCAACGCGACTGCGCCTCGCGTAGCTGGGCCGCAAGCGCTCCCACCTGTGGGGAACAGGGTGCCGTGGTGAGCACATGCAGGCGCCTCGCGCAGCTGGGCCCGGGCGCCGTCGTGAGCGCGCCCACCTGAGACGCCGCCGCCGTCGTCTCCGCGAGAGAGGCAGCGCTCTCCGCCGCCGCCGCCGCCGCCGCCGCCGCCGCACCCTCCATAGCGGAGCTCGCACTCTGAAGTTGCTCCAACTCGCGGAGCCGGCGCTCGAGGACGGCGATGTGCTCCAGACGGCGCGCACCTGATGAGGGAGGCCATCGAGAGGCAATCAGCAGGCAACTCCCGGCGCCGGCGCTCGAGGGCGGCGATGTGCTCCAGACGTCGCGCACCGATTTGCTCGAGCGCCGTCTGGCTTGAACGCTCGGCGCAGCTGCCCTCGCGCCTCGGAGTGATCGCGCTCGCACTGTCGGCGGCAGCCGCAGCAGCCACCACTGCGGTGGCCGACGTAGCCGCCGAGGCCGCCGTGGCGACGGCGACGGCGGCGACGGCCTCGGCCTCGGCTGCCATGGCTTGACTTGCCTTGGCTTGCTCGGCGCTCAGCGCAGCGCGCGCCTGCTCGAGCTCGCGCGTGAGCTCGGCGTGATCTCGCGTCATCTCGGCCAATTGGCGCACGAGCCCCGGCAGCTCGCGCCTCGCCAGCTCCGCCGCCCCTTCCATCTCGGCAGCTCGCTCCTCGGCGACCGCTAGGCGCGCCTGGAGCGACTCGACCTGAGCGGAGGAGGAGCACGAGGGGCGCCGTGCTGAGCGTGTGCATGCAAGGGGCAGGTCGGGCGCGCGTGGAGCGACTCGATTTGCCGGCTGAGCTCCTCGTCGCCGGTCGAGGCGCGGTGGTGAGCACTTGCATGCAAAAGGCTGGTCGGGGTGCACCTGCAGGCTGAGCTCCTCGCCCTCCTCGCCCTGCCGCTCATTCGTCTGGATCTGCGCACGCAGCTCCGCCTCGAGGGCAAGGAGCTCCTCGTCCTTGGCACGCAGCGCCGCCTGCACGTCGATGCCAAGCACGCACCGCCGTCAGGGACAATCCATCGCAATCCGTGCGCCCGATCGCAATCAGTGATTGCGATCGCAATCAGTGCGGCCGAGGCCCGTTGCACACCTGCGCCTTGGTCGCTTTCGCTTCGGCGAGCTGCGACTGCGCCTCAAGCGTCTGCACACGTGTGCCGAGCTTGGCGCAGCGTGAGTGGCTCACGCCCGCCGCCTCGGCCGCTTGCGCCGCCGCGAGCCGCTCGCTCTGCACCGTCGTCGCCAGCCGGCGCGTCTCGCCTGCCCAGCTACGGATCGATTCGACGCACCGTCCGGTCAGATCGGCCGCCCCCAGACTGCACGAGCCACTAAAGAGGTTGGAGGGCAGGGGCACGGGCTCGGCGATGCGACGCTCTTCAGAGTCGGGGTCGAGCGCGCGCAGAACGTGCCTCAGCGCCGACTCCCACGCACTCGCCATCGCGTGCGCACGCTGCACCTCGGCGTCGGCTGCCGCGCCCACCGCGGCCGCCGTCGGCTCGCCGTCGACGGCCCCTTTCCTTCCTATGGACGGGGTCTCCCCTGAGCTGCTGCTGTTGCTGCCGACGTCGGCGGTGACGCTTGCCGCCTCGCGTGCGAGCTGCTCACGCGCATTGCGGAAAGCCGCGAGCTCGCGCGACGTGCTCTTCTTGACCCCCTCCTTGCCTTCCGTCGTCCTCGGGTTGACGATCACGTCCACCGCTGCAGCCTCCCGTTTCTCGAGGGCGATCAGCTTCGAGTGCAGCGAGTCCACCTCGCGCCGCCATCCCTCCGCTTCGCTGCCGACCATCCACCGCCACGTGCGGAAGGCGTGGTTGAGAGAGGCGAAGATGCAGCCATGCAGCGCCGAGTAGATCTTGCTCTCGAAGACGATCTGATGGAAGAGCGCCGCCGTGTCGGCGGAGCCCAACCCCAACGTGTCGCTGTTCGCCAAGGCCAGTGCCATATGGCGCAGGCGGGAATTGTGCACTCCGCGACGAAACCAGACGCGAACCCCTACCGGTAACGTTCGCGTCCGACGACAGGGTGCGGCGCCGTACCCAGCCACAAACCTCCAAGCCGAACGCCGGGAAAATGTCATTTCCCAAACCCGATCTCGAAACTAGCTCGCAGATTACCATCTCCCCCTCCATCACAATGGCAGCGATCTCGCTCTTCTCGGCCGCCGCGCACGCCTTCCAGGTGGGACTCTCGCTCAAGCCTGCGTCGCCGGCGCTGCGCACGACCAGCCCGGCGATGTTTGCTCCTGGAACGGAGCTCGCGACGACGCTGCCCACCATCACGGCCATCGCAGAGGGCGACGACACGACCCTTTTCCTCGCGTCTGGCGGGCTCATCTTCTTCATCTTCCTCTTCGCGGTGCGCTTGCGTGCGCTTGAGTGCACTTGGTTGCTCTTGATTGCGCCACCGTGCTTCGAGCCGCCGCCCTGATGATCGTCGTCCTTCGTGTGCTTACTTTGGGGTTCTCGCAGGTGGTGGGCACGGTGGTCACCAACTTTGGTATCATGAAGAAGAAGTAAGCCTCCGCACAAAGCGTGAAGCAAAATTCGCTCTCACCGTGGGTTGGATGTGGGTTGTTGCTTTGCTCTTCTTTCTGCGCGGTGCACCTGCACGCAGTGCGTGTTTACCGCTGGCAGCTACTATTTGAGGGGGGGTAAATAAAGGAGCTTTCATTGGACACGCTTTACACACGCGCACACGTGCCCTGGCGATCCTGTTCGGCCAGGCGCGCATCGCTTTCTTGGCACAGAGGCGAGAGGGATGGGCTCACTCTCGTGAGACCGGTCGCGGCTCGCACACTGACACTCAACATTGTCCGATTGCGATTCACGCCGGTCCGGTGCATGTGGCGCCACGCGACGCTACGCCGCAAGTCTAAGTGAGACTCCTGGCGCGAACTCATTCTCACACTAACACTTGAGACTTGTGTCGAAGTATTAATTGTTCTCCGACGTGTGCATGCAAGTTGCGTTCATCTGACTCGCAAAAAAGCACACTTGGACCCAAAAGTGACCGACTGACCTGCACGTGCTAGATCTTCGCGCTTGCAGCGAGATGGGCGCGAAGCACAATGCCGAGGAGCATGCCGACCCCCAAATTGCCAACGCCATGCGGGCCGAGGCCAAAAAGTCATTTGAAATCACGATGCGCCAGGCTGCCATGGAGTTCGACGAGCTTTCGGGCGCCAGTGGGGAGTTGGACTTCCGAGAATTCTCCAGAATGATACGCGAGCGGGAGATGGGCGTGCATACTGAGCAGGCACTGAAGGAACGCTTCGATGCGATCGACAAGGACGGAGGCGGCACCATCGACGCGGACGAATACATGGCATTTGCGCTCACCGACGCATTTGAACGCTCTGCGGCACACCTTGTCGATCTATTTAGCGATTGGGACGCCGATGGAGGCGGGTCGGTGGACAAGGTCGAGTTTCGCAACGTCGTGCGCTCATTTGGCTTCGAGTGTCGCGATGCGCTCATCGACAAACTGTTCGCCAGATTTGACCTCCAAAGCACAGGCGAGCTGTCGCTCGGAATGGTCTCGCGGCGGCTCCAGGCTGAGATGAACGAGCGAGAGTCGAGAGGTCGGCGAATGGCCGAGCTGCGGTGCCTCCAATGGCGGGCGAGCGCCAAGGTGGTGCAGCTGATCGATCCTGTCGCATTGGACCCGAAGCTGAGCGCAAGAGCGGGCGCAAGAAGCCAAATATTGGGCACTCTGCGCGCCCAGCAGGCCCGGGTCATGGACCTGTTCCGATCGTGGGACGCGGATGGGGACGCGCTGATCTCAAAGACGGAGTTCCGTCAGGCCGTGCTCGTGCTAGGGCTCGACGGGGTGCCACGTAAGCAGGTGGACGAGCTCTTCGACGAACTGGACAAGGACGGCAGCGGCGAGATCTCATTCAACGAGATGCGTGATGCGATCAAGGGACCAGAGGAGACGGCGCCCGTGGAAGAAGTAGGGAACCAATGGAAAGGGTGGGGCGCCGAGGCGAAGCACGCAGCCGCCCTCACCCTGTCAGACAAGGGCAGAGGCGCCTCGATCGTCCGCGGGATCCGATTGTCGCCCGACTACGATCTCATAGCGCAGCTCACGCACGGCCTTGCCACGAATTGGGGGCGCGTCACGTGGCTCTTCCAAACATGGGACACGGACCGCAACGGCACGATCAGCCGACTCGAGCTCCGCAAGGCTCTGGGGGAGCTCGGCTTGGGCGAGCATCCGAGAGCCGTGGACTCGCTCTTCGACGCCATCGACGCGAATCGAAGTGGCGCTATCACTCTGGACGAGTTTCAGCTCGCGCTCCAAGCGTCGCTGCGCGCGGCACAGAGCGAGCAGCTCATGGACGTGAGCCGCGGCATCGCGCCCGCCGCCTTCCCGCGCAGGAGCTTACCAGCCGTGAGCGGCGCGGTCAGTCCAGAGCCATCCCCCCGCAATCGAGTGGGAAAGTTCGGACAATGGTCGTCTACGAAGCCCAACGTACTCGTCTTGCCACCCATGCGCCGACCCATCGAGCTCATGAAGCCCAGACGCTCTCGGAATGCGTCACCGGAGCCTCGGAATTCGTCACCGGAGCGCGCGCCGGCCTTCGACCCTATCCCCACACCACCTCTCACAGCACGACCGACCGTGAGTCATCGACGGCACATCCTGCGTCCACACATGCGCTTGCAAGCCCTTGATAGGGTGCCCTTGATAGTGTCACAGACAACGAGGCACAATCCAACTACGGTTGATGCCGCCAAGGCTGCCGCACTCGTCCCGCAGACTCGAATTCGGCGATCACGACCTCGGAATCACTTAATGAGAGCATGAACAGTACACGGATGCCACGTCTGCCGCTTTGTGTCCGTCTCCTATGCTCTGGTTAGAATGATGACGCGGATGATCTCTGTGCATGTCTGTGGGGCTGTGTATACTTGGACACTTGCTGCAGGCGCACCCAGCGCAGGTACAAGCGCGGTGGTCGGCTTCAACGGGCGCCTGATACCCACGTGGGGCCACTCAGGCGCGATGCCGAAGAACACGACCAATCTGTACTGTCGCAAGGTGCGGATGAGATATGGGATGCTACTTTATATTCAATATTGGCCGCTGGCCGCGAAGTTCCGTCTTCGTGACCAAGGGCGCCATCTGTCACCATCACCTCAGTCGGTCCCATGCGGGCGTTTCGTTTAGCGAGAGGTACAGCCGGCTTCGCGAGAAGGCCGACGCGCTGCTAGCCGCTACGAGCGGTAGTAACTAGTATAGTAAACTTAGTACTATACGGAAGAGACTACCGGCGGCAGCAGATCCCGGACCGTGTGGAGCGCCGCGTGGTACCGACCCGCGACCCGGCACCCGCTACACAGCTGTCTAACTAGGCCAGCAATGTGACGTTGCACCCGGGCCCACATTCGCTACTTCTCCTTTATTGTACATTTTCCTGCCAAGCATTTTCAATGACTTTGGGGGGTGATTCTGCCTGCTGCCTCAAATCGTTGGTGCCTCAAATCGGCAGCAGCCTCTGAGTCTTGAGGCTGCTGTTAATACGCATAACCTTAAGAGCATGCTCTTCGGCAAGAGGCTTAACCCACGACGACGTCCAGAAGCTCGTGAAGACGGCATCAAGGCGGTGCGCAGCGCACCTCTCAAACTCGGCCCGTGCCACTTTGATGTTGAGCTTTTCGGGGAAGTTGGACGACCAGCTACACCAGTGTTTCGTGCCGAAGCGTGAGTTATAGACAATGGGGTAGTTGTACGCATGCAAGCCACCCAGCTTGAGCGCGTGCCACTCGGCGACAGACGACGTGAGGAAGACCGGGCCAGTGGCTGCGCTCGGATGCTCCCTGTTCTTGAACATGCGGTCCCTGCTCGCATTGAGCCTATGGATCGCAAATGCCACAAATGGATGGCGCGGGGGGGCTGCCACGAACGCATTCGGCACCATTTCCACCTGCAAGAGGCGGGTGCGCCCGCGGGGCATGCAGGTTCCACACCCACTTCTGTAGCGCAGCGCGGCGGGCCGACGCGACGCGCAAGAGCAGTTCTCTCCCGGATTGGCGCGATTCTTGAACCCTATGGAGGCGTGCGCCACAGGTAGCGCAAGCGCCTCAAAGGGCCGCAAACAGAGAAAATCCAAGTCGATGTAGATGCCCCCGAACAGGAAGAGGTAGAAGAGCCGCACTGCGTCGATGCGCTTGATCTTCATGTCGTACTGTTGGAAGAGCTGCACAAAGGAGGGGAACTCTCGCGCGATGATGTCATCGTTTCCGGCATCAGTCCACTGCCATGCATCCCATGCCGGGTTGAGGCGCTGGCAGTGCTGCTGCCACATTCGATGACGAGGAGTAGGCCTACACGACTTCCACGACTGATGCATGATATTTGGGACGGGCATACGGGCTGCCTCCATCGCATCCAGCGCGGCACTGTACTGGGCCTTTGTGCGCAGCCGAAAGAGGGCTTGCTCAGCGCTCGTTACGTTTACATGATCATGAACTGTTGGGAGGTACAGAGGCGCTGGAGGGCTGCGGTCAACACAGCGTACAGGCCCTGGAGAGGCACTCATGTTCTTTTTTGTGACTCTTTTCTGGATTCAGTTTACGCCTCTACATTGTAGCAAATGTATCTCGTTTGTATCTCGTCTCTACATTTTTGATTGGCCATCACGAGTCCTAATTTTGCGAATGCTTAGCGAATGCATGCGAGATGCGTGACTCGGAAAAGTTCCCGAACTGTGACGCACTATCGTTATGCGAGCACGAATGAGATCTCGCGAACGACACTGGGGAGCGCTAAATCTGAGGCCGCGGCGCCGCCCAGCAGCTGGGGCACGCAGGCGATTCTCGTTATGCAGAGGGCCCGTGCATCCCAAGGTCAAGTTCAAGTTCAAGTTCAAGTCACAATTGCATCCCTTCGCCGCCCCGAGTGTCCAAAATGTGCCACAAATGTGCCACTAGGACCATCGCTCTGCAAAGCTCGTGCTTTCCGCGCGCTCGTTTTTTGCGTTGAGCAGCATTCACATGTAAGCAGGTGGTTTCGTGTCTCAGGGCAGCCAGATTTTCGAGCGAAACCAGATTTTCGAGCGAAACCGAGCACAAACGCACGCCCGCACTCATCACACGCCAATACACCATGTCAGACGCCACCTACGATGATGTCATGGACGTCGAGGTACGCACCCTGGGGGGGGAGTCCATGGTGATCGTGCTCAACCGGTGCGCTCGGACCGCCGATCTGCGCTCCTCTCTCGTCGACAGCTCGAAGCTCTTCGAGCGCTCCACGTTCAAGCTTTTTGCCGAGGGCCGCGTCCTCGAGAATGATGAGGAGCCGCTGCCCGTGCCTGAAGACGGACAGCCGCTGGTCGTGCACGTTGCTCCGACGATGATCTTAGATTCACTCGATCCACTCGATCGGGCCATCCTGCTCGACGACGACGGCGGCTGCGTCGCACCCGAATCTCCCTCATCGCTAGCTCCACCTCAGCAACCGGCGGTGCCGCTCCCGCAGGAGCAGCTTCGGAAACGCCGCTGCCTCGAGCTCATGCTCCTTCTAATATGTGTGTCACTCCTCGTCGGTGCGCTGAGCGGCACTGTCTTGGCGCATCGGTCGCAGCACCAGCATGAGGCTGCGACGATGAAGATGGCAATAGCGCACCAAGAGCCGCGCACAAGGCGCTCAGTGGCGGCATCGCACGCCAACGTATCTCTTGAAAGCAAGCGGATGGCCGCCGCGCTCGCGTCCGGTCGGCCTCCAAGGCTGCGCGCGCTCGCGTGGTCGCAGTCTGTCGGAAGTGAGGAGGCAAACCCGCCCACTGCTTTCTCTGTTGGCATTCCCGCACCGCCGACGGCCGAGGCCGCGACCTCCAGAGGATCATCCTTCGCATGGTCATCATCACCGCCGCCGCCGCCGCCGCCGCCGCCGCCGCCGCTGCCCGTTGCGATGCGTCCGAAGTGGCAGGTGATGGTTCTGCCCCTGATGACCGGCCTTTTGGCTCTCGTGAAGCCCATCGGGCAGAGTCTCTTCATAACCCTCATGGCGCTCGCGCGGCGCTTGCTACCGAAAGAGGGGTGCGGCCTTGTGCGCCGCTTCCTGACGAAGCGCGGGCTTGCCTTCGGAGCTGACGCAGAGGAGCTCTGCTCGGCAAAGCGCATGTGAGCTGCTGGTGATGGCGAGCGCGGTGTTCGCGCGAGCGCCATGGTAGAGTATACGGTAGTCCCATGCGAAGGATGGGTGGACATGCGTAGCCATGGGTGGACAGGTGGGTGGAGATCACCCACGCGCCATGGGTGGAGATGAGGTGGAGATCCATGGGTGGAGAGGTGATGGCAGCTCAACCCGTCTCGTGTGGATCGTATCGCCGGACCGCGCGCGGGTGCATCGACCGCGCCGCGAGTGAGTGATTTCGTACGTACCGGTATCGATGTCGTGTGGACGCGGGGCGAATGCCGGCCGCCGCGACGCGCGAGACGGGAGACCAATGCCTCCCCGTGTGCCGTGTCTCCAGTGTCTGGAGTCAGGACTCTGTCTGGACGCCGGTCGGACCCGGTATCGGATGTCTGTTCACTGTTGAGATTAAGTTCAAAGTTGAGAGATGTCAGTGGGATGCCACACAGATGACAAAGAGTATTCAGTATTGAGAACGAGACTGAAGACCGTGATGCTGTGGAGTGGTGATGAGATCGGATGATGCGGCATGTTGTATGAGGTCATGTTGAGCTTCAGCTTGCAGGTGGGACGGGCTCGCGCGCTCGGACCCGCGTCCGGTCCTGGCTCGTGGCTGGTCTCGCTGCACGCCGTCGACGCTGGCGTCCTCGGAGTCGCTCGCTGACCGCTGTGTGACGAGCACGTCGGAGCGGACCACGTGAGACATGGTCCACCGAACTCATGAGCATGGCACTAACCACAATTGACAATACACACACCAAATGTTGGCGGCACAATACCCCGTCGACCTATGGCGCGTACGAGGCTTGTCCACACAGCAGAGGTCACACCCACTGCGGACAGCTCGCATGTGCACAACGACACACTCGTAGACTTGCAGGAGTAAGTGAGACAGCGCGCGCCGGATGATGGGTGGAGTCCGCTGCACCCTCACTCCGCCGCTGCATGTATTGCCCAGCTAGCATCGCATCGGACACAACATGCCGCCATGCCATGTTATGCCATGTTATGCCGTGGTGGCTGAGCGCATCGCCTGCAGTCGGCCGCACGCGCCACGCGTTGGGCAGCAGTCGGGGCGGGCTACCAGCGTGATGCCCCATTGGGATTCACGAGCGGCCTACACGGCAAAGCCGCTCGCGTTGGGCATCGTGCGAAGCGCGGGAGGCGCAGGAGCGCCGCCCACGGCTTCCCACAGCTTGGTGATCCAGCCGAATATCCGCTCGTGTCGCTGGGCGCGCTCGAGCATGCGCTCGGCGAAGTGGCGCTCGGCACGCGTGTACTGGAGATTGCGCAGCACCGAGGTGGCCGCCTTCCAGTTCCACTTGAGCGTCTCCTCGCGCCCAGCCTCGCCCATCTTCGTACGCAGCTTGTTGTCGTTGAGCAGCGTGCGCACGCGCGCGGTGAACTCGTCGACGTCGCCGGGTGTGAACAGGTACCCGTTCTCGCCGTCGCGCACCAGGTTGGGGATGCCACCGGCGCGCGCGCCCACGGGCGGCACCTGGCTCGCCATCGCCTCGAGCACCACAAATCCGAGCGTCTCCGATTCGGAGGGCATCACGAAGACGTCAGCGGCCGCATAGGCGCGAGAGAGCGCCTCGCCCGTGAGCAAGCCCATGAACTTGACGTCCATGCCCTTGAAGTGCGCGCGCAGCATGGGCTCGGCGGGGCCCGAGCCCACAATCGCGAGTCGCGCCTCTGGGATGCGCTCCAGCACACCCTTGATCAGCTGGATGTTTTTCTCCTCGCCCAGCCGGCCGACGTAGAGAAGCAACGGCCGGCCTGGCTGGTTGTCTGAGAGCGCGGCGCGCATCGCGGCATTGGAGGCGTTGTACGAGGGCGCGAAGACCTCCGTATCGATCCCCTTGCGCCACACCTCCACGTTCTTACAGCCGAGCGCCGTGAGCTGTTGCTGCAGCTCCGGCGACGTCGCAAGCGTCAGGTCGGCGTAGTTGAGCGCCAGCGGAAGGTACCACTCGGCGAGCTTGACGCAGAACTGGCGCAGCCCGGGAATTTTGACGTACTGCGACGCATAGTTGGGTAGGTGTGTGTGGTAAGAGATCACCAGCGGCACGTTGAGCAGCCGCGCGTAGATGATCGCGGGCACGACAAAGAAGCCAGGAGCCACGCCGTGGATCAGGTCGGGCTTGCGGTCGCGCAGACGCCGGAAGGCCTCGAGCCCTAAGTCGAGCGTGAGCTGCACCTGCTTGTAGAGCGGAAGCCGGAAGCCCTTGATGTACGTGATAGGCATGCCCAGGAAGTTATTCGGCCGCTCGGGTGTGTCGTCCGGCGTGATCACCTCAGCATCGTCGCCACCTGCCTTGAGGAAGCGCAGCATCTCCTTGAAGCGGTTGGAGTAGCCGCTGACGTGCGTGAACGGCGTCGGCTCGACGAGCAGCGCAATCCTGCGGCGCGGGTGCTGCTCGAGCGGTGGGATATCTGTCACCGGGTCCTCCACCTTTTTCCCACGGCCGAGCAGGAACATCGGCTCCTGCGCGACGCGCAAGGCCATTGGCCGGCTGACGAGTCCACTGTCGGGCCGTGCATGAGCACCGAAGCTGTACCCGCAGATGCTCGGGACCTGCGTCACCAAGACCAAGAGTACGAAACGCCGCGGCATTTGGGCAAAGCGGCGAGTGGAGGCCCGCCCCGTGGTTTGCATCCCAAAATGATCTCAAGCGAATCATCACGGAGTTGAAGTCTCATTCACGATCAGTTTCGTCGCGGTATCCCACACCATCGCCTCATTAAAGGACGGCACCGCACCCCTTTTGCGCTCAACACTGGTGGGTCAACACAACTACAAGATCTGAGTCCTCGCTCGCAGATGAATTATTTCATAGTGTTGAAATATGAGGAACAGGAAGCGTACAGACGGGTTGCAAACGAGGTCATCCCATGCCTGTGCGAAGTTCTTTTCTTACTGAGACCATGAACTTCATCGAGCAGATACCGGCGCTTGGTGGGACACATCGTTCTCTGTACATGTCAACATGGGTGACAGGTACAAACATGTAGTCTCGATGTACGTGTAGGAAGCTAGGAAGGGTGCCACAGTACGGCACGTTGCATTGTCCAACGCCGTGGCCGCGGCCGCCCGTCATACTTGACCCGGCCGAGGGTTATGTGGGCGAGGACGAGCTCTAGAGCTAGTCAGCTAGATGAGTGGATGGCGCTGCCACACCAGATGCTCCCCGCGTGTAGATGCTCCCCCCACACGCGTGTCGCATTGCGGCGCAGCCGCCGCCGCCGCCGCACTCATTCGGGCAACGGGATCGGCGCGATGAGCGGGTTGAGCTGCATCATGTAGGTGATCACCCACATGAGCCAGCAGCATATTACAGTCAGCCAGATCAGCAGCGTTGAAAGCGACTGGTCCTGCTTGCAGGCTGGCACGAAGAAGCTGATGATTGTGACGCCGACGCCGATCGAGCCGTAGATCAGGGTACCCGTCATGATAGCTTCTGACATCTGCGTACGCGCGCGCATGAGCGAGGCCATGTGAGCGCAGCTCCGACAGGCGGATTCTCGCAAGCACGGCGACGCACGCAGGTAGTGCGCAGGGCCGCTGCTCGCGCGCTTCGTGGCGAAACGGCGGTTCCGCTGGACGGCTCTGCCAGGCTTACGTTCAGGTTGCTATGGGCTGCGGGCACGCTGAGCCGGCGGCGACCTCTCTGTGTACGAGGAGCGGCACAGGCGAGTTTGTGGACTTGTTTGTGGAGGGTAATCTGTCTTTCGGTGGTGTGAACGAAGAGTGCCAGAAACTCTTTCTTTATCCTCTGGAAATGCAATTGAAAAAGTTACAACATTTTAACGAGAAATCCTTGAAGCGGATGGCGTCGTCGACGTCTGACTCGGACTCCGACGCCGAGGAGGCGGCGAGATTCGCGGCGATGGCATCCTGCGTCATGTCGGCCGCGGAAGTTCTCGCCAGTGCGCCACCGTCGAAGCGCAAGCCACCGCCGCCACAGCCCAAACCGCCGCGAGCCACTCGCGGGAACGCCTCGGACGGCGAGGACCATGGCGACGACGACGATGAGACCGAGGACGCTGCAACAACAGCTCCGCCGACGTCGCACAATCGTCTATTTAGCAAGCTTGCGGGTGAGCGGCTGCATGCCCTGCTCGCCAAAACGTTTGAGAGTCGTTTGGCGGAGGGCGTGTGGGGCCCGAACGGGCGCAGCAAGGGCACAGCAAGGGCACAGCTGCGCATCTTCCCAGGCAGCAGCGTCACGCAGCCGACGCTGTGGCCGCCCGCTGCGGACGTCTGCCATGGCAGCGAGCAAGTGGCGCTTGATTCTGCTGCGCGGGCGCTCATGACGACGGCAACGGCCAGCGTCTCCGCAGCGGATGGCACGGTAGGGTGCACCGAGGCGACGGCGCGCAAGGCCGAGCGACAAGCGTTGCGGAAGGCGCAGAAGAAGGCCGAGAAGAAGGCGCAGCGCAAGGCCGGACGTAAGGCAGCGCGTAAAGCCGAGCGCCAGAGATTGGACTGTGGAGTACAACCCGTGGATCCTGCTGGCTGAGTCCGCACCGATCGGTGTGAAGCCGCCGCCGGCGCCCGGGCGCACTCTGAAGCGTGTGACCTTGACGACAGACATGTAGCTTGTGCGCGCTGCGGCCTAGGGGGGCCTTGGGCCACAGGGCTAACACCATTGGGGTAACACAGGGGGCGGCGTTGGCGAGCGGCGGTCGCGTGGCGCCGGCCACCCACGGTGGTTCCTGGCTTTAATTAGTTTCTAGGATGTTAATAGCGGAACGGGGGGAAATCGAATATCGCGCGTTCGATTGAATATGGGCCAATATCGCGCGTGCGACGCTCTGCACACACGATACACATACCGCCGCTCCGCGGGCGCCGGGCGAGCGCGGGACGTACGCGGGACGCGGGACCGCGGACACGCGACCGATGCGATCACCGTGCAGCGTTGCTGTGTGTACACGCCGCTGCTCGAAGCTCGTAGTCACTAGTCTCGACGCCGCACATGCGCGTCGCGTCCATCCAAGTCAAGTCGAGTCAAGTCAAGTCGCGTCCATCCAGGGAATTCTGAACTCTCTTTGAAGCGCGCGCGCCTTGGCGGCTTGCTCACCGGGACGGCGCCATAGGCGGCATGCGCGACTTGGCGGGCCGTGTCGCGCGTTCGGAGCCCTGTTCGGAGCCCGCGGCCGACGGAGCGGCTGCCGCGAGCTGAGGGCGGAGCGGGCCAGCGCGTGGGCTCGTCTCGGCGCCTCGCCTCGGGCTGGCGCCGCGGGCTGCGGGGGGCTGATAGATGGGCTGTGGCGCCAAATAGGTCTCCTGTGGGTGCTCGGTATGGCGCGGCGAGGACGGCACCGGTGAGCCGAAGCCTCCGCCCGCCGAGAGCGAGTGTGCGACGAGGCCCTCGCGTGTGCGTGGCGAAGCGAGCGCGAGCTTGAGGGAGTGGGATTGCTTCTGCCGGTAGCGCTCGAGCTCCTTCTGAAGCCCCTCCATGCGAGCCTCGGCGTCATTCATGCGCTTCTGCTGCAGGTTGCCTTTCCTCGTCAGCTCGGCCACCTGCGCCTTGAGCGCCTCCGCTTCCTTTTGCGAGTCGCGCATCTCTCTCTGCACGGTGAGCGGTCGGTTCTTGACGGCGGCCACGGAGGCCTCCTGCATCTCCCTCACCTGCGCCTCGAGTGCGTCGATGCGCTCCTTGGCATGCTCGGCCTCGGAGATGCGCGCATCCTCAATCTCCTCCACCCGCGCACTCGCGTGCCTCTCCGCCCTCTGCGCCGCCTCGGCCTGCGCGCGCGCCTGGCGGAGCTCCTGCACGCTCGCCGCGAGCGCCTGGCGGAGCTCGTGTGACTCGGACGCGCCTTTCTCGAGCCCATCCTCCACTAAGTTGAGCTTCGTGCGCAGCTCCTTGAGCTGCCGCTGCGCACCCGTCAGCTCCGCGCGCGCCTCCCTCTCCGCCGCCGCCGCCGCAGCGAGTGCCGCGTCCGCCATGCGCGACCTGGTGGCCTGGGCGTCTGCCTGGGCCGCCGCGAGCTGCTGCGTGAGGCGAGATCGCTCCTCCCGCCAGTCGAGGGACGCTTGGTGCGCTGCCCCAAGCTGTGCCTCGCGATCGAGCAGCTCACGCTGCAGTGCGATGATCCGCGACTGGCGCTGCTCGCCCGCGTCGAATGTCCGTGCCTCGCCCGTCGTCGCCGCGTCCATGGGCAGCAGGTCCCTGGAGCCCGCCACGCGGCTCGAGTCCGAGTGGTCGACCACGAGCGAAACTGCTTGCCAACGACGGAGCGCTGGCCCAATCCTTGCATGCATGCGTAGCATGAGCAGCGCCTGGAAGCGGTTCGCGCGCAAGCGCTTCTGTGCCTCGCTGAGCTGCTGCACCTTGCCACGCATCCCGTCGAGCTTGCTGGTCAGCTGCTGGCGCTCGGAGACGCTTTCGCTCAGCGACTTGCGGAGCTGCTTGATCTCAAACTCAAGATGCACCTTCTCGTCCGCCTTGGCGCCGTGGTGGTGGGCTGCTGCTGCTGCTGCTGCTGCTGGGGCTGCTCCTCGGGCGGCTGGGGCTGCTGCCCCGCCACTGCTGGCTGGCCGGCTGGCCGGCTGGCTCTTCGGCGGGCTCGACCCGTCGCCGCCCGCGCGCCCCGGACTTGCGCTGCGTGCCGGTACGTCCTGCTGCTCCTGCTGTGGCTGCGACGAGGCGCTGACCGCCGCGGCGGCGGCCACCTCGCGCTTGGCCTTCTCGCGCTCCTTGCCCATCTCGATTCGGAGCGCTGCCACGCGCTCCTCGGCCATCGTCGCACGCCGCTCGTGCCCCTTGATCCGCTTGTGCGCGTCGAGCAGCTCCGCCCGCGTGCGCTCGAGCTCCGCGCCTTGCTCGGCGAGCTCGCGCTCCATGAGGGTGGGTTTTTGGATCATCTTCTTGGCGGAGGCGAGCTCGGCCGTCTTCGTGGCGAGGGCCTCCTTCAGATGCTCGCGCGTGCGGTGCGCCTGCGCCTTGGCCGCCGCCTCAGCCTGCACCGCCGTCTCGCCCTCGAGCAACTGCACCATCGAGCACCACGTGCCGAAGTAGTGCACGAGCTTGTTGCGCTCCTCCATGTCGGCCTGCACCATGAGCCCGAAGAGGTGCGCGCGCTTGATTGACTCCTTGCGCTCCTCGACCAGCGCACGCTCAGCGCGCTTGTGCTCCTCGACGATCGCGTGCTCGAGCGCGTGCCGCGCCTTGGTCGCGAGTGCAAACGCCTCGTCGTGACAGATGATCTCAACCGCGACGCGCCATCGCGTGAGCAGCCGATTGACACGGAGTGCCGTGAGCATGCGCCGAAGGGCGGCGCACTGCGCATAGGCCGCGTGCAGGCCGCGCGCGCGGTCCCTCGCCAGAGGTGCCGCGGCCTCAACGGCACGAATAACAGCCGGGTGCGGCTGCGGTACCTTGGCGTTCGCTTCGGAGCCGAATCGGGGTCTGCTCGAGCCAAACCCGCGCTCGCGCTCGCTGCCGCTGCCGCCGCCGCCGCCGCCGCCGCCGCCAACGAAGCCGCGGGCGCTGCTGGTGCTGCTCGAGCAAAAGGATCGCGCGCTTGTGTGCATCGCGCTCGTGTGCAGCTCCCTCGTTGAGCTGCTATGCATGGCCGCCGTGGACACGCCGCCGCCTACGTCGTCACCGCCGCCACCGCCGACTCGTGGCGAATGGGAGCGCCGCTGCTGGCGCGCCTCCGCACGAAGAGCTGCGCGCGTGGAGGTGACGTCGGTGTGCCCCGTGGGCGCGGCGGCGGCAGTGGGAGCAGGAGCGGGAGCGAGGGCAACACCAGAGTTGCGAGCCGAAGCGGGCGCGGGTGGGGGAGCGACGGCAATACTGGAGTAGGCGGCGGTACGCGCCGAAGCGGGTGGCAGCGTGTTCTCTTCGCGCGGTGCGAGCGCAGCGCGGTGCGGCGACTTCTCACGCGCTGCCGCCACGTGCTGCTGCTCCTGCGATGGCGGCGAGCGCTGGTACGGAGGCGAGTGGTGCTGCTCGTAGTACCAGTCTTCGACTGCGTCATCGGCGTGGTGCTTGGCACTGGGCGGCGCTTCCTCAGGGTCCACCGTCCACTGCTGTTCGCTCTCCGCCCATCCATGCTGTTCGGAGTACGTTGGTGAAGCGGCCTCAAAAGTGGCCACCGTGCGGTGGCTTTGGGGTGGCGCAGGCGAAGACGGCTTCGCGGCGCCAGGTGTGAGCCACGCGAGGCCCGATTCCAACCAGTTTGGAGTCCTGACTTCCGCCGTGAGCATCGTCTGCAATGGCACTCTGACTCGGCCTGGAGAGAGAGGTGTGCGAAGAAAATTTTGAGAGTCGAGGCGTTTGGGCCTGTGAACCAGGTGTGAACCATGCCCCATGTTCCTACTCTCTATCCACGGTCAAACGGGAGGTCCCAATTGGGCCACGAGTTCGCAGGGCCAGTGCGCGGCGGGCCGGGCTCCTCTGGCCGCCGATACTTGGGATTGAACGAGCCCGGCTTGAGGGTCGAGGCCGCCTGGCGCAAGCGGGATTCGAGAGCACGGCAGCTGAGCTGAGCCGCAGCCAGAGAGAGAGAGAGAGAGAGAGAGGGTGAGAGGGCGAGAGGGCGGGAGAGAGGAGCGTAGCTTCTCGCTCTCTTCTGGTGGAGCTTCGATTCCGCATGCCACCCACCAGCGTCGCAAGCTGTCCGTAGGCAGTGATGATGATGGTCGAGGTTTTCGGCGTCTCGAAGTCGCCATGTTCGCAAAGGTAGAGGCCCTGCATAGGGCCCAGCGCCAGCTTGCCACTCGTGACTGGAATGCTGAGCGACTTTGCAAAAGACTCTGGATCGGATGGCACATCGGCCAGGTCAAAGATCCGTTGCGCCACGAGGACGTCCTCTCTGTCAAATCCCCGGCCCGGCCGCCACGAGTTCTGGTTAACCGTCAGCGAGCACGACATATCCTGCACGAAGATGTTGCACATGCCGTGCTGCATCTCTGTTAGCTGGCTGCCGAGCACCTCAACGACGTGGGTGGTTATGAGGTGGTAGCCACGCTTCGAGGGGGTGTAGCTCAACACCTTTTGTACGCAGCCGAGCAATGGGCGCTCCACATTGATTCGCAGCGGTTCCACCATCGCAGCGGCCGGCGCTATGAGGACTAAGAGCCACAGTGGCAGCATCCACGACGGTCGATGCATTCTGAGTCGAATGCGGTGAAAGGTTCCCCAGATCTCTCGGAGGTCACGTGACGAAGCGGTGCCCTCGAGGCCAGCCGGACACCACGAAAATGGATGATGGTGAATGTGCGTCTGTATTTTCGAGAACACATTCGGGACATTTGTCCTCGATGAAAACAAACAAGAAAGCTGGGACGGGGGGTGGGGGCCGGATCCTTGAAAATCCTCGCCGGTGTGTTAGTCCACCGAGCGACGCGACCGCGGTGACAGCGCCCGTCTGTCCTGTGTTTCGTGTGGTAGTGGCTGGTCGGTACCTTGTGTGTCGATTCAACTGACCCTTTCTCAAGAAAGCCAACAAACCTCACGCGCGAAGTACTTGTACCCGCCCTTTTTTTACGCTCGGAAAACGCGTGCGTGCGTTTGCGTGCGTACTCCTCGAGAGCACCTTCAGACCGACGCAGGCAAGCGCATCCTTGCCTCGGACCCTCCACTCCAAGCCCGTTGGCCGCCTCCGAGCCAGCCCACGCAAGCTCCGCTTCCCCCTCCCCACCCCTTGTGAACCCCGAGCGCGCACCGCTCGCACCCTCACTCTCATCGCACACTGCGCTCACGCGTGCGACCCTCGCGCAGATGCGAATGATAGCCGCAATCGCTCCTACTACGGTTCAGGCCACGCCGGCCAACATGGGTCTTCCCGCGAAGTGTGAGATCCAAGAGGAAGGCTTGACGGTGCTGCTGGCGGCGGGCGCTGGCGCAGCAATAGAGAGGGACATGGCCGCCGCGCTGCCTCCGCCGCCACCGCTGCCCGCCCTCGGTCACGACGTCGCGCCGAGCGAGCTCGTCTCTGAGCGCACGGGGACCGTCTTCGTCGTTCAAGACAAGTCGCTCGAGGACAAGTCGCTCGAGGAGCCGTTCGCCTCCGACTGCCTCAGCTTCACCGGGCCAAGCAAACCAAAATACCACAACGGGGGCGATGTTCATTGGCATCATCCTATGGGGGGGCATGGCCATCATCCCCATCACCCCCATCACCCCCATCATCCCCATACACATTACCCTCCGCCACCGTCGCCGCCGCCGCCGTCTCCGCCGCCCTTCCCACCCCCTCCATCGCCCCCACCGCCATCACCATCCTCGCCACCGCCGCCCTCGCTGCCGCCGTCGCCGCCGCCGCCATCCCCACCACCGTCGCCGCCGCCGCCGTCGCCGCCGCCGTCGCCACCGCCGTCGCCGCCGCCGCCGTCGCCGCCGCCGTCGCCGCCGCCGCCGTCCCCACCGCCGTCGCCGCCGCCCCCATCTCCACCGCCGTCGCCGCCGCCGCCCTCGCGGCCGCCGTCGCCGCCGCCGCCATCCCCACCGCCGTCGCCGCCGCCCCCATCTCCACCACCGTCGCCGCCGCCGCCCTCCCGGCCGCCGTCGCCGCCGCCGCCATCCCCACCGCCGTCGCCACCGCCCCCATCCCCACCGCCGTCGCCGCCGCCGCCCTCGCCGTCGCCGTCGCCGCCGCCGCCATCCCCACCGCCGTCGCCGCCTCCGCCTTCACCTCCGCCTTCTCCGCCGCCACCGTCTCCACCTCCACCCTCACCTCCTCCCTCGTCCCCTCCACCGTCTCCGCCACCACCCTCACCGCCGCCTTCTCCCCCACCTCCTTCGCCGCCACCGCCTTCACCTCCGCCTTCTCTGCCGCCACCGTCTCCACCTCCACCCTCGCCTCCTCCCTCGCCCCCACCGCCGTCGCTGCCACCACCCTCACCGCCGCCTTCTCCCCCACCTCCTTCC
>Ga0210245_100304_pt1 | contig 44182 bp, 27 predicted proteins | sample ChrtobMetaP3_4mM_FD_155450 | JGI IMG/M metagenome (GOLD analysis project Ga0210245, IMG submission 155450) | Chrysochromulina tobin associated microbial communities from unialgal haptophyte culture, Seattle, Washington, United States - P3_4mM | ecosystem: Host-associated > Algae > Haptophytes >...
TATTGTATGTACAGTAGTCGACGACATTTGGTCAGACGAATAGCGAATAGTGTAGTCTGCGTGGGCACAATGGTCTGGTTATGGTCAGGCATCCTTACAGTGTAAACTGCTGTTATTTGCAGTAAATTTTCGCGCCTGCGGCGGGCTAAGGGGCAACTTGAATACCCCTTCCAGAACGCGCCCCCCTGTCGGTCCTCGACAAGTGGTACCTACCCATTGGTGAATCATCTTTATTATTGTGCAGGCACCGGGCTACGCGCAGGGATCAGGAAACGAGCTGACACCAATTGTCTGCCTCGTTCTAGGTTCTACCCACCTAGGGGACCTGTGTGGGAAATCTGTGTCCCAGAAGAGCTCCCGAGATTTGGGAGCTCACATACATGCTTGCATGTACAACTGTAGACGCTAATGACCGGGTGACCCTCTCCAGGCCGATACATGATTGGTGAATAACCGATATAAATACTCGCGACCTAAGAACGTCCGCCCGCGTAGAGACGAGAGAGCGCCGGACGCGGCCTGCAAAACCTAACGGCAACGGTCCCCCACTCCACGCACACAGCTGTCAGCTAAAGCATGAGGATCGAACAGGTGGGGCACTGTGCAGAATGCAGACGCCAGCTCTGACCCTCTCGTCGTCGACGACGTGCGTGTGCCTGAGTCCTCGGCACGCATCCACGCACGTATTTTGCCAGCGTGTGCCTCAGCAGCGAGATTCGCGTCGAGCGCCTTGATTGTTGCTGATGACACGACCTTGCTCGTCGACGACGTGGGCTGCTTGAGGCCGGCCTCGGCGAGCATCACCGGCCGGTTGCCGCAGCGCCGCAGGACATTGATGTCTGCGGTTGATCGATGCGTGTTCGCCTGGCTCGTCAGGAGCGCGATCGTCGCCTGGGGGCAGCCTTGCGTCACTGGCATGAGCTCGAGCACCTCGCGGGCTCGTTTGTCTCGCTTGTTCATGGCTGGGGCCTTGGCAGGCAAGAGCGTTCTCGTGAGGTTGGTCACGGATTCGTTGCGAGCGAGCGCGAGCCATCGGCGGCCGAGCACCTCGAGATGCACCGCGGGCGAAGGGCTGTGCTTCAGCAGCACATCGACCACTTGCTGCACGATGGCATTGGCGTCAGAGTCGATGGGACTCGGCGACGGCTCGCACGCAATAGGTACGGGCGGCTGATTCGGAAGGGCACCGAGCGCATTGGCGAAGGACTCGAAGTCGGTGTGCTGGGTGGCGAGCATGGAGACGAGGAGCAGGCGGACGTTGGCGCACTCGCAGGCATTTTGCATGCGCTGCTACTCCGTCCGCCTGCAATTCCCCGAATAGTCAATCCGCGGATAGTCAATCCCCGACTTCGCATAGTTGATCCCGAATAGACAAATCAAGGCGCCAGACATTCGTGGGGGTCCCCCCATTCAAAGACACCCCCCATTCAAAGACACCCCCCCGAATAGACAAATCGGGGAAGTGTGCGCAGCTCAGAGTAAACGAATGGTTTGTTTCCTTTTTTATCGACTGACAACGGCGGCCGCTCTGGAATTTGGTCACACACTAGCTTGCAGCTGTAAATTGTCTAATTGTCGGTACCTTGTCTTGTCGCTTGTGTGTCGATTCAAAAATTCAACTGAACCTTTCTCAATATATGACGGTACCTTGTGTGTCGATTCAACTGACCCTTTCTCAATAAATGCGCCCCAGGTGCACAGTGTGCACATGTGTGCGTCGGCCAGGCTTCTCGTGAGAAAAAAAGGGTTCCCACTAGCGTTCTGAATTTCCCGCGAATCCTGCCCGCGGCCGCGACCGAGCCACCGCAATCCCCCACGAATGCCGCGCGTCACGCTGCGCGCCAACGGCGTCGTGACGCCCAGCTATCTCGTCAAGCTGCCCGAGACCTACGCCGGTCTGCTCAAGCTCGCCGACGTCAAGCTGGGCGAGGGTTTTGGCGCAAAGCGCATCTTCACGCAGAACGCCGCCGAGATCCACGAGGAGGAGTTTGAGCTGATCGAGGATAACGACGTGCTCTACGTGAGTCGCGGCGAAGACTGGATCCAGCCGCCCGCCCCACCAGCGACGGCCACCTCGTCGGATGCCGCGGGTGCGGCTCCGGCGGCGACGGCCCCACTTCCTTGGCCGCCGGCCAAGCCGCCGGCGCAAGCGAGCAAAGAGCTGCCGCCTGGGTGGGTGGCCGTGCGCCACGAGCCCCCGAGTGGTGCGTACACCGTCTACGAGGGCCCGGCCGGCAAGAAGGTGCGCTCAATCAAGGACGCTTGGCGCGTCCACGAGAACCTGCCGCCGCCGGCGAAGAAGCCCAAGGAAGACAAGAAGGAGGAAGCCAAGGGCCTTCCGCGCGGCAGCGCACCGAGCGGCCGCGCACCGAGCGGCAGCGCACCGAGCGGCGGCACGCCGAGCGGCGGCACGCCGAGTGCCGAGCGATCGTCGACGACTGCCGCGGCCGCGGCACCCGCAGCGACGGCGGTCAGTCCTCATGGGCTCACGACAGCGCCAAAGTCCAAGCAGGCGATCAACCCGGCGGATTTCTTCGCCAAGCCAGCCAAGGTGATGCCCAAGGCGGCGGTGGCGGCCGAAGGCGCCGTCGTGGGCGCCACCGTAGCCGGACCCGATGCCGCTGCCGCCGCCTCGTCGGCGACGGAGACCGGGCGCGCGGCGCCGATGGAGCTAGAAGCTGACTCGGCGACCGGTGCTGAGGGTGCACCCGTGGAAGCGAGCGTCGACGACGAGGACGACGAGGACGACGAGGTTTTCGAGGTGGCCGGGATCGTAGACGAGCGCACGGCCACCGGCGGCACGACCGAGTACCTCATCGTCTGGCGCGGCTATGGAGAGGATGCAAACACCTGGGAGCCATCCGATAACATCTTTGACGAGACGCTGGTCACGGACTTTCGCGAGCGTGAGGCGATGCTCATGGCGCTCGATGCGGCGCAGCTACGCGCGCATATCGAGGCCGCGCGCGCTACCCTACCGGCCGAAGCACTGCCACCTTTGCCGCTAGACACGATGCCGTTGGCAGCTGACGCCACCGCCGCCGCCGCCGCCGCCGTCGCCGATGGTGCAAACGGGGACTCAGCGCCCTCGGATGCCGCCGGCACCAGCATCCATGCGGCCGGCGGCGTCGCCGATCCCGACACGGAGGCGCTTGCGGAAGTTGCTCTCGCGGCCGCTGGCTCGGCAACTGGTTCGTCAATTGCGGAGGGTGCTCTCGCGGACCCGTCAATGGGTTCGTCAATCGCGGACCTCCACGTGCTGCGAGCGCTCGCTCGCCGTGCCGAGCAGCTCAAGGTGCAGCAGCATGCGATGGCCGATGGACCAGCACGTGCCGGCGGAGAAGGCAGCAGCAGCAGCAGCAGTCTGAAGAAGCGCAGCGCGCCCGCGGCGGGCGGCGGTGGCGCCGCGCACACGTCCAAGCGGGCGCGCAAGGACACCCCCAAGGGTGTGGCGGTGCGAGCTGAGAAGGAGATGGCACGCCTGCAAAAGTCGGCCGAGACGGAGGCGGCGCGCCTGCAGAGGGTGGCGGAGGCGGCGGCCAAGGCGGCTGAGACGGAGGCGGCGCGCCTGCAGAGGGTGGCGGAGGCGGCGGCCAAGGCGGCCGAGCGTGAAGAGGCGCGCCAGCGCAAGGAGGCGGAGCGCGTCGCGAGGGAGCAGGAGCGGCTGATCCGGGAGGCCGAGAAGGCGGCGCGCGCGGCAGAGAAGGAGGAGGAGAAGGCCCACAAAGAGGCCGAGCGCCTCGCCAAGGAGAAGGCGAAGCAAGAGGAGGTTCGTCAGAAGGAGGAGGAGAGGCGTCTAATCGAGCAGCGCAAGGCCGAGCAGATGCAAAAGCTCGAGGAAGCAAAGAAGCGCCAGTCCATCTCCAACTTCTTTGGCGCGAAACCGCCAGCCAAGGTGCCTCGGACGGATAGCGGGGCCGAGGCAGCAACGGCCTCGCCTCTGCCGTCGAGATCCCCCACTGCTGCTGGCACGGCGGGGGGCTCGTCTGCCGACGTCGCAGGGGCAGCCAGCGGTGCTGCCACAGCCAGCGGTGCCCAGACTTCCGTTGGCAGCGTGGCCTCGGTCGGCTCCGGCGCCGGCGCGCTTGAGGGCGCGCCTGGCACGTCAGCCTCGGCCGGCCGCATCTTTGTGCGTGGGGGCAAGGAAGTGAAGCCTTTCTACTTGGCGCCCGAGACGACGCTCGGCGCCGAGCCGCCGCTGCGCGTGCCGCCGCCCACGGCAAAAGGCGCATCGGCCTATGTTGGAACGCTGCTCGAGTACCTCGCGCAGCAACCTAGCCACCCCCCTCCGCCGCGCGCGCCCGCGAGCCTGCGACGGTCGGCGCACCGGCGGCGGCGCGTTGTGCTGAGCAGCACGCTGAGCGTCACGGCGCCGTGGCAGTGGGCGCGCATGAAGACTCTCGCGTTCGATGAGGACGTGCGCCCGGCTTATCACGGCACCTTCACGCACGCGTCCTTTGCGCTGCATGCCGCCGCCGAGGCGGCGGAGGCGGAGGCGCTCGCCAGCGTCGACGGCTGGATCGACTCAAGTATGGACGAGGATGCGCCCGCGACGGCGCCTTCGCTCCTCTTCGGAGACTCTTCGGCGCCCGACACAGCGCCTGATGGCGCCGACGACGACGGCTTTGAGGTCGGTGCGACGGGCGCGGTGACGGGCGCGGCACCGGGCGCGGCACCGGGCGCGGCACCGGGCGCGGCGCCGGGCGCGGCGCCGGGCGCGATGTCGGGCGCGTCCCACGGATTGGCCACGGCGGCGCTGGTGGCGTCGTCACGTAGCTTCGACTCGCTACGCTTGGGCAGTGGAGCGCTCTCGCGCCGGCGGCCTTTCGGTCGGGACTCGTCTCTCTTCGACTACGAGAACGACTCTGAGGTATGTCTGATGGCCTGTGCTGGCTTCCAAAGTGCTCTGAAGGCATCTAGTGAGCTCTGATGGCCTCTGATGGCCTCTAATGACCTCTGATGAGCTCTGATGGCCTCTAATGAGCTCTGATGGCCTCTAATGAGCTCTGATGGCCTCCCTCATCAGGATGGCTGGGAGGAAGGCGACGAAGGGGAGGAGCTTCTCTCCGAGGACGACGCGGACGCCGACGAACTCAGCGACGAGGAGAACGCAGACGGCTGGCTGGTCGACGATGGCGAGACACCCGAGGGGGCGACCGCCGAGGCTGCCGAGCTGGGCGGTGCCAAGACGGCGCGGCGCGAGCCCATCTTGCATCTGTGTGCGAGCCTCTCCGACGGCGGCGTGCCGACCGAAGCGGCCCGCGCCGCCCTCTCGGCGTGTGCTGTCCAGGTGCATGCTGATTGCGACTGAGTGCATGCTGATTGCGACTGATTGCCTCCGCCGCCCTCTCGGCGTGTGCTGTCCAGGTGCATGCTGATTGCGACTGAGTGCATGCTGATTGCGACTGATTGTCCCCGTCGCCCTCTCGGTGTGTGCTGCCCAGCTGCTGCCCGAGATGCTCCAGCCTGGAGAGCTGGCACCGTCTCTCGAAGACGACGTCGCAGCGACGGACGGTGGCGCCTCGGCGGCGGCAGCTGGCGCCGGTGCTGACGGCGGACTGGGCGTCGCGACGGGTGGCGGCAGCCGCGGCGGCGGCGGAATCCGCGGGCCGTCCACTAAGGCGGTGGTCGATTGCGAGATGCCACGCCTTGCGCGGATGGTGCACCGCAGCCGGGAGGGGATCTCGAAGATGATCGACGCGTTCCTCGACAGTACTCCCGAGGGCACTCCGCCCGCATCCAAGGCGCAGATCAGGGTGGCCATCAACGCAATCGCCGAGTACGCTCAGCCAACCGGTGCGCCCAAGAGTGCCGCTAAGTGCTGGATCGTCCATGCCGATAAGCTCAAGGAGCTCGGGCTGTACGAGGAGCTCGAGACGACGCCTGTCGCGATGGCGCCTCTAGCGCAACAGCCCGCCGCGCCGATCGGAAAGCCGCTACTGGCCGGGCTGCAGCTGGCAGCAGCGCAGGCGGCAGCGAGGGCTCATGCATCGGCCGCAGCGCAAGAGCAGGCGCAGGATCAGGCGGCGGCCGCAGCGCACGTGCAAGTGGCCGCCGCGCCTGCTGCGCCCGCCGCTGCCGCTTCTGCGGCGCCCGCCACGGCGCCCGCCAGCGTCGCAAATCCAGCCGTCAAGAACAACTTCATGCGCTCGTTCTTGACCAAGTCCGCCGACAAGGCCGGCAAGGAGCTGCCCCAGCCCCGGATGGGCGACGATGCCCCCACAAAGGAGGACAAGGAGGACGCCGACTTGGAGGATCCGCCGGCTGGCCCACTTGGCACCATCGTCTGGGCCAAGCAGGTGGGCTACGTGTACTGGCCGGCGATCGTCGCGCGCGAGGCGCAGGGCCCCGACCGCCACAAGCGCGAGGGCGGCTGGACCTTCGTGCGCTACTTCGGCACGAACCAGGTCGGGTACTGCAAGCTCACGATGCCGTGGGCCGAAGGAAAGGAGAAGTGCCTCAAGGAGGCCGAGGAGGCGCAGAAGAAGAAGCCCGCGTCGGTGCGCGGCTTCAAGCAGGGCGTTGAGGAGGCCGAGGCGGAGATCGCCAAGAACAACTTCATGAGGCTCCTGTCCAAATCCGACGGCAAGGGCGTCTCCGGGGCCGAAGCGCCCACGAGCGCGCATGCGGACTCGTCGCCCGCGCCTCCGAGCGCCGTATTGAGCGGCCCCTCGGCTCTGGAGACGCCTGCGCTCACGGCAGCGCCACACTCCTTCGGCCCGCCGGACTGTAGCGGTGGCAACGGCGGCGGAAGCGGCGGCGGAAGCGCCGGAAGCGGCGGCGGAAGCGGCGGCGAGGGGAGCGACCTCGAAGTGGTCAAGACTCTCTTCGGTAGCGGCGCCGTTGCGACGAGTGCGGCGCGCACCCCGTCGACCGCCGCCGAGGGTGCAAACGAGTTGTGCACTCCGAGGACCGACCTTGCCGACTCGCTGCCCCCCGCCGCTGTGGAAATGCCGTCAGTAGCCGAGGTGAAGGCGATGGAGGCAAAGGCGATGGAGGCGAAGGCGATGGAGGCGATGGAGGTGGAGGCGATGGAGGTGGCGGCATGTGGAGCTGGGGGGTGCATACCGGCTGTGCCGGCACCCTCCTTGACAAGCGCGTGAAGAGCAGAGAGCGCGGAGCTGTGCGGAGCTGTGAAGAGCTGTGAAGAGCTGTGAAGAGCTGTGCGGCTCGACGACGTGTACCAGGGCGAGGCGAGAGGAGGATGATGACTTTCATCATCTTCAATAAGAGAGGACGTGATGGCGGCGCTCACGATGGCGCTCACGAAAGGGCCCTCCACACTCGAAAGGTGGCTGTGGGGAGGTGGGTACCTAGTGGGCACCACACCATGAGAGCTGCCGAGCATGAGGGTTGGCGCGTCGGCGCCACGTGGCGTGCAGCGACGTGTGGGAAGTGGGGCAGTGGCTGTGATGCTCATTACGACGCTCACATGCTGCGGAGCTGCGCAGGCATCGGGTGGCCGTTCGCGTGTGCAACATGGGGCGCAGCTGGGTGGCGGGCTAATTGAGAGATGTCCGGCGGCCAATGTCGTCGGGGGAAGCGCTTCCTGCATGTTCTGGCCGCTTTGCACGAATGTTCATTGGAGAGGTTCGCGAGTATTCCGGTTATTTTCGTTTGCCGAAGGTTCCTCACTTCACAGGATTCCACTGTGAACTGAGTTACGCTTTTTGCGATGCCACGCGCACTGAGCGCGGATGACGCGCTGCTCGGGCACCACGAGAAGCTGCAGCGCACCAAGTCCTTCGAGACCGGCCTGCTGCTCGCGCAGGCTGGCGCCAAGGCCGACACGCTGCTGCGATTCGTGCCGACTCCCGAGCAGGAGGAGGGTGTGAAGGCCGTCGCCGTCGACCCAGATTGGATGCTCGAGCACGCGGTGCAGGTGTCGCGCATGCTTCCCGGGGGCGTGGTCGTGCTCGGCTGCTACGTCTTCGCGCCCAACGCCAAGCTCGCTCCGCAAGAGGCCAAGCTGCAGCAGGTCCTGCACGCGATCGCCAAGCGGCTCCCGCCAAGTGTGAGCGAGCCGCACGCGGTCTTGCTATTGCTACCATCGGACGCCAAGAAGGTCGTGTGCAAGTCTTGCGCCGCGGCGCCGCCGGTGCGGCTACAGCCGCTCGACCTGAAAACGTCGCCCAAGCCGCCCGAGCTCGTGTGCTTCGCGTGCGACTGGCAAGTGGACTTGACCCTCTGGCTGCATCCTGCGGCGGCCTCGGCCTCGCACGTGGCACAGCTCGCGGAGCAGCTGGGCGCGATCGAGGCCGAGCTGTCGAGCGCGCTCACCACGGTGGACGGCGCCCTGCCCAGCGAGGGCATGCTCACCACGGCGCCCGGCGCCTCCGGCTCGTTGACGAACCCTCACAGGGTCGACTTTTTCACAGCCTCGCCCACGACGGCGCTTCGCCCACAGGCGGGGGCCGCGGCGTCGGTGCGGCTCGTGGGCGTGGTGCACGGGCGCGCCTTCGTGCTCGCGCGCTCGGAGGTCAGCAGTGCCCTCGCCGAGCTCCGACGTGACGTGTGCGGCACACTGCGCGCTCGCATTCCGCTCCTTTTGGAGCAGTTGGCCGATGAGGATGAGGACGACGAGGACGGGGACGACGAGGGGGGAGGCGCCCACGACGGCGCATCGTCCAAGGGGTCGGCCGGCCGATTCGCGCTCGACGCGGCGCGCGCCACGCACGCGCTGCCACGGCGCGCGCACGTACCGGTAAGCACCAACCTCTCTCTGTGCGACTACCTAGGTGCCCACGAGGACGCGAGTGACGTGGCCGAGCGGGTGCATGCGCTCCTCGGGCACGAGATGCAATCTCGCGAGGGAGATGACGGAGATCGCGAGCTCGGCCCCGAGGCTCAGCCTCTCGTTGCGACGTTCGCCGACTCCGTCTGCGCGCTGCCGGCGCCCGGGACGGCGCGCACGAGCTCCAGTGTGTCGACCGCCAAGGGCGGCGCGGGCGGCGCCAAGGCGGGCGCACGTGGGGGGGATGGTGGCGCGGACGGCGCGCCGGCGAGTCGTGGGGGCGCCGTGACGGGCGCCATCGGCACGAGTCTGATGCTCCCGGTACTGATGGGTTTGGGGCTGCTCGGCCTTGGCCTCGCTCTCGCGCTGAGGAGTACGGGGGAACCCGGCGCTCACCACGGCGCTCACCACGGCGACCGTATCGGCGCTCAGCATGGCGTGCATGCATCCGTGGGCGGCGTACTCGATGCGGCCATTGCCGCGGCGGGCGAGGAAGCGGCGAGGGCGGCCGAGGGTATGGGCATGGCCGGTGCCGTCGAGCGACCGGACGCTCCTTGATTCGGACTTCAGATGTTGGAAGGTGAGGTGTAGGTGGGTGGGTTGCGAGCGCTCCGTGGGGACCGCCTCTGATGACCTCTGATGACCTCTGATGACCTCTGATTGCGAGCGCTCCGTGGGGACCGCCTCCCGGAAGGTGGTTTGAGCTTCGAGCCGGCAGCGACGAAGCGAAGCGTGAATTTTCCGCGCGCGCCCGAACACACCGTCACGCTCACGGTATCGGTACCGGAGACCATGATCCATGTACGAGACCGGGTGGCGAGGCCGGAACCGTAATCGCAAACTGTGCATTGTCGAAACACTTTCGAAACACCTCCGACGACGACTCGAGACCTGCGACCTCGACCGCCGGGCCATCTGCATGGCGCTCTGTCACGAAAACGAAAAGACAATTGAGTAGCCGAGAGGCCGAGAGATAGGTAGTACTCACAGTACTTGAACTTGTGGAGTTGTGGTGACCGAGGTGTGCGGAACCATCCTTTCACCTTTGAGACTGCGGTGAGGGTGTGCTGGGAGAGGCCGACCTCACCAGCGAAATTGAGTAGCCCGAGCGAGTGAGTTTTGAGGACCGCGACGAAACTGACTTACTATCCTGTGATTGGACTCCGAAACCAGGAAACTCATCGCGCTCGGACCACACGCAAAGACGGTCGCGGCCATACGTACAGATGACTCCGGACGGTCCGCTGACGCCGCGACGCGTCAAAACAGTGGACGCGCCATATGAGCTGCGGGACAAGCTCTGGATGGTGTACACCTCAACTCCGCTTCTCTTCTTTTCAGTTGTGCTTTTCTTTGCCGTTTGGACTGCGCTCGGGTTCCAGGGCTATCTTGTGAGAACGAAATGGTTGGCTTCGAGCATGAGCGTTCTCATATTGTGGGGGGTCTTATACAGCTCCATCGTGGCGTCCAGCGAAGAGTGGATGTTCCTGCACAAGAAGTTTGAGAAGCGCCTGCATCAAAAAGCGGACGAAGGAGTGGAGTTTACCGTAAATAGCATTTACGAGTGGTTCAGATTCAACAAGCAATTGGTGTGGGGCATGGCGATGGGCGTGGTGGATCTTGTCAAACTCTTGTTCGTCGCTCTCAAGACGTTCGTCGAGGAGTTGGTGGATAGCTTGCTCAAATTCATCGGTAGCCTGTTCAAACCGTTGCGAGACCTCCTCGCGTTGTGCATCGTCCTTGGCGGCGGCGCGATCGAGGTCGTCGCCGACGAAATGCCCAAGGTGGTGGACGCCATCAAGACCGGTCCCGATAGAGCGAGGCGTGTGATCCGTGAGAATGTCGCTGGTTGCATCCTGCTTGCTCTGGTGTGTGCTTGGTTGGGTCCAGTCGACTATCTGGGCTACATCCGTCCCCGCATCCGGTCTCTGATGGGCTTGCACTGAAGGCATGAGAGCACCATGGTCTTGAGCAATGAGCTCCCGACCATGCTACAACTCATGGGCCATTTTTAAGCGAGTGTGATTGCATTGCGAGGGCGGCGAGCTGGCGCGGCTGCAAGCTGTGCGGCGGTCGCGGCTTGGTGGCTCGGTCCGCGGATGGGATCCGCTTCCGGGCTCATCTTGTGCGTTGTGGGGAAATATGGCAGGACGCCCAGCCCGGTGTGACTGTGAATGGGCTCAGTATCCCTCTCGAACCCCTTCGCATCTCGCCTTCTCGTTGAATCATCTCGTCTAGTCTCTAGATCGTCGCAAGATTGTGACCGATTTAACGACGCACCGATTCGCGATTGTGACAATGAATGGCATTGTCGCGGTAAATTGTGACCGGTATACGTCGGATCACTCGGTACGAATGGTTATAATAGAGGCGTCCTGTGAGACGTTATTTCCCAAACACGTGTATTGACGTAGATCAGTACCAGGCTCTGCGCGCGGAGAGGAGAACCGCTGCGCGGGCGCTGCGGTCCGCTGCCGGTCCGGCCCGGTGCAGCCCCGTGCGTCGGGCTCTAAGACCTAAGAGCATGTAAGCGTGTGTGGCGCGGTCAACCTCGATTTCTGACCCTTTCCTTGAGCTTTTTCGCAAATCGCATGGCCAGCTCTGACGAGATGACGCCAGCTGAGATGTCAGCATGGGCGGATGAGGTTGTCTCAGAGGTTGTCCTCGCGACTGCATCGTGCACGATATCAAGCACCATCTTCATCGATTCTTCAATTGGCCGAACGGGATCGGTGCCCCATGGCGGTGCTCGCGTGCTTACAATGGCCATGTACTTGTCATGATTCTCCTCGATCCACTGAGCCGCGTTTTGGCAACCTGCTGCCCCGATCTCGGCAGTCGTCGGCAGGGCTTTCAGCGTCGAGGCTCGGCACAAGGCCTCCATGAAGCCTTGGAAATTGATCATCGAGTCGCGCCGCTTTCCGTTCTCTGTTCTCGTGTCCACAACGACCATCCTGGCAGAGGCAAAGCACAACATGGCATCGCGCTCAGAGAGATCCTGGCCGATCAGCTTCGAGTGGTTAAGGAAGTCCATCCACTCTTCCAACGCGAGTCGATCCTTCAAGCCTTGAGGCTTCATGCGAGCGTAGCTTCTTTTGCAGAGCGCGTCGTACAGATTTTCGAGCGATGCCAAGTTTGCCTCGAGTAGCTCGGTGACCGCCCGTGTGTACGCCAAGCGCGCTCGGAAGATGTTGGTGTCAACGACGATATGCATGCCAGTGGCGAGAGCTCGATTCATAATGTCGGTGGAGACCAGCCGATCGACCGCATCCGACACGTCAGGGATTTCGCCGGACTTTACATACTTGCAGATCGCCAGGCGCACGAGGGCCTGGTAGAATTCTAGACGCGAGAGCGAGATTTCGCTGCCACCGTCTACTGCGACCGCCGCGCGCGTGGACGTTTGCTTTTTGAGCTCGCGCGCGGCTAATTTGGTCTTCGCATTCACCTCGAGGAAGATCATATCGGCGTCCTTGCGCTTGCAATACTTGCTCGTCTTGGAGACCAGCTTGAAATCATCAGTAAAGTCCGTCCACGCATTCAGGCCGACGCCATCTGATATGCTGCCGCTCTCTATAGAATAGTACGTGTAGATGCTGGTCAGCAGGTCGTGGACGTTCCACAGCGCCATGCCCACGTCTTCGACCTCGTCCGGGATTCCATCACCGTCCTCATCCTCAACCCCGTCGTCGTCGCCATCGTCGTGCGCTAATACGAGCTTGGTCATGCCAAGGCCGAGGAGCACCTCCCAGTCGATGCTGAAGCGTTTGAATTCAACGTCGTCTGTGTCGTACACGTCCTTCGAGTCGGCGTCCTTGCGTCTCGGCTCCCAGATGCTCTTGTACACATCAAAAGGCTTGGGCTCGATCACTTTCGCGTCCTCGGGTCTTCGCGCACGAGCAATCACCTTCTCAGTGGGTTCGACAGGTCGGAGCTCAAAGTAGCGATTGGTGCGCACGGCGAACAAGGCCTCGTCAAATTTGTCGGCTACCGCGGCGCTCTTCGCCTTGCCCGAGTTTATGCACAGATGATCCGCCTTGGCACTTATCGCGCGGTGCTTCGTATCGAAGCGCTGGGCGGCCTCCACGGACGTAACAGGCATCTTCCACCATTTGGGGGCGCTCGCGCGGAGCTCCAGCAGCTCCTTGCGCATCGCTGGCGGACGTAGAATGCGTTCCGTGGACGGCCCTTGTAGGGTGTTGCGCTGCAGGGTGTCCTTTTTCCATACGTCCAGCGCTGCGATTCCAGCCACGCTCTGCAGTTTGACCTTGCGCCAGCCCGCCGATGCCGATGTTGAAGCACCTCCGCGGTGCGCATTGATGCGCTCAAGGAGGCTGTGCGGGTGTCGGGTTGGCTTCGGAAGTCTGCTCCCATCAGCCGTCCTTATCGCCGATCTTCCATCATTGATCCCCCGCGGCGTCAGTGGCAGGTGCGGCCGCTTGAGGCTGGCCGGGACGGTAGAGGGCCGCAGCTGGCTTGCAAGTCCCTGTTGCTGAGGTGCTTGCAGCGCGCGGCTTAGAACCGTGGGTGCTCGTTGAGGCGTGGGTTGCGACAGCCCCCCAGCTCGCTGCTCGCGTGTCCCCATCGGCATGCATGTATCGAGCGAAACAGAGAGTGCGCTCATGTAGGCACTGGATGGTCGTTCTTGGAGGAAGCCGAACTGGAAGGCCTGTACGGCCGTCATGCCCGAGGTCGAAGAGGGCCGGAAAGATGATGATGCCCCTCCATCCGAGCCATCCCTGGGTGTTCCTAAGGTGATTAACACCTTTGAGTTTGCTGGGGGCACCGCACGCATAGCCTGGTTAGGAGAGAGCTTTCAATGAACAGCGCCGCTCTGTATGGCCGCGGAGCTCACCGTCAGTCAGATCAGTAATGGTTGCTGATCAGCAACGCGAAGTGTGCGGACAGAAAAACGGGTCGTTTCAAGTTCTCATGATTGGAGCCGCAATCAAAGGAGAGTGGTGCTTTCTTCAAGTTCTTGATTGTTCGCCACGTCGAGTCAGTACTGACAGCGTGTTCTGACTGCGTGTTCAGGGGTTTCTTCGAAGCCTGTGAATCTTCGCCCCGCACGAGCGCACTTCTCTCTTGAATTGGCTGACCTATTTTCCTGTGGAAAGCCCAGCGAGCCTCAGCGAGGGTCGAAACGGCGTCCCGTCGGTTCAAATTCACGAGACAACGAGCGCACGGCGCGGCGCGGGGGAGCCGGCTTCGATCCGTGTCCGTCCACTCTCCGCCGATACAGCTCGGAGTCAGCTTGCTCGAGTCGTGAGGCGTGCCACAGCACGAGCGCATTTATTTGCTGTTCTCGGCGATGCTGCAAGCGGAAGATGCAGGTAACGATTCTTCGGGAGCTGGCGTGTTGCCGGCCGCCGACTTTGAAGCAACTCCGGGTGGTGGCCAAGTACAGGCAGCTCGGGGTGCTTTGAGGCATCGCGTGCGGCCTCCTGTTGCACCCGGTCCGGCGGCCGTACCCACCACTCCCGCGTTGGCGCTGCTGCCTCCGGAGCTGCTCGGTGCATTTGAGGCGGCGACGGCGGCACTGAGAGACGGTTCGCCAGGCAAGCAGCTCTTCCTCCGCGTGGCAGCGCTCGACTCAAGCCTCACGACGCTCGACCTCGCTCACGACCCGGAGATAGCACGCTGGCCCCTCGAACGCCAGGGCGCAGCGCTCGCGCTGCTCCAGGGCAGCCCGCACGTGACGAAGCTCAACCTGAGCGGCCTCAACCTGACGGATGCGGTGGCGCCGGCGCTGCGTGCGGTGCTCGAGGCGCCTACCAGTCGGCTGGAGGTGCTCAGCCTCGAGCAGAACGACTTCCGGGAGGCGGGTTTTCTCGCGATCATCGACGGGCTGCGCACCAACACGGCGCTGCGCGAGCTCCGGCTCGAGGGGCAGAAGATGCCCACGTCCAAGCGCGCCGAGGAGGCGCTCGCGGCGGCGCTTGACAGCGGCGGTGCCACAAAGCTATGCAAGCTGGGCCTCACGCTCCGTAACGATGCCGCGCGTCGGCGCGTCGACGCGGCGCTCTTCCGAGCCGCGGAGCGTGCGCGCTCGCAGCGACAGACTCTCCTCCCGAGGTCTTCTTTGGGCGAGGCCGAGATCGATCGAGATCAGCCTCTCCTCCCGAGGTCTTCTTTGGGCGCGGCCGAGATCGATCGAGATCAGCCTCTCCTCCCGAGGTCTTCTTTGGGCGCGGCCGAGATCGATCGAGCTCAGCCTCACTTTGCACCCGACGACGCACCGCCTGCTGTCGATGAGAAGGCAGCGGCGGAAGATACGGCCACGGCGGCGGAGCAGAGGGCAGCCGCCGTTGAGGCACAGAAGGAGGCAGCCGCCGTTGAGGCACAAAAGGAGGCAGCCGCCGAGAAGGAGGCAGCTGCGGAGAAGGCGGCGATGGAGGCGAAGGCAGCTGCGGAGAAGGCGGCGATGAAAGCGAAGGCAGCTGCGGAGAAGGCGGCGATGGAGGCGAAGGCAGCTGCGGAGAAGGCGGCGATGGAGGCGAAGGCAGCTGCGGAGAAGGCGGCGATGGACGAGAAAGCGGCAGCTGAGAAGGCGGCGATGGAGGAGAAGGCTGCAGCTGATGTTGTGGCAAGCTCTAATCACGCGACTAATCACGAGCCTCCCATTCCGAATGCAAGCTCTAGTGACGCGACTAATCACGAGCCTCACATTCCTAATTGGGTCAGTGGAGCTCATCGGCCGCCGCGCACTCCGGCGGTCTCAGAGCCTGTGCCGACTCCTGCGACAGCCAACGACGCCACCGGGCTTGAGGCTTGGCCTGGGGCTGTGGGTCTGTCTGCAAGGGCTGCGGCTCTCTTCACACCTCCGACCGCTGCACTCGAGCCGCCACCGACCTTCCTGATTGGGTATCATTCGCCCGCTGCGCGCGAGGTTCGCCAGCTGCACACCGCAGGTTCGCCTCGGCGCGCGAGCTCGCCCTGATGACCTCTGATTACCTCCCTCCTCAAGTGCTCCTCACCCTGATGACCTCTGATGGCCCCCCTCATCAGGCTCGCCTCGGCGTGCGAGCTCGCCCATGCGCCGCCTTGGCAAGCAGCTCGGCAAACATCTCGGCCTGCTGCCATCTCGAGCGACCGTCAGCGCTGGCTTGCGTGCGAAGCTAGGCGAAGCGTATGACCCACGGCGTCGAGTCTGGGCTCCTTGGGTGCGAGCAGCGGCGACGCGCTGGCAGTGCCGTCGTGCGGTGACGTGGCTCACGCATCAGCGGCTGCTACCGCGCTTCGACGCCTGGATCACTTTCACGAGGGGAGGGCGCGCATGGCGCAGTCGCATGCGGCGCGCTGTGATGAGCGCGCGCCGACCCGCGTTGTGTCGAGCGTGGCGAGCGTGGCAGCTAGGCGCACGCCTCATGGCGCTGCGCCGAGCTCATTTTGTATGGCTCGTGGCAGCGCAGGCACGCCTCGACGATGCATCTGATTGCCACTGATTGCCACTGATTGCCACCGATTGCCACTGATTGCCACTTATTGCCACCGATTGCCACTGATTGCCACTGATTGCCACTGATTGCCACTAATTGCAGGCACGCCGCGAGGGGAATGAGGCGTCGCGCTCCCTGCGCTCCGCCGCGGGCGAGTTCATGCGCGTTGTGCTCCTCCCGTCGCGACATCGGCACGCCATGCGTACGTGGATCGCACGCGCCTGCGCTTGGCGACTCGCCCGGGACGACGCCCGTTGCCTGACGGAGCAATTGATCCGGACGGCCTTCCTAATTTGGCAAGGTCACACGAGCCGCTGCCTCCAGATCATCAGCCACCGGCTCCATGCGATCAGCCACTACCAAATGGGATCTATCCAAGCTGCATGGCGAGCTTGGGCGGCCTGGGCGGCGACGTGCCGGCATACCCAAAAACGGGAACGTCAGCAAAAGCGGGCTACCCTCCAGGCAGCATGGCAGGGTTTGGCAGCGCATGCAGCAGCATGCCGGGCTGATATACAAACTCGTCAGGTGCTCCTCACCCTGATGACCTCTGGTGATCTCTGATGACCTCTGATGACCTCTGATGACCTCTGATGACCTCTGATGACCTCTGATGACCTCTGATGACCTCTGATGACCTCATGTACAATCTATTCAGGTGACGCTCGAGCTCATCAGTCGCCATCAAGGGCACACGCGCGCGCTTGGGATGCGTGCGTGCATGCATGCATGGGTGAGCTATGCGAACGCTGGGCGCCCGTTTCGGATGGACGAGCCGCCCTTGTTGCGGACGCGCCAGCTCGCGCGTGGGCGGGCTCTGGACGCAGCTCTATGTCCGGAGGGGCTGATCGTGCTGCGCGTGCGTTACGCGGTCCGGTGCGGCTGATTGGGGCTGATTGGGACTGATTGGGGCTGATTGGGGCTGATTGGGGCTGATTGGGACTGATTGCGATTGGACACAGATGGATATTGATTGCCTCTGATGATGGCCACTGATCGAACCCTACAACGATCGTCTCCGTCTGAGTGCCTCTGATTGCCGCCGCTGACCTCCCTCATCAGGTGCTCCTCACCCTGATGACCTCTGATTGCCTCCCTCATCAGGTGCAAGCATCGGAGCTGGCGAGTGTGGCGCGAGGCGACCGATTTGGAGCAGCGCCGACGCCTCCTCCGCGCTCTGCGTCTCCTCCTCACGACGTCGAAACGACGTGCGCTTCGTCACTGGGCCGATCTCGCCTCAATCTGGAGGCGCGAGCTCGGAGGGCAGTGGCGTTACCGCCAGCTGTGCCTGGCGGAGGGCTATGGCACGTGGCGCGTGTGGTGGGAGGCGATCGCACACACGGGCGAGGCGGCGGCGTATGCTCACGATCAATGGCGACGCCGGAAGCTGCTGCTCGCCGATGGCTTCATGACGTGGCGCCTGTGGCACGCCAGGGCGGCAGGCACGCACACGAGCGAGAGTGCGTGCGAGAATGAAAGCGAGATCACGGCGCACGCGCAAGCGCGCGCGGCCGTTGCACACGCCACCAAGACGCTTTCCCTGGCTACATACCCGAACGGACGCCTGGCGCCCGAAACGGCGCTGTTCACAGACACCCCTAATTACGCCCATCACGGCGCGTGCCTCGGTGCGCGGCCGTTGTGGTCTACGGCCGTTGTGGGGGCGGCGGGTGGCTCCGCGCCGTTGTGGGCGATGGGTGGCTCCGCGCCGTTGAGGGCAGCGCTGCGGCACGAGGCGTTGCGTCGGGCACTCGATGCATGGACGGACCAGTTCATGCGCCGCTCGGCACGGCGGCGTGCGCACGAGTACGCTCAGCTCTTCTTCCACAACAGCCTCCTGAGCCGCGTCCTTGTGGCATGGGCTACGTTTGTGCAGCGTCGGCGTGGCGCGAGTCAGACGAGCCCCGAAGCCGCCGCCGAGGAGGCTGCGGCACATCCGGGCGTTGTCGTGGGCGCCGCCGAGGAGTCTGCGGCACAGCTGGGCGTTGTCGTGGGCGAGTCGTCCACCATTCATCTCGTGCCTGCAAGTGAGAAGGCTCTGTATGAGAGGCGCGTCTCCCAGATGCAAGGGGAGCTCAGGGCGGCCGCATCCTCGGCGTTGCTCGTCGGTGCTGGGAAGCTCTCTCTGGGCCGGCCGCAAAGCCCTCCCTCGCCCTGCACGGCGCTCGTGTCGAGCACCTCATCGCCCTCCCTGCAACCTGATCTGCAACCGACTCTGCAACCAGCCCTGCAACCTGCCCGGCAACCGCCGACCATTCCGGTGCCACCCGCTGGCGCGGCGTTGTCGTGGGCAGCGCCGGCCGTTCGGGTGCCACCCATCGCCCCGCCGCTCTCGACAACGGCACCACCCGCCGGAGCGACGTTGTCGCGGGCACCACCCGCTGTAGCGCTCAGCCCGCAGACAGGAGGCCGGTCGAACCAATTGACCAGCCAATTGACGAACCAATCGGACAGCCCATTGACGAACCAATTGACCAGCCTATTGACGAACCCATTGACCAGCCCATCGACGAACCAATTGACCAGCCTATTGACGAACCAATTGACCAGCCCATTGACGAACCAATTGACGAACCACCAAGGGTTCGAGGGCATGTCGAGTCGGCCCAAGAGGGATCCGTCCAATCCGTCCACCTATGGGCGTTCACCGCGCAGCGGGCTCGCGGCACTGATCGCGGCCGGGGCAGCTGCCGGGGCAGCTGCCGGGGCGGCTGCACAAGCTCACGCCCAATCTCCCGCCCGATCTCCAGGAGCCACGCCGATCTCGTCAATCTCGTCAATCTCGGCCACCTCGGCCAACTCGGCCACCTCGGTGTCAACGCAACAGCTCCACGCTGTCCTCATGCGCTCCCGTCATCAGCTGCTGCGCCGCATGTAACAAAGTACAAGCGGTCGCATGTAGATGTACAGCAGCGGCGGCAGCACGGGTTGGCAGATCATCAGTAGATCCGATCGGTGGGAGCTGTTGCCGTACCGGGCCCCGCACCGGATTAGATACGAACGGCGCTCGGCGGAACGGGCGGCGGGAGCGGCCTCCTTTTTGCTTTTACCCTCTCTTGCGTCGGGGCCAGGCAGCGTTTTCTATAGCCTACGAGGAAAAAGGCGGTGACTAGGTAGGATGATTTAAAAACGGCGTGTCGCGAGGAGCCCCGCGGAGGTGCGCCGACCGCCGTGACGTGCGCGGGGTCTCTTGAGTGTTGCGAGACGAAACCCGACGAAACCGACGAAACCGCTCGCGGCCTCTCCCCAGCGCCGCCTCATGGTGTGTTGCAATCCTCGGGCTCGCCCTCGAGCGCCGCTTCGAGGTCGAGCTCACGAAGCGCAGGCGTGCACGGTCCAAGTACCGCTGCTCGAGCGCCGACCAACACGGCGCCTGCTCCTAATTTGGAAGCACCTCTCCTAATTTGTTCGGCCGTCGACTTCGTGGCAATGGCGGCCGCGCCCCGGAGGGCGCCACTCTGACCGACGAGCAAGTCGACCACCTCGTCCTCTGCGGAGTCGGGGCTGTCCATGTCTGCGCCATGGTCGCCGGGACGAGCGCCACCGCGGCCTGTTGGCGCATACCGGCCTTGGTCGTCGTCGTCGTCGTCGGCGCCGGCGTCGTTCTTCGAACTGGCCGCCTCACGCGCGCCGGAGAGCACATGGTCGCGCCACCACACGCAGTCGAGGGCCAGCAAGAGCACGGCGATCATCGGCGGTATGCAAGCCGGCAGCGCACCAAACTTGCTCGCGGTCACTGGAAAGAAGTAGACGTCGCGGGCACCGCAGTAAAGCCACAGCGCTCGTCGGAAGGCGAAGACGGCACTGCGCGCGTGGAAGCGCGGCTGCAGCGGTAGCAAGCGGCACGCCGTCAGCGCCTCGCCCAGCACGTAGAAGAAATACCCGCGCGGCGGCGAGGGCACAAGGAAGGCGGCGGTGGCGACGCCGACGATTGCGTGGTGCAGGAAAACAGCACCCATCGAGCGCCGGAATTGGTGGCGGCACATGACACCGACAGCCGTGTCGACGACTAGATACAGCAGAAAGAAGGCTGCGATCAAGAAGCCCGCCGTACCAGATGGAGCCGAAATGACCCTGTATGCATCTGGCGCCCAAAAGATCAAGGAGGCGGGCTCCGAGAGCACGACGACTACAGAGCCTAGCGTGACGAAGAGGCACGCCCAGCCACGGAGATCATTGCAGGCGACCTCGAATGCGGTGGTCGGCATACAAACCCTGCAGAGACGCGCGAGCGTTAGTCGAGGCAGCGGCAAGCACAGGGCTTCTCCGTGAGAGGCCCCGCAATCAAGTCGAGGATGCGCATGCAAGCGGAGGGAAAAGGGGGAAGGGGGGGACGGGGATGCGTCGGAAGTACAAACAAAGGGTTCTGAAGCTCAAACAGGAGTGGACAACCTCTGTGGTGGGGGGTGGGGAGCTGCAGATAGGTGCACCTTCAATAAAGCTTACAATAAGCTGTGGCTCTCTATATTACTATGTTGCCGCCGGTGGGCACTCAGGACGTCAGGAGGTCCATCTGGCTGCCGTGGGCGAGGCCGAGCACGAGGCCGAGCGCGAGCTCCAGGCAGTGGCACATGCCCTCTCCCCAGATGGGCGCGCGCTCATGGTTACGCTCATGGGGGCGGGTGGCAATGTACCTTCACGTCCAATGAAAGGTACAAGTTCGCCGTTGAGTTCTTCCTTCCCGGCCGTCTGAAGCTCGTCTTCTCCCTACCTCCTGTCTCGCGGCGGCCGCCACCCGTCAAATTCTTGAATCCCGAAGTTGCCATCGTGGACTTGACGAGCGTAAGAGACTCCGACTCGGAGTGTTCCATGATTTGCTGGGGTGAGAGCATCTCCTCGGCCGAGCGTAAGAGACTCCGACTCGGAGTGTTCCATGATTTGCTGGGGTGAGAGCATCTCCTCGGCCGCCGACCCATTGAGCTGGGCGAGAGCTTGTGCTGCTTTTCTTGCGACAAGTTCGTCCAGCCTGCAGCAGCCCAGTTGAATATTTAGACGTCCTTGTCGTCCTCAGCAACGTGCTTGACGTCCTCCTCCTCGAATAAAACAAAGATCTGGTCGCCCTCCAACCAATCTGCCGCTCCAGTGCGATGATGATCTGCAACAGGGGAGAGCACGGATTAGAAACGGGATTGCAGTAAGTGAGAGCGCGCAAAGGCGCGCAAAGGCTGCCTGCCGCATGGCTGGCTACGCCCCCTCCCCTGGCTGCAGGATCTCGACGATGCTTAGGCTACCGAGGGAATTCCATTCACACAGGGAAGTTGATTGTGTGCAAGCACGCGTGTGCACGCGGCCACGCGCGCACGCGAGCGAACCTGTTGCAGCCGCCATCGTGAGCGCATGGAGTGGGTTTTCGCGGGCGGCCGGCGTTCACCTAGAGCTGCGCGAGCACGATAGCTCGACGATCTTTCCCGCGATCTTTAGTGGCCACCTCCTCCATTGCCAGCTGACGGCGTCGTGCGACGAGAGTGGTCAGCTGTAGGTCGAGTGCAGCTGCCTCGCGCTGCAGCTCAAAGACGGTCGCCTGGCTTGTGAAAGACGGTCGCCTGGCTTGTGGGTCACCGATCGTGCTCGGCGCGGCACCTGTGCATCTGCCCGCGCGCGGAGAGTGACGGTGTCCCAATTGCTCTCATCTGCACAGCCCCCCAGCTGCACCTGTGAGCAACGAGTGGGCGAGACTCGACACAGAGGCTCAGGTGACGCTAACACACTTGCCCTCACGAGTCAAGCGTGACGAGCGTCCAAAGGCCATCTCACAGGTGCGCCATCGGCCCGACGCGCCCGAGCGTGGGAGGCGTCAGCAGCCCACCTTCGCGCCTACGCTCACCGAGGGTCTTCGGGAGCTTTTTTGCCTGCGTAGCGCCTAGACCCTCAGCGACGGTCGAAACGGCGTCGACGTCGGTTCAAATCACAGCCATTTCACAATCATTTCACATCTCATCAAGAGCGGCGCGGCGATGCGGGCTGGCGTCGCAGGCGCGGGTGTACGGAGCTCTGAGTGGAAATGAATCCGTCGAACAGCGCGGAGAAGCCATCCCTTCGAATCGCCCTCTGTTACGCATTCCAGGCCGTGCTGCTACTCGCTACCGTCGTGCCCATGGCCAGCCCCATTACGCTTCCATACATTCCGACGGTCCATCTGTTTGGGGTGCACGTCTACTTGCATGGCTTGTTCGCGATGCCCCTCGCGGTCCACTTGTGCATCCTGCCCGTGACCCTGATTATGTGCATAGTAATGAGCATCGTCTTTTGCGTCGAGATCGGCTATCTTCCATTCTCGCTGCAGTGCCTCATCGTCGGCATCAGGCTGGGCTTCTGCCGTGGTATTCCCTTGCCGAAACATCTCGAGTGGTCCCCATCGCTTCGCGAGTCACTCTCACACCCGAGAGGTACGAGCCCTGCCGTCTCCTCCGAAGAAGCGCAGGCCGCCGCACAGCGCTACCTCGGACACGACGCGGTCTGGGCAGCGCTTGAAGGCGACGGCGGCAAGGAGGGCGAGCGACCTGTGCGCCTGGTGCGCCTGTCTTGGTTGCTCGCGCTCGGCGATCCAAAAAGCAGCGTGTACGAAAAATACGGCGGCGTGCTGCCGCGGAGGCAGGAGCTGCCCGAGGCCGCCTTCATCGGCGTCGACGAGCTGAAGGAGATCTCACGGCTGGCAAAGCGCGGCGTGGACTGGTACCTCCTCGTCGAGACGCTGATTGCTGTACAAAGTGGTGGCGGAAATCCATTCAAGCGCGTGTGGCGCTTCCTATCCGACGTCTGCACGTGCAAGTTTGTCCGGCGCAACGTCGACGAACTGCTTCCTATCGTCGCCGTCTCATAGTAGGCGTCACGGCGCGTCGAACGCCCAGGCACCTGTGTCTCAATCCTCCTCGTTGAGTCGATGTCGGCGCCCACCTCTCACACTGTCCGCGTGCCCCGCTTGCACTCGCAGCTGCTGGTTGGAACCGAGACACCCGGACTGCGAGGGCGAGCAGCTGAAGGTGCTGTGCACACGGCTGAAGACCCTCTTCCCAAGCCTCTGCTTGCTGCGTCGCTCTGGGCTGCTCGGCGTGTGCCAAGCCTACGGCTTCCGCGACATGGGCGTCTTCTTCGACTGGGCCTCCCTCTTTCAGAAGGATCACAAGCTGTGGACTCCGGCCGAGCTCGTCGCCGAGGAGAAGCGCACCGAGGGCCAGCGGGACGCGGCCAAGCTCTACCGCGAGAGCCGAACGCAGGCGCAAGGGCTGGCGACGAAATTTGCACTGGATCACACGATGGACTTGTGGTACGCGCACTCCAAGACGACGGTCGTTCTGCTCACCGAGCTGCCCAAGAAGCTGCCGGACTCGTTCGATGCCAAGCGCACGTACGAGAGCCGCGGCTGGACGACATTCGAACGGTGCTCTGCGGAGCTCGGCAAGACGGTCACCCTTCAGCAGGCGGGCTGGACCCTCGTCATCGACCTCGGCGAGCAGCGTGCAGCACTTCGCAGGCTGCCGACAACGCCCGAGCGGATGGGGGAGCTCCTCAAGGAGCGCAGTTTCACCAACGGCGCCGACCAGGCGCAGGTGCTCGCACTCTACGAGAGGACGGCACGCGCCGTCCTCGGTGGCATCAAGCAGCTCTCTTTCTTCGGCATCCCCTTCGACCCAAAGGATCCGTGGCGCTCGCCGGAGCGGCTCGGCCTGGCGCTCAACTTTTGCGTCAACCTGAAGAAGCTCGACCTCAACTTTACCGGCCTCACCGATGAGCATCTCAAATCCATCAGCGACGTCCTCTCCAAAGGCGCTCTGCCCCAACTCGAGCAGCTCATGCTCGGATTCAACCGCCTCGGCCCACGCGGCATGGAGGCCCTCGGCAGCGCGCTGGTCAGCGGCGTCGCGCCCGGCCTCAAGGTCATGCTCTTCACCGCCAACGACTTTGGTGACGCGGGTCTGCAGTCCTTCGCAACCTTCATCGCCAACAGCATGGCGCCCAAGCTGCAGATGGTCGAGCTGAGCGGCAACAACTTTGGCGATGCCGGTGCATTCGCCCTTGCTGGCGCGCTGCGGCAGCGGCTGGCCAGCGGCGAGTGCAAAGTCGGAATCAACTTTTTCTTCCTTGGCAACCACGTGGGTGGTCGCGGTCGCTTGGCGCTCTCTGCTGCAATCGAGGCGTCGAACAAAGAGCCGGACCTCTTGAAATTCATCCTTTCCAACGCTACGAACGCCCTCTATCCGCGCGATTTCAAGGTGGTCTGCGTGCGCACCTTCAAGCACGAAATGTACTCGTACCTCCACGCGAAGTACGGCCATGCGCGAGGCAAGCGCGACCCTTCAATGCAGCCGCAGGAAGATCTGAGATGTGATCTGGCCTCAGCACATGCACAGGACCTTGAGGCAGCCAGCTGCTAAGGTTGCGCCGGCGCGAACGCCGTCCACGTGGAAGGCAAGGCCGGGCGTGGGCGCGGGGCGGAGGCGGCGGGGGCGATTGTGTGGCGTTCCTTTTTGAACAGCCCTGTGCGGGCGGTTCCGTTCGTTCGACGCGTTGGTTTATTTTGCGCTATTCATTTCCAAAACAGCGTAATACCATAACACCCCGCGCCGGGGGCAGCCCGGCACCCCGGCACGGCAACCAGATGATACTCGCAGACGCCAGACCAGGAGCCCATGCAGGAGCCGCGCGACGAGACCCGCACTGAATTCAAAATCAGGTGGTGGGGATAGTACATAGAGTTCCATACACCATCAGTATGGTTGTTTCTAACGCTGAGGCGTTAGATTGGTTGTCTTCAGGGGCAAGCAACTATAAGGGGCGGTAGGGCGCTCGCTCCGGCGCTGAGCGGCGCGCACACAGCGGGCGGGAATAAGCATGCATGCATACCGGAGAATATCCGTCCATTCACAGTGACATCATACCATTTTGACGAACGGACTCAATGAACGAAACCAGTCCGTCCGTCGCTCTTAAGGTTTGTCACGATCGCCCTCGTGTCGTGTCAAGAGTGAGCTGAGCGCGCACTCTGATCGTGCTCCGGAGCCCGGCCCATGGCCGGCTCCCGTGTGGGGCTGTTTGATAACCTCAACATCCCTATTCACAGAGATGCGCAGCACAGAGAAGACCATGCAATGTGAGCCAGAAAGAAAACCTCCCCCTAAACCCCTTTGGGTGGAAGCTGAAACGAGTCAGTCACAGTCGCGCCACGCGGCGCACGGGCAAGCTCGCAGCGCACGATCCGGTACACCCACACGACGGTGGTCGGTGCGTCTGACTGGGTGAATCACCGAATCCTTCGCATGCCGAATCGCCACCTCGGTAGGGGAAAAATCGGGACGTGTTTGCAAGTATAGAGCGGATTACATTGTCGAATTACATTGCTCACCACCTACGTCAGTCCGCGTCCGAGTCACTACAATTGTCACTACACTACAGTGTTACCTCAGTAAATCACAGACAGCAGAATGTCCACCCATCTCCGCAAGTTTCAGAGCATTCCAGCCGCTGTGACCAGAAAGCTCCTTGTTCCGGTCAGCTCCTGCCTCGAGCAGGACGAGAGCGACCTGCTCGTGGCCAGTTTGGGCAGCCTTCATCAAGGCGGTCTCGCCGTCGGACATTGCCTTATTTGGGTCCGCCTTCGCCTCGAGCAGGACGAGAGCGACCTGCTCGTGGCCAGTTTGGGCAGCCCATATCAAGGCGGTCACGCCGTCGGGCGTTGCCTTGTTTGGGTCCGCCTTCGCCTCGAGCAGGACAAGAGCAACCTGCTCGTGGCCATTTTGGGCAGCCCATATCAAGGCGGTCACGCCGTCGGACATTGCCTTATTTGGGTCCGCCTTCGCCTCGAGCAGGACGAAAGCAACATGGTCGTGGCCATTTTGGGCAGCCCACATCAAGGCGGTCACGCCGTCGGACATTGTCTTATTTGGGTCCGCCTTCGCCTCGAGCAGGACGAGAGCGACCTGCTCGTGGCCAGTTTGGGCAGCGAGGATCAAGGCGGTCACGCCGTCGGGCGTTGCCTTATTTGGGTCCGCCTTCGCCTCGAGCAGGACGAAAGCAACATGGTCGTGGCCATTTTGGGCAGCCCATATCAAGGCGGTCACGCCGTCGGGCGTTGCCTTATTTGGGTCCGCCTTCGCCTCGAGCAGGACGAGAGCAACCTGCTCGTGGCCATTTTGGGCAGCCCACATCAAGGCGGTCACGCCGTCGGACATTGCCTTATTTGGGTCTGCCTTCGCCTCGAGCAGGACGAGAGCAACCTGCTCGTGGCCAGTTTGGGCAGCGAGGATCAAGGCGGTCACGCCGTCGGGCGTTGCCTTATTTGGGTCCGCCTTCGCCTCGAGCAGGACGAGAGCGACCTGCTCGTGGCCAGTTTGGGCAGCGCACATCAAGGCGGTCACGCCGTCGGGCGTTGCCATATTTGGGTCGGCCTTTGCCTCGAGCAGGACGTGAAGGCAGCGCTGGTGTCCAAAATGGCTCGCCCGCATGAGTGGAGTGCCACCGTCGGAAGCGGCGAGCGCCGCATCCGCCCCTTGAGTGAGGAGCTGCTGCACGATCGGCTCGGCGCCCTCCTCCGCGGCGAGGTAGAGCGCGGTGCAGCCCTCGGCGCTCTGCGCATTGAGCGTGGAGGCGTTTGAGGATGCCAGCAGCTTGACGACGGCCGCGAGTTGCTTGCGGCGGGACGCGACCATGAGCGCCGTGATCCTCCCCGCGTCCTGCGTGCGTGCGAGGGTCGCCAGGTCCCCCGTCGCGGCGGCGCGCAGCCGCTCCGTGCACGTGCACGCCTCGTCGGTGAACTCGCGGTCCGAGAGCGTCGGCTCAAAGAGGCGAACGACGGCGTGCTGCTTGGCAATCCGTGCTACGTTGGCTGCGGACTGGTTCTGCGTGTTGTTCTCCTCCTCGTCGGCGCCCTTTGCGACGAGCGCACGGCAGATGGCCACGTGCCCGCCGGCGGCGGCGCGGTGCAGCGGCGTGTTGGCGCGCTCGTCGGCGACGAGCGGGTTGACACCCGCGTCGAGCAGCGCCTCGACGAGCGCCGCGTCGCCCGCTTCTGCGGCGAGACGGAGGAGCGCGCCTACGCCGTCGGAGGCGACGACGAGCGCCTTGGTGCGCGGCAGGCCCTTCTTCTTCTCCCACCCCTGCATCTTTACGTCCACCGTGTCGCCCTCCACGCGTGCGACCACGGCCGGCTGCCAGATCCCGTCCAAGGCGAGCACGCGCTTGCCCACGACGAGCACGTCGGCAGCTGCCAGCTTCCCCGCCTCGCGCGCCGCCTCGCGCGCCACGCCCTTGGCTGCCTCGAGCGCCGTGGACAGCCACGCGGCAGGCAGCCCCTTGCGAACGAGCGTGGCGACCACGCGCAGCCGCCACGCCTCCTCGGCTGGCACGGCCGCCGGCTCGGCCGCCGGCAGCTGGGCCGCCTTGACGAACGCGTCGCCAAACGCCGCGCCACCCGCCTGCACGCCCATGAGAACGGCGTTCGTCCACCACACGCCCCACGCAAACGACGACAGCGGCAAGCCGCCATCGCCGATGGCGAGCATCGCATAGTACTCCTGGAAGGAGAGATGGAAGGCCTGCATCTGCAGCGGCTTCGCCTCGAGCAGGCGCACGAGCGGCAGCCCGTCTCGCGCCACCAGGGCGCGCAGCTCGTCGGCCGCGCGCTGGGCGGCGGCCATGCCGATGCGCGCGCTGATACGCGCGGCGGCGGCGCCGAGGTGTACCTCGGTGATGATGCGCTGCTCGGCGGCGTGCGCCTCGAAGAAGGTGGCTTGCAGCAGCGCGCGCGCGTCGTCCGACACGGCGGCGCCCGACCGTTGTTTGAGCATCGCGCCGGCCGCCACCTCGTACAGCTCGGCGGTGGTAGTCGGCATGTCGATGCCGACGCGCAGCTGCGCAATGGAGCACACCATCGAGAGCATGAGGGGGTTGGCGGTGACGCGGCGCCTCGTGCCCGCCTCGCTGCCGGCGTCGAGCGGCACCTTGTCGCGTAGGTAGGACTTGAGCGCGGACGCCCGCTCGTCGCCGAGCCGCGTGGCGAGAAAGGCCTCCTGCTGCGCGTCGGTCAGCGGTGCGAGGGTCAGCCTGTGGAACCCGGCGAAGCACGCCTCGTCCAGGCCGGCCGGGCGCGAGGTGCACAGGATCACAAACCCCTTGGGCGCGAGCACCTCGGCGACGTGCTTCTCGATGCGCGCCCGTTGGGCGCCCGCCTCATCGAGCCCGTCGAGCAGCAGCAGCACGCGCCGCTCGTGCATCGCCGTGAGCAGCATCGCATAGTGCGGCGGCGCGCACGTGAGCCTGAGGTCGGCGTCGACCCAATCGTTCGCCTCGTCGAAGGCTGCCCCTTGCTCGGCGAGCCGCTTGTGGAGCTGCTCGGCGCGCACGAGCACGGGCACGAGCGGCGCGCGCCCGCCGTCCTCGGCGCGCCCGTCGACTTGCCCCAGCGCGTACATGATGAGCTGCGACATGAGCCACGTCTTGCCCGCCGCCGGGCCGGCGGTGAGGAGCGCGCACGTGCGTGCGCTGGAGCGGAGGTCGTGCAGCCACGCACACAGCGAGCGTGCGTCGCGCACGGCGAGCGGCTTGCCGTCGGCATCGTGCCCCTCCACGCCGATGGGCACGCACTCCGTGAGCGTGCTGAGCTGCTGGCCGGAGAGGGCGTCGGGGATGTACGCGTGCTGCGCGCGCAGACAGTCGAGGTGCCACGCGCGCATCGACGCGAATCCGGTGTCGACGGGCATCGGCGGCAGCGCCACCTGCGTACCCTCAGTCGAGTCCAGCTGAAGCGACCCAAGCGTCTTCTCCAGCGCGTCGTCGTCGTCGTCGATGTCGTCGAGGTTGGTGTCGTCCCCGTCGTCCAAGGCATTGGGCTGCATGGGGCCGTTGGACGGCCCCGATGATAATTGCACAGCACGCGGAGTAAAGGCCAGCACAATCGCGTCGATTATGGAGTTGCCGATCTCGACAATCGGGTTCTTCGTATCGGCCACCGCCTCTGCCAGCGCAGCCTCTGCCTCCATCGCCGCTCCGGCCGCCGGCTCCACAACTTCCGTAGGCATGGTGTCGATCGTCTCGGGCCCTGGTTCGGCAACGTTCATGTCTTCGGGTACCGCCTCAGGGCCTGGCTCGACAGCGAGAGGTGATGACGATCCCGAAGGGCCCTCCAGGTCCTGGATGAATGGCTCGGCTTGTGCGCGAGGCTTGCTCGCGGCGCAGCCGCCCCCTCGGATGCGCACAATCCCCTTCAGTCGCTCTCCTGCCGCCTCCGCCTGCGCCTGCGCCTCCTCTGCCTGAGCCGCTTGGACAGCCACTGCAACGGCGTCATCATTGTTGTCGAGGTTGGTGTCGCCCCCGTCATCCAAGGCATATGGCCGAGCGGGGCCAAGTGAGGGGCGGTGCGGCGGCGGCGGCGCCAAGTGAGAGGCGGCGGCATCTTTTGGCATGATCGACTGCGTCCTACTCGTAACATTCCGTTTTCCCACAGGTGGAGTCGTTTCGACGTGGGAGCCCCATGCACAACGAGGTACGAGGAAAGCAGGGGCTGGTAAGCATCTCAACCTTTGAGGGCGGTGATGAGGATATTCAACAGGTTACCAAGCATCTCCATTTGTCCTCTCTTCCAAGCATCTCGAAGGTGATTTTGTCCTCACTCTTCACATTTTGCCTAGTTCTCATCAGCGCGGGGAGGGGGCGGTGCGGGGGGCATTGGAGTGTTGGCACTAGGGAATGCGCTCAGCCAGTCTCGAGTCCGTCTGTCATCATTTCATGTGTGGTTATAATCCTGGAGCTATCTGAAAAATAAATATTTCGACCACGCAGGTCGAGGTCATGCCCCGGCCGCCGTCGCGTGGTTTTCAGTTTATAGATTGCTACAGGCGATAGGGACCACGGCCGGGGACTCTCACAAAGTCGAGCGCTCACAAAGCCGATCGCTCGAAAACCGCGCGTCTAAAGTGAAAGTCGCGCACCGACGGGCTCGGAAATATACTAGGCCCTTCTACTTCTATAGGCGAAGCACGCCGGCTCGCTCGCGAAGTCGCGCGCTACATGTAGGAATAAGGAAAGCTCTTTTATTTGGAAAACAATCCCTCGTACAGGATCATGCGATCTGTGAAGAAGCTAGAAGGTGGCAGGACTGAAGATCGAAGAATCCTGAAGATCCTCAAATAACGGCTTGACTTGTACGACTTGAGACTTGACCGCGATAGAGGATAGACTTGACATCTAGACTTGACACCAGTTGACTGAGATCTGAGTCTCAGTCTATGAGAGACCTTGCCCTTGGTGCGCTCTACACCGCCGGCACACCGGGATCTCAGCCCCCGATAAAACAGTCACACGAGCGCACACGTGGACGCGCGGGATCTCCACACAGTCACGACGGACATGCAAGTGCACTCAGAACGCACACGGCGCACGGCGACCAAACCCGCACCAACCACCATCAACTCAAGGCCTCGACCGTGGGACAACCGGACCGTCGTCTCCACAGCAGTCACAGTCACACCACAAGCGAGAACCGGCCACCCAGCCAGCAAATAACCGACACCCCGATACCACACCCACCAATCACCAGTCACCACGGTGGCGATGGCGACGGAGTCCACCCGCTCGCTCTTCCGCGCGCGCCTGCGCGCTCGCCCCCCCCCCTCCGTTACCCATAAGCTCGCGCTGGGCTTCGACGGGTGGCATGCAGCGGCGGCCCGATGACAAAAGGCGCTGCGAACTTCAACCAGATCTCATTCGTCCCGCCGCCCCGCGGCCACCGCCGCCACAATGGCTGGGTGACTGCTGGGTGAAGCAAGCGAGGCGCCTTGGACGGCCGCGCGCACGGCGGCCTCCACGTCGCCACCCGCCTCATCCAGATAGAACGCGCATGCCTGGGAGCCCTCCTCGAAGCCGGTAAGCCGGGCGAAGAGGGCGAGCGATCTCGCGCGATCTGCCGCCTGAGGACCGGCGGGGGGCAGCGCGGCCGCGACACGCGTCGGCGGCCCGCTCGGATTGCGTCCGGCTCTCGGTGCCGCTGCGATGGCGGCGGCGATGGCGTCGTCTCGCTGTCTTTGACGCTCGTGAACTCTTCTCTCATACGCCTGCCGCTCCGCGTGCGCCTGCGCGAGGTCGTACTCCAGGCGCTCCCTGGCCGAGGGCATAGCCGGCAGTGGGGGCGGCAGTGCGGGCGGCAGTGGGGGGTGGAGCCGGTCGTAGCCCGGGATCTCCATGGCTGGAGATAGCCAACGCCGGCGCTCTCGCATCGCATCCCGTCGCTCTCGATGCAGACGCCTACGCTCGTCCGGATCGAGGCCGCCGTCCATCGCCAACTCGTCCATCCACAATGTTTCGGCGGCAAACATTTCGTACAGATGATCGGGAGCCAAGAACCCCAACTCGTCGCCCGCCACTGCCGCGGCAGATTGGGCAGAACTGGCAGAAATGGGCAGGTTGTTGTGGAGCTGCCCGAGCGACTCTGCCCTCGCCGCCGCCCTCCGCTCCGCCGACGCCTCCAGCGCCTCCGACATTGCAAGGTGCGCCATCCCTAAGGCGCCCCTTGGGTTGTGTGTCGGCCCTTGGATTGCGCGACGTGGGACACGCTCATGGAGGCCGACGCCCGGGACGTTGATGTCGGCGCTCCCATCCGCGTGCAGCACCGCCACGGTGCAACCCCCATAGCCGCCATAGTTCACCTGCATGCCGACGGCGAGGCCCGGCCCGATGGCGCGGCCTGGCCTCAGAAGGTGAGTGGGGACTCCCCACTCGCCGGGCGGGAAGCTACCGGATGGCTCGCCCCGCCGTCTCCCACGCTGGAGAGACGTCCCTTGTGCGGCGTGCACCGTCGCCCAGGTGGCCTCCTCGGCCGTTGTCTGCCGCACCCACCTCGGCCACGCGTGGATAGTCTCCGCGAACCAGCCGCAGTTTGGGCACGCGTTACTCACTGGCGCCCTCCCGGGCGCCCGCACCTCGCCGTGGTGCATTGTCAGATCATTGCAGCTCCCCGCGGCGAGCTCAACGGGCCCGTAGTGGCAGCGCGCGCACATGCGGGCATTGGGCATGAGCAGCGCGAGCTCAGAACCCTCCTGGACGACCTGGTCCACCTTGCGCGCGATGGGGAGCAGCGCCTTCCCGTCGGAGTACTCGGCGAAGGCACGATCGCTCACGTTCAATGCGATCAAGCGGTCGCCAAATGGCGCCGCACCGCAGCCATGACCGCGGAGCGGGCAAGAGCAGGCGCCGCGGAGGAAGGCGAGTGTGGCACCGTCGTCACTGATCTGCGCCGTTTCTGCCTTTGCCGGCAAGTAGTCTGTCTTCCGAAGCTTCTCCACGTTCGTGAGAATGTGCGTCTCGAGGCAAACTCGGCAGATCGGGTGGCCCTCGTCGCATTGAATGAGCACATCGTGAGATTCGAGGCAGACCACGCAGTCCGCCCTCTTGCGTGCTCCGCCGCCAGCGGTGCACGTCCGCTTCGGGTTGTCGGCCCTCTCGTCGCGACCGCAGGTTTGGGTACCTGTGGTGCTGTCGAGTATCGTCGTTGCGTCGAGGGTTGGCGACGAGGACGTGGCTTGCGCCCCCACGGTGACGTCTGGCCCCCGAACGGTGACCTCGTCTGGGACCGGAGCGAAGGCAAGCACAGAAGTAGCCTCCATGCAAATCGCTCGCTTTCTTATCGAAATCACCGCACATCAGATGAATAGAAAGGCGCAGAACTTGTTTCGGCAAAACGGCGCGCTCAACAGTCGCTCAACATGTGCTTCATCTTCATTTTTGAATTTGGTCTCGTGTAGTGGAGATTTTCGTGCTCGCGAAAGTCGCTTATTCCGTCGCGCAATCACCGCCGACCGCTAGGCGCGGCGCAGCACCGCCGTCCGTGTGACGTGTGCGCCGTGCATCCGATCTACCAGGTATGGCTTTCCTCGCTGGAACCTTGCTCGCGCTGGGAGCTCTCACCAGTGCCAGGCCGGCTCTCAGCAGCGGCGAGCTCAGCATCCGCCATCATCATCATCATTATCGCACTTCGCCCAGTCCACGCTTCCTCGGCTCGCCCTCTTTGCTGGCCGCAAATCAACTCTTGGATGGCGCCGGCTGGCCGCAGCTGCAGGGCATTCTTGATAAGCTTCCCGTCTTCACCATCGCCAACAGTGAGGGCAAGCCGCTTCAGTATCAGGTCAACGAGCGGACGATGGCCATCTTCTACGCGGACGTCGAGGCAGCCAAGACAGAGCTCGCCGCCGCTCAGAAATTCGCCGGCAATGCGGGCAGCGATTTGGTCGCCGTCGGCCTCGGCAACGCTTTCAAGCTTGCGTCCGAAGGGCAGGCCATGGTCGTGCCCGGCAAGAGCGAGCTGATGGCAGCAGGCGCGCCGGAGGATGCTCAGCCCATGGGCCAGGAGGTGCCGCTCTTCTTCTGCACGGAGCTCAGGACCGATGAGAGTGGGCTGCCTCTCTTTATGAGCCACTCAGATTGTGCCGCGGCGGTCGGTGCGGCCTGGCGCTCGATGGAGATCTCCCCGCTCGCGCTGCAGGGCGTGGTCGAGCAGCTCGCGGCCGTCAGCGACCCGGAGACCTGCGGCTTTTCGTTTGTGCCGCCGACGGCCTCGCTCAAGCACATTCAGCAGTACTTGGGCAATGGGATCTACATGCGCGAGGTGAAGGAGGGCGAGTAGAAGGCTGTATCGGTACTGAAAAGAGAGACCGGAAAGAGTATAATGTACTATGTTGGCGCCGACGAGACGAGCCGGCGCACGCGCACGCGCCCGCTCATCGGTCATGGTATTGGTAACGCTTCTCGTGCCCGCCCCGGCGGCGGGCGCGCGCTTCGAGGCCGATACAATTTCCGTTACCGTTCCGGCGGCCGGGCCGGTGGCCGCATTTGGCCGCGTGTAGCGATGGGCCCGGCCAAGCGGCCATTGCGCGCGGTGCCGCGCCCGCGGTCTTGTCGTGGTCGACGCGCCGGATGCGATCTACTCGCTCTACCTAGTCTTTACCGAACGAAAAGCCCTACATGGGCTCGAGCTCGACTTGCTTGCAAGCGTCCCAATAGCACTCCCGATCGCGCACAGCCGGAAGCTGCGCTCGCAGCGCAGCGAGGCGAGCAGCGAGCGGCTTCTTGGACCAGCCCGGGCCGCTCGGGAATTTGGAGGGGACCTTGTACAAGATCGTGCCCGCCTGGTAGTGCGAGTGCGTACAGCACCATGAGCCGCTGAAACGGCTGGCGCCCGGGATGACCCACTTGCGGATCTCCTCCTCGAAGACAGCGCCGTCCTCTTCGGACGCCCACCCTCCAAAAAAGGGAACCTCCGCGCTCTCAAGGTGAAGCAGCGTCACGTCGCCACTCCCCTTGAACACCTCGAGCAGCTCGGTGTCGGTGAGTCCGAGAGGCACCTCCCTGGAGCCGCCCCATCTCGGCCCGCCAACGCCCTCGAGCTCCGGATTGACGAAACTGCCATCCTCGAGCTGGGGCGCCGCGGCGGCATCCACCCAGCGCACTCGAGTCGTCGGCGCCGCCCCCAGCTGTGAAGCGGCCTCCGCGTGGAACGAGGCGTTGAGTAGCGTCCATGGGCGTAACGTGACAAACGGGCGTGGCGGTGCCAGAGCGCTCGTCTTGATCCAGGGCGTGTTGCTGCTGCTGCTCCAGTGGGATTCGAAGCCGTCTGCCCACAAGCCCTCGAGCTCCTCCACGTTGAGAAAGTTCTCCATCGGGCACACGAACGGTAGCTCCGTCGTCGACCCCAGCTTGATGCATGTGGGGATGATGTCCCACGGCTGCTGCGCTCGCTCGCAGAGGCACAGGAGCCGAGGCATGATGAGCTGCCGGTTGAGCACGCGTGCGAGCGCAAGGGCCTGCTTCATGGCGTACACGTGCCGGTCGACCAGATCCAAATGAGCGACGAGCCGCGGCACGTACTGCAGTGCGGTCGCCACAGTCCATCCCTCGCTCGACTTTTCTTTCGGCCAGCGTCCCTTTTTGGGCACAGGCAGCGGGGACTGCCCTTCGCGCAGAAGGGACGGATGGCGCTCGGGCGGCACCGGGCCGAGCGGCTGTGGGGGCGTGTATGTGAGGAACTTGAGGCCGTCGGTCGCCTCGGGCTTTACGGGGAAGAGTCCGGCTTCGCGCAGCCTCCAGCGTTTGCCAGCGCGATCGGCCTCGACAAACGTGAGGTGCATCACCATGCAGCCTCGTCGCTCGACGGACTGCTGTATGTGGAACACATGGCCAGAGCACACAAGGCGAGCCGGCAGGGGTGCGATGCGTCGCAGACCCGAGCCGTCGAGAATCAGCCGCCCATCAGAGCGCCCCGCCTTGACCGGGTACACGTGGCCGGCCTTCTTGTCGCCGATGGTACCGTTCCACTCAATGAGCTGATTAAACGTCAGCTGGTCGTCGACCTACAGCGGCAGGCGCCGTTCATTAGAGGTCATCAGAGACCATCAGAGGATTCGAGCTGGTCATAAGAGGTCATTGGAGATCATTAGAGGCAATCAGAGGCCATCAGAGGCCATCAGAGGCCATCAGAGGTCATCAGAGTTCATCAGAGGTCATTAGAGGTGGTCGTGGTCCACCTGACCGTCGCCCGAGATCGAGGCCATGCGATCTCGCCAGCGCTCGCCAAAGGAGATTGCGCTACTCGTCGCACGGAAGAGAAGCACGCCCGTATTGAAATACGCGCCAAAGGGTGAGCCCGGGTGATGGCCACATCGTGGCACAAACTCCTTTCGGTGGGAGCGATCGTCGTCTGTGAGGACATGCAAGCAGTCGGAGCCCGCCATCAAATCAGCCTCCTTGAGCTCCTTGAGCAGAAAGTGTGGGGGCTGCAGCCAAGCGCAGTCGACGTCCGAAACGACCACGTCGCGACCGCTCTTGAGCAGCCAGACCTGCAGCAGCATGCGCCGTCATCAATCAGAGGTCATCAGATGGTCATCAGCATGGAATCACGCTCCTGGTGAGGGAGGCAATCAGTTGTCATCAGATGTCATCAGATGTCATCAGAGGTCATCAGATGGTCATCAGGAGCCACATACCAGCAGGTCGGCCTTGATGAGGGAGGCAATCAGATGTCATCAGAGTTGTCATCAGAGGTCATCAGAGGTCATCAGAGGTCACCAAAAGGTCATCAGGAGCATCATACCAGCAGGTCGGCCTTGGTGACGCCGTACGCGCGGAACTGCGCAAACTGCAGCCGGAAGTTGCCACTCGGCGCGTCCTGGGCGCCGTCATGGGCGCCACTCATCCCGAGCCGGAGCGTGGGCAGCCGACGTGCGAGCAGCGTGGCCGTCAGGTTCTTGTCGAGCGCACCAATAAAGTAGTGCTCCGCCGCGCCCACGGTTGCCAGCACTGGACGCAGCAACAGCGCCCAGTTGACAGCTAAGTCTGCGTACGCGTCGTTGGCAAGCGTGAAGAAGGCGAGGCCGCCCACGGGCACGCGCGCGAGGACATCGTCACGAGCGAGCAGCCGCGCATTGCGCTCGTCGGCAGCGGATGCGGCCTCATTCAGGTTGGCCGCGTGCTCGCTCATCGCAGCCGTCTGCCTGCAACCGCCGGGCTTCACGGTACCACCTTTTGCCCTGCAGCGGGTCTCCCATTCCATCGTGCTCGGCACGTCTGGCATTCCGGTGCCCTCCGCCGCCGCATACTGGTGCCGGAGCTGCCGACGACGGTGAATACTTTCAATGACTGCCTGCGTGTGCGCGCTTGGCGTTCGCAACGCGCTTCCGATGATTAGCGCGCCGCACACGAGGGCGAGGCCGATCACGAAGGCCGAGCGACTGAAGGCACCCTTGTGCACCATGTCGTGTTTCTGTATTCATAGTCACCGAACCGAAGTGCGGCCTTCGCGAGCATGTGAATACACAAGGAAACTCTAAACATGGTCACGACGCTGAGAGGAGAAAGGATGACCGGAGTGCCGTTCATGTGAACATCTTTGACGATCGAGCGTCGTCAAATGCAAGGTGCGGCCGCCGGCCTGTTCGACATGGTTGCCACTGCCACCGTCGCAACAGCTCCACGCGCCTACTCGGCCGAGTTGGAGCGGCTGCGGGCGAGGATGCCTCCGACCGTTCCTCCTCCAAGCGCTCCTCCACCGGGCCCTGCGATCCCGCCGATCCCCAATTTTGCACGCGTGCGCTCCTCGGACAGCGATCTTGCCGCCGCAAGCGCCGCCGCGCCCAAACCTCCGAGTCCGGTGCCCAAGATCCCAAACTTTGGGCGTGCCCTTTCTGGCCTGAGCTCGTCGTCCTCGAGCTCCGTGTCGGGCTCCCTTTCGGCGCGCTCGCCCGACAAGCCCGGCGCCGCCGACGAGCTCGAGGCGCGGCGACCACTCACAGCGCGCGGCCTCATTCCGCGCAGCGAGCTCGGGCTGACGCCGCGCAGTGCGGCGATGCTCGGCCCTCGCCCAGGGGATCGCAGCATGCGAGGCATGGAGGCGCTGCTGATCGTGCCCGAGACGGCGCCCGAGACGGCCATGGCCACGCCGCGCGGCGAGAACCATCTGCTCACCCCGAGAGGCGACCTAACGCCTCGCTCGCCGCGCGGAACAGGTCGACCCTCTCGGCGGGGGGCGGTTGAGTGCAGAGCGCCGTGCCGAGCGCCTACCCAAGGCCACGTTGGAGGCAGCCGTGCCGCGAGCATAACAAGCGCCGTGACGAGCGCCGCCGACACTTGCGGCGGCGGCGGCGGCGGCGGCGCTAGTGTCGCCGGCGCCGCGCCGCAGCGCACCGCCGAGGGCCGGCGTCCCAACGGCTTAGAGGATTGGCTGCGTCCTGCATTCGATGCCGCGCGCTCGGAGGCCGGAGGCAAGGGAGGTGCGCTGGCAGCCTCGGGGAGGACCTCTGAGGGCCTCGGAGATGACCTCACTGATTGCGACTGATTGCGACTGATTGCGACTGATTGCGACTGATTGCGACTGATTGCGACTGATTGCGACTGATTGCGATGCATGGTCACTGACGGCTGCATGCCAAACGACCACTCGCAGGCGCCCACGGGTGGCTGCGCGCCGCCGTGGGCGCGAGCGTACGCGTCGTCGTGGGCGAGGTTCGATCTTCCGTCTCGTCCGCTTCGTCAGGTGGTTCCCACAGCAAGAGGCCAGAACAGCTCGTGACCGGTGTGCTGCTCGGCGAGGCGCCCGGTACAGCGCCCGGAAGCAGCCAGAGCGGCCCCCCCGTATCCCCCCTACCCCCCCTATGGCGCGTCCAGCTGTCGGTGGAGCACGCGGCTGCGACGGACGAGCCCGTCGTCGTTCACGCGGATGCGCTGCGGCGGGTGGTCCCGCGCCGTGGCGAGCGCGCGCGCGTCGTGCTGGGCGAGTCGCGCGCGCTCGAGGGCGAGGTGCTTTCGGTGGAGGGCGGCGTGGCTGTCCTTAAGATCGCCCCATCCGCGGCTGAGGTGCTGGGCCAGGTGGGGGGCGGCGACCCGCGCCGTGTGCGTGTGCTCCCTCTCGATGCGCTCTGCCGTGTGGAATAGCCATGTGGGACAAGCAGGATTCCAGGAAATTCCAGTTTAGCCCATGTGTAGAGAGAGGGCAGCGACGCTGGTAGCGACCTCTGTACACGTGTGATGAGCTGATGACTGGCCGGGGTGCGGCGCGGGGCGGGGCGTGGGTCCACGGCAAGGAATCTTTTGACGATCGATTCCCACGATCTCGCTCAGCTGAGACTCTGTGAATAGCGAACCATGCGCAGATCCCTGCTCTGTTGCGCATGCCTTGTGGGTGCGGTCGCCAGCTACCAGGTGGGCGTACGAACGGCGACGCGCCGCCTCCGTGGCGGCGTCAGCAACATCTATGCATCGTACTCCAACACCATAATGGTGGACGATACCGCGAAGGCGAAGGCGCCGCCGCCCAACGCGGTCAGCATGAGCAAGGCTGGCCTCTGCCAGAAGCTCACCGTGCCGTCCGAGCTGCTCGACAAGACGGACGTCTTCATCTTCGACTGCGACGGCGTCATCTGGAAGGGCGACACGCTCATCGACGGCGTTCCGGCCGTGCTCGAGATGCTCCGCGCGGCGGGCAAGAAGATCTTCTTCGTCACCAACAACTCGACCAAGAGCCGCAAGGGATACCTCGGCAAGTTCAAGTCGCTCGGGCTGGAGACGGTCGCTGCGGAGGAGATCTTCTCCTCTTCCTTCGCCGCCGCAGCCTACCTCGAGCAGACCAAGTTCAAGGCCACCGGTAAGAAGGTGTACATCATCGGCGAGGTCGGCATCCAGGAGGAGCTGGACTTGATCGGTGTGCCGTGGATCGGCGGCGCATCGGACGCCGGCAAGAAGGTCGAGCTCAAGTCAGGCTACGCGCTGCCGCACGATAAGGACGTTGGCGCCGTCATAGTGGGCTTTGACCGAGAGATCAATTACCACAAGGTGAGCTGATTGCCTCTGAGTGCATCTGATGGAGAGATCAATTACCACAAGGTGAGCTGATTGCCTCTGAGTGCATCTGATGGAGAGATCAATTACCACAAGGTGAGCTGATTGCCTCTGAGTGCATCTGATGGAGAGATCGATTACCACAAGGTGAGCCGATTGCCTCTGAGTGCATCTGATGACTTCTGATTGCCTCTCGGATGGTCCTCTGAGGACTTCTGATGACTTCTGATTGCCTCTCGGATGGTCCTCTGAGGACTTCTGATGACTTCTGATTGCCTCTCGGATGGTCCTCTGAGGACTTCTGCTGGCCTCTCGGTGCAGATCCAGACAGCGCAGCTCTGCATCAACGAAAACCCGGGGTGCGAGTTTATCGCCACCAACCTGGACGCAGTGACGCACCTGACCGACGCGCAGGAGTGGGCAGGTAACGGCGCGATGGCGGGCGCCATCAAAGGATGCACCGGCCGCGAACCGACACTAGTAGGCAAGCCGAGCCCGCTAATGGTCGATTACATCGTCGACAAGTACGGCTGCGATCGCGCGCGCATCTGCATGGTCGGGGATCGGCTCGACACGGATATCGTCTTTGGGCAGAGCAACGGCCTCCTCTCGTGCCTCACTCTCTCCGGAGTCACCTCCGAGTCGAAACTGCTCTCCGCCGACAACCCGATCAAGCCAGACTACTACGTCGACTCGATTGCCCAATTCAAGTGAGAATTCAGGTGAGGCTGAATGTGAGGCTACGGAACATATCCGAGCCGTCAGTCTGTTCTTGCGCTATTTCGTATCTTCGTGGGCGGCCGCGGCGTTGTTCACGAACCCCCGCCGGCCGCTGTTTTCCTTTCGACAGCCAGTTTTATGGGCCGATACGTAATAAGTGACTTATAAGACGAAACGCACGAAAAGCGCTGCGCGGCGGGGCGCCCGATTCGTTCCGTTCCGTTCCAAATCCATACAAACCACAGGGGTTCATGCAAGGATCCCGACGGGGATGTAACTCGACAAATGGTCGCCCTACGCGATCCGCCCGGATTCAGATCCCGGTCCATGCGACGTATGCTATGGCATCGGATCGGCGGCACATGCTATAGCCAAGGGCCCTGCTGCTGTGCCCTTCTCAGCCCCACACAGCCGCCCTCCGCCTCCGCCGTGCCTCCACACCAAGCACACCTTCCGCTGTGCCCCTCTTGGGGAACACCATGGCCGAGCACTGTGGCCGTGGCGTGTGGAGCCTGAGGGGAGCCCGCTGCCGAGTAACCACATGTAACCACATGTAACCACATGTAACCACATGTGACCACATGTAACCACATGTAACCACATGAGGGGAGCCCGCTGCCGAGCCGCGAGCGCACCCGAGCACCACAGGCACCAGCCTTGGCGAGGGGCGCTCGGCAGCGTCCAATTGTGTCCAAATGTGTCCAAATGTGTCCTCAGGCTGACTTGGCGCCATAGAGCTCCTTGAGCTTGGCAATGCACTCGGCAGAGTCCTTATCCTCGAGCTGATCAAAGACAGAGCCCTTCTTGTCCTCGCCCTTGACCAGGAGCACCTGCGGGTCGACAGTCCAGGCCTTGATGGTGTCCACATCGAGGCCTTCGGCAATGAGCGCCTTGGCAAATGAGTCCTGATGAGGGAGGCAACCATTGGAGAAGAGTGGTTTCGTGAGTGGTTTCGGAGGCGTGCCACGGGCGCCCAGGCCATCAGATACTCATCAAGCAGCTGGTCGCCCTTGCCAATCGTGTAGGCTCGACATGTCGCCTGCCAATCGGCACTTCGAGGCACTCCGAGGCACTCAAAGGCAATCAAAGGCAATCCTCACACCTGCTTGTCGCCCTCGCCGATCGTGTACTCGTCCCCAAGCCAGTTCGTGCGCTCGGCCAGACCCTCGAAGGGCGACGCGGACGCGTGCACCGCGTTGTCGCCCGTGTCGGGTGCCGACTGAAGGCCGAGCTCCTGCCACGTGGCGAGCACCATGCCACGGAGCGAATCGGAAGGCGCATCAGCAGGGTTAGTCGGCCCGAGGACTTTGCCACGGAAGTCGGCCCATGCGAGGGTCTCCGAGTCGAACTCGACGACGAAGTAGTGGATCTTCGCGTCGGCGCCGGTGAACTTGTCACGCATCGTCATGAAGAACGCGTTGAAGGTGTAATACGTCGTGCCTTCGACGACCAGCTTGCCGCAGTAGAAGCCGCCGCCGAACTTGATGCGCGTCTTCGGATCATGCTTATCGCTCGTCTCGCTCCACTTGGCGTCGAGCTCGTCGGCGGTCCAGCCGAACTTGTTCTTGATCTCGAGCGCGTTCAGGGCGCGCCCCTCGGCGCACACGGTCGCCCACTCCTCCCCGAACGTGGCTGCGAACTTCTCCACTGGAATGTTGAGATCCTTGGCGGCCATGATGGTCGCCTTGGAGGCGATGGCGTAGTAATGGTTGTCAATGTACTGCTTCGCGTCAATCACCGGACCCGTGATCTCGCCTTCCTTGAGGATGGTGATGCCCACGCTGGAAAACTTGGTCTTGACGAGCTCCTCAACCTTGGGCGTGTTGGCTTGCGGCTTGATGAACACGAACGCGGATTGCATCACCTGCCAGCGGCGTGTGGCGTCGCGCGGCGTCAGGGGTATCAGCGGCACGCGCGCGGCTCCAGCATCGTGGGAGGAGTCGCCAATCCGAATCCACGCACCATGTTTCTTGTTGATGACACGGCGGCGTCGGCGCACGTGGACGTGCCGACGGATGCCGATTCCTTTTTTCGACGCGCGTCGTTTCGGTCACTCATGGACGGCGCCGCAGCTCTCGTTCAGAACTGGCGGTGGCGCACTGCCCACGACACATCACGTTCACGTTACGCGGGCGCGGCCGGATATAGACATCCGATCCGTGAGCGATTCATGGGCTACAACTGCGTTTGCTCTGCGTTTGTATACATTTACATACAGCAGGACAGGATGCAGCTGCTGCTGTGCACACGAGTCTCGAGAGTCCCTGCAGAGATGGACCTCTTCGAGGACCTCTGGGCGGCGCGCTCATCCGGAGTCGTCGCCCTTGTCTTCGTCTGCAGACCGAGGTCGTGCAACCTAGCCGTATCCCCCGCCTAGCCGGCTCCTCGAGAGAGCAGCTCCCATATTTAGCAACGCCCACGGATCAGAAGCCACCCATGGCGTACTCGTCACGCTCCTCGTTCCAGTGACCGTCGGCGCCGCCACCGCCACTGCCGCCGTCCGAGTCGCCGTCGCTCATCAAGCCGTCGTCGGCGCCGTCGGCGCCGTCGGCGTCGCCGCCCGAGCAGTCACGAGCGCTGCTGCTCGCCGCCGCGGCCGGCGAGGCTTTCGAGGCACGGGCGGCGGAGCGCCCATCTGCGACCCCGCTGTCGGCACTGCCACCAAGTGAGGAGCGCGCCGCGCGAACGCTCCGTAACTGGTGCTGGTTGCGTTTCCATGCTACATCTATGCTGCTCATGAGCGCGGCAGCGGCGCTGCCGCGCTGCTTGGGCGCTTGCTTGCATTTCTCGAGGAAGTCCCACAGATGCCAGAGCATCGAGCTGCCTAGGTCGTTGATGTCAATCTCGCCGTTGATGTCGGGTGCGAGCGACGGCATGCTCTCCTCGATTAATTTGCAGGCCTTCATATAGTCCTTCGAGCCAAGCGTCCTCATGCGCTCATAAATCTGCCCGCGCTGGTCGTCGCTCATGTCGCCGCGATCGATGGTCGGCGCCACCACCGTTGATCCGCCCATGGCGATGCCGCCGCCACCGTAGGGCACCACGCTGCCGCCGACAGCTGCGCCACCTCCGCGGTAGCCGCCGCCGCCGCCACCGCGCCGGCAGCGCCCGCTGGCTCCACTACCTCCGCCGATCTTGTGATTGCTTCCGGCGCCGCCCGCCGCTGCTTGTGGGATTGAGCTGCCCGTCATCATCGACGGGTGGCCCACGCCCATGCCCATGCCACCCATCATCTGCGCACCGTTCGCGCCGCCAGGCACGCCGCTCGGCATGCCGGGTCGATCGATCCCGCGCGGCGGCCGCGAACCGCTCGCACCCGAGCGGCGACCGGCATTGACCGCTCCGGGCGCGTGCACTTTTCCGAGATATACGCCACTGCTCTTCTCAAAGTGGATCTGCGCCCGCGGGCGGGCGAGAGCGGGAGTGAGTGCGGGCATGGCCATGCGTGGGAGTATACACACGCTAGCGAGCGAGCCAGTGCGTGCGGCCGGCGCCTGTGCGGCTCGCGCTCGATCCGATTGTGAAGCAGGAAGCAGCATGAGGTGTGGGCGTTGGCGACCTTGAGCGTGACGGCCGGCTTTTCTGGATGGCCGTCGACCAGGCCGACGGGAACCATCACGAACCGGGAGCCGGGAAGGCGCGACTCCACCTCCCTCATGATCGCCTGTGCAGAGAGCGGCACAGGCGATCAGAGAGGCCTCTCATGCGTGCACGTGCTGCGCGCGAGGTGGTGATCAGAGAGGCCTCTCATGCGTGCACGTGCTGCGCGCGAGGTTGCAAAGCATGAGCTCCGCAGACACGATGGGCGCCGATGCGAGGTACTTTCGCCTCACCTCCGCCTCGCGGTGCCGCTTCTTAAGGTAGTCCGCTCATGGTGTACATGGGGCAAAAACTGATCTCCAAAAGTACTGAAGGGATTTGAACGAAACTCAAGCCAGAGGTGTCCCACGCACTCCCATTGAGTTCTAGCTCAAAACTTTCA
>Ga0210245_100310_pt1 | contig 43882 bp, 29 predicted proteins | sample ChrtobMetaP3_4mM_FD_155450 | JGI IMG/M metagenome (GOLD analysis project Ga0210245, IMG submission 155450) | Chrysochromulina tobin associated microbial communities from unialgal haptophyte culture, Seattle, Washington, United States - P3_4mM | ecosystem: Host-associated > Algae > Haptophytes >...
CGCGCTTGGACTCGCGTCGCTGCAGCCGCCCTCGCGGCCGCCGCCCTCTCCTCGGCCTCCGCCTTCCTTGCTGCCTCCTCGGCAGTTGCTTTGGCTACCCGCCGCCCGGCGTTGCCTCGCGCCCGCGCTTGGACTCGCGTCGCTGCAGCCGCCCTCGCGGCCGCCGCCCTCTCCTCGGCCTCCGCCTTCCGGGCTGCCTCCTCCTCCTGGGCCGCAGCCGCCGCAGCCGCCTCGGCCGCCTCGGCTGTCGCGCGCGCCGCGGCAGCCTTCTGCTCCAGACATAACCTTTCCCTTTCGCTCTCGGCTGCGGCAAGTGCCTCCTCGGCTGCGGCGGCCGCCTTGGCAGTCGCTTCGGACTCCGCTTGCGCCTTCTCAGCAGCTGCCTTGGCCTCGGCCGCCCGCAGTGCCGCCGCATCCAAGGCCTTTGACTTGAGCTGGTTGCCAAACGCGTTGACCTTCATTGCTGCTCCGAGCTTTAGCCGCCCGACAGCTGCAGCTGCTCCTCGTGCTGCTAGCAGTGGCGATTTGCGCTGCTCTGCAGCTGCTCCTCGTGCTGCTGCTAGCATCGGCGATTCCCGCTGCTGCTGTTGTTGCTGCTGTCGTTGCTGCTGCTGCTGCTGCTGCTGCTGCTGCTGCTGCGATTGCTGCTGCTGCTGCGGTTGCTGCTGCTGCTGCGGTTGCTGCTGTTGCTTTGGCTGCGGCTGCTGCTCTGGCTGCGGTTGCTGTTGTTGCTGCTGCTGTTGTCGTGCTGCTAGCAGCGGCGATTCGCGCTGTTGCTGTTCTTTCTCTGTCACGTGTTGCTCCCTCTGATCCTCGTCTTCGCCGTCCGCAGGTTCAAAGAGTTTCCAGCCGTGTCGCCACTCGTGCAGACTAATGCGACCGTCGCCGTTGGTGTCCAAAAAGCTCACCATTCTCTCAACAATCTCTGCTGACATGTCTCCTCGGCCGCGCAGGAAGGCGCCCATCGCGGCCAGCGGGATGGATTCGGCCCCCCTGGCGACAGCGTGAAAGAGGCTATCCGCCACAATGAAGGAGTAGGGATCCGACACCTCGTTAGACTCGCGCGCCGGGGACGAGTGCAGCCGAGGCAAAGGTGACGGCGGCGGTGACGGCGGCGTCTGCAACCGAGGTGACGGCGGCGGCCGAATGGCAACAGCCGGCGCGGTGAGTCTGTCCTTGTCCTCCTCCTCTGCCTCCTCGACGGCTGCGACCAATGCCGCTCTGATTCGTTTGCGCACTCCCAAGCGGAGGCCTAGCTGCGCCAGATCGGCTTCACTAAGTAACGCAAGATCGTTCATGCTTTTGACGTCTTCGGCGATCAGAATGTCATACACGTCCGCTGCGTCCACCTCGGGGGATCGTAAGAAGTCAGCCAGCTGCTTCGCCGCCTCACCCGCCGACTTCGCGCGCGGTGAGGTTGTCGGCAACGGCGATCGCGGGGAGGAAACCTTCGCTTCCTTCTTCGCCTTCTGCTTCGCCTCTGCCGCAGCCTCCATCTTTGTTTGCGACTCGAGAGCTGCCTCAAGCGCCACCCTCTTTGCTTCCAGCTGCCGCTTCCGGTATGCTTTGCTGCCTTTGTACCTCTTCACGCCCGCATTGATCACGCGCTTAGCTCGCTTATTGCTGAATGCCTCGACGGCGGCGTCTCGTTGGCGTTGTTCGAGGGTTCGCAGCGCCGCTTGGCTCAGCTTTGGGGGAGGCAGCCCGGCGAGCTCGCTCGCCAACTGCATGTTGCGCAGCGTGCCCGACGCGTAGCGCACAATGATCGCGTCCGAGTGCGCAACAAGCTCCTCGAGGCTGCGATACACATGGGCCGCGCCGAGGACCTGACACCACGCAGGGTCCTGCGCCAGGTTCTGCATGGTGGCGACCGCCAAACGCACGACGTTGACATCGTTGACTTGAAGGCACGCGAGGAGCGGAAAGTCGCCGCCCGCGTCGAGCAGCGCTCGCTTGGTCACCAGCGAGTCTGCGTCTACAGCATCTGAGCTCAAGTTTCCAAGCACCTCGAGCGCGAGCTGGCGGAGCGCCCAAATATGGGGAAGATGCGACTCAGATGGACCGAGCCGATTCCACCTTACGAGGAGCTTTACCAGCTTGCCGACACCACCCGCCTCGCGAAATGCAGCGCCTACTACCCGGCCATCGTCGCCAAATGCTGCGCCGATGATGTCACGCAGGTCCCACAGCGCCGGCTCCGGATCGGAATCCACTAGCCTGACGAGCTGTATGACTGCGTCGAGTAAACCCAAGGCTCTGTCACCCATTTGTGCCCCTCCGGCGAGCCCAAAAGGGCCGCACCGTGTTGTCAGGCCCCGCGGACGGTCACCGTGCGTTGTTGTGTCGAGGGTAAAGAACAAACTTGAGGTTCGAGAAACCGTTTTCGATGAAACGCATCGCGTAGCGTTCATGAGCGCTCAATTCCGTGAGGCCCACCTAACTTTGCTAGCCAGGGGTGGTTTCGATTGTTGATGATCGCACACATGCTGGACGTCGCATTCATGACAGGCCTCTACTTGCCATCGGCCTCAAAAACGTTGCCAGTCGTGCCGTGCCCGATCTACACGCCGGCACTCGGCCGCTCGCGTGCCCTCGCTCAGATGCAGCTCAAGGACGGCGAGATGGACCGTATTGATGATGATCTCGACTCCTCATTTCTTGATGACCTCGAGACACAACTGCGACTCGCTGCTCGAGGGCCCGTGGCCCGGAAACGTGCACGATTACGTGCGTCGCGCGATGGCATCGACGACTCCCGACGTGCAAACGGGCCGCTGGGGCCGCTGGGGCCTGTGCTGCGACGCCTCTCCTCCGAGGTGGCCGGGTCGCTCAATGAATACTCCGAGTCACCATCCCAGCAGCTCATACTCGGTTCGCTAGCGCTACTGTTCGGGTTCTATGTGGCAAACGGCCAGTTTCTCGGCGGCGGCGATCAAGGGGGGCGTTGGGAGTACATCTCTGGAGGCGTGGCGGTCTTTCTTGTTGAGCGCATCACGCGTGGGTACTATGCATTGCCCCAGGCGCGGCGCTCGCCGACGCTCCGGCTTTTGAACGCGTTCAAGGTTGGATTCTTCTACGGTTGCGCGCTAGATGCCTTCAAGCTAGGTGGGCACTGATGCCGAATTCAAGGGCGCGCGATCCGCACAGGGCCCTGGGGCTGTGCATAAACAATAGGTCAATACACCTGGTCCTGAAAACGAAAACGTAGAGCATAGAGCCCCCTACCATCTTAAGATGGTATAAGGATAGGATACTCAATTCCCGCCGTGGTTGAGGAAGAGTGCGGGAGCTCGGCCGATCTAAAGACGCCCGGCATCGTTCACGCCGTCACGCTCGCGCGCCGAAAATGCGCGGAATCATTCGTCGTCGCCTCAGCAACACACCCGATGTAAGGCCACTTGCCGGCCTCCGCGCGCTGGAGCTCGGCCAGCTCATCGCTGGCCCATTCACGGGCACAATCTTGGCATATTTCGGTGCCGAGGTGATCAAGGTGGAGCCTCCCGGCAAGGGCGACCCTATTCGCGTCTGGCGAGAGCTGGATACTGACGGCACCAGCCCTTGGTGGCGCTCCATCGGTCGGAATAAGAAATCCGTTGCTCTCGATCTCAAGTCTGAGGAGGGCCGTGCGATCGTGCGGGAGCTCGCGGCCAAGTCTGACGTGCTCATCGAGAACTTCCGACCAGGTACACTCGAGAAATGGAAGCTGTGCCCGGCGGCCATGGAGGCTACAAATAAGGAGCTGATTTATGCACGCCTTTCGGGGTACGGGCAGACAGGCCCGCTCGCTAGCAAGCCCGGCTTCGCGTCCGTATGCGAAGCCTTTGGCGGCTTCCGGTACATCAACGGCTTCGAAGACCGCCCCCCGGTGCGCCCAAACCTCTCGATGGGTGACACGCTGGCAGGGCTCCATGCGGCGCTGGGCGTGGTGATGGCGCTGCTGGCACGCGAGCGCGGCAGGGCGCGTGGAGGTGCGCCGCGTGGCGAGGTGGTTGACGTGGCCATCTACGAGAGCGTGTTCAATTTGATGGAAGGCATCGTGCCTGAGTAATACATCTGATTGCATTATGATTGCATGTGATTGCATGGAAGGCATCGTGCCTGAGTAATACATCTGATTGCATTAGGATTGCATGTGATTGCATGCTCGAGTGGGAGCGTGTTCGATGTGATTGAAGGCACGCGCCTGAGCACGCGGCGTGCCTGAGCACACGGCGCCATCGAGCCATGATAATGGACCACTGATTGCCACCAACGTCCCTCACCAGGTATGATCGCAAGGGTGTGATACGGAAGCCGTCGGGCTCGACGCTCACCGGCATCGTACCCACGAACACGTACATGTGCGCCGATGGCAAGTACGTGGTCATTGGCGGGAACGGCGACTCGATCTACAAGCGTCTGATGGTCACTGCGAACCGGGTGGATCTCGCGAACGATCCCCGGCTTTCGACGAACCCGGGGCGTGTGACCCACCAGGCCGAAGTGGATGGCGCGATTGCAGCGTGGACAGCCTCGCTGCCTTCGATGGAGGTGAGTATCGTTGATGGCCTGTTGATGGCCTGTTGATGGCCTGTTGATTGCCTTCGAAGGAGGTGCACGCGCGCGGCTCCAGGACCGCTGTGCGCTTAGTGCCTCGGAGTCTGCCTTCGAGTGCCTCTGATTGCCACTGAGTGCCTTTTTTTGCTTCAGAGTCTGCCTTCGAGTGCCTCGGAGTGCCTCTGATTGCCTCTGAGTGCCTCTGGTTGCCACTGAGTGCCTCTGATTGCCTCTGAGTGCCTCTGATTGCCACTGAGTGCCTCTGATTGCCACTGGTTGCCACTGATTGCAGGTGCTCACGCGCCTCGAGTCTGCTGACGTGCCGAGCGGACCGATCTACTCCGTAGAGGACATGGCGACCGACCCGCAGTACGAGGCGCGCGGCATGCTCGAGCAGGTGAATGTTGGGGGGCGACCACTGCGGGTGCCTGCCCTATGCCCCGTCTTGACGCACGGGCGCGGACGCACCGAGTGGGCTGGGCCCGAACTTGGAGAGCATACGCGCGAGGTCCTCGAAGGCCTCCTGGCCATGCCCGCTGAGCGAGTCGACGCGCTGATCGCCTCGGGCGCCGTCGCCCAATACAGTCCTAAGGGCAGGGTGAAGTGAGTCTTTTTGGGGACTCGTCACTCGATGCGTGGGGCAGCGCCGCGATCGTTCGTTTATATGATCGTGTGTTCGAAGAGGGCGGGAAACGGGCTGCGGAATGTGGAGTACTGTTGTGGCGGGTCTGGCATGAAGGATGCTCATGGAAACCTGGGTGTAACCGTCGGTGTGAACGCGAAGGCGAGATCGAATCTCCCAGACCTCCTTCCATGGGAAGCGTCCGAGTCCTCGTGCTCGCCCTGTGCGCTCTGTGCGCCAGCGCCTTCGTGCTTCCGCCGGCCGCGCCTGCGGTCGCGCGCTCCGCCGCTGCTGCCGTCGCCTCTGCTGCCGACATCCGCATGGACCAGGACGACAAGAAGGCCAAGGCGGCCAAGTACAAGCTGAAGAGCAGCCGCTCTGCCACCAAGCGCTTCAAGGTGACCTCGACCGGCAAGCTCCTGCGCCACTTCGCCGGCAAGGCGCACCTCCTGCGAAAGAAGCGCCCGCAGCGCCAGACGAAGCTTCGGAGGGTGGGCTCGGTCAATGACCGGGACCTCGACACGTACCAGCGCCTGCTGCTCGTCGTCCCCAAGCGCAAGTAGAGCGGCCGTGGCCGCCGTTGGCGTGAGTGGCGCGCGAGAAGCCTCTCTGCAATCGATCCTATCTGAGTCCGCCTCGTGCGCGCTGGCGTCAACGGCAGCAGCACATGCGCCAGTGCTCACGCGGCGGCGTTGCTACCTCATGCTGCTGCATCATCAATACCAGCCGGATGCCCCCGGCCCGTACGTTTGCTGGCAGACTCGTGGTCTGTGTACGATAGCGAGCGCTGGCGGAGTTTGCTCGCCGCTGTTGGTGCGCTGCGACGCGCGGTGATGTGTATGTCCCACTCTCGTCTCTCCCCGTGCTGCTCCGTGTGAGTTCCTACAGTATTCTGATCGCACGTACCTATGACTCTCTTACAAGCGCGTCCCTTCCAGTCCTCGTTTGAATGAAAGTACACCCTTTAGGACCTAAAATGAGTCAAGTCAAGGCAAGTCAAGGCAAGTCAGGAAGTCCGCACGAGATGCCTGAGAAGCGGCGCCTCGGCCTTGTGGGACTGAGTGGCGTGCGCGCGTCTGCCGCATCCCTCATGACGTCGAGCAAGAAGCCAGTGCTGCGCGGCGTTGTTTTTGATATGGACGGCACCATCACCAAACCCAACCTGGATTTCAAGCTCATGTACGAACGCTGCGGCGTCAGCCGCGAGAATGACCTGCTTGCGGAGATTGCCAAGATGCCAGCGGAGAAGGCCGCCGTCGCGCTCGAGGTGATCGACGAGATGGAGGCCGAAGGTCGGCGCACACTCCAACTCGAGCCGGGAGCCATCGAGCTTTGCCGCTGGCTGCGCGCCCACTCGCTGCCCGTGGCTCTCGTGACTCGCAACTCGGCAGAGTCGGTCGAACACTTGCACGCTGCCCTGTGCGGGCCTGCTGGCATGCCGCGGTTCGACCCTGCCGTTTCGAGGGACGATGCAGGCATTCCGCCAAAGCCAGACCCGACGGCGATGCAGCACATTTCCCACAGGTGGTCGCTGGCGCCCGACACTCTTCTGATGGTTGGCGACTCGCCGTCGAATGACGTCGCGTTTGGCAAGGCCGCGGGCGCTCACACAGCCCTCGTGGACAGCGGGCGGCGCGTGAGCGAAGGCGCCGTATCAAGCGGCGGCGCTGACCTCGTCGTCGCCTCCTTGGCCGAGCTCCCCCGCGCCATCTGGGCGCACTTCACCCTGCCGGGCCCCACTGGCGAGCCCATATTGACAAAGTACGGTGCGCCGACCCCGGCGTCGGCGGCATCGGCGGCCGCGGCTGCGGGGCACAGCTCGCTGCTGCAGGGCTTCAGTGCGGCGGAGCTGGCGCAGCCGGACCCATCCTCGGAGAATTCCTCGGAGGCTTGGTCAGGCAAAGGCAACACGCCGCTCATCTGGGCCGCGGACGCGGGCCGTCAGGGCGTCGTCGAAGGGATCCTTGGCACGCTGCTTGCCGCCGGTCCGGCTGCTGCTGCTGCGACTGCCGTCAATGCGCGCGGCTACCTGGGTGCCACGGCTGTGTCGCGTGCGGCACGACGTGGTCACTCGGATGTGCTTAGACTCTTGTGTGCGGTGCCCGGCATTGATCTCGACACTCCCAACATCAAGCTGCAGACGCCGCTGCACTTTGCCGCCTTCAAGCGCCACGAGGACGCGGTGCGTGTGCTGCTTGAGGCGGGCGCGAACCCGCGCGCCCTTGATAGAAAGGGGCGCACGCCTGACCAGGATACGGACGTGGCCGCGATTCGGGATCTCATCGCCAACTGGGGGTCGGGACTGCCGGCGTAGAAGCGTAAAACTCTGCGAACGCACGGGCTGGGCGAATACCCGGCGTAGCGTGCGATAGTAGAGCATAGGCTGAAAAGCTGTCGTTCACTACCCACTATCTATTGATACTTCGTGTGCTACGCGTGGCGCGCGTGCCCGTACGGCCATGCCGTACGGTAGTCGGTACGCGGCACGTGTAAGTGGGAAGCAGAGTGGGAAGTGTACGGCACTCGGCAGATCGCATAGAGTCGAGCACTGAGTTACTTTATCGGCGTCTAGCCGTCACGCGTGTGTATTTGTAACGGTTCTCGTAGAAACGAACCTTAGACTTTACTTCCCTGTAACTCATGCTGTGACTGAACCACTGGGTACGCGGTCTGGCACTCCAGTGGTCCACCGCACTTTAGAGCCGCCATGTCGACCGCCGCGGGTCGTAAGGACCGTTTTTCACGCCCGAGCATTCGAGCATCCCGCTTCTCGGCCGTCCGGACACGGCAGTACCCCGGGTCTCACGGTCACTTGCACTTTGCTGTAACCGACATCGTGCTGCTCTCGTTTCATGTAAGTCTCAGCAACGCCAAGCCGCGAAACTGTCGCGCCTCACTCGCACCCCGGAATCGGACCACACCTCTCCTGCGAGATCTGAAGAAATGCTGCTTCTCCTAGGCGCGCTGCAAACATCCGCGTGGCTCGTGGGCGGCATGGCCCCCGTGCCGGCCACCCGTGGCATGACTCGCAGCAGCAGCAGCCTGCGCATGGCAGTGGAGGCGGAGTACGACCTGGTGATCGTCGGCTGCGGCGGTGCGCTTCCGCAGCATGAATCTTGCCCTTGAGCCCTGGACTGTTGCTCCCCATTTCACCCCTCTGCCAAAGATCTTGACGCGCGCGTGCCTTGAATTCGCTTTGCTGCTACGCCTACCTCCGCAGTCGGAGGCCACGGTGCGGCGCTGCACGCCGTGTCCAAGGGCCTCAAGGTCGCCGTCGTCGCAGGCGGTGACGTCGGAGGCACCTGCGTCAACCGCGGCTGCGTGCCGTCGAAGGCTCTGCTCGCCGCATCGGGCCGCGTGCGCGAGATCGGCGATGAGAAGCACCTGGCTGACATGGGCATCACGACGGGCGGCGTCTCGTATGACCGCGCGAAGGTGGCGGCGCACGCCAACAACCTGGCGTCCAAGGTTGCCAAGAACCTCGGCGGCTCGCTCACCGCGCTCGGCATCAAGACGTACATGGAGAAGGGCGAGCTCGTTGGCCCGACGGAGGTGAAGCTCGTGGGCACCAGCAACACGATCAAGGCGAAGAGCGTCATCCTCGCGACGGGCTCGGTGCCCTTCGTCCCGCCGGGCGTGGTGCAGGATGGCAAGACTGTCTTCACATCGGACGAGGCGCTCAAGCTCGAGTGGGTGCCCGACTACCTCGCGATCGTGGGCTCGGGGTACATCGGTCTCGAGTTTTCGGACGTGTACACCGCGCTCGGCTCGGAGGTCACCTTCGTTGAGGCGCTCCCGCGCATCATGGCCGGCTTTGACAAGCAGATCGCTCAGCTCGCTGAGCGCATCCTGATCAAGCCGCGCAACATCGACTACCGCACCAACGTGTTCGCCTCCAAGGTGACGCCGGGCATCCCGGGCGTGAAGCCGGTGACGATCGAGATGATCGACGCGACTACGAAGGAGCACGTCGAGACCCTCGAGGTCGATGCATGCATGATCTGCACGGGCCGTGCTCCCTACTCGGAGGGCCTCGGCCTCGCCGCCGCCAACGTGCAAGTCAAGCGCGGTTTCGTCCAGGTGAACGAGAAGATGCAGGCCCTCGACGTGAACGGCGCCGTCATTCCGGGCCTCTACGCTATCGGCGACCTCAACGGCAAGATGATGCTCGCTCACGCCGCCTCGGCGCAGGGCATCTCGGCGGTCGAGAACATCTGCGGCCACGAGCACATTCTCAACCACGACGCCATCCCCGCCGCGTGCTTCACGCACCCCGAGATCGCCATGGTCGGTCCGACCGAGGAGCAGGCGCGCGAGCGTGCGAAGGCCGAGGGCTACGAGGTCGGCGTCTCGCAGGGCAACTTCAAGGCCAACTCCAAGGCGCTCGCCGAGGGCGAGAGCGAAGGCATCGCCAAGGTCATATTCCGCAAGGACACGTACGAGGTGCTCGGCGTGCACATCGTGGGCCTCCACGCGGCGGACCTTATCCAGGAGTGCTCGAACGCGATCAATGCGGGCTCGACGCTCGAGGATCTCGCTATGATGGTCCACACGCACCCGACGCTCTGCGAGGTGCTCGACGAGGCCTTCAAGGCTGGCCTGGGCCGCGCCGCGCATTAACCAGCTGGCCGAGGAAGTTTCGCTAGTCCTCCTGATGCCAACTGGGTGAGGTGGGAATAGGCCACATTGAGGGAGGCGGCTTGGCGAGAGGCGCCGTCGCAAGTGCACTGGCAGGAGGAGGCAGACGTTCCGTTGTAACATATCAGATGACGTCTGGGGCCGGCGATGTTGTGTACCGTAGTGCGGGTCCAGGGGTCCTCGAGCTAGTGGAAATGGCATCCTTATGCATGCCGGTCCGGTGTCTTGGGTGTCGAATCATAACCATTGGCTGTGAACACAGTGTTACCCTTCCTAGTTCCCTAGCGAGCCTTCACAGCCTGCTGCCTGGTCCTGCTGTAGATGGCAGGTGTTCAGCAAATCGCCGACGGCTTCGCTGGCCTCAGCGTGCGCTGCTCGCCCTTCATCAGTGGACGAGTGGCGATTTGTGCCGCAGCCAATTATGGGATCATAGGCAATGGTCGTTTGCTCATCCAGCAGGAGGCGGCGACGCAGCTGGCAGTGTACACGACCAATTCAGCCTTGTCCGACTCAGCCTGGTCCGAGCTGATCGACAGTCAATGTGTCGCCGCGTGCGCGGATGGTTCTCTCAAACTCTACGATCTAGCAGCCCAAACCGAGGGGCGGCCGTTGATGGCCTTTGTCGAACATCGCGCGGAGGTCACTGCTGTGGACTGGAATCTTGTGAAAAAGGATACCTTCGTTTCCTCCTCTTGGGACGGTACGCTCAAAGTGTGGGACCCGACTCGTGGCGCCGCGATTGCAACATTTGTCGGCCACGCTATGGAGTCCAAGATTTGGGAGGCGCGGTGCGCGCCGCATCACGCGGGCACGGTGCTGAGCGCGGCAGCCGATGGCACGGTGAGGCTGTGGGACATCGGGGCGGGTTCGCATGCGGCTCTCGTGGTGCCATGCAATGGTGGCGAGGTGCTGAGCGTCGATTGGTGCAAGTACGATCCGAACGTGTTCGCGAGTGCCTGCGTGGATGGTGTGATGCGCACACATGACATACGGCAGCCTCGCGTGCCTCTCGGGAACTTTGTCGGTCACACGCTCGCCGTGCGCCGCGTGCGCTTCTCGCCACACTCGCCCACGCTGCTTCTCACGGCCTCATATGACACCAGCGTCTGCCTCTTCGATACGCTCGCGGCCAGCGCCGGTGCGGCGAACGCACTGTTCAGGCCGGCCACGAACGTTAACACGGACGCGCCGGCGAGCTCGCCGCTGCGGCGCTTCTCGCACCATCGCGAATTCGTCGTTGGCCTCGAGTGGAGTTTGTTTCAGGAAGGAATCGCGTTCTCTTGCGGGTGGGATGCTCAGATGGTAGCTTGGCAAGTTTGACGAAGTAAAATTTCGCGCTTTATCGGGCGTCGCGCCAAAGGGTCGACAAGATGTCGGTGTGTCGACTCGCCCCAGTTGCCCTTGAATACATTGAGCAGCATGTCTCTACCGCCGGCTGATGCATTCAGTCGGCTCATGATGAAAAAGCGCCCGGCAGAGGCGCAGCCAGTGCCCTCCAACTCCAAGGCGACCAAGGCGACCGAGTCCAAGGCAAAGAAGACGAACGCAGCTGGTGGAGAATTAGGTTCTCACAGCCCAGCGCCACCGACAGGAGTGGCTGTCACGCCGATGACGGAAAACACATGTTACATACCCGCGGCTGCGGCCACAACACCAAATGCGCCCGATGCCGTAATTACCGAGGCGATGTTGGCGGAGGTAGCTGCAAAGGCCAACGCGTCTCGAGAGGCGGCCGAGGCAAAACTGGCGGCAGCGGCGGCCCTCAAAGAACACGCGGCCGCCATTCGCGCCGCGAATGCTGAGAAGGCAGCGGCCAAGGCAGCAGCGAGGCGCGCAGCATCCGAGGGAGCGAGCTCAGCGATGGCCGCAGACTGCGCCGACGCTCCCGCTGTAGTACCGCAGCAGCAGCAGATGGCCGTGAATTCGCAGATGGCCGTGAATTCGCGAGCAGTTTTGGCGCCCGGGGCTGTGCCTGTCTTCGAGACAAGCGGCGCCAAAGAGGCGGACGCGCTCGTGCTGCCAACGGAGCTGGAGCTCGAGGTGGCGGCTCCGTCCGAAGCTGCAGCTTCTGGCAGCGGCCAGGCAGATGGCGGATCGAGCGTCCTTGTACCGTCCAGTGCGACGGCGTCGTCCGCGGCCGCTGCCGACGTAATCGACACTGTCGACGACGTCGATCCTCTGCGCACCAAAGAGGATGGGAAGAAGGAAGAGGCGACCTCCGCTGCCGAGCCCGCGCACAGGCCTCGGCGGCAGGAGACGTCCAAGATGAGTGGAAGCAGCAGCGTGGAGTCGGGTAAGAGCCCAGCCGGCAAGCCGCCGAACGGCGAGGGCGCCAAGGAGCTCGAGCGCTTCAAGGGAGTGCTCAAGCTGCTCTTCAAGCACAAGGAGGTGGATCCGTTTCTCGAGCCGGTCGACTGGCAGGGGCTCGGACTCGACGACTACCCTGAGGTGGTGACCCACCCGATGGACCTGAACGCGGTGCAGGCGCGGCTCGAGCGCGGCGGGTACGCAGACGTGCTCGAGGCGGCTGCGGACGTGGAGCTCATTTGGAGCAACTCGATGCTGTACAACCCGGCCGAGAACTGGGTGTACCAGGCGGCGGTCGAAATGAAGGCATTTGCGGACTTGAAGCTCGCGCCGCTCGTGGCGCTCGCCACGGCGCGCCTCGAGGGCGCCGCCGTGGGCAGATCGGTGAGCAAGGATGCAACGGCACCGGACGCGGGCGCGGGCGGCAAGGCGGCGGCTAAAGCGGAGAGCAGCAAGTCAAGACACGCAGCCAAGAGCGCAAAGCCGAGCAGCGGGGGTGCTACCTCAACGTCGGCGGACGCGAGAGCGTCCGGCACGGGTGGCAAACGGTCAGCGCCCACTGATTTCTTCCTCACACCCGCCCAAAAGGAGGAGAAGAAGGCCAAGGCGGAGGCGGAGGCGGCGACCAAGGAGGCGGCGGCGGCGGCGGCCCGCGAAGCGGCGCGGGCGCAAAAGGCTGCGGAGGAAGAGTCGCGTCGTGCGGCCGAGGCGGAGGAGGCCCGGCTTGCCGCTCTGCAGAGGCAACAGGAGGCCAAGGATCGCTGGGCGGCGGATCAGGCGCGCCTCAAGGCCGATCTGGCTGCCGTCAACGCCGGGCGCTCCGTCGCGTCAATCTTCTCCAAACCTACTGCCGCCTTCGCGGACGCCGTGCGCATGGCCGCGGCCGCCGAAGCCAACCGCGTGCCGCTGCGTGAGCACACGTTCGATGTGGACGACGTGGAGGGCCTCGCAGACGATGCGGCCGCCCCCGTGGAAGACCTCGCAGACGAAGCGCTCGCGGCGGCGACGGCGGCGGGCGTCTCCGCGTGGTATGAGGCATGGCCATGGGATGCAGCGTTCGTCGCTCGGCATTTTGGGGCGGCCTCCACGCCGCCAGGCATCGGGGCTCCCGAGGCGTCGGCGGCCGATTTCGTCCGTGGACTGGCGCGGCTGCCAAAGCGCGATTCTTCAGATGTCATTGGCAACGCTTTGTCCGTCGGTGACGCGTCGTCGTCGCTTCTGGAAGCTGACGAGTTCATTGCGCCAGCACCATCAGGTGCCTTGCCGAGGGAGACAGCGGCGAGCGCCGCAGACAGCGTGCCGGTCGCCGCGGCCAGGGCGGCCGCGAAGGCGGCCGCCGCAAAGGCCCGGTGGCTACAGCTGTTCCGACGCGACGAGGGCAGCGGCGGCACGGTGCCGTGCGGCACGATGCCGTTTGGAGGCGGGCTGTGGGTGGATGGGCTTCGCCCGCGCTGTAGCGACGAGGTCTGTGGGAACCGGCAGGTGACGGCTGCTCTCCAGCGGTGGCTAGGCCAATGGGGCGACGCCGCCGCCGCCAAGGCTCGCGCTCTCGAGCGACGCGTGGGCCCATGCCGTGGTGCGGGCAAGCGGCGCCGCAAACGGGCTGCCGACTCGGACGATGACTTTGTCGTCGGCTCGGACGAGGATGATGGGCCTGCGGGGCGCGAGGACGGCGGCGGCGGCGGCGAGGCTTGGCAAGTCGCCATCGTGCATGGCCCGTGCGGTGTGGGCAAGTCGGCTGCCGTGTACGCGTGCGCGGCGGAGCTCCGGTACAAGGTGATCGAGGTGAACGCGTCGCAGATACGCTCAGGCAAGGCGCTCCTGACCAACTTTGCCGAGGCAACCCAATCACACGAGCTCTCCAAGTGGTCAGCTGTCGGCGGTGGCGCTGCCGCGCTGGTTGGTGGCGCAAGTGCGAGCGCGACGGTGGCGGCCACCGATGCGGACGAGCCGCTCAAGCCCAAGGCGAGCAAGCTGGCACCGGCCAAGGCGCCTCCGCCCCCTGGATCCAAAGCGAGTGCTGCCGCCGCTCTCTTTGGGCGCGCTCTACCCAAGCCACCAAACCCTTCAGCGCCCGCGCCCGCGCCCGCGCCCGCGCCCGCGCCCGCGCCCGCTGAAGCCAAGCCGGCGGTGGTTGCGGCGTTCGAGGCGGTGGCGGGCGGTGGTAGCGGGGTCGAGCGCTCGCTCATCTTGGTAGAGGAGGTGGACATCACATTCGAGGACGACGTTGGCTTCTACGCCGCGCTGATCAAGCTCGTGGCCATCACCAAGTGCCCGATCGTCCTCACGTGCAACGAGCTCCCCGGCGAGCTGCTCGAGCTGGATGCGCCCCAGTTTGCCTTTGTGCGCCCCTCCTCCTCTGAGGTGCTCCCGCTCGCGGCGGCTGCGTGCGAGGCGGCGGGGCTGAGTGTGCGCGAGGAAGCCCTGCTCGAGCTCGTCGAGCACCTCGGTGGCGACCTGCGCCGACTTCTTCACACCCTCCAGTGCTGGGCCGCCACTACCACGGGCACCCCCGCCACGAGCGACGCAGATCCCGCGCCGCCGATGGGCCTGGAGCGATGCATTGGGCTGGGCAATCTGTGTGGAACCGCCTCGATCGGTCGCGTCCTCCTGCAGAGGCCAGCGCACGTGCCGGTGCCGACGTGCGCCCTTGCGTGCCGCGTGCTCTCGGAGCTCCAGTGCACGCTGCACGCCACGCCGCTGCTCGACCATCCTCTCCGACTTCTCGACGTCATGGCCGACGGTGCTCTGCTCGGAGCTGCCACGTATGAGCAGACCCTCGACGGCCAGTGCGGCTTGGCGCCGCCGCTGGCGGACGCGACGGTGGCGGACGAGGCGACAGATGAGGCGGTTGCGATGGGAGATGGTCCATCGCCAACGCGGCTCGGGCGACGCATTTCCCGAGGTGCAAAGCGAGGAGGGGCGGCCGAAGGCGACGCGGACGCCGAGGCGGGCTTGAATGCGGACGTCGATGTGGCGGCGGCGGCGCGCCGAGGAAGCGGCCGACTGTCGCTCGGGCGCAAGCGCGTCGTGAGAGACGACGATGAGGTGGGAGGTGCCGAGGCGGCTGAGACTGCGTCGGAAGTGGCACCAGTCGAGGCCAACACGGAGCCAGCGGAACGGCCGGATAGCGCCGAGGCCGACACAGCGGCGACTTCGCAGCCCATAGAGCCCATAGAGAGTGAGCCCGCAGAAGAAGGCGAGGCGGCCATGGCCAACGGCGTGGAGGCCACGGCTGTCGCGGCAAAGCCTTGTGTGCTCCCGAAGCCAGGTGTGCTCGACGTGGCGGCGCTCGCGGCCGCATCGGCGGCCAGGCTTGCAGCGAAGGCAGTGGCGCTAGAGGTGGCGGCGGATGAACAGGCGAGGTGCATGGAGGTTGACGGAGAGGCTGAAGCCGCGCCGCCCCTCGCACCCGACCACGCCCCCACGTTCGTCCCTCCCCCGTATGCGTGGGCCTTTTCGGAGCATCTTCTCTCCGACGGCGCTTCTGCGCCGTCGACAGAGCCGGCACAGGCGACGGCGGCCGAGGCGTTATCGGTGACCTCGGCACTGGCTGCAGACGATGTGCCGTCGATGCAAGCGACGCTCGATGCCGTGGCAGCGCTTTACGATGGCCTTGCCGCTGCTGAGACGCAGTGCACGCCGCCGGCAACCCCGCTGGGCCCTCACGGTACCTTTGTGCCGTGGGACATGCTGCCACCGGGGGCGGCTGAGGTGCGCACCTCGGCTGCATGCATGCTGCAGGTGCTCGCGCTCCGCGCCGCCTTTGGCAGGCTGCCCGCTGCCGGTAGCGCCGGTAGCGCGACCCTGCGGCTACCCGATCGCTCACTGCTTCTGCTGCCGTCAGAGGCGGCCCAGGCGGCGACCCTCACTGCAGAGGCCTTCGCCGCACTCGCGCCGCTTGTGGGCCGGTGCAGCTCCCTCTTGCACGCATGCGGTTCCGGGCCGGCAGCGGCTCGGGCCGCGCACCTCGAGGGCGTGGGGGCGCTGCGGCGCATCGTGCGGCTCGAGGCGCTGCGCAAGGCGAGCAATAAAGCGCGCCGCTTCCAGCACGCCCTCGGGCGATTCGGGATGGGCGAGGCTGAGCTTGCGCAGCTGCGCCCGCTCTACTGAGCTCGATACTGAGCTCAATCCCTTGTTGCATGCCCGGCGCGGGCCGCAAGGACGGGGAGGGGTCTCCCAAAGCGTGGTGGGGCGTGGGGCCCCGGGTTACTTTCATGGGGCGCAAGGCCGTGGGGCTCTCCCAATGCGTGCGGCGGTGCCGGAGGGGCCGGGGGGGTTCGACACTTCGAGCAAGGCTCCTAATGAACCAAACGTCGACGTGTTTTCATGTGTTTCCCCGCACCCCCCCCTTATTTCTTCCCACTATCTTGGCTTCCCCTTGCTTCCTTCCGCTTCCCGCCCGGATAGATTCTGCTCGCGGCCTCCTCGGGTTTTCACGTGCTGTGCGAGGGCTGCGCGCAGCGCACCGACATCACATATCTCAGGCTCACTGCGGCAGCCAGCCTCGGCTGGTCTGTCGAGATTAGTGTTGAGACCCAACCCTCGAACACATGTTCAAGAAAGGCATTTTTGAAAGCCCGCGACGGCGCCGGCGCGACGCGACGAAAGGCACGAATCTCTTTCTTACCAATGGAAGTCGCCATCTCAGAAACTCATCCTTCGGCAGCGTTAGCCGCAGGGTGTGTCCGTCGCCCCCCCTCGCGGCAATGGGCGTCGTCGGCCTAGCATATTCAGAGGAGGACAGGAACCATGCGCCACCAAAGGACGGCCTCGGGCGGGAGCGCGAGCATATTGAACGGCCTGAGCGGACGCAAGCGGTCTGGAATAAGCTCGAGAAGAGCGGCACTTTGTTGCAGTGTAAGCGTGTGCCCTCTCGAGAGCTGACTCGCGATGAGGCGCTTCTGTGTCACACAGTCGAGCACTGTGATGCGCTCGATGCGCTTGAGCATGCACCGAGCCGCATGGTTGGTGCTTGGTACGGCACATCAGGCGGAACCCAACTCACGGGCTGGAGCAGATCAGGCCTTGACATGTATCACAGCGGCTTCACACCTCGTGCGGCGCGGCTCGCCGCTGGCAATGCGGTCTCGCTCACGGAGCTCGTATGTCGCGGTCAGCTGCGCTCAGGATTTGCGGTTGTACGCCCGCCTGGCCACCACGCGTGCACGGACAGGATGTGCGGCTTTTGCTTCCTCAATTCTGCGGCGATCGCTGCGCGCACAGCGGTGACCAAGCACGGCATGAATCGGGTGCTGCTCGTCGACTGGGACGTGCATCACGGTAACGGCACACAGGATATCTTCGAAGAGGACCCGCGCGTGCTCTACCTGTCTTTGCATCGGATGGACAAGATGTTCTTCCCTGGCACAGGCGATGTGAATGATGTGGGCCGCGGCGCGGGTGCGGGCTACTGCGTCAACCTGCCGTGGCGGCATGAGGGCATGGGCGATGCCGAGTACCTCGCGGCCTTTGATGCGATCGTGATGCCCATCGCCCAGAGCTTCAATCCCGATCTGGTGATTGTCTCGGCGGGCTTTGATGCGGCGAGTGGTGACAAGGTGGGCGAGATGAATGTCACGCCCGAGGGGTTCGCGGCCATGGCCTCGAAGCTCACTGCCCTCGCCAACGGACGCGCTGTCTATGTGCTTGAGGGGGGCTATAAACCCAGCACGGTCGCGCGCTGCGCCCTCGCCGTGGTTCAGGTGTTACTGAGCGACGCGCGCGAGGAGGACGAGAGGCAGCGGCGGGGCACGGAAGGCGCGAAGCTGTGCGGCGACGGCAGCAGCAGTGGCTGCACGTCATCGTCGCACCTAAAGGCGCGGCACAGCGCCGGTGGTGACGGCGACGATGAGGACTGGGAGCCCGGCTCGGCTCGTCGACTGCTGCGCGGCGCGAGCCGAGCGATCAGCGACGTGGTACGAGCGCATGCCTGCTACTGGCCCGTGCTGCAGCACGCTCTGGCCCGGGCCGGGCTGCGCACCTCGAGGCCCTCTGAGCGCACCTCGAACGGCTCCGAGCCCGACACCCTCTGCCCCACTGAGGCACTGCCTGAAGCCGGCGCAGGGAACGAAGTCCAGGGGGCCATGCGCCTGGCAGCAACGAGCGGAGCGTGCGCGGCGCGCGAGATCGAAGCGCTAGCGGAGCCGGTGACGAGCTCGTTGGCAAAGGAGAAGGATCGAGCTGCGTCGGCCTTTGAGGGCGATGTGGCCGAGCCTTTGGAGCGTGATGAGCGTGATGGCATCGATGAGCCGATTAGCACTCAGCGATGCGTCGACTGCAATCGCTGGCAGGTTCGCGCGGCGTTTGCGCCAAGCCAGCTCAAGAAGAAGGCGGGTGCACGCCGGTGCAAGGAGTGCGTCGCCTCGAACAGCGGGCGCCTGAGCTGCGGCACCGCCGACGGAGCGCCGGTGGCTGAACCCGAGTCGTTGCCTCCCACAATGGGGGGGTTGGTGCGATCATGGGTCGGCGCGAGCTTGGAGGCGGCTAGGAGGCAGGCAGTCGCAAGCCTCGCTGTGCTCGCAGCGGCCGAAGCGGGCCACTCACGTAGCGAGTGGCGTTGGGCATCGCCGCGGGACGATGGAGGGACGTAGGAGGGACGCCGTCGACTAGGCCCTGCTCTTAGGCAGGGAGATTCTGCATTCTGCATTCTGGCAAGTGGCATTTGGCTTTTGCGACAAACTCCAAAATGAGCGAGGCTCGTGCGCAGCGTCTGTGCGCCGTGTGCGCCTCTCGTAACCGCCGGCGGTCCATCGCGAACCGTCCATCGCACCGTACATCCCATCGCGCACACTCCACCCATCGAATGAAAGAGTGTGTAGTCCCGCGGTCCCGGTCGCTCCGCGCTAGAGCGCGCTCCGGCAGACCACGAATGCGGCGCGACCGTCGAGCGCGAGTTTAAGCTCGTGGTAACGCGAACGTGCGAACACAGTCACCGACCGGCGACCGCCGCGGGGCACGGTCCGCGGTCCGCGCCGAACCGAACCGTAACCGACGGGGATCCGATCCTGTCGGACCGGGGTCCGGCGTGAGGCGGGCGGCGGATTCCCTACGCCGGGTACCCGGTCGCGGTCCGCGGCGCGCGGCGGTGGCCCGGCCGCCCGACCGCCCCGCCCCCGCCCGCGCCCCCGCGGGCCTCGACCGCGGCCCAAACCCGGCAAAAGTGGGGGCATAACCAGGGATGCGCGTTTGAACTCCTTGCATAGATTGCATTTCCCTAGCACACGGATTCAATCGCGCGTGACCGGAGGCTGGGCGTCGCTCGGATACATATTGCATATCGACGTCTAGAGTAACCGCGACGCGGCGTCCATACCGACAACTGTCCTAGCGCGGGCACAAGAGAGGGCGGTTCTCTTGGAGAGTGCGCAAGAACGCAAGCTGGGGGCCTGCAGGGGGCACTGCCCACTGCGCGAGTGCATGACTCTCGGCGCACGATCTCGAGCTCTCAAGGATCGCGCGCCCCAGCATCCGCCGCCGGCCCAACGGCAGCTCCATCGATTGAGAGAGCGGTGTCGCCAGTGGCCCGTGCCTCCAGGTACGCCTTGCGCGCGCGGCGCTGCGCCACGCGACGGGAGCGAGATTCCGGGTTGCTGCGACACGCGGCGAAGAGCGCCGTGCGCATCGGGTTGCCGCGGCAGGCGGCCGGGATGTGCAGCGCCTCCTCAGCCTCAGCAAGGAGAGGAGGGCCGAATCTGTTGAACGTTATGGAAGGGCCAGGGTCGGCGACCGCCGCACTGACCGTGGTCGGAGCCGCGCAAGTTGCCCGCGAGCCGTTGGTGGCGCTCACCTCGGGCTCCGCTGCGGGGCGTGCCCGGCGTGCGGCCATCTGCGCATAGCTCGTCGGTGGCGGCGCTGCTGGCACCCGAGAGCCGACCGGCCCCTCCATGCCCTCGTCCACTGCCACGGCGGATGGCGGCGGCGGAGGGGCCACCACCGAGGCTGCCGCCGCTGCCGTCCCCACCGGCGCCGGGGTCGAGAGCAGACCCGAAGGCAGCCAAGGGACGGTCGCGATGGGCGGCGGCAGCTGAGCACCGATCAGGCGTGTCTCGGGCGACGAGAGCAGCAGAGACGACAGTAAGTCGGCAGGCAGCAGCGCCATGGCCGAGGGCGACCCCGCCTCGGCATCTTCCCCCGCGGCCGCCGCCGCTTCGGGAGGAGGCGTGACGCAGGTAAGCGCATTCATCTGCGGCGCCTCACACGCCCGGCGGCAAAGGGTCGCTTTGAAGAGCTCTTGGCGCTCCACAAGCTCGCGCGCCTGTAAGTCATCAAACGAGTCGCGTCGCATCGACGCGTCCAAGCCTGCCGAGCAAAGGCCCGTGGCTGCGCAACGCGGTGCAGCCAACGTGAGCCGCTCGTGTAAGGGCACTGATCTCACCCGTGGCCTCTGCTGTGTCATGATGCTGGCGTCGGACAGTTTGTTTCGCACTGCTGCCGTGACTGGCGTGGATAGTTTATACGACGAGGACGTCGCCGGCTGGAATGGCGCCGCAGTGGCGCGCAGCTCGCTCATCATCGCGCGGCGACCGCTGCCTCGGAGTAGCGGATTGGCGCAAAAGCGTTGGCGCCACCCAAACTGAGCATCTTTGGGCTTTCTTGTTAACAGCGGAACAGCTTCTTTTGTTTCTTTTGTTAACATGTCTTGATTCTGTTAACAAAGTTGTTTAGCTACGATGAGGACTGCAACTTTTTTATTGGGTGAAACACGAACGCACTTCGTCAAAACCTTCCTAGTGCAATGGTGGATTGCTGGGCTGAAGGAAAAGGTCTCGTCGCCCTTCTCAAGACACTATATCCGAGGTACGCGCATCTTGTACCTTTATGGAGGACACTGCGCGCTGGGCTGAAGGAAAAGGACTCGTCGCCCTTCTCAAGACACTATATCCGAGGTACGCGCATCTTGTGGTGCCCAAACAGGATGGTAGTCGACCATGGGAGCCGGCCTCTTTGGCAATAAAAGACGTCAACCTTGCTTACAAGCGAGCCGCGACCTTATTGCACCCAGACCGCCATTTGGACCGCGACGCGGCGTTTCGCTCCGCGGCCGAGGACGTGCTTAAACACCTCACCAAGGCGCATGCCAGCGCCTCCTCCTGGTTCGCCGGCGTTCTCGAGCACGTGGAGAAGACCGATCTTGGAAAGCGTACAACGCCGCCGGCCAGGCCATACACCAAGGGAATGGACGGCCAAGGCACTCTGCCTCCTGATGACACTGATCTCTTCGATGCACCACCCGTGCGTCGCCTGCCTGCCGCCGCCGCCGCCGACGACGACGACGACGACGAAGCAAGTTTGCAACAGGACGACGACGACGATGACGACAACAATGAGGCTGAGGCTGAGGACGAAGAGGGCGTGGACGCGGAAGCCCCACGTGCGAGCCAGCTGTCCACGGCGACCTCTATGGCTGCAGCTCCAACCGGCGCAGCACCGCAGCGCACTTGCACGGTGGCAGTAGCGCCGCCGCCAGGCGCAATTGCAGACGGCTCTTCAACTGTCGATTGCAGCAGCGACTCTGTAAGCTCTTCGTATTACGCACATGCGCTGCGGGATCGAATATGGCACCTTGAAGTAGCGCTGCGCACCGAGAAGCGTGAGCGGCAGGAGATGGAGGAAAGCATGTCGGCCGCATATAACGGTCTCATCCGCGAACTTCTGGAGGAGCTGGCGGCGTCCAAGGTTACCGCCGCGCCGCCCGCCGCCGCCGGCGCTGGTGCGGCGAGCACGGCCCGCTCCACAGTCGCTTCCGCTTCGTTTGCTGTTGCGCCCGTGTGCAGCGCTCCTGCCGCTCCGGCAGCCGCGGCTGCCACCAAATCGACATCGTCGGAATGGTCGACGGACACGCGTGCTCGCCGCATGGCAACGCCGCCGCCTTCCTCTGCGGCCACAGGCTGGGAGGACAATAAGCCGCACGTGGTCGCCCCGCGAGGTTTGTCCTCTCTCACCGCCGAAGCGCGCGGCGCGCTACCCCGCGACTGTAGCGGGAGGGGTTGGGCAGACGACGAGAAGGGCGGTCGCAATTGGTCCCGTCATCACACGCTCGAGATGGATTGACCATATTCGTTCGACGCGTTCAACGCGAAGCACGAAATGAGCACGGGAGGTCTCAAGAGGGTGGTCGAGAAGTCTCCCATTACCTGCGTTCTTTGGCCAAGCGTATGGTGCGCGTCACCCGGTACGTCGCCGGGTACGTGCGTTGGCTTTTCGTGTTCGAGCGACGGGTGCGCGCAGCCGTTGACCAGGACCGCGCCCCGTATCTCGTTTTTGTACCGGGCTCCGCCAGCGGGGCGCGCAGGAGCCGCGGCACCAGGCTGGCGCAGGGGGGGCGCGGGCGGCGGGACCTCGCGGCCGCCTTCCGGTTTCTGGCGAGTTCTTGAGTATAGTTTTTAGTTACGACATCGATACACGTTTAGAGTGAGAGTCATACGTCCACGGTACAGTGCACGGATTCGAGCCGGTTATCACCCGGGACCTCACGCGTCACGGGGGTACCCGGATGGACTAGCTCGTCGTAACGATCGAGGCGTGACTGTCGGGGCCGACGTGGCGGTCTATGGCGGTCCGTCGCCGAGGCGTCGCGCGTTTCGGTCCGCAGAGGTTATGCGGGCCCGGGCCACCCGCCGGCGCGCGCATTCTTATCTCCCGCGATCCGACACCGCCTGACCGCGCGGATCACACGTCGTATCGACGTCGACCGCCCGTGCGGGCGCGTGGGAGCTTCCGCAAAGCACCGATCGAGCGCAGGACAACACCGACGCGCGGCTCAGAGCCACATCCTATCAGCCATCACCCAGACCTGCGGCGTCAATGATGTCACCTGCACGTTTTGCCTGCGCCCTCTCACTGGTGCTCGTGCAGTCCGCCAGCTTCGGTGTTGGCAAACGCCTCAGCAAGGCCAGCACGCAGTTCCTTGGCGCTCGGGTACTCGGGAAGGTAGAGCTTGTTGCCGCAAGTCTGCGCGGTGGGGAGCAGCCCACCTCCGTGCTGCGGCATCACTTCGATCTCCAGCATCGAGAGGCCCACTGGCGGCAGGTGCGGGCACGCCGTCACAAAGTTGAGGAACTTTGCGCGGCTCTCGTTGCCCATGGCGAGCAGCTCATCAATGAGGAGCTGGTAGACGGTCGAATGCTTGGTGTACCCGCCGCTAGGGTGCACGTGCCGCTGCAGCTCGACCTCAGTCCACTCAATGGACATTGTGCCGCAGAGCACCGTCTGGAGCTCAGGTAGGGTGAAAGGCTGCAGCGCGGCAGGCGGGAACACCTCCGCGAGGCCCTCGCGGAACGCGTTCGCCTGTGCGAGCACGCCATCCGCGAGCCAGAGCTGCGCGAGCAGATACACGTACTCCTGCAGATTGTGAACCGTGACCTCGCGCTCCTCGCCGCCGTCGCACAGGGCACAGCCCGTGAGCGGGCACACGAAGGCACAGCCGCCCGCTAGCAGCCACTCGCGCAGCGAAAGGCTCGTGCCCATGCCAAGGCACGAGCGCGCAAACTCGTGGTTCGCCTCACGCTCGTACCGGCGGCGGCGCTCCGCCTCGCCGAGCGACGAGCCCTCTGCGTCGATGGCGGCGAGGCGCGCACACACGGCCGCGTAGCCGGAGGCGACGCCGCCCGTCGCGCCCGGCGGCGGCAGCGCGGCGTACGTGAGCGTGCCGCCTCGCACCAGGTGCAGGAAGTGTCGCGAGAGAGGCAGCGGCACGATGAACGAGTCGCGGCACGCCTTGGCCGTGAGCCGACCGAGGAAGCGAAAGCGCTCCAAGACGGCGGCGATCCTGGCCTGTGGGGTGCCCGGCGGCAGCGGCAGCGGGAACAGCTCGCCCGAGTGCCCGATGACTCCGGACGAGCCGTTGTGCGCGCCGCTGGAGGTCTCACACACCCAGATCGGCAGCTGCTCATGGACCGCTGTCTTGAGCAGCTCGTTGGCTGTGGCGGAGTAAAAGTTCTGCGTCACCCCGCTTCCAAAGCCGCTCTCGCCCTCAAACTGGATCTCGAGCGCGTGACGCGAGGACGCGTGCAGCGCCATCAGCCGCTCGGCCATCGGGAGCAGCCGCTCGCGTACTACCCGGGCAATGTCCGAGCGGAGCGAGCCGAGGCGCTCGCGCCCAACGCGATCCTCGATCTCCGTCTGCTGCTCGACCACCTCGGCGAGGCCCTGATGGTCGTTGCCGAGCTCCGCCTCAAGGCGCGCGCGTTCGAGCGCCGCAATCTCCTCGGCGTACGCCGAGCGCACCGTGGCCACCTGCGCCTCCTGCGACCAGTGCATGGCGCGAGAGACGCCGAAGGCGCTCGAGCGGAAGTGCATCATGCGCGCGCGCGCCGTGAACAGGGCGGGGCAGCGCTCGAGCAGCCGGCGCGACCATTGGGGCAGCGCGCCGCTCGAAACGGCGAGCGCATCGGAGAGCTGCCGCTGGAGCTTTGCCGAGAGAAGTGAGGAGGCGAGCGCCGCGCGCGCGCGCTCGTCGGCCGAGTCGGCCGAGCCGCTGCCGGGCACGAGCGCGGCTCCTGCCACAGGCGAGCTGCCCGCCTCGCTCACCTCGTCGGCGCCGTCGACGACGAGCCGACGCGCGAACAGGCACAAGAGCAGAAGCACGTCGGCGAAGTCGCCCTCGCGCACGTCCGCGCGGCGCAGCTCGTTACGTAGCTCGCTCAGAGCCGCGGGCGAAGGGATGGGTTTCGAGCCGGTAGGCGTGGCGCGAGGCGCGCCCGAGACCTCGCGATAGACAGCCATGAGCGTGGCCGAGCAGAGAGGCGCGAGGGTGGAGCCATAACTCGCTGCCAGGACGCGCGTAGCCGCATCGCTTAGCCGCAGCTCGCAGCCGGGCGTCGCGCGTCGCAGCTCGCGCAGCACCGCTTCGGGCTCGAGGCGCCCTGAGAGCAGATCTGCCTCCACTTCTTTGACGCTCCATGGCAGCAACGGCGCCGTGGGGGTGAGTGGTGAGGAGGCCCGCGCGCTGCCAAGCCCACTCCCGCGAGGGGAGGCGCCGCCGCCGCTGCGGGGGCTGCCTGCGGCGGCCGCGGCCGCGGCCGCCGCTGCGCGGGTCGAGTTGACAGCGGCCGCCGCGGCCGCGGCCGCCGCATTGCCGGCGCCGGCGCTGGCGGGGCGCGGCTCGGAGACCTCAATTGAGTAGTGCAAGTGCCAGCGTGCAGGTCCGTAGCCGCGAGGCTTGCGGAACACAGGCGGTGGGATGAGCGTGTACTGCTGTTGCTCGTCGGGAGGCATGCGCGCGTACTCGGCTTCGCACACGTCGTAGTTCTCGTCGCGCAGCTTGTACCGGTTGCCCACGATGGGGCTCTGGCCGGTGCGATCACACGTGACGCCCGGATGGTAGCCGAGCTCTTGCGGCTCGAGGGCAGCTGCCCGGCCAGAGGCGGTGCTCTCGCGCAGCACCTGGAGTGCGTGGAGCAGCGTCGCGTCCTCGTCGAAGATAAGCCCCGGCTCGGCGGGCACCTCGCCACTCGAGGGCCCAAGCGCAAACCGCACGCGCAGCCGCATCGGCGCGATATCAAATTCGTCCGCGGTGCCGCCCGGCTCGGCAGACGTGTCCATGTGAACCCTGAGCACCGTGGGCGAGGCGGCGGAGGCGGCGGCGCCGCCGCCTGCACTGTCGAGGGAAAAGGGCGGCACGTGCTGGAGCGAGGGGCCCTCGAGCGCCTCGCGTGGCACGCGCCCCACAGGCTGCGAGCGCCCTATGTGGAAGGCGGACAGGGTGCGGCGCAGGTTGGCGGGCTGCGTGTCACGTGACGAGGGATCGAGCTCGCCGCGCTCCTCGCGGCCCGAGAGGAACTCGAAAGACATGAAGATCGCGGCGAGCGGGTTGGATCGCTGCTTGGACTCGGGCTGGGGCACAAGGCGCACGCGGTAGCCCGGCACGGCCTCCTCGAAGCTGCCGTCGTCGTACACGAGCGACAAGGGGCCCGCAGGGCTGAGCTCCACCACTGTCGCCGCGCGCCACTGCGCGCCTTCGGCACCGGCATTCGACTCACGCTCGCCGCTCGGCCGTTCGCCACTCGCTCGCTCTGAGCGGCGCTCGCCATCGCCTCCCGGGCCATCGGCCGCCACCAGGCCCTGCACACGTGTAAGCAGTGCATACGGGCTGCTGCTTCCGCCGGCGCCGTGGTCGGCGCCACCCTCGTGCGCGGGCAGCGTCGTCTGATCGACCTCGATGGTGACCATGACGGTGTGATGCAGCCGATGCACAAGCGTCTCCGCCTCGTGTTTGGTCTGCCGGCGCGCCACCGCCGCCCGGCGCGTATCGCGCAACTTCTCGGCGACAGCTCGCTCAAACTGGGCGCCGCCGCGCTCCCAGCCGCGGTCGCGCCAGCCGTACTCGTCGCTCGGGCCGCGCGACATGGGCGCGACACCCGGCTCTGCCTGGCGCAGCGCGCGGCGCACAACCGACAGCACATTGTCGAGGAACAGCTCGACAGGCAGCCCCTCCGGGCATTCGATGACAACTGTGTGGATGCGAGAATCCGGGTCGGCGACCATTGTGCTGCCGCCCGCGGCCGCCGCGGCGCGCGAGCGCGAGCGCAATTCCTCGAGCGTGCGCTGGTCAACGCGGCCAGTGATGCGGTACTCGCGCGTCGCCATCACCACCTCGTGCTCGCTACGGTCGTCGTACGCGAGCGTGTGCAGCAGCAGCCGCAGCGGCGTCGCCACTCGAAAGCCAACCACAGTGGCCCGCCGGAAGGGGGGCGCCGGCTCGGGTCGCCAGCCAGCCGGTGAGGCACCTCCCGGCGGCGAGTACGGCGCGCCCGACGAGGAGGCGGGGGCAGCGGGCGGCTGGTCGCTGTGCAGCGCGCGCTCCTCGACGACGCACCCGAGCAGCCGAGTGCAGAAGGCCTCGTACGCGGAGTCCGCGACCGGCGAAGTGCGCAGAATGTGCTGCTGGAGCTGTCCCACGCGCACGAGCGCGTCGATGGACAGCTTCAGCGCCGTAGGCACAGCCGCGTCGCCGCCGCCGCTGCCGCCGCCAGCGGGCGCTGGCAGCGGGTGGAGGCAGATCTGCAGGGGCTCGGCGAGGGACTTGAGCGAGTGCGCGCCGTCGCCGCTCGACGCGTACAAGTGCACGGGGAGTGCCTCGGTGGCAGCGAGCGTGTCGTGCAGCAGCGCGAGCAGCCGCTCGAGCGCCTCGCCGCCCGCCTCGCCAACACCCGCGCCGAAGGCACGCTCAAAGTCCGCCCAGCGCTGGCGCAGCTCGGCCGGCCGAGCGTTGGCGAGCTCGTCAAGCAGCCAGGGCACGGTGCCACTCTGCTGCAGCTCGTGGGCCGAGGGGGCATGCTCGGAAAGAAGGAGCGCAGCGAGCTTCGCCGCGGCTTTGCCAAAAGAGGCACGCCCCTCGGCAGGGAGCTGGCGCAGCGCCAGCATCACCGAAGACTCGGAGGCACTCACCGGCACCGCGCGCAGCAGCGACGAGGCGCGCGTCGCGAGCGTCACAACATCCTCCGGCTTCAGCGAGATGGCCTGGGCGCGCGACGAGTGTACCGCCAAAGCCGCAGTCGCAGCCTCGTCAACGCCTCCGTCGTCATCGCCGCCGCCATCTGCGCTCCCGCTGCCGTCGCCGCCTGCAGCCTTGCCAATGATCTCCTGGAGGACGAGATCAACGCCGTGGCGGCGTGCATTCGGGCCGAGGAGCTGGGCGGAGGCCTCGAGCCCAGCGACGAGCATGCGCAGCGCGACGAACTGGCTGAGTGCCGTGGGAGCGGCGAGGAGCGCGCGCAGCGCCGAGAGCAGTTGGCCGAGCTGCTGAGGCGAGAGCCGGTCGAGCTGCTCTCGGCTCGCTCGCTGGACCACGTAGCTGAGGACCATGAGGACGCGCTTGTGCAGCTTGGGCGACTGGGCGCCCGAGAGCGCGCTGAGCAGCGCCGGCAGCAGGCACGTGAAGCACTCGGCCGCTGCCTTCTCCTCCTCCTCCTCGCTCAGCAGTCTCTGTGAGGCCGACGGGGTCTGCTCGCTCTCACGTAGCGTCTCGCGCAGCACCGACGCCGCATCATCGGCGGCTGCATCGAGGTCGACGAGCGCTGGGTCGGCGCCGTGCGCAAGCAGGCAGCGCACCACTTCCACGTTGTCCTGAATGGCTGCGATCTGCAGCGCCGAGCCCGACGAGCCCACAAAGTTGACATGCGCGCCGCGCGAGATGAGGAACTGGATGAGCGCGACAGAGGCGCCGTGCGAGACTGCCAGATTGAGGGGCGAGCTGCCGTCCCCGTCGGTGCAGTTGACGTCGGCGCCGTCGCGCACCACCATCTGCACGCGCGAGAGGTCGTTGGACGGGATGGCCGTCTTGGTCAGAAAGTTGTTGAGGATGAAGGCAGGCGCGACGCGCTGCCGCCGCTCGGTGGAAAGGCCCATGCCCGAGCCAAAAGGCATGAGCTCGGAGCCACTCAGCTTGGCCGCCACCTCCTCCTCGTGCCACATGACGAGGAACATGCCGTCATCGAGCGAGTCTAGCACCGTGCCCTCTCCAAAGTCGCCGTCCATCCGGCGCGCCATCACCGACTCGCCCACCGCGTACCGCACCTCGTCACTACGGCTCGTCAGGTCGCCATCGTCCTCCTTCACCTCGAGCAGCTGCTGCGTGAGCGCCAGCGCCACCTCGAGCACGCAAGTGCAGAGCTGCGAGTTTGAGCTCACCTGCAAGAGCGCGGGAAGGAGCAGGCATGAGCGCGCCAGGCAGGCTCTGCGCTTGCAGAGGCACTGATGATGTCGCACAACACTGCCGCGCATGCAGGTTGGATGTGGCTGAATCGCGCGGCGGCAATGCGCTCTGCGAACCACCGCACCTGTATCAGGGAGCTGGCGAGCACGGGCACAGTCCCCTCACGGCAATAGTTGGCCAGCGAGAGCGGTGAGTTGCGGCAAGCGGCGATGATGTTCCGGCACGCCGTGCGGAAAGGGCTAGCATCACTAATGGTAGCGTTCGTGGACTTGAGACGGTCGAGGTCGTTGCGAATGCCCGCCATCGTTGCGATCGGCTGCGAAGATGGATTTTGCTGGGGAGACAGGCGCCAAGACCGCGACGAGCCTTGGACGCTTCCGCCCAAGAGAGAAGTTGCCCCAGGACGCGAGCGACAAGTATGAAAATCTCTTTCCCCACAGCTCCCCGTCGCTGGATGACGCACGGGCATGTTCCTTCGTAGGTGAAGTTGCCCCAGGACGCGAGCGACAAGTATGAAAATCTCTTTCCCCACAGCTCGCTGGATGACGCACGGGCATGTTCCTTCGTTTGTCTCTACACTTGTGATGAGAGGCGAGGTGTTTACTCGACAGAGTGTCACCTCGGAAACAGACGCGGATTGCCTTCGCAGCTTTGCTCGATGTGGCCTGCGTGCTGGTCAGACATCGGATCGTCAGACGCGAGACGCGTTCAAGATAAATGTCAAGATCATAAGTGGATTCGAAGATGAATGGCAGTCGGTCAAAAATACCGTAGGGAGCCGGGACACACACCACACGGGACACACGGGACACACGGGACACACGGTAGGCCAAAGGACCTCTCGACGGATTAAACTCGCTCACTCCTCTCCGAGGTCTGTTCTCCAAGTCCGTCCTGACGTACGGCCGTGCCCCACACCGGTCCCAGCGCACGCAATGTGGCCGTGGGTAGGTGCTCGATGGATCTGTGCCGCGTCACGTCGACGCGTGCGAAGGCGGTCTGCAGGATTTGAAGCACATCCCCATGCGCCACCAGCACCACCATCCATCGCCGGTTTGGATCCAAAACACTGCTAGCCTCCAGGTGCTGCACGACGCCGCGGGCACGAGCAAGCACGCTCCGTATGCTTTCCACACCGTACTCCACGTGCTCTGCGCTGCGCGCGTCCTTCACCCACACGTCCTCGTAGCGATCGTCCGATCCACCGCTGAGCTCTCCGAAGCTCCGCTCGCGAAGTGCCAGCGTGGGCCAGACATCCCCAGGAGGCCAGACAGGCACGCCGGCCGCGAGGCAGCCCGCGCGCACCGATTGCGCAGTTTGCCACGCGCGCTTGAAGTCGGATGAAATGATCGCGACGTCCAGCCCATGCGCGCGTGCCTCGTCGCACACTGCGTCCGCCGCTTCCCGCGCCTGCTCCCACCCTGTCTCACTCAGGCCGTGCTCGACAGTCGCAATGGCCGGGTCGGATGAGATTATATGTGCGACGTTGGCGAGTGACTGTCCGTGCCGGAGCGCATAGTAGCGATGGCGCAGCGTCGTCGTGTCGGAGGACGCCGCAAGGGCGATGTGTAGGACGAGAAACATCCACGAAAGCGTGTTCACACAACGCAATCGGAACCAGCTCAGAAAACACTTACACAACTCTTGATCCCGCGAGTTTTGCGCTTTGTTCACACTTTCTGTCGCCGGAAACTTGGAAAACCGTCGCTTTCCCCCGCTACGCCGCGCTTTCTCAAACCGGCTTTTTTGCTTCCATCATGATCCTCGACTTCATGATCCTCGACGGCTGGAAGACGTACGGCGGTCGCGTCGTCGTCAAGGGCTTTGATCCCGAATTCAATGCGATCGTCGGCAAGAACGGCCACGGCAAGTCCAACATGCTCGATGGAATATGCTTCGTGCTCGGCATCTCCAAGTCGGAGGACATGCGTGCGCCCTCCGCCGACGACCTGATCTACCGGCATGGAGGCGTCACCAAGGCGACGGTCACGCTCGTCTTCGACAATAGCGATCCGAGCAACGGGCCGCTCGGGTTCGAGGACTGCGCGCAGATCACTGTGTCGCGGCAGGTCACCAAGGGCGGCCGCAGCCAGCAGTACAAGATCAACGGCTCGACCGTGACGCTGACACGCGTGATCAACATGTTCCACTCGGTGCAGCTCAACGTCAACAACCCGAACTTCCTCATCATGCAGGGCCGCATCGCCAAGGTGGTCGACATGAAGCCGCATGAGACTTCGGCCATGATCGCCGAGGCAGCGGGCACCAAGTTTTACGAGAACAAGGAGAGGACCAGCGTGAAGACGATCGCCCAGAAGGACACCAAGCTCATCGAGATCGAGCGCGTGATGACCGAGGACATCCGGCCGCGCATCAAACGGCTCGAGGAGCAGAAGCAGCAGTACGTTGAGTTCACCAAGCTCGAGCAGAGGGCCGTGGACGCCGAAGAGGTGATGATCGCGCACCAGTTCTGGCTCGCCAGCAAGAAGGCGGAGGAGGTGAAGGAGCAGCGCGCCGTGGACGTGGAAGAGAAGGGCGCGATCGATGAGCGCAAGAAGGGCGCGGCCAAGGAGGTCAAGGATCTCGAGACCAAGATCAGGGAGACCCGAGAGCTGCGCACCAAAGACGGCGGCGCACAGATGACGATCGTCAAAGAGGCCGAGAGCGTGGCCAGCCAGAAGCTCGTCGCAGCGCGCACCGACCACAAGGAGCTGAAGCGACGCGGGGGAGACGACGCAAAGGAACTCAAGGAGGCGCTCAAGGCGATCGAGGACCTCAAGAAGAGCCAAGCGCAAGCCGCGGGCGGCTGGGACGAAGTGGCCGCGAACGAGATGGCAGCGAAGGCGAAGGCCGACGAGGCCGAAGCGACCGCGCAGCGGGCGCAGGCAGCCCTCGACGCTGCGATTGGCCTCGGCGGCAGCGGCGCCGACGCAGGTGGCGCGCAGGATCTTCCCGGCCAGCTCAACGGTGCCAAGGAGGCTCTACGCAACCTCGCCACCGAGAGCAAGGTGCAGGAGAGTCGCAAGAAGGAGGCGGAGAAGCAGCTCAAAGAGATGGAGGCGCAGCTGGCCAAGGCGCGCAAGGAGGGCGGCAAGCAGGAGGACCAGCACGCCGCTCTCGCTGCGGAGGTCGCACGTCTCCGCAAAGGGCTCGAAGTGCTCTCGGGGCCAGAGGCCTCGGCCGAGGCCGAGGCACGCCTCAGCGTGGAGGTGCGGGAGGCGCAGGCGGAGCTGCGGCGGCGCGAGAGCGAGGAGTGTGCGCTCGCAGGCAGCCTTGCCGCCTCCGACTTCCAGCTACCGAGCGCAGCCTTCGCGGGTCGGGTCCTGGGCACGGTGGCGACCAACCAGCGCGTTCGCGAGGAGCGCCATATGATTGCCATCGAGGCGCTCGCTGGCTCCCGGCTCAACCAGGTCATCGTCGATAACGACGAGACGGCCGACCAGCTGCTCCGGCAGGGGCTCCAGCGGCGCGTTACATTCATCCCGCAGAATCGCGTGCGGAAGTCGGCGCAGGAGGAGGCGAGTTTGACCAGCCGCGTGCAGCAGGCGCAGGCGCTCGTGGGCGAGGCGCGAGCGAAGCGCGCGCTCGACCTTCTCGACTACGACCAGGCGGTGCATCCGGCGATGCTGTACGTATTCGGTTCGATGATTGTTTGCTCCGACCGCGATGCGGCCCGTAAAGTGTGCGACGAGCTCAACCTCAAGACAGTGACGCTCGAGGGCGACCTCTTCGACCCAAGCGGCACGCTCACCGGCGGCTCCCGCAAGCCTAGTGGTGAGTCGCTCCTCAATCGGCTCGGCCAGCTGCACGCTCTGCGGGAGACAATCGGGGGTCTACGGAAGCAGATCCAGGGCAAGGAGCAACTGCTGCACGGGCTGTCCAAGGCGGCCGAGCAGTCGCAGCAACAACGGCAGCAGCTCGAGGTGGCGCAGGCGCGGCTCGACGTGCTCGAGCAGACGCGCCAAGCCTCGCCCATCGGGCGGCTCGAGGAGAGCGCCACGAGGCTGTGCAGGCAACGAGACGAGGCGCTCGAGGCGCTCGCGCGCCTCGCGAACGAGATGCGCACGCGCGAGCAGGAGCGCGACAGCCTTCAGACGCAGATTGATGACCTCGCTGGCAACCGCGACAAGGTGGTGGCCGAGCGCAAGGCGGCGGCGGCCGCAGCTAAGAAGGCGGCGCAGGCGGCGCACAAGGCCTATGCCAAGGTGAACGAGACTGCCCAAAGCGCCAGGGCGCAGCTCGAGGCCGCCGAGGCCGACATGGCAGCGGCCGTGCGACGGCTCGACGAAGCAAAGGAGCAGCAAGCCGCCACGAGTGGCGCCATCATCGAGGCAGCGGCCGCCGAGGCCGAGCGATTCGCCGAGTACGAGGCGGCAAGAGCAGAGCTCGACAGCTGCCAAAAGGCGCTTGGCACGTACGACACGCGCGTCCAGGAGCTCGAGAGCCGCATTCGCGAGCTCGCTGAGCAGCGCGAGAAGGACGAGGCAGAGCTGATCGCGATCGCCCATCGCGTCGACAAGTTGGGCCGCGAGCAGAAGGAGGCGGAAAAGGAGGCGAAGGAGCTCAAGGCGAAGCACTCCTTCATCGGCGAGCACGAGAAGCACTTTGGCGATGCGGGCGGCAAGTACGACTTCAGCAAGGTGAAGACGATGCAGAAAGACCGCGAGCGCCTGCAGGCGCAGCTAAAGAAGGACGCTGAGCAGATCAACAAGAAGGTGCTCGCCATGTACGAGAAAGCGCAGGAGGAGTACGCTGACCTCGTGGCTAAGCGCGAGCAGGTGCAAAAGGACAAGGAGTCGCTCCAGGGCACCATCGATCATTTGGCGCAGATGAAGAAGGAACAGGTGCAGCGCACGTACGAGCAGGTGAACGAGGATTTCAAGGCCATCTTCCACACACTCATGCCAAGCGCGCACGCGAAGCTTGCGACCATCGAGGGCCTCACGGTCGAGGAGGGCCTGCAGATCCAGGCCGGCTTCGGCGGTGTGTGGAAGAAGGGTCTGACCGAACTCTCGGGCGGCCAGAAGACGCTCGTCGCGCTCTCGCTCGTGCTCGCACTCCTCAAGGTGAAGCCGGCGCCGCTATACATTCTCGACGAAGTTGATGCGGCGCTCGACGGCTCGAACACGCAAAACGTTGGCAAGATGATCAAGCAGCACTTCAGCCAGGCCCAGTTCCTCATCGTGTCGCACAAGAATGGCATGTTCGACAACGCCAACGTTGTCTTCAGGGTGGAGCTCGACGAGATCACGTGCAAGTCGTCCGTCCTCCGCAAGATGCCGGTCCTCGGTCTTCCAGAGGTTTCAGCTGCTACCGAGCCACCCCGACGGACCGCTGGAGCCGCTGCGACGGGCGTTGCTTCGCGCGCCCCGGGCGCCAAGAAGATGGCTACCAGCGCCGCCAGCGGGCGTGCAGTGCTGGGCGTGAAGAATTGAGTGCGATGAGAAGGTTGGTCGGGACGCCTAGCATGCTCTGTACACGTCGCCAACTTGGCGGCCGGCCTGACTGACCCTGACACGAGTCGCTGCGCCACCCACTTGCAGCCTGGGGAAGTCCAGAAGCCAGCCCGCGGAGGCGAAACGCGCTCTCTCACAAACATGCCTGCTATCGAGAAGATGGACGAGATTGACGACGCAGACCTTACCCAAAGCTCTGGCGCCCTCCATGCTGAAACCCTCGCGCCAGGCGAGCGTTGCCATCCGTGATTGCGCCATGCGGCGAGTCGACGCCACGACGGCAGCGGGCAGGGAGTTAAGCAGGGAGTCCGGCCTTCCGCGCAATCGAGACGTGTGCACTTGTCCTCGTTCTATGCGAGGTATGAGTACCGTCGCTCGATGCACGATGGATCTCTCCAGCTCGCAGCTGCCGACGGAGCGTACGGCTTGCTGCGTTAGGTACTTGTATGGACACCGCTGCGCCGCGCGCTCGCCCGGTCCCCTGTTTCAAGATTGCGCTCAGGCAACTCTCAGGTCGAGATCGCCGGCGCGTTGGGTGGGTTTTGTCTGTTGCTGTTTTCCGGTTTTACGCATAGGATTTTCCAAATTTAGGGTCTCGCCTTTTCGCCTTATTTTCTATTTTGGTGGCTTGCGGGTCGACGCACGCTGAAAGACGGCCGCGAAAATGTCTCGACAGGCAGCACAAAGCGATCGGAGGACTGGCCGGACTCCGTCGCCTCAGCATCGGCTGCCCCGTCCGCAGATGTTGCCGCCGCCGAGAACTGGACTGGAGACCGCCACTACAAGCAGTCCATTGATAGAAGACGCCGAACCGGAGTCGTCCGGAGGGGATGGCGCACCGGCCTCGGCTCCCGCCGCCACAGATGGCGGGACGGAAGTATTTGGCGTGAAAGCCAAGTCGATCTGGTCGACCATGGAAGTCGGTACCTCTAGCAACGACAACCATGTCCTCGAAGATTACCTCGCTATGTGCTATGATCCGATCTATGAGTTTGTCATGCACCAACTGCTGGGTGATGGTGCCGTGCAAGTGGCAGTGCGCACGCTCGCGCTCTACATTCTGGCCGGTATGCTTGCATACAAGCTGTTTGAGCGCTGGGAATTCTTTGATTGCCTTTATTTCATCGTTGTCACTTTGACCACTGTCGGATATGGAGATCTCGTTCCCACGACCACACTCGGCAAGCTCTTTACCCCCTTCTACTGTGTCCTGGGCATCACTCTCGTGCTTAGGGCGCTCTCGCCAGTTCTGGAAGTCTTGCGTGGCCCATGGCGCGACCAGTTGCTTGGCTATTTCGGTTGGCGAGAGGCTTCGTTCGACGAATCAGAGAAGCTTCCTGACACCGAGAACGTTGACAACGACGGGATCGTCAACAACTCAACATCACGATCAACAAAAGCGACGTCCATGAAGCGGCCATCCTTCGACGAGAGATGGAGACCGCGTTGAAGAACAATCGGCGGCGCGTCGCCTTAGCCATGGTAACCCCAGGCGTGATCATTCTGATTGGCGCGGCGATCCACTTTTTTGCGATCCGCGTGCCCTCCGAGACACCCTTCCTCGGTATAGTGGACATTGTTGGCGTGGTCGACTCCTTCTATTGGGCTGTTGTTACGGCGAGTACGCTCGGATACGGCGACATCGTGGCCAAGGGCCACTTTGCTCGCGTTCTCGTCATGATCTACATTCCCATTTCCGTGCTTGCTTTGGCCGACGCGATCGCGGACGTGCAGATGGTTGCCATTCGCAAAAAGATCCGAGAAACTGACTATGGGAGGATAGCCGACGAATGCTTACTGCGTGATGCGGTGCGCAACACGTTGCGTGGGGGCACAAATTACGAGCCCGCACTGAGCGAGTCCGAATTTTTGATCGACCAGTTGCTTGCCAACGGCCTTGTGGATCCTGATGCTGTGGAAACGATCAAAGGCCATTTCAGACAACTGACTCGCCATGGGGACTTTGCGAGTGACGAGCAGCGCATGTTAACGCCAAAGCTGGTTTATCTAGAGATCAAGGAGCGTGCTCGGACGGGCGCGGCACTCTCGGTAGCCTCCGAGCACTGCGATCTCGTGTGGCGCTCTATGAAAAGTCGCACGAAATTCTCACATCGATCAGGAACACCAACTGATAGAGAGTTTCGGTGGAAGAGCTTCGAAGCCTGGCGGGATGGAAGCTGGCATGCTAGAGTCTTGGCGATGGAAACGGTGATCAAGGAGATGGATGAAGCACCGAAGGGATACAATCGGACGAAACGGGTGGGCTCCCGAGGGATTTAAGCTGCCGCGATGTCTGATGAGCTGTGGCGCCAGCATAGCGCCAGCAACGGAGTCCATAGGATGCAGGAACGGAGGCGCCGCCCACACATGCGCCCCGAAGGTGCGTCAATACTGTCCGCGAGATGCGAGATCCGAGAAATCCCGTTGACGGTTACCTCTAAGACTGACAGTACACTGTACAGCACGTCTAAGTACTAAGAGTTTAAGACACGTCGAGCCGGGCCCACTGCGCCACTGGCACTGCCCACACGACTCACGAGCGGACAATTGCTCACTCGTCACTCGTCGTCGACCGGCGTTCGCGGCTATTTCCGCTTACCGCGCTTTACACGTGCGATCGTGCCGCGCGGGTGGCGGAGCCGCGGCGGCGCGGCGGCGCGGGATTGGCAGCCACAGGCGCAGGCGGCGCGGGGGATAGCGTTTAGCAGTTTCGTACCAGTTTCCGCATCGTTACCACGTAACCGCAAACCGGGCCGCTCAACTTACATGGAAATATCATAGGCGGGAGGAGCTCTCAGAGAGCTCGCTCGCAACGCGTGTCCACGACGAGCGCGAAAGAGAGCTCAGGACCGGGCGTGGGCAAAGGCCGTCGTGGTTCCGGTAGCCGTGGCAGACGTCACGCCATTTCGCCCCGCAGCGCAAAGGCGCGCGTGGTGCGCGTCGCGCCTCGGCAGAGTGGGCACAGGCGCACCGCGCCAGTCGCGGTCCGCGTCTTCTTGATCTTGAGGAGGCACTCTTCGTGGATCCTGCGACGCACGCAGCGGGAGATTGCACGTGGGGTTATGTCACCGTACACATGCGGCTGTGATGTGATGAAGAGGCGCACGGCGGCGACGGTTTTGCACCGGTGCCCGCACTCGAGGAGCTGGAAGGTGACGACGCCATTCCCCTCCGTGAGCATGTCGAGGCACACGGGGCAGTCGGGCTCGAGTATTCCCTTTTTCTGCAGCTCCCGGCGGCTGGCGAGCACGCCGCTCTTGCGCAGGAGCGTGACGATGAAGTAGGCCGACAGCACTCGGCAACCTTCGTCGCTACACGGAGCCTCCGCGAGCCGTCCCTCTCTGCGGTGCGGGCGAGGAGAGGCGCGTCAGCAAGCATATAAAGGGCCAACGCTGCCCGGGCCAAGGCGCCTGCATACATTTGCATGGCTGCATCGGATAGAGTGGCCTGGAGCTCGGCGATTTCGCGGCGGAAGTGCGCGTGAGCGTCGCGCGAGCCCTCGATGAACCTGTGCCTGAAGGCATGCCCCATGCGCTCCCGCTCGTCGCTCGAGAACTTGCCCTCGGGATACGTGCGCCTCACGAAGTCGCCGCAGATGCGCTCCATGTCCTCGTCGCTGATGCTCTGGAGCTCAGCAATGGGGTCGGGACAGTCGGGCTCGGGGTGTCGAAATGCCTCGGCGATGCCTTCGACGAGCGTGCGACCTTCGAGATGGGAGATCCACCGCCGGGCCACCAGGGGCTCCGTCCGCTGTGGAGGAAGGGCAGCTTCGCACAGCGACGTCGGCATGCCATCCGCCAGGCATTGTGGCGTCGTCATGCTACTCGTAGGGTTGGCGTCTGCTGAGGGAGACGCCATTCGTCGGACGCGACCGCCGGCTCACTCCCCTCGCGGCTCCCCATCGCGATCCGCGTCCCGTCGAACTGTGAAGGCATTCGAAAGATCTCAAACTCCCAGAGGCCATAGCTCACACAGAATCCCTGCAGAAAGACAGTCTAGAGTTTACCCTTTTGCGCCTGTGAAGAGTCTGTGAACTCCGCGCTTGGCGGCAAAGTGCCCGGTCTTGCGAGCCATCGCGTTCGTGCGTCCTGATGCCATCGCGAGCCGAGGCGGATCTGGCGGCGGCGGCCCCGAGCGGCGGCCTCGCGCTCCGTCAGCGCAAGCCAAGCCTCGACGTACCTCCTTCGGACAGGTGAGAGGCCGGGATCCCGCGGCGGCGCGCACATGACACCGGAAGACTCTTCAGATGGAGCTAACGTGACCGCTCCCCCCCCCCCCCCCCCCCCGCTCCTCGCTGCTCTGGCAGGGAGGAAGATGATCCCGATGCTGTAGAGGACGATTACGAGGAGGAGGAGGAGTACGAGGAGCCGGAGCCGAGCCGCGCGCCCGCTGCCCGTACCAAGAAGGTTGTCGCGCCCAAGCCTGCCAACCCCACGCCGGCGCGCGGCAGCAAGTCCGGCAGCAGCGGCGGTGGCATACAGGCTGCGACGGAGGCGGCGGCGGCGGCCACGCAGCCGCCACCGGCCAAAAACAAGCGCATGCGCGAGTCGTCCTACGCCGCCACCGACGACGAGGAGGTGGAGGGTGCCCGCGTGCCGGCAGCGACAACGAGCGGCCGTGCGCCAGCGGCGGCGGAGGACGACTCGCTGAAACCGCGCTCGCTGTACGAGTGCATCGAGCTCGCGAGCGAGGGGAGCGAGCACGCGAGCGCGATCCTGAACATCTCGGTCGACGGCTGGATCGAGGTGTACACGTCCGACAAGGGGGCGGGCATCGTCGAATGGTTTGACATGGCGGTGCAGGCGGCTGGGACGGAGCTGACGAAGGCTTTCAAGCACGGGCTGTGGAAGCTGATGGAGACGTTGCTCGATAAGGTGAAGCACGAGATCCTCTTCGACGAGGTCCTGATGCCGCGGCTGCTCGAGTGGTTCGAGATCTGCCGGAAGGAGGTGCATGCAAGCGCTCAGCACGGCGCTTAGCACGGCGTTCAGCACGGCACTCCGCCCCTCTCGCCTGCCGCAACTGAGAGCGCACGCTCATGCTCGCAGTGCAACCACCGTGGCATGCGCCACACCGCCGTCGAGTTTGCGATGGCGGCCTTCGAGCGGCTCGCGCACATCGCCAAGGAGCTGCGGAGCGCACGCCAGAATGCGGAGCGGTTGAGCATCGGCAAGCGGCGCAAGGATGCGAAGGGCCAGGTGCGTGCCCAACACGGCGCTCTCCGGTGCATGCCGGTGCATGCAAAGTGCTCACCACGGCGCCTGCGCGTGTGAGTGCATCCCAAAAGCTCACCACGGCGCCTGCCCTTCGCCCCCCCCAGGCGCTCGCGGCGAATGCGGAGCAGCTCGCTGCGCACGAGGAGGCCGTGCGCGACATGCTCTCGACCATCTTCGATCAGGTGTGATCTCGTGCCGGTGCCGCGGCACGCGTGCGCGCGCATGCAAGTGCTCACCACGGCGCCCCGTGCCCCCTCTCCCCACAGGTGATCTCGTACAGTTACCACGACACGCACGAGGACATCCGCGCCGCGTGCATCGCTTCGCTTGGGCGCGGTCTCCGCGTGCTCCCGTCCTTTTGTGACGACAAGCACCTCAAGTACATGGGCTGGCAGCTGTCCGACATCCAGTCGGCCGCGGTGCGCTTCGCGTGTACATTGCACGCGAGTGCACACATTCAAGTGCTCACCACAGCGCCACCTCTCCCCGTGCACCCCGCAGGTGCGCCTCGCGTCGTTGCAGGCGCTCGGGCACGTATACAAGGCCTTTGACGAGATCAAGGATCTGACGCCCGTTGGCCACTTCACCGTACTTCGCTTCGAGTCACGGCTGCTCTCGCTGATCAAGGACGTCGATGACGATGTCGCTGTCGAGGCCATCCGTCTCGTGACCCGGCTGCAGGCATGTCATCAACCCTGAATACATCGGATTGCGCCTGTCGGCACCTGAACCACCTGTCAAGGCGATTGCAGGAGCTCGGCCTCCTCAAGTCCTTTTGATTGCATCTGATTGCCCCTTAATTGCCTCTGAGTGCACTCGGATCACACAGGAGCTCGGCCTCCTCAAGTCCTTCGCGTCGACGAAGCGGGCGGCGCTGCATCTCTTGTGCCAGCGCGACGTACAGCCGAAGCTCTGGACGGCCCTCGGACCCCTCATCCAGCTCCACCTCAAGGTACGTTGATTGCCTGCGGAGGACCTGCCTTGCATGCAAGTGCTCACCACAGCGCTCTCACCTCCCCACCCCACCTCAAGGACGACTCGCCCACGGCAACCGAGGGCGGCGCCGAGGCTGGTGCAAGCGGCAGCGCGGCAGCGGCAGGTGGTGGCGGCGCGATGGCGGACGACGATGAGGGCGGCGGCGGCGGCGGCGGCGGGGGCCCGACCTCGCCAAGTAAAGCGCAGCGGCAGCACCTCGCCGCCGGCTCCGTCACCCGGCTCGCCAAGTCCCCCCTCGTGCAGCTCGCATCGCTCCTACTCGCCGCTCGGCAGGTAGCTCTGACGGTCTCTGATTGCATGCTGATTGCTCCCTCATTAGTGCAGCTCGCGTCGCTCCTACTCGCCGATCGGCAGGCGCACCAAATTCGGGTCGTGGACTCGGAGGAGGCGGAGCCGGCGCTGGCGGACGAGGAGAAGGAGGCGAAGGAGGAGGCGGAGCTGGGTGTGCGCTGTGGGCAGTTGGTGCGCGCGATGGCGCCCATCGAGCCCGCGCTCACCAACTGGGCGGCGTACGTTGAGGTGCGATCACCTGCCTCTGATGGCCAGACTGATGATTCCGGATGGACAGCTGATGGATGACCCCTGAGTGCCATCTGAGTGCCGTCTGAGTGCGTCTGAGTGCGTCTGAGTGCGCCCCTACCCTCAGGTGCTTACCACCGACGACGAAGATCTCGACCCATCCATCGAGGCGACGCTGCCCGTGATCCTTCAGCTGATGCATGCCGCCGCGATTGAGACGAACGGCCGCTTCGACGCCGCCGCCGCCGCGGAGCTCGACGAGCATGACGAGGACGAGGAGGAGGAAGACGACGACGGCGACGTGGACGACGTGGTAGGCGGGCGAGGACGTAAGAGTCGCAAGCGCAAGCAGCGCAAGGCGATCGCGGCTGTGGAAAAGACGTCGACGGCCCTCTCCACCCACCTGGCGAAGGCGATGGCGCAACTGCTCCAGCGGTTCGGTACGCATGCAGGGCCGCTGCGCGCCGTACTCTGCATGCAAGTGCTTACTACGGCGCCCACCCCCCTCTCCCCACAGGTACGCATGCAAGGCCGTTGCGCACCGTGCTCGCGCTCGTGCAGCAGATGCGCCTCGCGTCCGCCCAGGCGACGCTGAAGGACAAGGCGTTCGAGAAGATACTCTCGGAGCTCGAAGACGTGACGACCAAGTACGCTGATGGCCTCTGATGGCTTCTGATGACCACCTGATGGCCCTCTGATGACCACCTGATGACCACCTGATGACCACCTGATGACCACCTGATGACCACCTGATGACCACCTGATGACCACCTGATGACGCCATATGACGCCATATGACGCCTGATGACGGCTGATTACATTCGGAAGTGAATGTCTCGTTGATCAGGCACACCGACCGGGCGACGCTCGAGGCTTGCGGCGAAGCATGGTCCGCGCTCCTGGCCCAGCCCGGGGCGCCCGCGCTGCAAGAGAAGGTGCAACGTCGATTCGACAAGCTCGTCGAACGCCTCCTTCTCCAGCTCAAGACGCTCAAGACGGCGCTCAAGAAGCCGAGCTCGGCCCAGGGAGATCCGCCGAGATTCGGGCTCGTGTCGGAGGCGCTCGTGACGCTCCACCGGCTCGAGAGCCTCACCAAGGGCCAACGGCAGCCGCTGCCTGGCCTCTCGGGCCTGCTGGGTGGGCTGCTGCAGGTGAGGGCCGCTGATTGCATCGGATGACCTCTGATTGCCACTGATTACCTCTGATGGGCACTCGGGCCTGCTTGGTGGGCTGCTGCAGGTGAGGGTCGATGGATTGCCACCGAGTGCCGCTGAGTGCCGCTGCCCTGCCAAGGATAGCCATGGATGGCCACTGACGGCCATCTCCTCTGTTGCAGATGGCGCAGACCAAGGACCTCTTCGGGGCCGTGGACACGTACATGAGCCACCAACACGACATTGAAGCCATCCTTCGGGGGGACTCGATGGGCGCTGGAGCAGCGGCATCGAGCGGCGCGGCTGCCAAGGGAGGCAAGAGCGGCAGCGGCAAGGGCCGCGGCGGCGGCAAGGGCCGCGGCGGCAGCAAAGGCGGCGGCGGCAAGGGCGGCGGCGGCAAGGGCCCCTCGTCGCCCACAACGGCGCGTCACATAGCCGAGCTCGAGGCGCATGCGCCCACGACGGCGCTCGCGGGCCGGCTGGCCGGCTGCGTGTGCTCGCTGTTCCGGCTGCAGCTGGCGCAGCTCGTGCTGCGCGTCGAGGCGTTGGTGCCTCCGCCGCCGCTGCTGCCGCCGCCGCTGCCGCCGCCGCTGCTGCCGCCGCCGCCACCGTTGCCGCCGCTGCCGCCGCTGCTGCTGCTGCCGCCGCCGCCGCCGCCGCTGCCGCCGCTGCCGCCGCTGCCGCCGCTGCCGCCACGCAGGCTCATCACGCATGGCAGGCCGATGCGCAGCTCGGCAAGTTGACGAAGCTCGGCACCGAGCCTCTCCTTGGCCGTCTCGTGGTAACGCAGCTCCTTGGACACCTCCTTGATCTCCTTGTTGATCACCTTATGCTCCTCCTGCAGCTTGGAGAGCTTGGTGCTCGTGAGCCACAGGTCGTCCTTGGCAGCCTCCGCCTCGAGTCGCTTGGTAGCGAGGCGCTCCCGCAGCGCAATGGCGTGCTCATCCACGGACGCGACGCTTTCGAGGTACTTGTGGAGCGTGATGGCCATCGCACTCAGCATCTCGAGTGCGAGCTGCGCGAGAGAGACTGACGAACCCTCGAGGCGCGCTTTGGAGGCTCAGCAGCTCATCAGTCGCAATCCATCGCAATCAGTGGCTGCAATCCGCGGTGCTCACCTGACGAACCCTCGATGAGCGCTTGGAGGCTCGGCAGCAGCTCGCGGCGCAGCCCAACGAGCTCGCGAACCTGATGAAGGAGGCGATCAAGAGGTCATCAGAGGCCATCAGAGGTCATCAGAGGTCATCAGCAGCTCGCGCACAGCTGTCTCGTCGTCACTCTTAGCGACGAGCCGCGGCCGCTCGAGGAGCAGCCACCGCCGGCCAGGCGTCCCAGAGTGGCTGTTCAAAAACCTGATGGCACGTGGCCAAGAATGCCTGCTCGCGTCTGGGGGGCGAGCATGGCGCCTCACGAGGCACGCAACGATTCTGGTGAGATCGCGATATCACCGGGTTCTGGCGCTACCACAAGCCAAAGGCCACTTGGATACGCGACAGAAAGTCAATAAGCCGTGGAGAGCGCGACGAAGGCTTGATTTCTCAAGGAACTCGAGTGTCTGAAGAGCCTGGGCGCAGAGGACAGCGAGAGGCTGCGTATGAGGAGCAGCACGGTGGGAAGCGCCGTCAATCACGAGGCATGGAGTCTGGCAGCACCGCCGCCGCCGCAGAGATCCTCGCGATGAAGCTACCGCACGTGCTGAAGATAGCCAGCACGGACCCGATCAAGGGGCCCTTCGTCTGGCCAAACGGTGGGGAGGCCACCATGGTGCTTCAGCGCGACGG
>Ga0210245_100314_pt1 | contig 43773 bp, 18 predicted proteins | sample ChrtobMetaP3_4mM_FD_155450 | JGI IMG/M metagenome (GOLD analysis project Ga0210245, IMG submission 155450) | Chrysochromulina tobin associated microbial communities from unialgal haptophyte culture, Seattle, Washington, United States - P3_4mM | ecosystem: Host-associated > Algae > Haptophytes >...
GCCGCAGCAGCGTCAACGCGTCGGCGATGCGGCTGCGCACGGCATCAGGGGTGCTCTCGAGCCTCGGCCTCGACACTGGCGACCTGTACGGGGCGGGCGCCATTGCGGGCGCCGGCGAAAGCTCGCATTCCTCCACGCGAGATCGCACCTCGGCGCCCTCGCTGAGCGACGGCATCCAGGAGCGGCTGCCGGTGCGGCAGAGCATGCGCCGGCGCAAGACGGGCGAGCTGCCAACCGCTTCGCGCCTCGGCCTTGCGACAGAGCTTATTGGCTCGCCCCAGGCTTCTGAAGAGGGCTCGTCGATGGCGGCTCAAGCTCAAGCGGCGGCCATGACTGCCCTCGCCGCCGCGACCATGCAAGAGCGCATTCCACGCCTCGGTCCGCGCGCGCCGCCACAGCCGGTCTGGTTGCCGCCGCCGGCCTCGCCGCCGCCGTCGCCACCACAGGTGATTCCCTACAGCCCAGCCAGGAAAGGCGGCCCGCCAGCGCCATTGGTGCCTCGGACCGCGACAGCGACGACAACGTCGACCGCGTTGGTCGTCGTGGGGGGCGGGGGTGGGGGCGTGGGAGCGGGCGGGGGAGCGGACGCGGTCTGGTTACCACAAATGCAAATGCGGATCACCAAGTTCACACCCAAGCTTGGGCTGGCGGCGCCAACGCCGCCCAAGGTGCTTCCGCCGTGGTCCAAGCCGACGACTCTTGAGGAGACGTGGGACGACCGCTCACCGAGCGAGATCGCGTGGGGCGCCGCGCGCGAGCACACGCTCTTCGGTTTGATAGCGGCGCTGCTCTGGGGGTACGGGCCGAAGCTCGCGACGGTGGCACAGGCGGCGCAGCTCGTGTGGGGAAGTCTCTTTGGGCTCCTCTACCTCTGCTGCGCCCAGCTGCGTTATGGCTGGATGGGCGGTGCGAGGGCCTCAACTGATGAGGGCGCGAGCCTGCTCAACCGGATCTTGTCGATCTCATCGGTCGCGCTCGCCGCGTCGCTCATCTGCTGGCCATGCGTGCTTTTGGCGCGGTGGCTCTTCCTCGCAGCTAACCGCACGCGTCGCCTCGCCGGGCTCGATAGCCCCACCAGCACAATCGTCCAGGCAAGCGTGTGGAGCGCCGTGCTCGGATGCGTGCTCGCTCTCGCGATCGGCACCATCAGCGTGTCGGCGTACATGCCCGGCGAGAAGGTGCGCGAGGACGCGATGCTCGGCTTGATGACTTGATTGCATCTGATGAGCCATGATTGCGTCCCTACTTAGGTGCGCGAGGACGCGATGCTCGGCTTGATGACTTGATTGCATCTGATGAGCCATGATTGCGTCCCTACTTAGGTGCGCGAGGACGCGATGCTCGGCTGGGCCCTCGCAATGGGCTCGCAGTGGCTGTTCATCGAACCGATCGCCATCTGCCTGTTTGGCTCCTTCTCCCTCTTCCTGAAGTGGTGCACCGACTTCGAGTCCGTTGATCAAGGTGACAAGCGGGACAAGAAGGGCCCTACGAAAGCCTCGGGTCCTTCAATCGATGCCAACCAGGCCGGCAAGAAGGAGTGAGTACCGACCATGAAGAGGCCAATGCTCTTACCGGCTAGCCCCCCATGAGCCCCCACATGGTGAGTCATGCGTCTGCGATGGTGGACAATGTTTGTTCACACAAATTCTGAAAATAAGGAAATCCGAGCACCTCCGTCGGCTCGGGCACCTGCTCACAATGGCCGGCTCAGAGCCCGTCCTGCCGCTCTCCCTCGCCGGCGTCCCGGCTTCAATGGGTACGCTTGGCCGCTGGTTGACCGACCCAGAGGATGTCATTGCCACCGACGGCGACGCACTCTTGCAGCAGGCGGCGGCCTTTCACCTAGGCTTTCCACGCAATTGGCCTGCTGTCTTCAAGCAGAGCGCGGCCCTGCACAACCTCATAAACAACAAGCTCAATGGCAGGCGCTGTCGTGCGATCGCCATGCCCCCTTCAGGAACGGACGCAACGGCCGGTGCAGCTGCGGCCAGCTCACAGTCGCTCCACAGCTTCTCCAACGCTGAGCGTTTGACGGCTGCTCTCCCGGAGTGGCAGCTTGTCAAGGGCTTTGCAGTCTTCGAGCGCCTGGACGCGCCCGTGGGCAGCTCGTTTGTGGCGATACGACACTGGTGGAACGAATCGCCAGCAGGCACGTGGCTCGACTTCACACCGGCGCTCGTGCCGTCATGTACTGCGGGCAGGCTGCTGCTAGTCACGTGTGAAAGCGGCGACAAGCCCGAGGCGCCGTTGCGCGGTGTGGGACAGGCGTTCGCAATTGCGCTCGGCGAGCGTCTTGCAGGGCGCGACGCGAAGCTTGGCAAGGCTGGCGACGAGGCGCTAAAGCCGCCGGCGGGGTCGGTAATCGAGGAGCGCGCGAAGGTCGAGGTCGAGCAGCCGGCGGAGCAGGCGGCCGCAATCAAGGTGGCGCCGCATCCGCCGCCGCCTTGCGCGCCTGAGCTGTTGCCAGCACCCAGCTCGGCGGCGGCGGGGGGGATCGAGATGATTTCAGCTCCGCGTCCCGATTCGGCAGCGGCCGCGCCCACTGACAAAGAGGGCGGTCGCGTCTCGTACGGCGCCGTAGGTGACGCTGTCGTGGAAGGCCAGGAGGTGGCGGGCGGAGCGGCGCTGACTCCGCACACGCTCGGAAACGCGGAGGCGATCAAGGCACGGGCAAGTGCGCTCTTTCGTGGCGGGCGTCTCGAGGATGCCGAGAAGCTCTACATGCTCGCGGCCGAAGCCCTCACGGGCGCCGCCATCGCCGCCAAGGAGCGTGGCAACGACGCCTTCAAGCGAGGCGACGTGGAGGCGGCGAACGAAGCGTATGAGCTTGGCTTGGAGCACTTGGGGCTGCAGGTGCGCAAGATGCACTACTATCCGGACCAAGCGGCCGCTGAGTTTGGGCGCATCCTTCGGCGGCAGCTGCCGCCCACGCTCATAGTTGCGTTGCACTCCAACCGAGCAGCCACGCTGCTCCAACTCGGGAGATACAAGGATGCCGTCGAGGCTGCAACCAAGGCGCTCACGGAGAAGCCCTCGGACGCCAAGGCACGCCTGCGACGCGCGAGAGCATACCGGCAGATGGGCGGGCACGTCAACCTGGCACTCTCGGCCTCCGAGTACGCACACGCCCTCCAGCTTCCGTCGGCCGACGCGGAGACAGTGCGCGCGCTCATCGAGGTATGGCTCGAGCGCGCGCCCGAGATGGCGCCATTCGTGCACGAGGTGCGAGTGGCGGCAGACAAGGCGGGCGGGCGGGGCGCGGGCGGCCGGATGGCTATTGTCGCCGCCGAGCGCGCACTGTGCGAGGCCCTCCACAACATCGGCAGCCCCGGTGACTGGGCACGCCTCGGTGACTGTGCACTCGGAACGGCCGCGGCGGCTAGGGCCGAGGGCTACGGCGAGGATGAGGGCGCGACGGGCGCGACGGGCACGGTGGGCGCAGTGGGCGAGCGGCGCGCGGCGCATGCTCGCCCCAACGCGTCGGCCTCACCCTTGGACGGCTTTGGACGCCCTATCCACGCTGCGCGTCTGCTCGCACGCCGCTCGATGGGGCTGCTCGTGCGCGCCGCGCTGCAGCTGACGAAGCGGGCCTTCCCGGACTCGGACGTTGAGGGCGCACGCTCGCTGCTGCGCGCGTGCGCGTGGATCGTCGGTCTCCAGGGCAGCATGGAGACCGAGGACGCCGTGATCTGCACGCTGCATGAGGAGGTGCTGAGCGACTGGAGCAAAGAGCAGCGCACCTCGATCATCGAGGTCCTCTCGGGGCCCGAGCCAGCATGCATCGCGGCCATGCAGCTCGTCGAGGCGCTCTGCCGCCGACGCGTCGCCAACTTGCAGAGGCTGAAGCACGTCATGGAGCTCGGTATCCGAATCTTCTCTTTCCGTACGTCCGCTCGGGTGCGTGCAGTCATGGTGAGCTTGTTTGCTTGGGCGGCCCGCGACCCGAGCACACGCCAGTACCTCTTCGAGCGGTACGACGAGGCGACGCTCCGGCCTATACGCACGGCCATCAAGGACTACGCTCGCCACTGCAAGATCGACACCTGGGAGGTGGGCCTGGACCACGAGGACTACGCCAAAGAGACGGGACTCGTCCTCTCTGATGGGGGCAGCCTTCACATCTTCAACCCGGGCGTCCACGGTTCCAAGGCGCATCGTTGAGTTCTCGAATGTCGGAAAAGTAACTGCGTCGTCGCAGTCGACACTCCCCGAGAGGTTTCTATTGTATCATTCTCGAGAGTGACTGAGTGTCGAGATCGCTCGGATCGAATGGTGGACCCCGCGGCCGGGTGCGGCCACCGGTCCTCGAGGGCCCCGGCCCACGCCGGCCGCCGCCCCGCCGTCGGTCCCGTGGGCAGTCTTGTGACACAGTCGAGCTCACACGTGGTGGCGCTCTGCGCTGCTACGTCTTCAATCACGTTTAGACTTGCATCAGATCATCATCATGACAATCTCTTTTATGGAGAATACGGGCAAATACAATGGCACACTGGTCATCGCCGGTCGGACGGGAACGCGCACACGCTCAATCCCAACAGCACGAGATACACCACGCCACATGCTACGCACACCGAGTCCAGCTTGTGCGCGCCGCCCACGATCCTAGAAGCCCCTATGCATCGGTGGTGATTCCGTGGTCTGGGGCACCCAAAGACTTCCAGCAGGCAGACGAGAGAGACTCAGTAGTGTCACCTAGTAGTACTCGTCCTCCCCGCCCTTCGCCTGGCGCGGCGCGCCCTGCACGTAGGCGCCATCAGGGCCCGTGACGTCCACGGCCTTGACCTTGCCCGTCTTCGGATCCGTCGTCAGGCGGAACTCGAGGGCCTCCCCCTCGGCAAGGGTGCGGAAGCCCGGAGCGTAGATGTCCGACTGGTGCACGAAGACGTCGCGGTTCTCGTTGTCGATGGAGATGAAGCCGTAACCCTTCTCGACACTGAATGCGGCAGAAGGACGCAAGGGGCAACGCGTCAAGGAAGGGTGCACACGGCACATGGCGTGCGCGCGCGCTGCGCGATGCGATGAGGGAGACAGAGTTGCACTCACTTGAACCATTTGCACTTGCCTACCATGGGGCCGTCGCCGTCCATCGTCGGGCACGCGGCGCGCGGAGCCAAGCGGACAGCACGCACGGCCGGCGTGATCACAAGCGCGGACGCCACCGCGAGCGCATGAAGCAGGCACAGGATCAAGCCACGAGCCATTGTGATGACGAGCTCAAGCGTGGTTGCGGACGACGACGGCACTGGGAAACCACAGCGGTTTCCAAATTTTCGTTCACAGACGAGAACGCATCTCCGCACGTCAAAGTGAGCACCTTTTGGGCCTGCGGGTCCACAGGAGGGGGAGGCCTGGCCAAAGCCTCGCAGATCACCCTGAGATCTCACGGGTTCACGGCTGGGCCTTCGCTCTGCGGTAGCCGGTGGGCTTGGGCGCTTAGCCGCTTACCCTTGGCGGGCTCAAGCCTTGGGGAATTTGCGTGTCACGTCGCGCGACACTGAGCGCTCCCGGGATGATTTGACTTTTCTTGACCGTGCTGTTGCACACCAAAGTTTCGATTGATGACGCGATCCACGGCGACGTCGTATGTTCACGAGAGGCGGCGACGTCGGTCATTCGAGAACGCGGCGGACCAACGCGACGGAACGCGCAGGTGAGCGCCTGGATAAGAGTGCGCCTGGCTTCGGGCTTTCATGCCAGCGTGCCCAGATGTGCCGCACCTTGAGCCGTGCTGGCGGCGGCGCGCGCAGTGCGTGGCCGAGTGATGGAGCTCATAGCGGTGCGGAGACAGGCGAATCCTGTGCTGCAGCGATACCAACAGTCATAGTTACTCTGATGGCTCCACCGCCGCGACGGCTCTGCCTGCACCTGACTCTGCCAGAGGCGCCGCACTCGCTGCGTGGCCGCTGCCTAGCGTATCAGTGCTGCCGCCGCTGCCGTGCTGCTGCTGCCCGGCGCCGCCACCTCTGGGCAGTGAGAGGGATCGTCGGTTCCTATCTCCATAATATCAGAGTGGCAGAGCGGCACGAGGCACTTTGGTTTTCCGACGTCATGCCTCATGATTTCGGGATGTTTCTAGTCCCTCACATCGCATGGCCTCGAGCTGCGACTGCGCTTCCTTTTCTTGATGCTGCTCCGGCTGCTGCCTGCTGCTGATCCTGCTGCTGATCCTGAACCTGCTCCTGCTCCTGCTCCTGCTCCTGCTCCTGCTCCTGCCGCCACTGTTGCCGGTTTTGGCACGCCATTTTTCTCACCCCGGATCTGTGTGTGACTCCCCGCAGGCCGCCATGGTGCTGCGAACCTGATGACTTCGAGACCGTGGCACCTCCACACAACGGAAGCTATGCTATAAGGTGGGCTGACACCCGCATTCTGCCGCTGATACACGCTTCCGCCGCCGCCGCCGGCCGCTGCGCCTCGCCACGCACCCAGTATCTCCCCACGAAGGCGGCACTCCTCCACGCGTCGTGGGGTCCTCTCTGCGGTTGCCAGAGCTCTCGCGTCGCTCCATGGTTGAATGCCGCCCAACTCGCGTGGCGCGCACTCTGGACGAGCCACCGACAGCCCCCGCCTCGCCTTCACGCTAAGCAGCCTCGGCTCCCCGCTTCCGTTGCCCTTGCGCAGTGTCCTCTCTCCATCCCAAGCGGACCTCTACGACCATCGGATCAGCAGACTTTAGAACAAGGTTCGCGCTCGCACGTCGGCCGGTCAGCACCTCCACTCGCCACATGGCTCCAGCTCTCTCTGCGGCTGCACGGCCCACACACACGACGGCACAAGAGCAGAGGATGACAATCCATCTAGGTCTGACCCACCGCAGGTTCAATTCTATTGATCGGAGTGGAGACAATCATCACACTACGACTTCTCTTTCCACTGATGCTCTTTCCCTGAATCCCATTCCCACGGCTACCTCGGCCTCGCGGCCTGCCTCGGCGGCCTGCTCTCAGCGTTCTTATTGAGCAGGCGGCCGCATGTCTCCCACGTGAGGCACCGGCTGCTAATTGCCCAAGCGGGTTATTGAGAGCACAAAGCGGGCCACGCTTAAACCAATGCCGAGCCTCCTCAGTGGCACGGGGTTGACCTGTCTTGTGCCACACCTCTGCTTTGCTGCACGATCGGCCGCCCTCCCTTGCTGTCGGCAGTGCCTCGGCCCCCTCCACCATTACGCCACGCGCCCCAGCCGTGTGCTCACCTACTCGCTCCCCTGCTCTCGTACCTGCGCAGCCTGCGTGACGAAACCGTCCAGCGTGTGACGAAACCTTCTAGCGTGTGACGCGGCCACTCATCTCAGTCGCCCTCGAGGCGTCCGTTTCGATGGCTGGGGTGCGCCGCCGCCGCCGTTGCTGCCTCATCCTTCGCCGCCGCTTCCGCGGCTGCTGCTGCTGCATTGGCTGCGCTCGGGCCCCTGACTGGCTCCTCCACGCGGTGAAGTGATGCACGACTTCTTTCCCCAAATGATCGACTAAGATTCGAAAGACCTTAAAGCAACTCTTGCCAGTGTTGCTCCAGGTTGTCTGATCGCCGCTGGCCGTGGTAGCCTGCCCTGCCCGCGCTCTTGCACTTGCTATGAGCCCTGCTCCCCACCCGTTTGGCCAACTCTGACCTCTCATTCGATCGCGTGTGCAGGAGCTGGTCACATCTCATCGTTCCTTCGCGTGCCTTCTGTTGTCGGTGCGCCGGCATCTTCCAACTGGTGCGCATCTACAAAGCGCGCGCGAGCCCGTTTCCTGCAGGCCGTCCCTTGCTGGCCGTCCCTTGCCGGTGCAGCATTTGATGAATGGTGTGTTCAGTTCTGCTTCCGATCACGTTGACGAGACTGTACCGTGTCCAACTGCTCTGATGCTGCACCACGAGCTTCTAATGCGGCCCGCCCGCCCTGCACTTGCCTGCGCTGGCGCTCCCTCCCCACGGGCCGGGTCAGGGATGTTAGCTTCCTGTGTCGCTGCAGACTTCGGTCGTTGCGGACATCTCACGATTCATCTTTCGGGGCTGAGACCCACTCCGCCCGGCCGTGTCCTTGCTGCCTCCCCTTCCCCTTCCCCATCCGAGCAAAGTATCGCATTCGGCTTCAACTGGCCCGGCGAACCCAGGCCGCTACTGCGGCCTCGGGTGCCGCCCCAGTGCCAGCCATGTGAGCACGAATCGGAATCGCTCCGGTAGAACGGAATGCTCGGCCGCTTGCCCTGCTTAAGGCGGCGCTGAGGCCCTCTATTCCTATGGCCGGGGAGGCGCTGCCACGGCGAGGGGCTTTGCCACACTCCCACTTCCATCGTTCCTGCCCCTGGCTTCTAGCACACCTCGCGTATTCTATCGGCCGCCTCTGAACCTCCATGCCATGCCCCACCCTCACGCAGCTACCAGCAGGGGCACGTCGCGATGCAGCAACAGACGCCACAGCCACATAAGCGAAGCGCGAGCTAGCGTGACATCTGAAGACAGGTGAGCGACCGCGTGCCCATGACTGGATTCCTCGCCTACCCGCCATCGACCCGGCAGCCGAGGCCGCCCATAAGGACGATACAACTCCTTACAGTTATCCCTGTCTGAGATCTCGTGCGGACTTAAAAGACAAGCATATATCTGAATGCGCGCGGTCCCGGAGCGGCCTTCGCTAGCACCTCTGCGCTAGCTGCCACGAGCTCGCTGCCCTGCTCACCCTCTTCATTAATCGTTGCTGGCCTCGACTCCCGCCTTTGTCTTTTTCAGGATGATCCCGGTTCATGTCCCAGATCGCGACTTCGGGCGAGCGGTGCAGCGGTCTCGCGACGCTCTCGCACTCCAGGTGCGCGCCAAGCGCGCGACCCTGCTATGCCCTGGCCGTGCCTGCGCGATTGGCTATGGCGTGGCTGTGTGTTGCAATGATCGATGCACTTCATTCGCAGTGACCCCCTGAGTGATGGTTAATCGCCATCGATGTAGGCACAAACTTCCTTGGATGTCTGAGCACACACAGCCGCCTGCCCTGGCTCGCCGCTGGCTGCCCTTCTGCCCTCCTGCCCTCCTGCCCTCCTGCCCTGGCCGCCTTCGGAATGGAAGCACGCGCGGGGATTGAAACCCTCGAGCGTGCCCCTGCGTGGTCGGAAGCACCCCGCCTCGTGCGGACATATGGTGTAAGGTTCTCACGCTCACATTCCAGATCAAAGGCTGCTGAGCCCGGCGAGCTCCGCTCGCTGTGCGGCTCGCGGCGCCAACGCATATCTCATAGCCTCGAATCAGCCGCTCTGGCCATGAAGATGGAGGAAAACCATGCGGTGGACAGTCCATATCCCTTTCCGTCCCTTGCCGTGGCGTGGCCTACTCTCTGCCCTTTGCTACCTGTATGCTACTGCACACCGCGCCCCTGCAATGACTGATTCCGGCGCGTGTCATTGCTCCTGCAGGCGTGGTGCGCTGTGTGTACACGCTTTACGGCTTCAAGCCTGTAGATCCGAGTCCGAGCCCGGGCAATCCAAAGCAATTTGTTAGGAAAGACCAATCCGGAAACGTGCGGTGTATATTTTCTAAGTTTCCGCGTTGCGTGCCTCCGAGGAGCGCGCGAGGAACCGGAGGTCCCCAGCGCCGGCGGGGGCCCGCGACGGACGGTAACGACGGAGCCGCGCGAGATCGCGCCGATGCCCGCGCGCTCGATTGCGGGTTTTGCGCGGTCGTTATGTTTGGGTGTTTCATTCTCTTTTGAACATTTCATGCTGCGCACATTTGTCAAACGTTTGATTGCGGTCACCGTTCTGTCAAAAGAGAGTATGAGACTCCGATCTCCGTCTCGCGCGGCGCCGCGGAGCGCGGACCAACGAGCGTGCGATACGCATATTTGAACACTGCCACTGGTTTGTGGTTAGTTTTGGTACATCCGTCCGAAGTTTTCAGTGAGTCAAAAGAACTTGCGGTTGCGCGTTGCGCTTGCGCGTTGCGCTCCCGACCGTGTGCCGAGCGTCCGATACGGCTAATTTTGGTACATAGCAAACATCTTAATTTGGACCAAGAATTTGGGGTAACTGCGATCCCTTTTCTCTGCACCAACCCTTTCGGTCCGAAGGGGACCATATCGCCAATCCTCGCCTCGGGACAACCTCCGTGTCCTCGTGGTGTGTGGGTTCGAGAGATTCAACATCCCGTGGCGGCACTTTGGTTCCTTGGTTATGGACCATTCTGTACGGTATACGCACATCGAGGAGCCTGGTCCGTCGCATCGAGCACGTGGGTCGTTGCAAGCTGCAGTCCTCTCGGCGTGGCAATCAGCAAAGATATTGATATATGGCATGGCCAGAGCCGCGGTCGCGTGCAGCTGCAAAGACTACTCCTCTGCCAAAAACGTCAGCATCATCAACAAGGGTATGTCCCCCCGTGGGACGCCCCCGTTGAACTTGAGGCAGAGCGTTACATTGAAGCGGAGCGCTTCATGGAAGAGCAGTAGAAGAGCAGTAGCGCATGGTGGACAAAACCAAAAGAGTCAACAATCCAGCGGATGGCCAAGGGCCATGCTGATGAGGACTCGGTGTCATCCCGCGATCTTCCTGACACAATTAATGAAGACGAATGGCAGGAATACGCCAAACGGACTTCACTCTTCTTCCCTACTGGTCCGCTCAAGTTCAAGTGGGACTTAGTCATGCTCGCACTGATCGTGTATTCATGTGTCACCGTGCCCTTTCGAATCGGGATGGATCATGCTGCTGAAGGATGGTGGTGGGTTCTGGAGGTCATCGTTTCACTCTGCTTCTTGGCCGAAATCTTCATCGTCTTCAACACTGCCTATCTCGAAGGCGACCAGTTGGTGATCAATCGCTGCATGATCTGCGACAACTACTTGCGCGGCTGGTTTTGGATCGATCTGCCAGCCTCGTTTCCGGTAGAGCTGTTCGAGTACTTCGCGGCAAAAATGCAACAAGTCGACGACGGCTCCTCTGCCAATGCGATGATTCGCGCACTGCGACTCATGCGCTTGGCGAGGGTACTTCGGTTGCTCAAGCTCCAGTCGTACATCGATGCCGTAGAGGATGGGCTCGGCGTCAATTTACGGATGCTCGAGCTCGTAAAGGTGGTGGCAGTGATTCTGTATCTGTGCCACATCCTCGGCTGCTTGTGGTTCTTCCTCGCCGACACGCACGAGGACAAGGAGAGCACCTGGCTCTATCACTACAATCACGGCTCAGGAGTCGATGCAGACGTGTGGACGCAGTACTTGTACTCGGTCTATTGGTCGCTCACCACACTCACGACGGTCGGCTACGGCGACATCGTGGCGAAAAACGACGCTGAGCGCTTGTATGCGCTGTGCTGCATGGTCATCGGCGCCATACTCTTTGGCTACCTCATGTCCACCGTCGCCGATCTGCTCCGCAGCTACGACATGAACAAGGTGATGATGCAGCGGGGTATCGACGAGGTGCGCGACTTCCTTCGCTATCACAAATTTTCGCCTGAGATGACAGGCCGGGTGAAGCGCTACTTTGAGTTTTACCACTCGCAGCGATCGAGCATCGATGAGGAGCACATAATCCAACGCATGGCGCCGGCGCTCCAGCGTGACGTGCAGTCTCACCTGCTCAAAAGCACAGTGCGCGCTATTCCGCTTTTTTCGGACAGCCGGAGCTACATGACGCTCGACCTGCAGCTGATGGTGCACTCGGCGCTCAAGCCACTACTTCGGGAGACCAAGGAGATCATTTTGACAAAAAACGATCCCGAGGCAGCCCGGCAGCAGATATTCTTCTTGCGCCGTGGCGCGGTGGAAGCCATCGCCGACATCCCGGATGTGTGCTACTTTGAGATCGACGCCGCCAAGGAGCTTGGTGCGGTCATCGGAGAGACTGCGCTCGCGCACAGCCAAAAGCTTGATCGCCGAAACAAGGTCATCCATTCAAACCGGGCGAGCTACGCCACCTTTCGTGCGCTCAGGCGCTGCGAGCTCTACGCGCTTGCGCTCACCGACCTGCATCGGATCACGAAAGCCATGATGAACGAGAAAGGAGGAGGCAATCCTGAATCAAATACGCCCAAAATGATCGAGCTGGAAGAGATGGCCAAACTCATACATGCCCCATACTTGAAGCGCATGTGGGCACGCACCTACATGCTCCTTTTCTTGTCCAATGCCGCGAATCCCGTGGCCAAACTCAGGAATGGTAAGCTGGACCGAGTTACATTCGCAGCACTCAGGTTGCAGGCCTACTGGGTAAGGTGCCAAACTCGACGAGCCACACGCGACATGTTTTTGAAACCGTACGTGGAGCTCCTGCCTGGGCTCATCCCAGTCACATCTCTCTGGGGAAAAGCTCGGGCTGCGATTGGGGGAGTCGGCTCGCGCTCTATGGTGGAATCGGATGTGACAACCCTCACAACCCTGATCGAGCAGCTGCTCGCCGCTGATCGAGCCAGGGATGCATCTCTCCACAAGATCGCCCAAGGCATTGCAGAGATCACACAAATTATGAGGCCGGGGAGGTGCGATTTTGATCAGGCACGAGTCACAGAGCGCAGCGCCCATGACACTGGATACAAGGTCAAGCGTCCAAGCCTGGGGACACTGCGAACGCCGCCGCACAAGCCAGCGTCGCCTGGCGTGGAAGAGAAGCAGCTGAGCGTCCAGCTCCTGCTCCCGGCAGCGTCAGCGGCGACTCTCGCGGTGGGCGAGCGCTTCACGCCCGGGCGGGAGGAGTACCGGGCAATCAAGGAGACGCATTCGGACTGTGTAATCTGCTTCAAGATGGGCAAGTTCTACGAGCTCTTTGAGGAGGATGCCGTCCTCGGCCACAGCGAGCTCGACCTCGCCTTCATTGGCAAGGGCGCGCCTCACGTGGGCTTCCCAGAGGCAGCGCTGCCCATGTACTCCCAGAAGCTCTTTGAGCGCGGGTACAAGGTGGGTGTGGTCTCAGCGGGGGTGTTCGAGCAGATGGAGTCAAGTTCCGATACATATTCGAGCTGATGCACATCACGGAGAGTGAACGAGCCTCGCTAGAAGATGTTAGAAGATCGAGTTAGAAGACTCCTGTTGAATGGCCGGTGCAATGCGCTATAGAAGCTCTCGTAACTCGTATATATACGATTCAATTACGATAGTCGCACAGCCGCGAGCCGGTCCCGCGCGCGACGCCCGGGGTCTCTCGCCTCGCCCGGCCCTAGTCGAGTACTTGCTGCCGCGTGCTGGCTTGCGATAGATGATACTTACACAACTTTCCAATACGTCCATGCTTGATGCTAGAGGGGCCGCCCCGGCACGAAAAACGAACGATTCACGAGCTCGTATAATTTCCCAAGGAGGGCATGCACCCGTATACCTAATATGACGCTAGTACCTCCCGGACTTCGGAGAGGCAAAGGGAGCGGAGAACGAGAACGGAAGCCCCTCGCGAGACGCCGTTCCCATGTGTAATGTACGTCAGGTCCGCGTCACTCGATCGGTGTGCATTGGGGTGTGATCTGGAAGGTCTGCGCGGCGGACCAGGTTGCCCCGGGCTCGAGGCTCACCGGCTTGCTCACAGCACCTGCCTCGAGGCAGAGATAATGCTGCCACTCACCGTCGCCGAGGTCTGCCATGGTGGGTGCCTTGGCCTTGCCGAGGTTCCACATGACGAGGTCGGGGAAGGCCGCTGTCTTGCGCAGCGTGAGCTCCGCGTAGCCGGGCATCGCCAGCTGCACCACCTCGGGGGCTTCCAGGTAGACACGGTCGACCTCGCCCGCGATGGCCACCTCTTCTGCCTCCTCGATGGCGACGCTCCCGCCCGCCGTATTGTCCTCGTACTTGAGCCCGCCCAATCCGAGAACTTTGACGGTGGTCACGTCAGGGACCGCAAAGTACGTGTGCAGCGCCGAGGCAAAGGTGAGCGGTTCGGCGCCTGTGTTCGTGAGCTCCATGGCGGTGGAAAGCGCCTCGCCGGTGAGCGTGATGGCGTAGCGCAGCTCGAATGCGTGCGGCCAGACCGCGCGCGTGGCCTCCGAGTCCTTGAGGAACAGCACCAGCTTGGTTGCTCCCTCGTCGCTCACCATCTCGGCGATCTCCCACTCGGACGACGTGCGCACGAAGCCGTGTTTCGGAAGTGAACCGCGCCCCGAGAACTGAGGCCAGCACACGGGAATACCACCGCGGATGGCAGCACCGTCGCCAAATTTGGAGGCCGACGAGACGAACAGGCGTTCAACGCCGTCGGCTGTCTTCCACGACGTGACGTGGGCGCCGGTCAGGATCACCTCACAGCTCGCGCCGCTAGCCGGGTGCAAAAGGGTGGCCGTCGGGAGGTCGTTGCGCCCGAGTGCGACATTGATGTTGCCTGCGAGCGGTGTACCGTTCGCCTCCGTTGCAGCCATCCCAATGCACACGATGAAGCCGCGGCGCAAAGCAGCGAAAACAGACGGGCAACGAGGCGTCGTCGGAGAAGATCGTGAAGGCGCCGGGAGGAGAGGAGAAGCAGCGAGCGAAGGTGTTGCTGTGAAATGAGACTGAAATGAGACTGAAATGAGACTGAAATCGATTGCGGCCCCCGTGCTTGGAGAGCGTGCGCGTTGTGTGTTATTCACAGCAGCAGCACCCACTTGTCAAAAAGCAATGCTGTTCGCGATCTTGGCGGCCGGTCTCCTGCCGCCCCCACCGTCCCGACGTACGACGCAGCTGCCTCTTCAAAGTACTGGTGCGGCTTTTACACCCTCCTCGAAGTACTGGTGCGGCGTTTGCACAACGGGCACTGAGAAGAAGAAGCAATTTTCGCAGCACCTCGCCGGAAAACGCCATGCAGAGATGGTCAGTGCAGCAGAGCGGAGTTGGAGCGCGTGGCAAACGAGCCGCTGGCACGATGAACTAGTACCTCGAGAGGCTGTGACTGCAGCCTTTTCTATGAACGAGTTCTTGAGCGGCTTGCCGGTGAGGACACGTTCTCAAGGCGGCCCGCGCCAGAGAATTGGGCACGACGGCACTGAGGGTATGATTGCACCGCACCTCACAGTCTCAGCCTTGCCCGCCGTGAAGCGCGCACAGCTGTGGCGATATTTGCGCGACCTCATGGGTGATGGGCACGACTCGCTCCCAGAGCTCGTGGCAGCGGTCGATGACCGCTACCTCCGGGTGAAAGAAATACTCGAGTCAGCCGAAGTTTACCGCCTCGCGCACAAGGCTATCTGGGCTGCGGGCTACGAGCAGCCCAGCCGAGCCCAGCCAAGCCAAGAGCTGCTGGCCATCGACACGGTCTACGACGTCGCCTGCGGCCACGGCCTCGTAGGGTTGCTCCTTGCGTATCGCTTCAGAGCACTCCAGGTCGTCTCCGTAGACCTGGTACACCGACCGGCCTTCGACGCGTGGGCGAGCGCGCTGGGGTTGAGCGAGGAGCCACGGGTGGCCTTCCGGGAGAGATCGTTTGAAGAGGCGATCGACGAGAGGCAGGCGCACGAGCGCGCGCTCGTCCTCTGTGTGCACGGGTGCAACGAGGTCAATCGCTTGGCGGTGCGCTGTGCGAGGCGCGGCGGTGCGGGGTGGCTGCTGGTTCCCTGCTGCCTGCAAGTGGACGCCTACCTGCCCGCGTCGTACTCGGTGCGGCTGTCGGACGAGACGCGGTACGCGCTGCTTTGCGGCGCGATGGCAAGCGAGTATGGGGCTGCGGTCGTGTGGGCGCTCGATAGCCGTATCACGGGACGCGGCATCGTCTTAGGCGGAGGGCCGCCGCTCGAGCACGACCGCACTCAAGGCTCGCGTACCAACGAGATCGACAACGAGACCGCAATCCGTATATGATTCAATTTCAATAGAGCGCTAGGGCCCCGTGACTGCTGACTCATGGCATACCGGCGGACGGGAGCCGTGGTGCCGGAATTGACTGCGAATACCGACTTGCAAAAGCTGCGATAAAGCAGCCACCGTGCCGGTCCGGGCCCGCTCCCCGGCCGGGACCGCACGGTCGCTCGGTCCGCACACGGGTCACGTCACACCGCGGCGATGTTATTTCATTTTAACGTCGCGGTCGGACGACCCTATCCCTAAATCACGCAAACGACCCGAGGAGACAGGAGTAACGTAGACCCGAGGTAGTACGCTAGACTAAATGAGTTACGCTTCAGAGTCAATCCTGGCACGCGCAGGTACACGCACAGCGGCCAGCGCCCCCGGTTACAGGGCTCAGGGCGTACTCGAGAGTCGTAACTTGAAAGAACTCAGCGTGCGATGCCGATGGCCTCCCGCCGTCCCACGTCGACGCGCTCAGCAAGGAGCTCAGGAGCAGTTGGCTGATAGCACCTGCCTAGCCGTGCGACGCAGGGTGCCGTGGACGCCACCCTCGACCCTAGCGCGAGCTGTAGGAAGATGCCCAAGCTCTGCCGGCGCTTCGGAAAGAGCATCCTCTCCATCCATTCAAAGTCTTTGCCAGGGCGCGCGTCAGCGTGCTCGTTGAGCTTGGTGACGCCTACCTGGGTGTAGATGCGCTGGAACTCGGCGTATTGCGCGCGCTGCTCATTCCGGTAGGGCCAGCGCCGCCCAGCCAACTCGATGGCAGTCTCGCTCAGCTCGATGGCAGTCTCGCTCAGCTCGTCGGCGCTGCTCGACACGACGCCACCTTCGGGACCGCCATTCGGAGGCTGCAGCTGCTGGTGGGCCTCGGCGAGCAGATGGGCGGCGCGCAGCTCCGCCCATCGGAACAGCGCGACGTACTGCAGCGGCATCGAAGCCTCCTCCAGCCGTTGGACGTACTTGTGCTCACGCCCGTAGGCCGCCGTGCTGGCGCTGATCGCGTCGGCGAAGGCGTTGGCGGCCGCGAGGAGCAGCGAAGGCTTCAAAAATTGGGCGGGCCCGCCGGCGAGCTCGCCTGGGAATGCGTACGGCATAGACTCCTCTTCAGTCACGCCGTGCTCCATGAGCGAAATGTATCTCCGCACGGCGGCGCCGCCGATCGCGCCGTAGTATCCGTCGGTGAACTCTCGGATGGTGCCCTCGGCGTCGAGGGACGAGTTCCACAGCGCTTTGGCGAGCAAATAGTCCTTGAGCTGCACGAGGTCGCCGCCCTTGGAGTTGTAGTTGCCCTCCTCGAAGACGCCCTTAACGCCATGCTCGTGGTACGTGCGCAGGTTGGGCACGAGCGTGTGCACGTTGGCGTACGGCACGAAGTAGCCGTCGAAGTCGGTCGTGTAGTCCCAGACGTAGATGCGCTGCGTCTTCTGCTTCCAGCCGCGCAGGTCGGCGAGGAACTTGGCATTGTTCGGGTGCGTGAGCGGATGCGCAAAGTCGCCCTCGAGGGCGCACAGCCGTATGATCACGTTCGGGCGCGGCTTCAGCTCGCTCGTGGGCGGTGAGCGCGACCACTGGTAAGCGAGGGTATCGAGGGCCACTTGTGGGAACTCATCCCTGATGGCGTCGGCGATGCGATTGACCGCGAGCAGCATGGGCGCGATCTGGGCACCGTGCTTGCGCGCGAGCTCTTGCTCAGCGCGCGACTGGCAGTAGTTGCCATTGTCCATCTGAGAGACGGAGAGGATGCGGCGCTCGGGCTGCGCCCGCAGCTCTTCACGCACTCGCTCGATTAGGAAGTCGACGAGCGCCGTAGAGGACCAGCAGAGCTGGCCGTTGGCACCGGCGTACGGCGGGTAGAACCAGTCAGGGTGCTCATGGAACGCGGCGCCCGGGTGTGCGTTCTGGTTCGCCTCCTCGGCCTCAGCTCTGCTCCGCTGGGCGACGAGGTTGTAAGCCGTATGCACGAATCCGGGCGGGTTGGCGTACCCTACGTGCGAGCCAAGGGCGGCCGACTGGTTCGAGGTGTCGCCATTGTAGCCCACGCGCGTCGCCCAAGCCGGCGAGAGCAGAATCGCGATCTGGTTGTTGTCGCGGTATTCGAAGTGCGGGCTCGACTCGCGCCTCACGAAGGCGGGCAGCTGCGACGGGCACTCGGCTGGGACGATGGTCTCGTCGGGGGCGAGGAAGCGGTACCCAAGGTGCTCGAGCAGCTGGTACGCGGCATACAGCGCGCCGCGGTCGGGGCCACCACTCACGATCGTGCTGCCGCTCGCGGCGAGCAGCGTCGTGTCAAGCAGCGTCGTCTCGCCCGCCTGCTGCAGCGCATCTGCTGGCGCGCCGAGCGCGAGCGCGGCGCCGCGCCCGACGGCCAGCTGTTGCGTACCGCCCGGCTCCGGCGCGCCGATGTCGAACGCGCGGAAAGGGCAAAGCTTCGAGAGGAAGCTCTGCAGCTCCTTGGCTGCCAGCTGCTCCGAGGGTGTGGCATCGGAAGCGAGGGCGATACGCACCGGGAGGTTGGCAGAGACGCCTTCGACCGGTGGCTGCAGTAGCTGTGGCTGCAGCAGTGCCCGAGCGCTGTGATCCTCGATGACTAAGGGCGATTGGAGCGAGGACACCAAGGCGATTGGACTGAGTAAGCAGACCCTGATCCACATGCAAAGACGAGGCCAGATTTGGGTTTTTCTTCGGGGGGCTTTTTAATTGACCCTGTCATCACCTACTAGGATTGATGATGTCGGCAAGACGCTTCGTGGCTCCGACGCTTCTCATCTGCGCATCTTCGGCACACGCCCTGCGTTTGCCGACGATCGCGTCACGCGCCGCAGCTCACGTAGCACTCGCCTGCGGGCTCGCTTGCGGCCCTGCACTCCTCGTACCCGAGGCAGCACTAGCCGTGTCCGGCGGCGGCAAGGACTACAGTGGCTCGAGCGTCGAGAACCAGGACTTTTCCGGCCAAGTGCTCAGTGGCAAAGAGTTTCGTGGCATTCGCGGCGCGGGCGCCATCTTCAAGGGCGCCAAGCTCGACTCGACCTCGTTCTTCAAGGCGGATCTATCAAATGCAATCTTCGAGGGGGCTGATCTCTCGGCCGCCTCGCTTGAAGAGGCAGGACTCGATGGCGCAAACTTTCAGAATGCGGTCCTTACGTCAGCCTACCTGACGTCCACCATCAGTGATGCTGATAAGATCACCGGCGCCGATTTCAGTGAGGCCGTCATGCCGCCAAAGACGCAACAATTGCTGTGCGGCCGCGAGGACGCCACTGGCACCAACCCGAAGACGGGCGTGGAGACTCGGGGGTCACTCATGTGCCCCGATTGATTGATTCGATGGGAACGGGACGAGCGGGTCGCTGGCAGCGGCATCACCTCGTGGATATGTAAATGTTGGGGGGGTCCCGGGCATGTCCCGCACAGAGCCTGAGGGACCGCGGCGGCAAGGACAGTCGCACAGCGACTTGAGCAAGCGTTGGGCCCACAGCGAGGACCGCCGCCGAGGCGGGCCTGCGGCCGTCGGCAAGGGCAGATATATCTGCATTCCAGCCGGAGGACCCCGGCGCTCTTCTCGCTCGATGCCCCTTGCGGGGTTGGGCGGCCCCCCTTCGAAGCTACAAGCTTGGTCCGCCGGTACTGGACCGAACCGGGAACTGCGGCAGGCCCCTTGCGGCTCTACCTTTCGTCAGTGTTATTCGCTACACCTTGCTTGGGCGCTACCATTGGGCGAGGACGACTCGACCGGCTAAAGCCGTAAGGCCTTTCATCGTATGGGGTATGGCCACACGCGCTGGAGAGCCCGGGCCAGGCCGGGCGGGGGACGCGGCGGGAGTGCGGGAGCCGGGACGCGGTCCGCGCCGGTGCGAATTGCCACGCGGATTCGTGCATGCTGCTCCGCTCTCAGACCGTCGCCCGAAAAATGAACAATAAATAATATATAAGTACGTCCACGATCGTCCTGTACCCCTCCCGTGTTGTAATCCGAGTTTTCTTCTCGTCCGAGCCCGAGGCCGACTCATCGTTTAGGTCGTACGTCTGTCCCCGGAAAACGGGTGGGGGAGGCGGAAGGGGGAAGGTGGCTCGCCAGCTGTCCGGCTCTCTCGTGCCTCTTCTCGTGCCTGGCGTCGCTTGTGGCATGTTGTTTCCTCTCGCTTCTCCGTGAAAAGTAGCAGCGCCCGTCCTCTCACTCACGCGAGGTTGCGAGTGGCGCCTGCGCGACGTCAGGCGCCGACGTCCATGGCAGCGCTGCTGCTGGCGCCCACGGCAGCGCGCGAAGAGCCAGGCATGGCGAAGGTGACGCCGTCAAGGTTGGTCGGGTCCTCAAGGGTATTCTGAAGCGCCTCTGAGAGCATCTCGCACGTGAAGGTATCGTCGGGCTTGAGTGAGAGCGACTGGTGGTAGAGCTCGATGGCCCCATCGAGGTTGCCGCTCAGGTGGAGCGTGAAGCCGAGCGCCGAGTACGTGGAGGCGACGCGCGGGTTGATGGAGAGCGCGGCGCGGTACCACTTGGCAGCATTGCTGAAGTCGCGCAGCTTGCGATACGCGTGCCCGAGGTTGAAGACCGAGGGCTCCCGCACGGCCTCATCGTACTCGTTGCACCCCTCGGCCACCCGCAAGAAGAAGCTGACCGCGGCCTCGTACTCGCCCTCGTGAAAGTGCAGGACGCCTAGCTCGTGCAGGACGAGCGGGTCCGTCGGGCAGATCTCCTGCGCTTGCCGAATGTACTGCAGCGCGAGGTGCAGGTGGTTGGTGCGCAGGTACTCCATCCCGATGCCGAGCCAAGGGATGTGAGAGCCGGGGAAGAGGCGCGAGGCCGTGCGGTAGGCAGCCATAGCCTGATCCGACTCGTCCTGCGCCGCGAAGGCGTGCCCGAAGCCGACCCAGGCGGGAACAAAGCGGTGGTTGAGTGTGGTCGCCTTCGAGAAGTATCGGCGCGCGTTCTCGAAGTCGCCGATGAGATGATAATAGCAGCCGACCGCATACCACGAGACGGCGGTCGAGGGGTACTCTTCGACGAGCTGATGTGCAAGGGAGAAGAGCTCCGAGCGCAGATCAAGGCGCACCATCGAGCACACGTGCACCGGGAGTACGTGTTGCTGGAAGGGGTCCTTCGAAAGGACCCGTGACGAGAGCTTGTAGCACGCGCGGTAGTGCCCGTGCGCATACTCGTACTCAGCGGCCGCCGTCAACATGTCGACATTCTCGCGCAGCTCGAGGATACCCGCGCGCTCGCCACACAAGCCCTCCGCGACGGCGTCGGCTGCGGCGCGTGCGGAGGCCTCGTCCGCGTGCTGGGGCGCGGTCAGGCCGAAGGCGCCGACGCCGAGCGCGCCCACCAGCCCGGAGGCTCCTAGGCCACTGCGAGCGATCTCCTCGTCTTCCTCGTCCGCGAGGTACTTGTCCGCAAGCACGCGCCCCTCGTCGGGCTCGAGCTTGCACCGGTAGTACACGCGCAACCACTCGGCGTCGACGGCTTGCAGCTTGGGCTCGAGCGACTCGAGCAGTGCGCGCTGCTCCGTCGTCGAGATCATGTGATTCGACACGATCCGGTTGAGCGCCTCGTAGCATAGAGCGTCTGCGTGCAGAGCAGCCATGTAGCAGCGAGCCGCGAGGGGCCAGTTCTCCTGCGACTCGTACACCGAACCCTTGAGCAGCTGCATCGCCGCGAGCATTCTTACCTGCCCGTCGTCCCCGCCATCGCGCGCCGTCTCCTCGCTCACAGCCTGCAGCGCCGCCTCGTCAAGCGTTGCGAGGCACTCGTCCAGCTCGAGGCACTCGGCGAGGCACTTGGCTGTCAGGTAGCGGAATCGCGACGATGCGGTCGCCTGCTGCGTGCGGTGCAGCACGTGCAGCGCCCGCCGGTGCTGCTTCGTGTACATATACGCCTGCACAAGCCGGTACACATCGTCGGGCTCGTTGTTTGAGAGCGTGACAAGCTTGTCGGCGAAGAAAATGGCATTCTCGTACAGGTGCTTGCCGAGCGAGTCCTGCACGATGGCGCGCAATCGCTCCAGGTGATCGCTGTTGGAAGCCATCGCCCGACAGTCGCCCGACACGCGGCGGCGCGCGCGTCACCGCCACCCCTTCGGCGAAGCGCAAACATAAAGGAGTTTGTAACTCGTTTGTAAACGAATCAAACTTCGCAGCTGCTATGCTCGACATGTAATCGTGAAGGCAACTTTGTTTGCCGAAGTTTGCCTTCGCTCCGTTTCGGAGCGCCGTCGCCGCGTGTCGGGCGACTAATGCCGCCTAAGGGGGTAGGTCACCTACCCCCTTATGCCGCCACACCTCATTCAGCGGCGCCCGAAGAAGGAGGACCGCAAGCTCGCCGAGGGCAAGGACCCAAAGGCCAAGAAGCTCACGCCCGCGGAGCAGGAGGAGGCGGATGAGAAGGCACTCGAGGAAGCGTGCGAGAAGTGGTGCGCACGCATGATACGCATCGTGATGGTCGGCAGCATGCTCATGGGTTTGCTCACACCCTTGTACGAATTCATCACGCGCGCCCCTGTGATCGTCAAACCTACGGACCTGAGCGGCCGAACCTTTGTCATCACCGGTGCCACCGACGGCGTTGGCACGGCCGCCGCGCGCAGGCTGGCAAAGGATGGCGCGCGAATCATCATCGGCTCACGCAACATGAGCCGCGGGGAGGCAGCGGCCGCAATTCTCCGTCGCGAGACGGGCAACGCGGCCATCGAGGTGCGCTACCTCGACCTCGCCAACCTGAGCTCGGTCGCCGACTTTGCCGCCTCGCTCACCAGCGCGTCGTCTGAGGACGACGAGGCTGGCAGCGGCGAGCCGATCACCGGGCTGCTCAACAATGCGGGGAGCCTCGAGAATGCGTGCTCGCCAACGCTCGACGGCTTCGAGACGGCCACGCAGGTCAACTACCTCGCCCCGGCGCTGCTCACGCATCTGCTGCTTCCACAGCTTGAGCAGTCGGTCGGCGCACGCGTGGTTCACGTGGCCTGCCCTGTGACAGAGAAAGCAAAGCTCACGCTCGAGCATCTCGAGCCGCTCCCGCTCGTGCCCGACGAGTCCGCGCCCGCGTGCGACGTGTTCCAGCGCTACGGCACCGCCAAGCTCATGACCCTCGCCTTCAGCAGCACGTTGGCCAAGCGGCTCGCGAGCCGGCGAGGCGCCGTACTGGGCGTCTTCCCGGTGACCACCAACGCCTTCGACCCGGTCGCTGTGGACACCGCCTTTTCTGAAACCCAGCCGGCAGCGCCCTCGGGCCGGCGGCGCGTGGGCTTCATGCCGCAGATGCTCATCCGCCAGGCCCTCGGCTGGGTGCTCTCGCCGCTGCTGTCGCCGATCGGGCGCCGACTCGGGCGCCTCTTCCTGCGTTCAGCTGAGACGGCAGGCCTCGGCCTCGTCCATATGGCCACCGCGCCGCAACTCACGCGCGTGAGCGGCAAGGTGTTCAGCCTGCAGAGCGCAAGCGCCCTCAGCCGCGAGGCCGGCTGCACCCTCGACCCCGAGCAGTGCGGCCTTGTCGCGCAGACGTGGCCCGACCCCGCGGCGCTCGAGAAGCTCTGGCAGGAGACCGAGGCAGCGCTCGCACCGTGGCTCCGACGGGCGGCGGCTAGCGGCGCTCACGGCGAGGGCAGGGGCGCCGGTGGTGGAGCAGGAGCTGCGGCTGGCGGCGGCGTCCCGCACTCAAAGCAGCAGCGCTCTGAACCGCCCAGCACACCGGAGCCTGCGTGGCCGGTCGAGGACGACTTTTGAGAGCCTGCAGCCACACGCTCTCCAGAGGGGCACCGAGCGACGCGCGGCCACAACCTGCCGATAATCCGCACATTCAACTTCCCACGGGACCCCGCGTACAGGTTACACGCTGCAGCAATGCTGTACATCTTTCAGTGTCCCGAGTGTCGTGTGTACACGACCGATGACAGCCGCGCGCACCGTTATGGGCGCCAGTGCCGTGCCCTGAAGTCTTCAATCGCTAATGCTTCGATCAGCTCGGCTTGAAGCTCAGGCTATAAGACCGTTAGCTTAAACACAGCGTAAACTCCTCGTGTACCGCGCAACACCCGGCGCGCGTGCACCGTGACGGCCTCGCACCTCCGTCTGGGATCGGCGGGTCGTGCCTTAAGCCGGGAGGGGGTGACTTAAGCCGCGCCGGTACTTAAGTCGGGTCACCGCGACTTAAGATGAAATCTCCCTTAAGTCACCGCGACCGGCTTAAGTCACCCCCTACCGGCTTAAGGCACGACCCCGCCGATCCCAGACGCTCGTTCTCGAACCGCAACCGGACGCGGGCTGCTCGACGGGCTGCTTACGGGCTGCTCGCTCGGCTGAGCTCGCCCGATCGGTGCGTGGATCCCGCCGCGGCCGCAGCCCCGGCGGTCCGAGCTCCCGCGCGACTCGCTACTCGTACTCCCGCCGGTCGGCCCGTCCGCCCGCTCAATAAAACTCGACAATAAAACCCTTGAATAACCCTTAACGGGCGCACCTATGGCGCACCTACCTCCTACGCTATAGTTGCTAGCCTCGCTCTACCAACGAAACAAGCTCCGCTCAAAAGAATTTGAGCGTCCGATCACCGTAGCCAAACTGGCCCTTGTGACGGTCGAAAAGATCTTCGAGCTCGCGCATGTACGTCGCGTGCCACTCTGCGACTTGCGCAGCTGTCGGGTTCTCTATCTTGGGGAGATGGAGCGCCTTGCCGAATACGGTGTGCAGAGGCACGTCACGCCGTGGCAGCAGAGGAAAGAACCAAGTACCCCAGAAGATAGGCAGCACGAAGCCAAACGTCTTTACAAGCCACAGGTTGAGTGGGCGGAGCGCCGAGACGCTCTTGTACAGGTCGCTCTCGCCAAACGTGAACGCGATCACGAGCGTATATCCGTGCTGCAGCGCGTACTTGAGGAAGCCGGCGCGCTTCTTGAGGTACAGGTTCTCGCGCCCATTCTGGTGCAGGGCCACCTCCTCACTGCCGCCGGGGATGATGCCAAACGTCGTCCGGGTGCTGAGCAGATGGTGCACGCCCTCTTTGGTTGCGGGCACGCAGCACCCGAAGGCAAGCAGGATGTGCCGAAGCACCTGCCAAATGAGGCAGGCACTCAGCATGCAATGAGGGAGGCACTCGGCATGCAAAATGAGGAGGCACTCGGCATGCAATCTCACCGGGATTTTGAAGAGGACGGGAGCTTGGACGCCCGAGACGCTCGCATTGAGCGGCAGCCATGGGGGCAGGTACGTTGCATTGTCTTGGGCGCGTGCCCGAACGGCGCCGTTGAGCGAGAAGCCACACGGAATCAGCCCGTGCGGGTGGTAGCACACCATGATGCTCTCGTTGACCCGATCTTTGAGTTTCAGAACGTCTTCGGATGCCCACAAGGTAGAACCACCCTTGAGCCACCCGGCCTTGCTGAGGACGAAACGGCAGAAGCGCGGCGAGTACAGCGCTTCGTTTGGGACCAGGAAGGGGTATGCCACAGATGAAATAAGTATCAGCACCAGCCACGAAGGCAGATAGAAGGCGGCGACCCCTAGCAACAAGGGCGAGAGCGGTCCGACGAATTGGCCCAAGCCCCAAACGACTGTGAACGCGAGCGCACCCTGGAGTCGCGATAGAAAGGTGTCGCTGGCGCCAATCGTGTGGCAATGCGTCAGCGCCATCGGCGTGATCGGCAGTGCTCGGTGCTCGTGTGGGATGCTTCGCCAATCGCGTTCAGGTGTTAATACACACAACACGTAAACAACGGAGCCGTGAAGAGAATACAGCGTTCATTATGAATTCTCGAGTGCAATGTACATTCACAACACACCAACACGCACAGACCAAACTCAAACGCTTGTACACTAAGTACACACAACGCGTAAGCAGCACAACCGCGTTCACAGCGCTATTTATGGCGTCGATAGCGACCTTGATGTACTGGGAAGGGAGCAACACCGCGTTCATCAAAGCCTCTTCAAGTCTTCATATTCCCCCCTCCCGCCGAGACGAGTCAAGTCAAGAATGTCAAGTCAAGTCTATATAAACAACAGACAACCTACGGAAGCCTATCGAATGTGCTCCGGAAGCCAGCAGGGGAGGACGGGTGTCGATGGAGATGGCGGAGGGGGATCCATCCTTGACTTGACTTGACTTGTCCTCCCAGAGACCCGACGATCCCGAGCCGCCCTGTCGGCTCGTCGGCCTTCGGCGTCCCCTGCGCTTCACGGCGTCCACATGACGCCGAAGCCGTACGAAGACGAGTCCTCAGATGCCTTCGACGTCTTGGTCTCCGGTTACTACGAAGCCTCCTCTCGGTCCCAGAGAGCCTCCGAGCTTCTCGAGCTCGAAGGGCATCACTGTGTCACACTGCGCCTCAAGCAGGAACGTGACACTTGCCCGGTGTGCCACACCGCGTTCGAGGGCTTTCCTTCCACGCGGCGCCAGCTTTGGGACTGCAGCCATCACGTGTGCAACGAGTGCTGCTTCTCGATGCTCAAGGCCAGCCCGCGCTTCAGAGCTCACCTTACCATGGCCCATGAAGCTATGCGTTTCAACGGCTTTCAGTGCCCGATGTGCCGTGCTCTACCGGACGTGACCGGGCGCGACGAGCACTACGATTGCTTGCTGCGACGCTTCTTCAAGACACTGCACCCACCGCTGCCCATCAGCGCTCGCGTCGGGCCCATCTTCGCCTCGACAGTGCCCGTCGGAGACTTGGACCTAGTCGCGCGCACGCTGATCGAGACTGTCCATCGCATCGAGGACTCTCATGGTCTCCGCCGATCCCATGCCCTCCAGAGCATGGTTACATCTCTGCTTGCTCGGGCGAATCTCTCTGCCATCGTCTGCATTCAGGACGCCGCTGATCCTGACGACGATCTTCACGCGTCCTCCGAGTTCCTCAACGCAGTACTGCTCACGTCTGCCGCAGCGGTCCAGATGCAAGTGGCCATCTTGTCCGTCCACCCTGCTCTGAGCGCCACGAACTTTGATGCACACATGGTTGTCGTTGACAGTATCGAGCTCCACGGTGACGTCCGCCTCGCGGCGCCTGAGACGACGGGCGCTGCAGACTCCGAGAACGACTTCGAGGACGACCGTCGTGAGCGCTGAGTCCTGAGCGAGGACGTGCAGCCGCTCGTGGTGACTGGTGTCGTGGTGTATGTCTTGGCCAGACCAAGCGCAACGTAGCTGAGTAATGTAGCACCCGCAGCGGTGGTGCGTGTCTTGGGGTGAAACATGTCGCCTGAGCTGTGTGGCTGCGGCCTCAGAGGTGAGCGTGACCGAGCGCGAGCCGGTGCGGCGGTCTCGTGCGCCCTGCGCCGGCGGACTCCGACCGTCGAGTCAGTGCTCACTGCTGACACTCTGGCTGCGGGGGATTGCGGTGCGGAGTGGACGCGCGCTCGACGCTCGACGTGTGCGGTACCGCGTGCATGCGCGGGGGGCCGTCGCTTTGATGTTTGAGTCGGTCCGTGTCCGGGGAGCGGTCGGACACGACATTTAGATTAGTGATTACGCCGCCACCGCGGCCGCGCGGGCGCGGTACGAACGGAGGGATAACGAGCTCGCTGAACGCCCGGGAAACGGGCGGCGCGATCACCCGCACTGGCTGGGCGATTCCCAAGGTCACGTGCGAAACATTCTATATACGCGGGTTCGAGCTGGAGTCGTTATGAATCACCGCGGGAAGACGAGAGAACGGCCCGGCCACCGCGGTCTCATTTCCACTCGGGTGCCATCAAAATGCCCTCTCGTGCGCCCCCGCCAGTGACGGCTGCGGCCGCCTTCCGGACTCCTTCTTGGACCCAGTCCCGGGCTGGGTCCAAGAAGCCGTCGGGCGCAATGCGCGTATTGCGCGCGACCATCTCGGCAAAGGCGGCGGGGTCGACGGCGTCAGGCAGACTCGCCTTGAAGCGGTCGGCGAAGTTGCCACTCGCGACCGCTTTGAGCTCCACCTTGGAAGGCGGCGCCGTGCCGGCGCTCGAGCGCAGCCGCGCGGCCTCTCGGTCGAGGGCCTCCTGTCGCAGCACGTGTGAGCGCGCGAGGGCCTGCTCATAGAGCGGGATGAGCTGGTCGCGCGACGTTGTGAGCGCCGCTCGAGAGACGAGCTGCTTGAACTCGTTGAAGTCGAGCACGCCGTCGTCGTTCTCGTCGACGGCGCGGCAGAGCGCGAGCAGCTGCAGCTCGTCCGCCGCCACCTGCTCGTCACGCCGAGCGGTCCACGCATGCATGGCGAGCTCGAGCACGGTGTCCAAGCGCACGAGCTTGCGCGCGGCACGCTCGGCGATCATCGCAGCGCGCCGCTGCTCCGCCTGGACAGCCCCAAACGCTGCAGCCTCGAGATGCAGCAGCGCATCAACCGCTTCGTCGTCGTGTGTGCGCGACAATGTGGCGGCGGCGGGTACGGCGGGTGGCGCGCCGGGCGCTGACGACGTGCGCGGCGGCGGCTCGCCGCCCCAGTCGAAGGCGTGGGCTTCGATCGCGGCGGCGAGCGACGCGCGTGCGACTGCTGCATCAGGCACGGCGATCGGAAGGAGATCGTGCACGGAGGTGAGCGGGAGATTGTAGCTCGGGTCGACGAGATTCTGGCGCATCCGCTCCTTGGGCACGCACAGCGACAGGAGCGCGAAAAAGAACTTTTGCTTCGGCTCGGACCAGGGCTGTTCGCGCGGCCCGAGCCCAATCATCTCGGCGGCGAGGCGCAATCTCGGGCAGATCTCGTCGAGCTCGAGCTCCGCGTTGAGAGACACGATCAGGTCGGCGAGCGCGCGCTGTGCGAGCGGCTTGAGCCCATGCTGACGCAGCAGCTGCTCCCACAGCAGCTCGGCAACGTCCAGGTGCGCCCCCTGCGCCACCTCGCCCATTCGCTCGGTCACCACCTCTGTCCACAGCGCGGCTGTCGTATCGAGCAGCTCCTGCGTAGATAGGTGCCACTCGGCCTTGCCCGGCTTGGCAGCGCTCGCCGTGCGCGCGGCTGGCACGGCGACGCTGCCGACGCCCCCAACGGCCCCCTTGCGCACTGAGCGAAGGTTTTGCAGCACGGAGTGCGAAGGGAGCAGCGCATCAGCCTTGCGGCGCTCGCGCAGCTGGCGCCCCTCGAGGGTCTCTGCGCGGGTGTCCTCGAATCGGCGGACCGAGAGCGGCGGCGCCGAGCGGCCCGCCGAGAGCTTCTCCCCTTGCACCGCGTGCAGCAGCTCGCGTGGCATGATCCAAAGGCGCGCGCAGTCGCAGGTGAGCTTGAGCCCCCCTGCGGGCTCCTGCAACGGGTCGTCCTCTGGCTCGAGCGCGTGCAGCTGCAGCCGGCTTGCATGCATCTTGGGCACACGCCCTTCGCGCAGCAGCCCGCGCGCAACCGTCGAGTGGTGCCGCCGGTTGGCGATCACTCCCGCGAGTAACGGATCGTCGCGGAGCGCTTCATCCTCAATCAAATAGATGTGCTCGAGAGCACGCTCGAGCTGAAGGGCGTCCACCACTCCACTCGTGAGCACTCGATTGCCCGCGAGCTTCTGTGCCTTTGGCGGGAGCGCTTCGAGGATCGTCATCAGCCGGTCGGCGGCGTTGGCGCCCCAGATTTCGCCGAGCAGCTCGAGCAGCCCGTCGCAGTGCGCGAGCTGCTGGAGGTCAAAGTGCGCGAGAGTTTTCATCAGCTCCGGATCAGTGAGCTCGTCGTCCCCGCCCGCCATCCGCGGGTCTCTCATCAAGCGCGCGCCCGCGACGCCCTTGGTGGCGTCCTTGGCGTCCTTGGCGCGCTTGGGCCTCGGCGGCGCCGACTGAAGGACGACCCTCGCGAGGCCGAGGCGCTCATCCTCGGATAACCCCACAGCCTCGAGGAGCGCCCTAATGAGCGCCTCTCTGGAGGCCGCACCGAGGCCGAGGGCGAGCGGCTCGAGCGTCGAGTGGAGCTCGATGTCGGAGAGGGTCTTGCAGGCGTCCTCGAGAAAGTTGCACCGTTCGGGGGCGCCCATCTTGCGCGTGATTGCCATGGCGATCGGCGCGTGTTCGTCGGGTCGACGGCTATCACAAGCGGTCCGGAGCACTGCGCAGAGCTGCTCGACGCTCAACATACTCACGAGCTCAGCTGCCGTCTCCTCGAGCATTTCCGGCGTCGTGCAGAGGCGCTCGATGGCGCGCAGCATGCGGCTGACCTTGCTTCGCTCATTGTCGAGCGCCTTGGCCACGAGGCCCCAGCCCACGCGCTGTGGCGAACTGTTCGCCGCAGCACCACCGCAGCTATTCACAGCACCGCAGCTATTCACAGCACCGCCACCGCCGCCGCCGCTCCCAAAAAGGCCGCTAGGCAGAGCAGTGCCGCCGGCTTTGCCAGTCGGCGAGCCCTTCGCAGTCGCCGAACCCTTGGCACTCGGGCCGTCGCCCTCGATGAGCAGACTCGCGTCGTCCTTGAGCAACGCGATCTCCTGCTTGGCTGCGTCGAGCCGGCTGCGCAGCTCGTCGATTTGCCCCTGGAGCGAAGCGATTTGCCGGTCGTGCTCGGCGAGGTACTCGCGGTGCGCGTGTGCGTGCTCGGTCGCGCCTCCGCGCACCTTGCGCTGCAGCGCCCTGATCTGCTCCTCATACGCGCGCTTGATCGCGCTCAGAACCGGCGCGGCCGCGTCGAAGCGCGCGATGAAGAGCTCGAGTGCGGCGCGGTGCGGCTCGAGGCGCACCTCGGAGGACGCGCTCGCAGCGTCGAGGCACTCGAGCTCGTCCCTGAGAAACTGATCGACCTCAGCGAGCGGATGGGAGGGTAACGTGTGCACACTCCTGCCTTTGCCGCCCTTGCTGCCACTGCCCTTGCCGCCGCCTCCAGGTGCTGGTGGCAGCCCGCGCGCTCTGTGAGGCATCTTGGGCAGAAAGGAGCTCGGCGGCAGCGCCGACAATGGTGGAGCCAGTATCGCGTCGTCTCCCGGTGCTCCCATCTGAGACGACGACAGCTGTGCCGCAGGCATTGTGCGGTGGATTGGTACGGACGCCGAGGTGCGTAGGGGCCCTCGCCGCATTGGCAATGGAGCGGCCGCATCGCTGCTCGAATCGGCGACGAGTGTAAGTCTCGTGCGCACAGCCTCCACTTCGCCCGTCTGTCGCAGCCCGCCAGCTATCGCGCCCAACATTGTCGCGGGACGAAACGATTGACGAACCGCGAAGACTGCCATCTAAGGAAGACGGGCCCGCGCGCGGCGCCGCGCGCCTCCGATGTCGATGTGTATGGGGTTTCGGAAACTGTGAAACAATTCAGGCCGTTGCTGTGAATATCCCACATGACTTGACTTGACTTGACTTGTCTTGACGCAACGTGCATGGGCTTCTATTGTTTGGGAGGCCGTCCACAGCGCGTCCGTGGAGGGCCGCCTCTCGATGCCGGCCGGCGACTGGAACCTGCAGCCGGTGAGAGCCGCGTACGCGCCGACGCCGCACAGTCGTCCGCCGGGCGATTGGGAGGATGAGGAAGAAGACGAGGGCGAGGACGAGGACGAGCTCGGCCAGGACGAGGAGGAGATGGGCGAAGAAGACGAGGAGGAGGATCAGGAGGACGAGGAGGATGAAGAGGAGGAGGAGGCGCGGCTCGCCAACTCGGTGAGCGCCATTGTGCAGCGCCTGCGCTCTGTGCTCGCTGCCAACCACAGCCGCGTCATCGACCTCTTCCGCCAATGGGACCGGAACGGTGACGGCACGTGCACCAAGGTGGAGGTGCGCCGCGCGTTGGCCGTGCTGGGCCAGGACGTGCCCATGGCAGAAGTGGACGTTCTCTTCCGCAGCCTTGACGCCGACGGATCGGGAAGCATCGAGTATAGGGAGCTCCATCGCATGCTCCGGCGGCAGGCCGAGGCTGCGCAGAATGTCGACCGCAGCGCAGCCGAGGTGGTGGCCGCCCGCAGGCAGCAGGAGCAGCAGCGGCAGGAGCAGCAGCGGCAGGAGCAGCAGCGACAGGAGCGGCGACAGCAGCAGCAGCAGCCGCCGCAGCAGCAGGATCGCAAAACGCTATCGAAAGCGGAGCTGGAACGCAAAATGCAGGCGCGACGTGCCTTCATCCGAAGCCTCGTGCCGCCGTTTGAAGACATGACGACGGTCCAGGAGCAGGCCGCCGTCGAGCTCGCCGAGGAGGAGCTCGCGGAGAAGGAGGAGGAGGAGCTAGCAGCGGCGGAGGCGGCCGAAGCGGAGGCGGCCGAACTCTCAGAGCTCGAGAAGGCGATCGCGGAGCTTGATGCTGTGGATGCTGCCTACGCCGCCTCGCAGAACGGCAAGGACAAGGAGGAGGAGGAGGAGGCTGAGGAAGAGGAGGAGGCTGAGGAAGCTGAGGAGGCTGAGGAGGAGGAGGAGGAGGAAGACCAGGACCAGGACCAGGACCAGGACGAAGACCAGGATCAGGACCAGGACCAGGAGGAGGAGGAGCTCGCGGCGGCGTTCATGCGCGAGGCGCTGTACGGCACTCCCGCCAAGAAGCCGAGCTCTCCGCCGCCGCGCGATGCCTTCCTGGAGAAGCTCGAGGCGGTGGAGGCCAAGAAGGCCAAGAAGGGTCTCAAACCGTCCCCTCCCAAGCCGACACCTGCCGCGCCTGCAGCTGCCGAGCCCGTCAAGGCGTACGACTGGCACGAGGACGAGGACGATGTCGATGTGGAGGCGTGGGAGGCGGAGGCGCAGCAGCGGGCGGCGGAGGCGCAGCAGCGGGCGGCGGAGGCGCCGCCTCGCGCCACGTCGCCGTCGCCCCCCCCTGCGTCGTTGACGACGTCGCCACAGTTCAGATCGAAGGCCAAGTCCCTCGGCTTCGAGGAGAGCAACGCGACCGAAGTTTTCGCCTCCTCCTCCCCTATTCGGCCGAGGCCGCGGCCAGCCTCGGCCGAGCTGGTTGGAGCGATCGAACGGTCTCGTGCAGCGACGCCACAGATGGTCCAAAGTGAGGGCTCGTCGTTCCAGTCGAAGGTCCACAGCGTGGGCTCGTCGTCCCAGTCGAAGCCCGAGTCCATCGGGCGTGTGTCGGTCGCTCCCCCAGCCGCTCCCGCGCCTCAGCAGCTGATGCCAACGGCGCAGCCACAGAGTACCTTGCAGCACAAGGTCATCGGTGCACGGCCAGCCGCAGCGGCGCCGATGCTTTGGGCCAGCGATGACGAGGCCCCCAGTTGGAGGGTGCCGCAGGAGGTGCTGCACGAAGCCGTTCGAGCGCTCCAGCCGTACTCAGAGTACCTTTCAGTCACCTTTGGGGCGTACGCCGTCGATGCCGTCGATGCCGTCGCCAACACGCGCACGGTGTGGCAGCAGATGGGAGCGCGCGAGGTGCCCGTGCTGAGCGCAGCGGCCTTCTTGGCGCTGCTGCGCGACCACCGTGTGCAGCGCCGCGTGCTCGTGCGCGTGAGCAGCCGCGATGGGCTCGGCGGACGCGTGCACCGCGCTGCGCTCGAGACGAACGCAGCCCTGCATGCCTTTTACGCCGCGTCGGGCGAGACGGACGTTCAGGGTTGCGTCGACGACTGGCGAGAGGAAGAGGAAGAGGACACCGACTTGCTTCACAGCCTCGACGGCATGCAGTTCCTCGAAGCGCTCGCGCGCTGCGGGCTGCACAAGTACAAGGACGCGTCCTTTCTCGCGCCCGGTGCGAGAGCCGAGGGGGCCGCGCTCAATCTGCTCGGCCTCGCTGACGAGGAGGGCGTGCTCAACTTTGGCGCGAGAAGCTTCAAGCCCGCGCGCTTTGATTTCCTTAAGGTGCCGAGGCTGGAAGGGGAGAATGACGCGCGTCGCGCACTCTGGCGGCAGCTATGGCCACGCATTGACCTGGCCATGATCGATGACTTCCCTGCGTGGGAGCGCCCCGTGCACGATCTGCTCCAAGGCAACCTCTCGGCGCTCGCCGCTGTCTTTTTGGGCTACGCGCCCATGGGCGAGAAGGACTGGCTGCAGCTGCTCAGGGATGCGTGCCCAGGTACGGAGGGGCTGCCCGGATCGGCGGTCTTCCGCGCCGTTGTGCCGGCCGGCAGGACGCTCTCGTTCCATCGCTTCTTGCTCGCGCTCTGCCTCATGGCCGAACATCTCGCCAATCCCCACAAGCGATACCAGATCGAGTGGGCACCTGTGCTTACGAAGGGAGCTGCTGCTGCTGCTGCCGCCGCCGCCGCCAAAGCAGACGAGGTGGCCTCCGAGCCCAAGCCGAAACCCGCCAAGAAGACGCTCGGCACGCCGACAACCGCCAAGTCAAAGCCAGAGGCCCTTGTGGAGGCGCTCGATGGCTTCCTGCAACAGAATCTGCTCACGCCTGGTAAATGCAAGCGCTCGCCGGTGCTCACCCTACACGCAGAGATGCTAGAGGACTCGGCGCTCCAGGTGATGATAGGCGACTTTAAGCCGCAGCTACAGCAGCTGCATGACCTCGCCGCGGCGCCGGTCGCCGGTGCTGCAGCCGAGGGCTCGAAGAAGGTGTCAATCGCGCGCTTCCTTTGGCTCTTCGCTGACCGCGGCCTGATGCGAGAGCTGCGGCTGCGCAACACGGCGCTCGGCGTGCTCCCGGGCGTAGACGGACTGCGGCGTACCTTCACAGTCTCCCTCACCAAGGATCAGGTGCACGCCGCCTTCCTCGACTCGCAGCAGGATCGCCTGTGGGCTTCCCTCGCACCCAAGGAGCTCGAGGGAAGCGTCACCAAGCAGGCGGCCGCTGACAAGGGCGGGTTGAACCTAGAGGGCTTCATCGAGGCGCTCGTGCGCTGCGCCGACTTGGCGTGGCGTGAGGTGGCACTTATGGAGCGCTCAGTCCGGTTCCGCGCCGTGGTGCGCTGCCTCCTGAAGCAGGCCACCGAGGAAGAGGCGCTGAGTGAGGTGCTCACACAATGGGCGCCGCCCGTGTACACCCCGATAGCGGACGCGGATCAGCGAGTGGGTGAGTCCGACGTGCAGTTCGCTCTCTGGCGCAAGGTGTGGAAGCGCATCGAGCTTCGCGACCTCGCCGGCTTCAAGGTTTGGGAATACAACGTGCACAGGGCGCTCCACGAGAACTTCTTGCAGCTGTGCTCTGCCTTCATCTACTACGCGGGCGTGGGCGCGGAGGAATGCGAGCGGCTTGCCGGGCTCGCGATGAAGCCGCGCTCGGAGCTCGGCCGCCCCTGCCCGCTCTTGCGTCAGCCTGGCAAGGATCAGAGCGCGGCCTGTAAGCTCAACGGCTGGCTGCAACTCATCTACGACGCTGGGTTGATCGACCCGGTGTGGACCGACCCTGAGGATGAGGTCGAGTACAACTTGAAGAAGAAGAAGCAGCAGCAACAGGTACTGCGCGCCGCGCGGCTCATGGCCGAGGTGTGCGCCCGCGATGTGGACGGTCTCGACACGGCGACCGTTGAGGCCCAAGCGCTCAATTGGAAACCGTCGCAGGAAGGCGACAAGGTGGAGTCCGCGACTGCCGAGGCGGGCGCGGCGGCGCCATCCAGGGCACTCAAGGCTAATGCACCCGGGGCGGTGCCTGCCGTTTCGTTCGATGCAGTGACTACCAGACCGGGCAAGAGCGCCGCAGGGCCCAGTACGATGAGTGTCGGCTCCGGCGAGGAGAACGCCGAGGGCACCGAAGGGGATGGGCGGCGCGGCCCGTCGCGCAAGGCCGGCATCCCTATGGGCGCCCGTGGGATTGTGAAGCCAAAACCTAAAGGGTGGAAGCCGGCAGCGCCGCCGCCCTCCTCGTTCACCAAGGATGAGACGTCGAAAAAGATCCGCGCCGAGGCGGTCGAGGCGGCCAAAAAAGTGGCCCTCGAGGCAAAGGAATTGGCCAAAAAGGGCGCCGAGAAGGGCAAGGCGAAAAAGGAAGAAGTCAGGGAGGAAGGTTCGCCTGCGCCCGACGAGGCGTCCGCGGCGCCCAACGCGGCGCCTGCCGAGGCTCCCAAGGGCGGCGCACGCGCGCGCGCCAAGGCGCGCGCGGCAGCGTTGGCAGGCAAGTCGGGCGAAGAGGCTCTCGAAGCCGAGGGGGGCGGCGCCGGCAAGGCGGCCAATGCCGACGAGAAAGCGGCCAAGAATGTCGAGGTGCAGCTGCTTCTGCCCGCGTTCCTCGAGCTCCTGTGCCGCGTGGCGCTCGCGAGCTGCGTCGTCGATGCCGACGGCAGCGAGCAGCTTGCGCCCAACTCGGCGCTCTTAGAGTTCGAGGACAATGAGAGCCACACGCCGGCAGACTGTCTGCGCAAGCTGTTCATTGTGATCTTTCCGCCGCCCGGCGGTGTGAAGAAGCTTGAGGAATCGAAGATCCGACCACGCCGTGCGTCTCGTCATATACATGAAGATTGGGGAAGTGACGCGGAGGAGCAGAAAAGGAAAAACGACGACCTGCGCGACGTCGATGGGGAGTCATCGCCGGAGGGCGGCCGCTCGACCGGGCTCATTGCGGTCCATGGTTTCAAGAAGCCGCCCCTACGCGGCGTGCAGCTGGACTCGGCGATGGAATGGCGGCGGCGCGTGGCCGCAGATGCGGCCGTGCAGGCTGTGCTCAAGCGTCTCGGACCCACGCTGCATGACGTTTTCACTCCGCCCACGACGGGGATGATGAAGTCACGCCCACCTGCCTGGCGCTTTGGCGAGTTTTTTGCGCTCCTGGTGCGCTGCGGGCTGCTGGCGGACGTGCAGATGCCGCGGCTCTCGCAGATTGTGGGAGATCCGATGACCGCCACCGCCTTCCAGCTGCATCTCACGCCGGAGATGGTGGCGCGTGCGTGGCTTGAGATGCGCATCAATCACCTGCCGCCCGGCGTGCGCCCGGCCGCACCGATCTCGGGATCGGCGATCGTGCTCGGCGCCATGCCGCATGCACCCTGGATGAGCAGTAAGGGTGGGGTACAATTCACGGGCGACTTTATCAACGGCGGCGGGCTACGTCTCGATGAGGACGGCGGTGGGGTCGACTTCGACGAGTGGATGGAGTTGCTCATTCGCGTGGGTGAGTACCGGTACCAATCCGTGCGCTGCGGCCTTCCACCAGATGACTCGTCGCCGCCCACGGCCGTGTGCGCCGAGGCGCTGATGCAGCATGTGGCGGCTATCAAGTCCGAAGTCGTGTCGCTGCAGGAGGCGAGTCGCATCCCCTTCCCCCGCAGAGCCTTGAGCGAGATTGGACTCGGGCTCGGCGAGTCGCCGGACGATTTCGCGCGCTTCAAATGGCTCTGGGGCCAGCTGTGCGTGGAGTTGGAGCGAGTGCACCTATGGCCCTCGTGGGAGAAGAAAGCCTTAGAACTGCTTCGCGACACGGGGTTTCCGCGGCTGCAGGGGATCTTCGCGTACTATGTCAAGGCACGTTGGGTCGACGCCATCGACTGCGATCTACCGGTCACCATGGGCCAGGAGGCGTGGGAGGAGTTTGTGGACGACTGTGCCTTCGCGACGCCCGGCCTCTCCTATGCGAATCTCAAGGCGATATTCGCGCAGGAGGTCGAGCGCTGCGGTGGGCCGCTGAACGTCATCCAGTTTATCGGGCTCCTCGTCTTCATCGGGTTCAAGCGCATCCACCCCGAGCATCGAGCGGGCGACTTGGACAAGCCGCACATCCGGCCAGTGCCCGAGTGCCTGCGCGAGCTGCTCGAGGTCTTCGTATTCCCGCGCGCGAATTGCGACCCGTCCGTCGAGGCGGCGCTGCGTCAGCGCAAGGCTGAGGGTGTGATTGAGTGCCTGCTCGATCACAAGCGGGCGCTGCGAGCGCTCTATACAAAGCTCGGCGGAGAGAACGTCGACAAACAGGGCAGTGCGGCGGTCGTGGTGGCGGCGCCGCCAGCGGTCCCGGCTTCGGTGGCAAACCCCGCGGCGGCGGCGGCGGCGGCGAGCACGGCGAGCACGGCGAGCACGGCGAACATCGTGGTAGAGAAGGCGAAGGATGATTCAGGCGGCCCCGAAGAGGGCGTTGGACTCGGGGTCGATGAGTTCCTTCAGCTGCTCGAACAGACGTGTGAGGGCTGGGTGTCGGAGACCGTCGAGCATCGCTCAGAGATCACTGGTGAACCTGCCACGCGCACCTTGTGGCAAGTTGGTCTCTCTCTGCAGCAGGCGGTGAGCGCCTATAAGGACTCTCGCAACGTGACCGAGTGGTGGACTACCCGATTGACCTTCAACGGCTTTGTGCAAGGCATCTGCCGGTGCGCCGAGTCCATGTTCTCGAGCGTGACGGTGATGTCGCCCGGGGCTCGCGTCGACGGCATGATCAAGCTCGTACTCAAAACCTCCTCTCGTAAGGACCTCGTCGACAAGGCCACGTATGTCCGGGCGCCCCAGCGCTTCGACTCGATCGCCTACGTCTCGAACGCCATCGCACAGAACAACGCGAAGGCGCAGTTCACCGGCTCGTCCTCGGTGAGCATCGGAAAGTTCCTCGACTGCTGGGCCAATATGTCCTTGGAGCTACTGCACGGCTACCCAACGTGGGACAAGGAGCTCTACCTTCTCGTGCAGCCGTACTTTGCGACGCTCTGCCGCTTCTACACCTCGTACGCGGCGCAGCTGCCGCGCAACGAGGCAGACCTGTCGCCCCCACCGTTTGAAATCTGGGCGTTCACCCTCGACATGCTGCCAGAGCACTTTGAGATGCTTGTGACCGACATGGGCCTGAGCAAAGAGGCCGTCAAGATCTTCGAGCGCATGCCACTCACCACCTCGGTGGTGCCTGGCGTCCAAAACGGGAACACGCCCGCCTTCCGTGGGCTTCCACAATTCCTCTCGGCGTTGATCTTAGCCGCGTTCAACTACGCCAACCCCGAATACGAGACGTGCGCCGCCCTTGGCAAAATCGACGAGGAGCGGCTGATACCCGTACCCGAGAGCGTCAAGCGAATGTTCGAGCACCGCATGCCGCTCACCCTGATGCGCCGCTGCCATGTGCGCCTCAAGCACGAGGTCGAGCTAGCCAAGGCACTCAACGCCGACAAGCTGAATAAGCTGCAGGTGGCGCGCACGCGCGAGCGCAATTTCTTGATCGAGGCGGCCGGCATGCAAAAGCGAGGGGGGGATAGGTCGGCTGACGACGAGGACGACGAAGATACCCCGCGCCGGCCACGGCGTCACGCAGACAAGATCAAAGTGGTCGAAAAGAAGGTGGTCGATCCGGCGGTGCTGCACAATGAGGTGCAGACCAGGGCGCTCCAGTGTGAGGACTTTTCACGCATCCTGAAGCGCAAGCAGGCAGACCTCGCGCTGCTCGAGACGGACCTGGAACCGTTGCTCAGGGCGGAGGGCATCGCCGTCGTCAAGCAAAAGAAGGAGGTGGTCGTGGTCGAAGACGATGGCGCCGCGACGAAGAAGGCAAAGCCAGGCAGCGCAACTGACGCAACTACAAAGCGCCCCACGAAGGCGGGCGACGCGACCGACGCAACTTCAAAGCGCCCCACGAAAGAATCACTGCCTGATGCGACCACGAAGCGCCCAACCAAGACCCTGCCGCCCGATGCGACCACCAAGCGCCCCATCAAGGCATGAACGAGCAAAACAGTACGGCTTTATCTGGAAGAGTACGTCTAAGTTAAGTACAATATCTGGATCTTGGGCTGACAAAGCGTACACAGCACAAGAGAGGGCGAATGTCTTCACCGGAACCGCACAACTGGGCTAAAGAGCTCTAAAGTTACTGTGTAGTGTGTAGCTATACAGCGGGTTGCGAGATAGCATAGTAGTGCCGCATCTCAATTTGTAGGGGTGATAATAGTATGATCGAAGGACGTGCTAGAAGCCGCCGAATATGCTGAGTCATTCGTAACGGCGAATCGGCGTCGAGGGTTGCGCACACCGCGCGACACCTCGCGCGTTGCGTTGGGCGCCAATTTCCGTGAAGGGTCCCTATAAAAACTGAGTAGATTTGGGATGCTGCATCGCCCACGCACGGAGATGCTGACCGAGCAGGAGCAATCTGCAACTCTGGCGCTGGCTGTGCGAGAGCCCCGACTGTTGGCGTTGCTTGCAGCAAGCCATGTGCAGCTACAGCACGCTCTGCCTGCGCGTTCGCTACCGCCTGCGACTGCCGCGACGGAGGTTTTTGAGTCTGCATTGTCACCGTTGCACCCGCCAGCTGGCACTGCTGAAGTCTCTCTATCACACTCTCGATATCGGAGGCTGCAACCAGCACCACCGCTTCTACCGTCACATGTGCCGCCACTCTCGTCACCATTCCAACCTCCTCTGATTACCGGGATGCCACCTCCTGCGTCACCTCCGTCAACACCGCCACCGCCACCAACTCGGGCGCCAGCGCTGAAATCGTGGTACAGATCAGACGATATTGGCGAGGGTGAACACCTTCAGAGCTGTACCACCATCTGCAACACCATATGTATCAGGTGGTACAGAGTGTGGTACAGCTGGTGGTACCACGATTCGATCGTCAAGGCGGAGTGTGAAACTGCACCTTGCTCGTTTCACTTTGAGAGCGACCCGACGCTCTCTCCCGATTTCGAATCGGTATCACCATTGAGGTCGCCTCTGAGGTTGAAGACAAGCGCCCGGTCAGAGCCAGGGTCGCAAGGATCGAAGGCGTCAGCGCAGAAGTTGAGATCCGCTGCAATTTCCAAGGTCGCGGTGCCACCGCTCAATTTGATGACACCCCGCTCTGGCTCACGAGCGTCGCAGCTCTATTACCTTACCACTGCGGAACGCGAGGATGCCGAAGAGTCGGCCGCTGATTCGGCCTCACCCATGCCTTCATCGAGCCGTGAATTGTTCGCGGCCGAGCCTTGGGTTGCGCCCAAGGCGTTGCCTCAAAAGTCGACGCCCGGGGTGGCTTCCAAGATGCGTGTGCCAGCGCTGGACCTCTTGATGCCGCAGCCACCTCTGCTCAAAGAGCCACCGTACGAAGCGCAATGTCTTTCGCCTCAGCTATGGCCGCAGACGACGCACGGAGCCGTTGTCCTTGACGGTGCCATCACTGATGCTGTGCAGGGAATTGGAAAGGTGTTTTCGCCATGCCAGCCCAAGCTTTCCCCTCGCGGACGTCACGTGTGGGTTTGAGCAACATGTGATGGTGTTGCGTCATATGAAACACATATCCTCGTGTAGAACTCTCGAGATCTTCCCCGTAGACGACTCTCGAGATCTTCCCCACACGTCACTCCTTGGGTTGCGCGCCGAGCCGCACGGGCCGGCCGCGGGCGCGGGACGATCCTGCGCACAGGCAATCATCATCGTAAAAATCGAAATCGCGGTACGCGGACAATCGCGAACGCGAGGCCGCACGAATCACAGTATCACCACGGGACACATGCACCGACACAACCAGAATGCAGATAGCACGGCATTGTACGAAAAGGATTTAGTTACCGCTGTTTCGCCCCTCTCCGCCCCTCGGCGCCCCTCGCCCTCGCCCCTCGTTTTCGGTTTGAGCGTTCCTCACCGGCTGTCGTCGTGCTGCCACCGCGCGCCCAGATCTCGATAAAATAGACACGTAGTCGAGCCGCTGCTCATAGAAGATGTGTTCGTATGTTGCACCCGCTTCCTAAGAATGTATATTCATTGTGTCTCGTCTCGACATTGGCCATCACCACTCACCCACCAAGATGCTGCGAGGATCGCGCAAGGCTTGTAGCCGACAAGCTCGCCAATGGCAAAGAGCCGAAAGATGCCCGGCGGGGGTGCGCGATCGCGATCGCGATCGTGAGCGGAAATGGTCAGTTCGGTAACTAACTGAGGCGTACAATGCCGTGAGAACCTGTGCAAACCCGTCCGCTCCGCGCTCAAACCGCGAAACGGCCGCGCGACAACCGGAACCGCGCGGTCGGGTTCTTGCGCGGAACACAACAATCCGGTATCCGCCGTCGCGCGCGCCGCCGACACACCTCCTCCGCACCTCTCACCTGGCGACCTGTATAAGTGTTTATCCATCCGACGGAGGTTACAGTTACCGACCGGTCCGCCATTAACCCCCCGCTACGAGCGGTTTTTTCACCGCAGCGCGTAGGCCACGCTCTCACACGCGGGCACGACAAGCAAGCCTCGCAACACGCACACGCGACGAAGAATCCTACACCCCCCGACTTTACCCGCTGAATCCTTTCAGTCCCCCGCCCCACGGCGCTGAATCGTCAGCGCCCCGTTCTGAATCCTACACCCCCATCACCCCGACGAAGACCTCACAAACGCAACGCCCACGTTTCCTCAAATTCCCCACTCAGGAAAGCTCACCTAACTCACACAGGTCACACACACACACCGCACGAGGAGATTCGGGCGAGGCCACGATCCACGCGAGCCCCCATCAGCCAAGACCAGGGGGGAGAACATGTCACGCGTAACACTTGCATTCCAGAGGGCCACGCACCTGTCGAGGCACTGCTCGTAGTCGAGATCAAGTCGAGATCCTTCCAACGCGCCAAAGATCGAGCCCTTGGCCATGCCCTTCTCCTTTATACCGCACCCCTTAAACCTTGTCAACCTGAAAGTGATCCACTTTCACTATCATTGCACTTGCATTCCAGATGGCCACACACCTGTCCAGGCACTGTTCGTAGTCGAGATCCTTCAACGCGCCGAAGATCGAGCCCTTGGAAATGCCCTTCTCCTTTGCCGTCTCGTCATCGTAGTTCACAAGCGGGTCGTTAAACCACTTCTTCATCGTCGATTCGGGGACCCCATTGGCGAGCAGGGCGCTGCCAAACGGGTCGTCGGCCACGCAGCAAGCGAGCCAATTGGCACGCTCAGCGAGGCTTTCGAAAGGCGACGCAGACGCGTGCACCGCGTTGTCCATGTCATCGCATGGAGCCTGAAGCCCGAGCTCCTGCCAATTGGCGGCGACGATGCCACGCAGCGAGTCTGTCGGCGCGTCGGCCGGAGTGGACGGCCCAAGAACCTTGCCGCGGAAGTCGGCCCACGAGAGTGTCGCCGGATCGAACTCGACCACAAAGTAGTGGATCGAGGTGCCCGGTGAGGTGAACTTGCCACGCATCTCCATGAAGAAGGCATTGAAAGTGTAGTACTTGACGCCGTCGACGGTGATCTGGTCGCAATAGAAGCCATCTCCGAGCTTCATACGCTTCCCGGACGCGCTGGTCGCTTCCCACGCCTTGTCGAGCGCACCCTCTGGCTGGTAAGCCGAAAACCTGGTCTTTAACTCGAGAGCGTCCAAGGCGCGCCCCTCGGCCACCACCGTGGAGCAGTCCTCGCCAAAGGCCTCCTTGAACTGCTCGGGGGTCACTGGGAGGTCTTTGCCCGCGGTGAGTGTGGACTTCTGGGCGATTGCGCAGTAGTGCTGGTCGATTAAGCCCTTGCTATCGATCTCCTTGCCCGTCACGACGCCCTCCATGAGCACCTTGATGCCCTGCTCTGCGAACTTGGTCCGGATCACCTCAAGCACGGCCGGCGTGTTGGCATGCGGCTTTGCAAAGACAAAGGCCGTATTCTTCTTCTTGGCGGGGTCATCAGAGGCCCTGAAGGCGCACCGGTACCAGCAGCAGCAGATGCACACCAGGACGATCACGCTGGCAATCACACCAATTGCAATGGCTCCCGAGCGGCCTACTCCGTCGCCAATGTTGAGGTTCGAGGTGTCGCCGATGATGAGGCCCTTGGCCTCATCGGGCACTTGCCAAGATAAGTTGCTGCAAGCGCGACTTGGGCTGCTCGGGTCGAAATCTGGGAGCGCCAGCACGATGTCTTCGATGTAGGGAAGCAAGTAGCCGACTTGCACCCGAGTGTAGAAATAGAGTGTGAGAGTGACCTGATAGGTTGAGTTCCCAGCACAATTGGAATTGTCGAGTGGATCCAGTGTTGTCGCTGTGGTAGGCGCTTGCCACGTTTGCTGAAGACGACGGCGACCGGGTTGGATGCTTGGTGGAGCACTTGGTGGAGGCGAAGAGCCTAAAGTTCCGTTGGTGCCTGACGTTCCGTTGGTGCCTGAAGTTCCGTTGGTGCCTGACGTTCCGTTGGTGCCAGATGGATACGGCTCGTGCGAAGCAACGTCGACGCTGGAGAGATTGAGAACAGCGCTCACTTCGGCACGAAGGTTCTCGGGAATAGTGCTGAATGCAGCTGCAAGCATCGCAGGAGAAAATGTCACTCCGTGGTTAAAAGTCGTCAGCCAGGCCGCGCTGATCTCGACATTGCCAGGGAATGATGGCGGCGGCGGCGGCGGCGGCGGCGGCGAGGGCGGCGGCGGCGAGGGCGGGGGCGGCGTTGGCGGCGGCGGCGAGGGCGGAGGCGCCGGCGGCGGCGGCGGGGACGG
>Ga0210245_100335_pt1 | contig 42995 bp, 29 predicted proteins | sample ChrtobMetaP3_4mM_FD_155450 | JGI IMG/M metagenome (GOLD analysis project Ga0210245, IMG submission 155450) | Chrysochromulina tobin associated microbial communities from unialgal haptophyte culture, Seattle, Washington, United States - P3_4mM | ecosystem: Host-associated > Algae > Haptophytes >...
CGGGGTGATTTCGGGCATGCGATCGTCGTCGGAGATCCACATCTGGGTGGACCTCCTCGGCGCTTCACGCGCCGGCGTTCCCTTCTTCCGCTCTGCGAACGGTGTCATCTTAACCCCAGGGCTCGCCACGAGTAGGCAACTCCCGAGCCAGTTCTTCGTGCGTGTGGTGGACACGCAGAGGCATGTCGAGTGGCATGAGGGGGCGTGGCAGCCCATCGGGCTGCGGCGTGGCCCACCACCTGGTTCAGAGCCGGTCGAGGCCACGTCGGGGAGGCAGACGCAGACGCAGAAGGCCAAGGATGGCTCCGTGCCCATGCCGCCGCCGCCCGCACCCGCTAGCGGTGAATCGGACCCTGACGACCCGGATGCGGTCGGCAAAAAGGTGCGCGCCGTTGAGAAGAAGCTGCGCCAGATTGGGGAGCTCAAGGAGCTCAAGGCGAGCGGCAAGCCCCTCGAGAAGAACCAGCTGGAAAAGATCGAGCAGGAGCCCGCAATCAAGGAGGAGCTCGCGTCACTACAAGCCAAGTTTCTTGACAAGAGCAAATAGAGGAGGGCAAGTGGCGCTGAGATAGCTTGGGCATAGTGTGCCAGTGTGGAAGCCCATGGGACTCCGCCTCCACCACCGCGATGGGCTTCCCCATCGCGGTGGGGGGGTTGGGGGGGTGGGGGGAAGGGGGGGCTGGCCGGTGGGACGGCTACGCCTGGGGATGGACGGCGTGAGTCGGTTCCACCCGAGGAGGGGCAAATAATGATCGACCTGCGAGTCTGCGAAAAGCTGAATACGCAATGCCGGACGAGATCGGGAACGCCGGATGGCATTTCGCTTTTCGTTTTCCGCATTGGTTTTCCGGCGACGAATTTAGTCTTTGGCATAAGGGCATTGCTCCGCTCGCGCCTCGCGGTTCCGGGATCGTCCGATAAGGGATTACTCAGAGGTAATCAGTGCCAATCAGAGGTCATCAGAGCCAACGTCCTTGGAGCGCGCTGGCTTCTATAAATTATAATTTGCATCAAACGGAGAATTTGTGGGCTAAGGTACCCCGGTAACGGAACCCTCTCTCCCGCGCACATGAATCCCTGCGCTAAATAAGTGCATGCCGATGACGAATGCCCAGCGCATGCTTCAGATCACGACATGCCCCCGGCGGACACTGCCAGTGATCACTGCACGGGAATTCGCACCAGATGACACGCGGGAACAGCCTCTCCTCTCCACCGCCACCCTAGTTGGGGAAGTAGGCGAGGAAGCTCGTGAGATCAACCTCGAGCTTCCCGAACCACTTGCCCACATTGGCCACCTTTTTAGGGGTGCGCGTCGCAGTCTCGCCCTTCTTGAAGCGTGACGCGTTCTCGAGCTCCGTCAGGTCGTACAGGATCGAGCGCGAGATGCGGTCCATGGTGCCCTGCGTTGTGTCGTCGAAGACGGTGCTCGCGACATTGAGATCCTCGCGCAACTTGCCGAAATCGAAATCCTTGCGGATCGATGGGATCAGCTGCATGTCAGTGTTCGACTCGAATTGGCCCTTGAGCGAGGCCGCGGCGGTCTTGTAGCCTGCAAGGTTCTTGAGGCTTTTCTGCACGCCCTCGGTCTTCAGCAGCTCGTCGTCGATGTCAGCGTCCTTGGGCTCCGTTGTCACGATGCCCAGGTTCGTCACGTACCCCGCCGTCACGGGCTGGCTGCCCACCCCAACTACCGCTCCAGCAACGCCCGCCAGGACAGCCCGGCGATTGAAGACGGCATCCTTTACTGAGGCATCGCAGCGCGGCGCCGCAGCAGCGCGCGTGGAGGCAGCAGCGGAGCGGGCGGCCGCCGGCGTGGGCGCGAAGCCGGTCGCCGACGCGAGATAGGCAAGAACGGTCACGGTCCTCAACGCCATTGAATCGAATCTCCGACTTTCTGGCGATGCGGAGATGCGGTGAGAACTCGGTTACATAATCGCGAAACACGTCCTCACGAAAACTTAATCTGCGTTTCTTTTCGAAGACAAGTCAAGTCAAGACAAAGCGAGTCAAACCAAAGCAAAGCATATCAAAAAGTAAATGCGAAGTGCCGGAAGTGTTGACGTGTGAGGCGGTGAGGCCTACTTCACATCCCATTTCGGCCTATGATTGATTTCGGCGATTTCGGCATTTCGCCATGACCCAATGCATGCTGACCCATGTGTAACGAGCGTAACATACGACTCATGGGTACGACGCAAGACGCATCCCAGACGCATACCAGAACTAACTGCCCTATACATAGGAAGCCCTCCCAACGGCCGCCCACCGGTGCGACCCGCCCCGGCATCAGGATCAGGATCAGCCTACTCTAGCGCTTCCATCCCCGGCATCAGTCGCGTCGGCGCCACGCACAGCTTGCAGTGGCGCACGGGAGTTGTAGACGCCGGGAGGTTTGGGTCGGGCCGCCAGCACTCGGAGGGCGAGCAACGGTCGCACACGCATCGGCCGCACTTATGGCAGTTGGGCTCCTTCGGACGCCAATGGAAGAGATGGAAGAGGTCCTTGCACAGCTCACAATTGGGTGCGTCGCGCTTCAACTTCAATCGCCTTGGGTACTCGAGCGCCGTCGGCTTTGGCGGCCGGATGGCGGTGTCGAGGTCCTCAGGCAAGACGGTGCTGTCGCCCGCCGTGGCTTCAATCGCTGCAGCGGCCTCCGCCTCTCGATCGAGGGTGGCTGTGAGGCGGCGGCGGTACAGGTCGGCGGCCGGAGTGAAATAGCGCGTTGTCAGCGGCAGGGCGAGCCACACGCGTCGCGGCACGTGGACCGTCTCGTCCTCGAGAAATGCACAAAAGGCCGCATTACCACCATGCACCAAGGACTGCTTCTCGCGGCTGGTGAGTGTGTCGAGAGTCATGGAGCGGACAAACGAGACGTGTACCCCGAGGCTGCGGTGTACTCCCGCACATTCGAGGCAGAGCGTGATGCCGTAGGTCACAGAAACCCACGGCGATGGGCCGACCTCGGAGTTGCAATCAAAGCACACGCTCTCAATCAATTGCGGGGGAGCAGCGATCGCAACGGCTCCGTGCTCTGGTGCTGCTTCGTAAGGCTCGGCGGCCGCTTTGTGCGCTGGGGCTGTCGTCTCTGGTAGACGACGTCGAGGCCTTGGTGGCGGCGCCGGCGCTGCCATGCTTACTTCACTCTTTTCAGCACTTGAAAAGGACCCAGACTGGCGAGCGAGTGAGTTTCCGTGTTTGGAAAACAAACTTGGCAGGGGCCGTCAGTTAGTCAGTCAGTTTCGTCGCGCGCGCGCCAAACTTGCATGCGTCAATCAGTCCGATTCACAACCGCGAGCACAGGCCGACTCGCTACAAGCGCGACCGCACGCTCTGCGTAGAAACCAGCTGCGCCGTCGCAATCTCGTTCGGCGGCGGAGGTGAGGCGGACCGATTCACGACTCCGACGCCAATCCTCTCAACCCGCAGCCCTCGGGCAGCCACGTCGGCCGGGAGGTACTTGGCGGCATTCTCGTCAAAGATGCGCCACAGCTCGGCCACGAAGCGCTCGAAGACGGCCTCGATCTCCGCCTCCGTCGGGTCCGCGTTGGGTGGACCAACGGCCACCTCACGCCCGATGACGAGCATGGTGTGCGTAGGCAGTGGTGGCCCGAAGGGGAGGCCCCACTTGCCGGTAAAGAGCGGCAGTCCGACACGCAGCTTGCGCAGCACCCACAGCTGCAGTGTACGCGCGAACCCGAACATCGTGAAGAGCTGATTCTCTCCGAAGCAGTAGGCGGGAACGAGGCTGCACAGGTGTGAATCGGATGCACAGGTGTGAATCGGATGCACAGGTGTGAATCGGATCGCCGGGGCAGCCGGTTGGAAGGAGAAGATGAAGGCGAGCCACGCTCGGCAGAGGCGGGCTCATGCAGAATTCGAGGCGGGCACATGCAGAATTACGGCTTTCCAGCAGCCATGGCGCAGCGTATGAATCCGAGTCGCTTCTGCACGAAGACCTGCTCCTGCGTATGGTCAGTGTGCACCTGCTCGTAGATGCCGCCCGGGCACAGGGCCACCGAGCAGCCCTCGGCAAAGCAGCGGCGCATTGTCGGCTCGCTCGCCTCGCGCCCACCCAGCAGCAGCAGCAGCTCACGCACGACCGGGACGGAGTACAGCACCGAGGCGCCCGCAAGGCGCAGCCGGAACGTGGATAGCGCCGGGTCGGTGCGGAAGGCGGGCACGCACAGCGCGAGCATGGAGAGTGGGTAGGCGCCGTGAGGGAAAATTGTGAACAAGGCAGCATCGCTGGTGACCAGACGCTCCGAGACCGTCGGGTAGGTGTTCTCCGGCAGGCCGTCGAAGCGCATGCAAGAGCGCACGCCGAAAGCACCCAGAACAACCCGAGCGGTAGCACCGAGCACGCGCGCGACAGTCGTCGAGCCCCACTGGTGGGCCCTGCTCTTGTCGCGCATGGTGAGCACAAACCATGCCGCATAGAGGACGAGTAATCGGCGGAGCACGTAGCGGCGTAAGCGGTACTCATCTTGAGGCTCCTCGCGTGCCGCAATGCCTCTGCTAAACTGGCGCAAGAGCAGCGGCATAGATGATGATGGTGATGATGCACGCGAGTGGGAGCAAACCGGCAACCGCGGATCGGTGGGGGAGAGTATGCGCGCGCGCCGCCGCGTGCTCACTGGAAGACGCGGGTCGGCGGCAAGGCCAAGCTCTCCTCCATGTTTCATCCCTGGACGGAGGTTGCAGGGTGAAGATTCGTCAATACTCGCTCAATTTCGTCCAAGTCGGCGGGTTAGAGGTTGGGGCTTTTCTTCGAGCTCTACTTTCGCACGGCGAGTAGGCGCGCAGGAATCATCTGATGTAAAAAATTGTACTGCGCTACTGGTAACTATGCTGAATGCTCCGGTGCGTGCTGCGTCCCTCAAATCAACACAATAAGGCTCATAATCGATAATGCACACATGCCAAGCACTCAAGCAATCCCGCGTAGCTTTATCGCACAGATCGAACTGCCCATCCATGTCCATGCCTCGAATTCTTGCCAAGCTCAACGTGCTGCAGGCCCACCCCGCAGCGGCCTCAGGGTTCATTTACCTCCTAACGCCTGGCGAAGGTTTCTTCTTCGCATCGGTCTCTGCCGCCATCTTGGGCTTCTTCCTAAGGGACCTGCGAAGACTCTGATTGAGTTCGCGGTAGTCCAGCTGGCCCGTCCCGTCGGGATCGAGATCCGAAAAGATCTTCAAGATGTCCGCCTGCGAGCACTTGAAGTTCATCCTTTGCATCGCCATTGCGAACTCCTCGCGGTCGATGAAGCCGGATTTGTCCTTGTCCCACTCCTGGAATAAGTCGAGGACGCGTCCCTTGGACTCCTTCAGCGCCTCGCGCAGAGCGTATTGGACATACTCGGACAGGTCCACAGTGCCACTATCATCGAGGTCGAGGCGGTAGAAGAGATCCTTAAGCTCCTTCTCCGTCGGCTCCGGCAGGCCATCCTTGGCGCATCGCTCGATGCGCATTGAACGGAACTCGTCAAAATCAAGTTCCGTGTTGCCGTCACTGTCCGCTTTCATAAAGTCGTCCACGCGGATCTTCATGTTGCTCTGGAAGTCGCCCCTGCCCGCGCCCTCAAGGTCCGTCGGATCCACCTCAGGCGTCGCCGCCCGCGTTGCAATGCTACCTAAGGGGCTCGTCTTGGACAGCAGCTTGGCGGCCGCGCCGGCAGCCTTCAACTTGCCCATGCCCATGCCGTTGCCCTTCGACGGTACCTGTACCTTGGGGGGAGGCTTGGGCCCATCGAGGCTTGGGCCCGACGCCGCCCCCGCATTCATAATACTAGCTGCACGGCGCAAGAACTTGTCAAATTCTTGAAACTCGATGTAGCCAGATTTATCCGGATCGAAGTAGTCAAACGTATTGTCCACTACTTGTGGCGGAAAGTCGGGACCCATGATGGCGAACGCGTCCCGGAAGTCCTTCTTAGAGATTTTACCGTCGTCGTCGCCGCCCATGTCACGGAAGAGGTCGAGCACGCGTGTATTGTTTTTCTTGAGGCCCTCGCGCAGCTGGTCAACCACCGATTTGTTCGGGTCGTACATGAGCTGGACTGAACGCAGGCTCGACTTTTCCCCGGTCACAGGTCCCCTCGAGCTCTCCGGTGACTTCATGCGATAGGATGACGCTTGCGAGGCGGCAGCTTGGGCCTTCGACAACCTGGACCGCAACGCCTCGAGCTGCGTCTCGAGCTCCGTGCGGATCGCCGCCGCCTCGAGCTCCAGCTGACGCCGCTGGTCCGCCAACAGCTTCGCGAGCCGCCGCTCCGCCTCGTCGGCTTGCTCCCTCATCTGCTTCTTCATCTGCTCCTCGGCAGCCTTCGCCAATTTCTCAGTTTCGAGAGCCTCATCCGCTCGGACCTTCATCGTCGCCGACGCGTCCTTTTCGAAAGCGATCTGCCGAAGCGCCTCCTTGAGCTGCCGCAGGTGCTCGAGCGATGCCGCGCGCGCGTCCTCGAGCGCCTTCTTGAGCTCCTCCTGCTTTTGCACGCTCTCGACCTCAACCTTGTACAGCTTGCCCTCGACCGACTCGCGATTGCGCCTCTCGATCTCGAAGCGCTCTTTGTGCGTCATCTTGAACTTCATCACGTGGTCCAGCTCCCATTCATGCTTCCAGTCCATAAACGAGTGCACCAGCTTTGGCTTCGACAGCCGGAGCGCAGCATTTGCCAGCAGCCGCTTCTGCCGCGCCCGCAACAAGTATGCGTCCGCCCAAGCCGTCCAGCCGCGAGCCATGTCCTTCCTGCCTAGGCGTCGGGCGGCCACTTGGGTAAGGTGCTCGACGCGAGCCTCCTTCTCCGCGACTGCGCGGGCCGCTTGGGCGCGTGCAAGGTCCGATTCGCCTGTCGCCGTGCTCTCGCGCAACCGAGCCAGCTCGACCCTGAAGTGGGACAGCTCTGCCTCAAGGGCCCGATTGCGGGCAGCCAGCTCGGCAGCCTGCTGCTCGGCCGTGCCCAGGACGCGCGACGTCTTGTTCAGTGTCGACGTCTTCCAGTCGACGCGCCAGTGCATGTACGCGCTCACCACCTTGGGCTTCGCGAGGCGAACGGCGGCGGCAAGCAGCAACCGCTGCTGGCGCTTCTTGGTGGACCACATGTCGATCCAAGCGCTCATGCCGCGCGAGAGATCCTTCTGCATGATCCGGCGCGCCGCCATGCGCTGCAGGTGAGCGATGCGCTTCTCCTTCTCCTCCTCGAGCTGGCGTTTGAGCTCGAGCTCACTCTTAGCGGTGCCGCCATCGAACAAGCTTAGCTTGGCGAGCAGCTCATCGCGCTCTGCGAGCGCCGTCTTGAGCTTCTTCTCCATGTCAAGCTTCAGCTTCTTTGCCTCCGCCTCCGCCAGCTCCGCCTTCGCCTTGGCGTGCTTCGCGTGATGCTTATGCGTGTTGTGGGAGAGCTGGACCGCCTCCATCTCCCAGTCCTTACGCCAGTGCGTGTACATGAACACGAGCCGAGGCTTGGTGAGGCGCGACGCTGCAGCGGCCAAGAGGCGCTTGTTGCGCGCCTCCGCGTAATACTTCTCAGACCACGTCGTCCAGCCACGCGAGATCTCCTTCTTTCCAAGCCGCTTCACTGCCATCTGCGTAATATGCTCGATGCGCTTCTGCTTCTCGGCAGCTTCCTTCTCTGCCAACTGGCGACGCATCTCGTCTTCCTTGGCATTGCCGTTGAGTGCGGCCTCGCGCGCCTTGAGCAGCTCCGCCGCGGTCTTCTCTAACTCCGCCTTGTACTTCTCCGCCTTAGTCTTCTCGGCCTTGTACTTCTCGACGAGAGTCATCTTAGACTGCGCGAGCATCTCAGCTTCCCAGTCGTGCTTCCACTGCAAGTAGCCCGCAGACAGCTTGGGCTTGGCCAGCCTGGACGCGGCCGCACGTAGCAGCCGCTTTCGGCGCAGGTCCTCCAAGTACACCTCTGACCACGTCTGCCAGCCCATCGAGAGCTCCTTCTTGCCCAGGCGGCGCACGGCCATCTGCGTGAGGTGCTCGACTCGCTTTTCCCTCTCCTTGGCTGCTTCTTCCAAGGCGAGCTGACGGTACTCCTCCTCGGCGCCTCCCGCACGGGCAGCCGCCGCCCTGGCAGCCTCGAGCTCTTGCTTCATCGCCTTCAGCTCAGCATCGACGGCACTGCCTGAGGCCATCTGTGCCACCGCGGCCTTCGCGCTCGTGCGCTTCTTGGCCTGCTCGACGGCCCAATCTTGCGACCAGTGCCCGTACGATGCAGCAAGCTTGGGCTTCGCCAAGCGGGATGAGGCGGCACGCAATAGCCGCTCGTTGCGCCTCTTGGACTCCCACATGTCGATCCAAGCGCTCATGCCACGCGAGAGATCCTTCTGCATGATCCGGCGCGCCGCCATGCGCTGCAGGTGAGCGATGCGCTTCTCCTTCTCCTCCTCGAGCTGGCGAGCCATCTCGAGCTCACGAGCAGCCAGGCCACCATCGAGCTCAGAGAGCCGCGCGATAAGCTCATCGCGCTCCCGCTGGGCCGTAGCGAGCTTACGATTCATTTCCTCGCGAGCCCTGCGTGCCTCAGCCTCTGCAGCCTCGGCGCGGCTGATCTGAATGGCCAGTTGTTCACCCTGAGACATGTGCTTGAGTGCAGCCATCTCGGTTTCCCAGTCGCTCTTCCAGAGCGCGTAGCCAGCAGACAGCGCGGGCTTCGTCAGACGAGAGCTGGCCGCCTTCAGCAGCCGCTTCTGGCGCTGCGCCTCATAGCACATCTCCGACCAAGCCCCAAAGCCACGTGATATCTCCTTCTTGCCCATCCGACGGGCGGCCATCTGCGTGAGATGCTCGACGCGCTTCTCCTTCTCCAATGCGGCCTTCTCCTCCATCTGGCGGCGCAGCTCGTCTTCTTTGGCGGTGCCGTTGAGCGCCGCTTGGCGGGCACGCTCGAACTCAATCCGTAGGCGCGAAAGCTCGGCATTCGCAGCATTGAGCTGCGCCTCCTTTTGATCGAAGCGCTCTTTGAGAGTCATCTTCTTCTGCATCTTCATCTCGTGCTCCCAGTCGAGCTTCCACTGAGTATAGCCCCCGGATAGCCGGGGCTTCGCAAGCTTTACAGCTGCGGCGGTGAGCAGCCGCTTGCAACGCGCCCCCTCAAAGTAAGCCTCGGCCCACGACTCCCACGCCATCGCGATACCCTTCTTACCGAGGCGACGAACAGCCATCTGCGTCAGGTGCTCGACACGCTTCTCACGTTCGTTGATGGCCTGCTCCTCGCGCTGCCGCTGCCGCTCAACCTCGAGGGCATCGCCATTTGCGACAGCCTCGCGCAGTTTGGAAAGCTCTGCGCGCACCTTGGACAGCTCCGCCTCGCTTTCCAAGTAGTTTTTGCGCTGCGCCTCAGCTTTGGCAGCTTCCTCGGCAAGCCGCTCAGCTTGCGTCATGCTCTGGAGACGGCCCATCTCCTCAAACCAGTCCGCGCGCCAGTGTGCGTAGCCCGCAGCGAGCTTGGGCTTCGTCAGACGAATGCTGGCCGCAAGCAGTAACCTTTTGCGACGCTGCATCTCCATGCACAGATCGGCCCAAGTCTCGAAGCCGCGCGCAATCTCCTTCTTGCCAAACCGCCGTGCTGCCATCTGGCTCAGATGCTCCACGCGCTGCTGCTTTGCGGCCTCGGCCTTCTCCTCCATCTGGCGCCGAATCTCGTCCTCCCTAGCGGTGCCATTGAGCGCGGCATCGCGAGCACGCTTCAACTCAACGCGCGCCTGCGCCAGGTCAGCCTCGGTGTTTGCGAGCTTGGTAGCCATGGAGTCCAGCTGCTCCTTGTAGGTCATCGTCGCCACTGCCTTTATCTCCGCCTCCCAATCCTGACGCCACTGAGCGTAGCCTGCAGACAGCTTCGGCTTGGCCAGCTTGGCACCTGCGACGAGCAGGAGGCGCTTGTTCCGCTGCTCCCTTTCGTACTGGTCCACCCACGTCGAGAAGCCCATCGCGATCTCCTTCTTGCCCATGCGGCGTGCCGCCATCTGGCTGAGATGCTCGACGCGCTTCTCCTTCTCACGCTCAGCCGCCTCCTCGGCCTGGCGACGGCGCTCGTTCTCGAGGGCAGTACCGTTGAGGGCAGCCTCACGCGCCCTGGCAAGCTCTGCCTCCACCTTGGCCAGCTTTGCATTGACGGCGGCAAGGTTTGACTGCTCGAGATCGAGGCGTTGCTTCAGGGTCATGGTTGCAGACACCTGCTTCTCGTCCTCCCAGTCATGCTTCCACTGTGTGTAGGCGGAAGACAGATGCGGCTTGGCAAGCTTCGAGCCCGCTGCGGCGAGCAGCCGCTTCTGGCGCAGCCTCTCGTAGTAAGCCTCGGCCCAGGACTCCCACGCCATCGCGATGCCCTTCTTACCGAGGCGACGAACAGCCATCTGCGTCAGGTGCTCGACGCGCTTCTCCTTCTCATAAGCCGCCTGCTCCTCGACCTGGCGACGGCGCTCATCCTCAAGTGCCGTGCCGTTAAGAGCCGCCTCCCGAGCACGAGCCAGTTCCTTGCGCAGCTTGACAAGCTCTTGCTCCTGCTCGGCAATCTTCTTGCGGTTCTCTGCCGCCACCTCGGCCTGGTGCTTCATCATTTCCTCCTGTGCGTCGAAGGTCTTGGAGACCACCTGATCTTCCCAGTCCTTCTTCCACAGCGAGTAGCTCCCTGAAAGCTTTGGCTTGGCCAGCTTCGAGCCGGCCGCGGCGAGCAGCCGCTTGCGACGAACCAGCTCGAAGTACATGTCTGCCCACGCCTCGAAGCCACGCGAGATCTCCTTCTTGCCCATGCGGCGAACGGCCATCTGGGTCAGATGCTGCACACGCTGCTCCTTCTCCATGGCCTGGCGCTCCTCCATCTGGCGGCGCATCTCATCCTCTTTGGCGGTGCCACTGAGCGCCGCCTGGCGGGCCTTACCCAGCTCAATGCGCAGCTTGGCGGCTTCAGCCAGGGCATCCTCGAGCTTCTTCTTCTCAGCCTCAAGTTTCTCCTGCATCGTCATCTTCGAGTTGGCGCGCATCTCCATTTGCCAATCGGCGCGCCAGTGGGCGTAGCCTGCGGCGAGCTTGGGCTTGGAAAGCCTAGCGCCCGCAGCAATGAGCAGCCGCTTCTGGCGCTGCCGCTCATAGTGCATCTCGGCCCACGCCTCGAAGCCCATTGAGATCTCCTTCTTGCCCATGCGGCGTGCTGCCATCTGGCTGAGGTGCTCGATGCGCTTCTCCCTCTCCGCAGCGAGCTCCTGCTCAGCCCGCTGGCGCAAGAGCTCCTCCCGACCATTGCCACTCTCCATCGCCTCGCGCAGGGCCTCGAGAGCCTCGGTGGCCTTACGAAGGTTGACTTCGGCCAAATCGGCGCGCGCCTTTTCGCTTGCGAGTCGCTGCTTGTCCGTGAGGCGGGCGTCGGCTCTAATTTGGGACTGCCAGTCCATGCGCCAGTGCGTGTAGCCTGCGACCAGCTTCGGCTTCATGATTTTTGCGCCCGCAGCGAGCAGAAGGCGCTTGCGCCGCTGCGCCTCATAGTACATCTCCGACCACGTCGAGAAGCCCATCGCGATCTCCTTCTTGCCCAGCCGACGAGCCGCCATCTGGCTGAGGTGTTCGACGCGCTTCTCCTTCTCGCGCTCAGCGGCCTCCTCTGCCTGGCGACGGCGCTCGTTGTCGAGGGCAGTGCCGTTGAGGGCAGACTCGCGAGCGCGGGCAACCTCATCACGAAGCTTCGCAAGCTCCTCGTCCTTTTCATGGATGCGCTTCTCTTGAGCATCGAATCGCTCTTGAAGGGTCATGCTCGCGGCCGTCTTCATCTCATCCTCCCAGTCGTGCTTCCACTGAGCGTAGCCTGCAGCCAGCTTGGGCTTGGAAAGCCTAGCGCCCGCAGCTGTGAGCAGCCGCTTCTGGCGCTGCCGCTCATAGTACATCTCGGCCCACGCCTCGAAACCCATCGAGATCTCCTTCTTGCCCATGCGGCGTGCCGCCATCTGGCTGAGGTGCTCGACGCGCTTCTCCTTCTCGTAAGCGGCTTGCTCCTCGGCCTGGCGACGGCGCTCGTTCTCGAGGGCAGTTCCGTTGAGGGCGGCTTCGCGAGCTTTGCTGAGCTCGACCTGCAGCTTGGAGATCGTCGCCTCTGCGTTGGCGAGCTTTGCCTGCTCGGCTTCAAGGCGCTCCTTGTGCGACATCTTGGAGACCAGGGTCATCTCCATCTGCCAGTCGCGTTTCCAGTGCGCGTAGCCGGAAGAAAGAGCAGGTTTGGCAAGCTTCGAGCCCGCAGCGGCGAGCAGCCGCTTCTGGCGCTGTGCCTCATAGCACATCTCCGACCAAGCCTCAAATCCACGTGAGATCTCCTTCTTGCCCATCCGACGGGCGGCCATCTGCGTGAGATGCTCGACGCGCTTCTCCTTGTCGAAAGCAGCTTGCTCCTGACGCTGACGTGCAAGCTCCTCCTCGCGAGCCGTGCCGTTTATGGCAGCTTCACGAGCCCGAGCGAGCTCCGCGCGGAGCTTTGCAATCTCGACGTCATTCGCAGCATTCTTCTTGAGCTCAACCGCGAGCTGCTCCGAGACCGTCATCTGGGCCGAAGCGATCATCTCATCGTCCCAGTCGCGCTTCCACTGAGCGTAGCCTGCAGCCAGCTTGGGCTTGGAAAGCCTGGCGCCAGCAGCTGTGAGCAGCCGCTTCTGGCGCTGCCGCTCATAGTACATCTCGGCCCACGCCCCGAAGCCCATCGCGATCTCCTTCTTGCCCATGCGGCGTGCCGCCATCTGGCTGAGGTGCTCGACGCGCTTCTCCTTCTCATACGCCGCCTGCTCTGCACGCTGGCGTGCAAGCTCCTCCTCGCGAGCCGTACCATCAAGGGCAGCTTGGCGAACTTTCTCGAGCTCATATCGTAGTTTTGACACCTCTGCCTCGAGCGCTCGTCGTTCCTCAGCAAAGATTTCTTTCTGGCTCTTGGTCTTGTTGCGCTGCGTCTCAAACTCCCAGTCGTGCTTCCAGTGCGTGTAGCCTGCGGCCATCTTGGGCTTGGCAATCTTGGCGCCGGCAGCTGCGAGCACCCGCTTCTGGCGCTGCGCCTCATAGTACATCTCCGACCACGTCTGGAAGCCCATCGCGATCTCCCTCTTGCCCAGCCGACGAGCCGCCATCTGGCTGAGGTGTTCGACGCGCTTCTCCTTCTCGCGCTCGGCCTCCTCTGCACGCTGACGTGCAAGCTCCTCTTCGCGAGCCGTGCCGTTGAGGGCAGCCTCACGAGCTCGAGCGAGTTCATCCCGAACTTTGGTCAGCTCGGCAAGAGTGACATCATGCTTGGCCCTTTCCGCTGCGATTTTCTCGCTCGCCGTCATCGACGCCTCCTGCTTTTGCTCGTCCTGCCACGCGGCGCGCCAGAGAGCGTAGCTGGCACTCAGAGCAGGTTTGGCAAGCTTTGAGCCCGCTGCGGCGAGCAACCGCTTCTGGCGCTGCCGCTCATAGTACATCTCGGCCCACGCCCCGAAGCCCATCGAGATCTCCTTCTTGCCCATGCGGCGTGCCGCCATCTGGCTGAGGTGCTCGATGCGCTTCTCCCTCTCCTTAGCCGCTTCCTCCTCGAGCTGCCGCTGGCGCTCTTTCTCGCTCATTCCCTGCATAAGGGAAGACTTGCGTGCAAGGCTCAGCTCCTCCTTGACGCGCTCCAGCTCAACCTGCAGCTGCTCTCGCCTCTGCACCTCGTCGGCCAGCCGCTCCTTGGTGCTTTTCTTCGCGAGGATCTGCTGCTCCACCTTCCACTCCGTCCGCCACTGCACGTAGCTCGCCACTAGCTTGGGACGAGCGAGCTTCATCCCAGCCTGCGCAAGCACGCGTAGCTGCCGCCGCTTCTCGAGGTACTGCTCCTGCCAGGCTGACCAGCCGCGCATGATGTCCTGGTTGCCAATGCGGCGAAGGGCTCGCTGCTGCAGGTAGGCAACGCGCTGCTCTTTCTCTTCCTCTTGCTTCTCCTTCATGCGCCGCTGCAGCTCGGCCTCTTGCGCATTGCCAGTGAGCGCTTCGTCACGCAGCTTGGCGAGCTCAGCTCGCACGTCGTGCAGCTCCGCCTCAGCCTTTTGCCGCTTCTCAGTCTCGGCAGCTAGCCTCTCTTTCAGCGGCATGGTGGCCATGACACGCCTTTCCTCCTCCCAGTCGCGCTTCCAGTTCGCGTAGCACGCTGAAAGATGCGGCTTGGTCAGCTTGGCGCTGGCAGCCTGAAGCAGCCGCTTGCGTCGTCGGTGCTCGATGAACATGGGTTGCCACGTATCCCAGCCGCGAGACAGCTCCCTCTTGGCGAGGCGACGGATGGCCATCTGGCACTGGTGCTCCACGCGCTTCTCCTTCTCGGCGGCGCCCTTCTCGGCTTCGGAGGCGTTCATTTGGAACTTCTCTGCCTCGGACGCTTCCAGGATGCGCCGCGTCTCGGAGAGATCCGCCTTGGTCTTCTCGAGCTCTGCCTGCATGCCCTTGCACAGCATCTCATACTCCGCCAGGCGCTGCTCGACGGTCATATTCGCCTTCTTCGCCTGCTCAGACTTCCAGCTGCTCTGCCAGTGCTGGTAGCCTGCGACGAGCCGTGGGCGCGGCAGTCGAGCGCCCGCTGCCTTGAGCATGCGCAAGCGGCGCTGCTTCTCCTGATGCGCCTCGAGCCACGCGGACAAGCCACGCGCAAGGCCCTTCTGCAGCAGTCGGCGCACGCCGACGGCCTGCAAGTGGGCGACGCGCTTCTCTCGCTCCTCCTCGAGCAAGCGCTCGGCCTCGGAACGCATGGAGTCGACGCCGCGGCTCACATCCGCCAGTCGCATGTCCTCTGCCAGTTCACGCTCGCGCACGCGCTCCTCCTTCTCGTGCTTGAGCTCGATCTCGAGCGCGCGGACGCGCTCGACGAAGCTACGGCGCTCCTCCTTGAAGGCCTCCGCCTGCGCATTCTTCTGCGCGAGCAGCTGCTCGTTGCTCTGCGTAGCCGCAGCGAGCTTGGCGTTGACCACCTCGAGCTCAGCCTCGAGCCGCACAATCTTGTCGAGAGCTGCTTGGAGCGCATCCTCCTTGGCGTTGATCTCGGCCTGCATCTGCGACTGCATCACGTCCTGCTCATTCTCCAAGCGCGAGAGCTCTGCCTCGAGCGCTAGACGCTGCTCGTGCATCGCCTTGGCGAGGTGGAGCTCTTCGGCGACCTTTTCTTGCTCGATATGAAGCGCCTCGTCACGTGCGCGCTTCATCGCCATGAGAGCGCGCTCCTCTCCGATGCGTGCAATCTGGCGCTGCTCACGCTCCTGTACGAGTCGGTTCTGCGCAGCCCGCAGGACGGACGCCGTGAGGCCGAGCTCGAACTGTAGCTGCTGGTTGGCCTGGCGTGCGGCCGGGCTGCGAGGCGTGACTTGCGGTGCCGGAAGCGAATATTCGCCCGGCGACCGCAGCGCAAAGATTTCGGAGCGCAGCCGCCCATCGCCGCCAGCCTTCTCCGGCGCCGAGCCGGGGCGCATGACCGTGGGGCCCTTGAGATGCGGCCGTACGTCTGGTGAAAAGAGCGGCGTGGCCGTCGACGACACGCGCGTCCGGGCCGACGATGGGCGCGTCGGCTGGGGATACACGACCAGCTGCGTGCCGTCTGCGGCCCCGGCTGACCTCAACTGCTTTGGTTGCTGGAGCTTGTTTTGCACCACCTTTTGCTGCGGCACCAAGTACGTCGTCGCAGCTGCTACACCAGCTGGATCTGTCCTCGAGTCGGGTTGATTGCGAGGCGATTGCCCCGGCGTGAGCTCATCGTTGATCTCCTCCCACGCACCAACCGCGATTGAGTTGGCGGGCACGTATCGGGATCGGGGCGGTAGCACCATCATTGGCGAATCCGGTCTGCGAAAAGGTGAGCAACGATCCTCAGGTGAGCCAGGGTGAACGGCTCGTGCAAGCGAGCGGCGGTGGCGCGTGTGTGCGCGCGGGTGTGCGTGCGCGGGTGCTGGCGATTGACGAGTGGCGCACATGCTGCTATCGGAGAGCGTCGGTGACGGCCGATCGCCCGCTCCCGTGATAGTCTTGGGCAGCATGCTCCCGGTGTGACGAAAAGCGCCGAGATGGACAGACCCTGGTGCGGCGCTCGCGGTCGGCCGTGCAGCCCTGCGTCTCGTCCACGGCCGGCTGTCTGTTCTTCGGAAAGTCTGTTTTCTTGCCCTCGCTCGCGCAATCGCGTTGCGGGCATACATATCCTCGACCCCTTCGTTCAACATACGTCAGTGGCCTCTCGAAATTAACGGGACCACCTGAGCCCATTGTATTGTTTAATGTTGGCAGGTATTCACAGACACACTTCACTTCACGCGGTTTGGGAAATGCTGACGTGGACGAACGATGCCGACGCCCCCGTTTGGCTGCTCTCGACCGCGCTTGCTGCTGCCGTTCTGTCCGTCTACTGGCAGACGCTCTGCCCGACCGTGCCGGGTGGTGATTCTGGTGAGCTCATCCAGGTGGCCATCGAGATGGGCGTTGCTCACCCGCCGGGCTACCCAACCTGGACGATGATGGCGTACGCCTTCTCTCGGCTCCCATGGGGTGAGCCCGCGTGGCGAGTCAACCTGTCATCAGCCGTGTGCGGTGCGCTCAGCAGTGCGCTACTCTCCGCTGCCATCGGCTCGTGGGTCGGCTGCGCGTGGACTGGCATCGCGGCAGGCGGTGCCTTTGCCTTCTCGCCGCTCGTCTGGATGTACGCCGTGCAGGGCGAGGTCTTCGCGCTCAACAACCTGATGAACGCGCTGCTGCTCTTCCTGCTCGTCCGATACGATGCGCAGCCGACCCTCGGCCGCGCGTGCGCCGGCGCCTTCGCCATCGGCCTCGCACTCACCAACCAGCACACGATTATCTTCTTCTGCGCGCCCTATGCGGTTTGGGCGCTGCTCGTTGGCGGGCGAGCGCTCCTAACGCCGCGCGCGCTCGCGTGCCTAGTACTGAGCGGCCTGCTGGGCCTCTCGCCTTACGCGTACCTCGTGCTCGTGGGCGGCGAGCAGGCCGCGTGGGGCTCGTGGGGCGACACGACCTCGGTCCAGGGCTTCTTCATTCACCTGCTGCGTAGGGAGTATGGCACCTTCCGGCTCGCGAACACGGCCGCGATCACGGACGACGAGTTCGGGCTGCGCGTGCGCCGGTACTTTAGCTCGCTCACCGATGAGCTGCCGCCGCTCGGACCAGCCCTCGCCATCCTCGGCGCCGTGAGCGGTGTCTCGTCAGCCTTCGCTGGGATGCTTGGCCACGTCGGTGGCAGTGGCGGCAGCGCAGGCGCAGGCGCAGGCGTTGGTGGCAGCGGCGGCGGTGGTGGGCGTGGTGGCCGCGGCGCTAAGCTCGAGAGATGGCTACGCGCTGCTCCGAGCACGGCGACCAGCGGGGCGGCGACCAGCGGGGCAGCTGCTAGCGGCGGCGACGATGGCCGCTGCCCCTCCGCGACGCCTTCCGCTTTCAAGGCGCCATCCCGGGCACCTTCCATGTTAGGAGGTACGAGATCCGAGGAGGATGGCGCTGTTCTGAGCACGGTCGGCACGAGTCCGAATGTGGCATCAGAGGCGGAGGCGGCGGAGGCGGCGGAGGCGGCGGCGGTGGAGGCGGACGAGGCGGCCGCGGCGGAGGCGGCCGAGGCAGCAGCGGAGGCGGCCGAGGCAGCCGCGGCGGTGGCGGCGGCTGCGGCGGTGCTCGCGGAGGCGCGAGTGGCGGCAGTTAGAACTGCCAAGGCAGCCAAACGCAAAGATGCCCGGGAAGGTGCTCGGGAAGGCGCTCGGGACGGCGCCCGTGAAGGCGCCCGGGACGGCGCTCGGGACGGTGGCACCGGCGCCGCTGTTGGCAGTGGTGGCGGCGGCGGCGGCGGCGGCGGCGTCGGCGTCGTCGTCGGCGGCGGCGGCGAGCTCAGCGGCGGCGGCGGTGGCCATGGCCTTGGGCTGCTCCTTGTGCTGTCATACGCTCTCTACGTGGGCGTCTTCAATTACATGTCCAATCTACCCGCCTCGTCCGAATTCTACCTCCAGGTGCAGCAGCGCTTCTGGCCGCAGGCCAACATGCTCTGCTGCGTCTGGTTTGCCCTCGGGCTGCGGCAGGTGAGTCTCGTCAATTGCCTCTGATTGCGTCTGATTGCGTCTGATTGCGTCTGGTTTGCCCTCGGGCTGCGGCAGGTGAGTCTCGTCAATTGCCTCTGATTGCCTCTGATTGCCTCTGATTGCGTCTGATTGCGTCTGGTTTGCCCTCGGGCTGCGGCAGGTGAGTCTCGTCAATTGCCTCTGATTGCCTCTGATTGCCTCTGATTGCCTCTGATTGCCTCTGATTGCGTCTGGTTTGCCCTCGGGCTGCGGCAGGTGAGTCTCGTCAATTGCCTCTGATTGCCTCTGATTACCTCTGATTGCCTCTGATTGCCTCTGATTGCCTCTGATTGCCTCTGGTTGCGTCTGGTTTGCCCTCGGGCTGCGGCAGGTGGTGAGCGCGCTGCGCCGAGCACCGAGCGTACTGCCACCGTGGGCCCCGATGCTGCCCCGGTGGGCGTCGCCACTCCCGATGCCGTTGGCGACGGCGGCACTACTCTTCGTGCATGCATCTCACCACTACGACGCCTCCGACATGTCCCGAACCGTCATCTTCCGAGATTACGGCCTCGAGATGCTCCGAGGCATCCCCGACAAGCCGCGCGTCCTGCTCCTCACCCTGGGTGATGAGGTGCTCAACGCGGCGCGCTACGTGCACCGGCAGCTCGGCGTGCGCCCTCTGCATGCAAGTGCTCACCACGGCGCCCTCGCGTCTCCCCATAGGTGCTCAACGCGGCGCGCTACGTGCACCGGCAGCTCGGCGTGCGGCCCCAGCTGACGATCCTCGATCAGAACTACGTGCAGTTCGACTGGTTCGTGCGGCGCATCCGCGGCAAGGGTGAGTACGCGCAGCTCGAGCTGCCCGGCGTCTCCTACGGCACTGCCAAGGGCGCCTTCTTAATCAGGCAACTCATCGACGCCAATTACGACGGCTGGTCGATCTTCGTCGCGGGTGGCATGCACACCGCCGACTCGTCCTGGCAGCCCATCGAGGGCTACCCGCAGCTTGGCGGCTACCGTCTCTGGCCGCTCGGCATGGTCATGCAGATCTTGCGGGTCGAGAGCCGGATCAATCTGGACAAGTGAGGGCTGCTGATTGCGACTGAGTGCGACTGAGTGCGACTGAGTGCGACTGAGTGCACCCTACATCAGGTGGGCGTCCAAGTCGGAGAAGTTGCTGCCGCGGCTCGAGTGGCCGAAACCACCACCCGTGGGCTCGTGGGAGGAGGTCCTCGCGAAGAACCACTACCTGGCCGCGTACACCAACCGGCCGTACTACCCACTTCAGTACGCTTACGAGGCGCTGCCGGAGCGCGGTGGCTCGGCGGCGGAAGCGCGCGATCGTTTCTTGTTGGCCGCTCGGTTGCATGAGGCGTCGCACGACCTGACGCTCAACGGCTCGCGTGCGCTGCCCGACTACTTTTTCCGAAATTGGGGTGAGGGGATCGCGCCCTCCGATTGCCTCTGATTACCGTTGATGACCTCTGATTGTCCTCCTCATCGGCGTGCTGCAGGCGTCGCGTACTCGCAGCTGCTCGCGACGGAGCGATCGGACGAGGGCGTCGCCGCGCTCAAGCAGCGCGCGATGAATGCGTTCCTCAAGTACCTTGCCTTCAGCACACTGACAGAGGAGGATCGGTTCACTGTAGAGCGCTCGCTCGTGTCCCTCATCCCGCCGCCGCAGCAGCTCAAGCAGCATCTAGCCCAGCAGGAGGCGGCGAGGCAGCAGCAGCAGCAGCAGGGGCAGCAGCAGCAGCAGCAGGGGCAGCAGGAGCAGCGGCGGCTCGAGCAGCAGCAGGGGCAGACGAAGCCGCCGAAGCCCAAGAGCGATCGCAAGAAGCGCAAGAGCGTCAAGGCGCCCGGCGCGTAGAGAGATCTCATTGTAATTCAGGGCGGTACCCGTGAAGTAACTTTGTAAACCGTACTCGACGCGTACGAGATTACACCAACCGTTGCATCACCCAAAGCTGTACGGGCGTGCGACAGTATGGGCAAATCTTCATGTTGGCCGTACAGCGCTCGCACGCGAGCTGATGACCGCACGGTACCGCAAGGTGCGACTTGGGCCCCACCATGCACACGATGCACGTGGTCTGGCCACCGATGGTCGACTCGGGCGCCTCGTCGTGCACACGGCCGGTGAAGTTACCCACGTCGGCGAGCGTCAGAGGCCTAAGCGCTGGCAACAAACCTCCAGCCGGTGCTGGGGCCGATGGTGGCGCAGGGGCAGGGGGCAATGAATGCACGGTAGTCGGACCGCGCCCTCCACGCCCCCCTCGCCCCCCTCGCCCCCCTCGCCCGCCGCGGCAAGCGCTCTCTGCCACGGCCAGGGCCTCCGCAATCTCCGCCTCCGCCCTCTCCGCCTCCGCCCTCTCCGCCTCCGCCCTCTCCGCCTCCGCCCTCTCCACCTCCGCCCTCTCCGCCTCCGCCCTCTCCGCCTCCGCCCCCTCCGCCTGAGCCCTGGCTATCCGCGCGGCCTCCGCCTTGGCGGCCTCGTGCGCCGCCGCCCTCTCCGCCGCCTCGGCCTCCTTTGCCGCCTGCTCAGCCTCGGCGGCCGCCGCCATCTCCGCGTCTGCTGCCTCCGCTACGGCCGCCTCTGCCGCAGCGGTCCCCTCCACGTCCTCCTCAGCCTCCGGGGCCTCCGATGCTGGCGCCGCTTCTGCGGATGCTGAGCCTGCGGCAGGCGGCGACTGTGTGACCTCGAGCAGCGACAGCTTCGACAGGCTGGCTTGCATCTCCATCTCCGTCGCGTGCTTGCGACGCAGCTTCTTGCTCTCCTGCTTGCGCTTCTTGTGCAAGCGCTCGCGCATCGCCCTCGCCTCTGCCAACACACCCTCGCTCGCGAGTGCGTGGTGCTCCTCGATCGCGCCGACCAGGCCCTCGTACTGCGCGGCCGCCATGGCCACACGAAGCGCCTCGTTGGCGGCGGCAGAAGGAGCAGGACCCACGACGTCCTCGTCGTCGCCAGCCGCCGCCAACACATCGTTGTCCGGCTCGGCGCTGCCACTCGCGGCCGCTGACGCACTCGCTGCCGGCGCTCTCGCCTCGCTCGCCCCTTTCTTCTTGGCCTTGGCTTTCTGGCTCGCGTTCGTCTTCTGCGCGCGCTGCTTGTGCACGCCCTCCGCCTCCTCCTGGGCCAGCAGAGCCGCAGCGGCAAGCTCGGCTGCCCGCTCGGCTGCCGCACGCTCCGCACTCGACACTGGAGCGACCGCAGCGATCGTCGCAGGTGCGCGGCCCCTGCTGCGCAGGAATCTTGCGATGGCGGTATGGCCTCGGGCCTCTGCGACATCGAGGGCTGTGCCGAAAGCAGATTGCAAGTCGGCGCGTGCGCCAGCATGCACGAGCAGCATGACTATGTCGCCGTGGCCTTCGTAGCAGGCGGTGTGCAGAGGCGTGGCGCCGTAGCTTTTTGCCTGGTCGATGGCGGCGTGGGCGGCGAGCAGCAGCTGCGCGCAGTCGCCGTCGCCTTTGACGCAGGCGGCGTGCAGAGGCGTGGAGCCGTAGATGTCGGCCTGGTCGACGACGGCGTGGGCGGCGAGCAGCAGCCGCACGCAGCCGCCGCTGCCTTCGCCGCAGGCGGCGATCAGAGATGTGGTGCCTCTGCTGGTTGCCTGGTCGACAGCGGCGTGGGCGGCGAGCAGCAGCTGCACGCAGTCGCCGTGGCCGCTGTCGCTCGCGGCGATCAGAGGCGTGGCGCCGTCGCTGTCTGCCTGGTCGACGGTGGCGTGGGCGGCGAGCAGCAGCTGCACGCAGCCACCGTGGCCTTCGATGCTGGCGGCGCGCAGAGGCGTGACGCCGTTGCGGTCTGCCAGGTCGACGACGGCGTGGGCGGCGAGCAGCAGCCGCACGCAGCCGCCGTGGCCTTTGTCGCAGGCGACGAGCAGAGGCGTGCGGCCGTCGCTGTCTGCCTGGTCGACGGTGGCGTGGGCGGCGAGCAGCAGCTGCACGCAGCCACCGTGGCCTTCGATGCTGGCGGCGAGCAGAGGCGTGACGCCGTTGCGGTCTGCCTGGTTAACGGCGGCGTTGGCGGCGAGCAGCAGCTGCACGCAGCCACCGTGGCCTTCGATGCTGGCGGCGCGCAGAGGCGTGACGCCGTTGCGGTCTGCCTGGTTAACGGCGGCGTGGGCGGCGAGCAGCAGCCGCACGCAGCCGCCGCAACCTTTGACGCAGGCGACGATCAGAGGCGTGTTGCCGTCGCTGTCTGCTGCCTGGTCGACAGCGGCGTGGGCGGCGAGCAGCAGCTGCACGCAGCCTCCGTTGTCTTTGCAGCAGGCGGCGTACAGAGGCGTGACGCCGTTGCTGGCGGCCTGGTCGACGGCGGCGTGGGAGGCGAGCAGCAGCTGCACGCAGTTGCCGTGGCCTTTGTCGCAGGCGGCGATCAGAGGCGTGACGCCTCTGCTGGTTGCCTGGTCGACGGCGGCGTGGGCGGCGAGCAGCAGCTTCGTGCACTTAGGGTGACCAGTCTCACATGCAGCATACAGGCAGGCGCCGAGGTGGTCCGCTTCTGTCACGCTGTCGATGAGGCCCACGGCATTCGCCTCTTCGCCGCGATGGAGCGCGTCGACGATCGCGTGCATGGCCGAGCGTCGCATATCAACCTCGAAGTTTAAGGAACCGTTTTTTGGCATGCTGAACTGCATGCCAAACGTGTGAGTGCATCGTGATCGTTAAAACGACAGTCGCGTCAACCGGTGCTACCGGGTACGGCACTGTTACTGCTCGCTGTGTGAGAAAGAACCCTTCAAACTATTCACATTTCAATATGTGCCACATGTACTCGAGAGAACCAACTGAGTGAGTACCAACGCGGGGAGTACACGAGAGGAATATTCATCCCCGTGCTGCACCTCGTGCCATGTCGCGCCGCACACGTGTGCTGGCACCCTTAGCGCGGCGGTGTGTCAAGTGCCATACGTTGCAGAGCTAGCCGGGCCTGTGCGTTCTCAAAGCCGCTCAGGATCTGCTGCAGATGCGCCGGCAGCGGCCCCGGCGGCATCGTGCTCGTGCCGATCAATTCCAGAAGCGACGGCGCCGACGCGCGGCTGCCGAGGTTGAAGCCCATATTGTACCACGCTGCTTCAGGAGTTCCTCGCATGGTTCCGAATCGGACACTCGCTGACGAAACTGACGACCACACAGAGGTGGGCCCCCGAGCATCGTGAAGCGCCGTGTCTGGCGAGCGCACTAGGTACGGCGAGAGATGATGAAGCAGGAACGGCGTCTCGCCCCCTTGGGTCTGCTTGGTCGTCTTCTGCTCATCATGCGCACGGTCCCCGAGCCAAGTGACCGGGTCGGTGGTCGTCGCGGGCGAGGGCGGCGTCGTGGGCGGGACTGGGCGCTCCGCCTTGGCCTGGTACGCTGCGATCTGCGCCTTGCGCTCGGCACAGCGCTCGGCCCTCTCCCGCTTCATGGCCATCTGCGCCATCTGGGCCTTGACCTGATCCCTCGCGTCTTTGCCACGTGCGGCAGCCTGCAGCTTGGTCGCGGCAGCTGCCTCGGACGTGAAGGCGGAGATGACGTGGGTCTTCGTGCGCACGTGCTCGGCGGCATTCTGCGCCCTTCGCGCCAGTTTCGCCTTCTTGCGCGCAGGTGGAGGGATACTTCCACCTTGGCATGCTGATGACCCTCCCTCATTGCATGCTGATGACCCTCGCAGGTGAGGGATACTTCCGCCTTGGTCGGGTGGTGCGTTGCCACCCCTCGCTGCCCGCACCGCGCTACATGCCGCGCCGCCCGTGCCACCGTCACCACCGCCGCCGCCGCCGCCGCCGCCGCCGCCGCCGCCGCCGCCGCCGCCGCCGCCTCCCCCTCCTCCTCCCCTTCCTCCCCCATCGCCCCCGGGGTCCTCCTCAGTTGCCGACGTGTCGTGATCGAGGTTGGGGAAGAGGAGGCGGCAGAACTCATGGTAGTCGACCTCCCCCGTCTCGTCCTCGTCAAAGAGGGCAAAGAGCTGCCGCAGCTTGGCCACTGGGATCTTGAGCTTCATATTCTTCATCGCACGCTTGAACTCACCCCAATCGAGCTGCCCGTCGCCGCTCGTGTCAAACTCCTGGAAGATGCGGTGCAGCTGGCTCATGGTAAGCCCGCGCTCTTCGAGCATGACGGCCATCCGCATCTGCATCTCCACCAGTTCCTTGCGCTCCCAGGCCGATCGGAACGCCTCGCCGATGACCGTGATCGGCATCGTCGTGAAGAGCAACCCGCACACGATCGCACAGGCGAAGACGACTCGCTGGGCGGGTCCCTGAAGCCCATGGTGGCCGTCATAGCCGAGGGTAGCCACGATCCTGTGCACGTCGAGAGGGAGATCGAGCTAAGATCGAGAGGGAGATCGAGAGGGAGATCGAGCCAGGATCGTGCTCAGAGGGAGATCGAGCACGGATCGAGAGGGAGATCGAGCCAGGATCGTGCTCAGAGGGAGATCGAGCACGTCGAGAGGGAGATCGAGCACGAGCAGGCATCGGTGTGTAGTCGGTGTGGGAGACAGACGCACACGAAAGAGCCTCTAGGGCCGCATGCATGAGTGTTTGGCTGGTGTTTGGCACACACGCACACACTCACTCAAGAGCACAACAACCAGGGAGAAGCGTTCGCGTACTCAGTCGAGGCACTCAGTCACAGCGCACCAGAAGATCATCCACATGGCTTCGAACCCATCGCCGAGCGGCTCGACCAGTCCGTCATCGAGGTCAGCGCCTCCGCTCTGGTTGCGCCGAAGCCACAGACCATACTGACCATCGGCTCTCTCGAGGATGATCAACGCGCCGGAGAGGAGAAGCGTGACGATGAGCATCGCAAAGCCGGGCACCTGATGAGGGAGGCAATCAGAGGTCATCAGAGGTCATCCGAGGTCAACAAAGAGCACCTGATGAGGTGGCAATCAAGCAAGCCATCATCCAGAGACGTCAACAGTGAGGCCACAGCACAGAGGAAATACATCTCTGAGGCCACATCGAAGAGGACACTCAGAGGACAATCAGCGGACACCCCACGAGTATATCATCACATCGAAGAGGGCAATCAGAGGGCAATCAGAGGACAATCAGCGGACACTCCACGAGTATACCATGAGGGCGCGATACGAGTTCTCAAGGGCGATGAGCAGCACACGCCAGCCCGAGTAGTGCTTCAGCAGCTTGAAGATGCGCGCGAGACGCAGCAGCTCGAGCAGCTCGAGCACTAGGAGCCCGTCGCTGCTGCGGCTGCCCCCGGCCATAAAAATGTCGATGTAGAAGGGGATGATGGTCGCCACGTCGATCCAGTACATGGGGTTGAACAGGAGCATGTTGCGCAGGTCGAGCGTCGCGACGTATGTGCGCAGGGCGAGCTCGATGGTGAAGATGATGCCGCACGCCACCTCGAGAGCATACAGCGACTCCGAGCGTTCAAAACTGGGGACCGTGGTCAGAAAGAAGCTGAAGACGCTCACGATGATGGTCGCAATAATAAAGATTCCAAGGGCCGAAGCCGCATACGATGATTTGGGAGCGTTGAGCGCCTTCCGAAGCCGTTGGCGAGGGTCGAGAGTCTTGGAGAGGCGCTGCTTGGTTCCAGCGGCCTCAGCCACGCTCCAGCGCTTTATGACCGAGGAGTCTCCTCCGGCCTTTTCCTTCGCCTTCGCCATGCAGGTGCAGAACTCGTCAAAGTCGATCTGGCCGGAGTCGTCGGAATCAACCTCCCTGACGATCGCGTCGAGCTCCTTCGCGCTCAGGGTCTGGCCGAGGGTGTTCATGACGTCGCCAAGCTCTTTGGTCGAGATGGTGCCGCTCCCGTCCTTGTCGAAGGCCGCAAAGATCTTCATGTACTCCTGCTTGTACTGGTCCATGGACGGCTCCTTCACACCCGCGCGGCGGCCGTTGGCTCCCGCCCAGGTCAGGGGCACCCAGAGCCTCCTTGGTGCCCCACGAGAGAGCAGCGGACTCACAGTGAGCCCTCGAGGAATCGTAGGTGGGCGCAGCGCCGTTCGTGTCCGATGGCCATCGGAGGCACACTCGGCGGCGGGAGGTTGGGATTCCTCATGAGCCCATGTACGTTCCTTGGACGTGGCACCTTCGCGCGCTTTGAGACCCCCTCTGGCAACACGTTTGCGATCCCAAAAATGGGAGCCCAGAGGTGCCATCAGCGTGAGCCTTCGGCGCATCGGAGGTGGAGGTACAGATGGAGACGCTGCCGGGCGGGAGAGAAGGCCATCTGACGCGCGCTCGTGTGGCGGCGTGTCTTCGAGGTGGAGCCTGATCTCATCCGCCCGGAACCACAAACTCTGGCCGTTTGCGAAGCGCACCTGGTACGGGCGAATCCTGGGCTCATTCAGGTCGTCCGTGATGAGCACGCCCGTCTGCCCGACGAACAGCCGAGTGGACTGGTTCAACGGGTCCCCTTTGGCCTTGACCACAATGACCGTGTCACCCACCCTCGCCCGTCGACGTCGTGACGACACCTTTGGTGGTGTCGACAGCAATGCGGCCGCCTTCAACTTTCCCCAATGTGGACCTGCCTTCGGAGCTGCGTTCGGTTGTGCCCCTTCAGCCCGGAAATTCATCTGCACCCAGCTGCACCCAGGCGGGCACCGTCTGTTCGTCCACGAAGGCGGCGAGAGATTTATTTTCAATTACCAGAGGGTTGCATGCAGCGACACGAAGAGTTTTGTCCTGTCTCCGGACGGGTCCAGTTCATGCCAGTTGAGACTTGTACAAATTGGGCCCGACTCCTGGTGCAAGTTCGATATGACACACTTTTCAGGGTCTCGTTTTTGTTACATATCTTCGTTCATGACCTGGCCGCCTGGGACATCCCACGAAAACGCGAATCACAACTTCTCAACAATTTTTCTCCGCGGATCCTCGGAGGTGTCGCTTAGCCTAAAAGTTGGGATCAGGAGGGCGAGGGCCTCTCGCCTCTCGGCTGCAAACAACGCGCGACCGGACCCCACAACGGACCCCTACCGCGGTGCACGGGCGGCTTCCTCGGAAGACGTCGCGGGCGGCTGTTGCCCGGGATCCTCGCCACCTGGGTGCAAGTTCAGGTGGCGTGGGATCGCTCCCACTGGCGTGGGAGTGACGGTGGCGGCGGCGGCGGCGGCGGCGGCGGTGGTGGCGGCGGAAGCGGCGGCGGTGGCAGCGATGGCGGGGATTGCGGGGGTGGCGGCGGCGGCGGCGGCGGAAGCGGCGGCGGTGGCGGCGATGGCGGTGGCGGTGGTGGTGGCGGCTTGCGGCTGCACCCTCGTCATCTTCAGGTTGTCCTTGAGGCCCGAGTCAAACTCACGCCGGCTCCAACCTTGTGAGGCGAGCAGCTCGTTCAGATCGGATTCGCTCACATGATGCTTCGCCGCGTAGTCGCTCAACATGGCCTTCTCGAGAGGGTGGACGAGGCCGTCGGCCAGGACCGCACGCAGCACGAGCTCGTACTCGTGCCGCAACGACGCGCGCGTCTCCTCATCTTCGCGGAGCGCCAACGACTTTTGTGCCCGCTTCCCGCGGATGAGGTCCACGTAGAGAGTCGAGAGCACAGCGGCCTCGATACTCTTATCCTCACGCATGACCTTGCGCAGCTCCTCGGTGTTCCATTCGAGGTACTTCGTGCGCTGGTTGAGCGTCACCGTGTTCGGGTAGGGCCGGCCTGCAAGCGTACCGTCTACAAGGGCCGTGCCGCCGATGATGCAGCCGCGCGCCACGTGCGAGGGCAGCATCGCCACATCCTGGTCGGTCCCGTTGTAGAGCGCGACGAGCGTCTCGTGCCCCTTGTCGTCACGCGCGACGGCCTGCGCCGAGCCGCTGTGCAGGAAGAAGACTGAGTCAAGGATGTCGCCTTTGGTGACCATTGGCGTTCCCGCATCGGCCGTGCGCCACTTACCGTGGTGTAGCAGCTCAAAGAACTGCTGCGGCGAGACGCCGTACGGCGCAAACTGCGAGTGGTAGAGGCTCATCTCGTCGTCGTCGAAGTAGATGGTCTTGCGATCGTGCATGAAGAGCAGCGGGACCATCCCGAGCAGGCATCCGATCGAGATGCCAATCGAGTTCGCCGACACCTTGACGAAGCGCGTGCGCGGCAGCTCCAACTGTACCTCCGTCAGCGGAGGCGCCTTGAAGAAGCGCGACGTCTTACTCTCGATCACATCTTGTAAGCTGAGGCCAATCACGTCAGAGATCAGGTTGCCGAGGCCCGCGGCCGCGAGCGTCGACAGACCGAAGCGAATGCCGAGCGTGGCATCGATCTGGTCTCCTGCGATGATCATGATGAAGTTGTCGGCGAAGCCAAAGCCGATGAACGGCACGCCGCCCGCAAGCGCGAGCATGAGGAGCTGCCGTTTCGTGGGCTGTGGCACCGTCGCTAGGCTGCTGCTGCTGCTGCTGCTGCTGCTGCACAGCGCCCGAGCGCTGCTGCTGAACGCGCCCCCGACCCCACGGCAGCGCAGGCCGCTGCCAGAGGCTCCGGCGACGCCCGAACGCTGACAAGCGACGGTGGCGGTGGCCATTGCGAAGGTCGGCCGATGCGTCAGCACCGACAATGTGCTGGCCAGCGACCGAGGTCGAAGAAACATCATTGTACGGGACCCTCGACGCGTGGTTGCATCTCGTCACGCAGCTGCGTTGCAGATTAGAGCGTGAACACTTGTGAACGTCAGTGAATGCGGCTGTGAGGTGTGCGAGATGTTGTCCTTCACGCTTTTGAGTTTGGTTTGGACGTGTTAAATTATAAAATGTCACTCTCGCGGCACTCGCTGTTGCCGCTGCTCGCGCTCGTGCTCGTGCCGCTCGCGTCTCCGTTTGGACGGCTGCGTACGAGCGACCGGCTCGAGCAGGCCGCGAAGCTCCTCGGCGACGCCGCCGAGCCTCCGTCACCTCCAGGCGAGAGCGGCGCGACATTCGTCCCGCTGCCCACGGCTGAGGAGCTTGCCAAGTGCATGGACAAGAACCCGGAATGCGCGCGGTGGGCCAAGGGCGGCGAGTGCGAGGCGAATCCCGAATTCATGCTCCACGAGTGCCCGGCGGGCTGCCAGCAGTGCCAGTCCGAAAACTGCCGCGACAAGAATGCGGTGTGCGCGAGCTGGGCGGCGAGCGGCGAATGCAAGGCCAACCACGCGTTCATGCTCAAAGAATGCCCGTTCGCGTGCAAGGTGTGCCACATCAACTTCAAGGAGGCGTGCCGGCGCGATCCGGCTATGGCGCCCGCTGCGGTGCCGGGCACCATAGACGCGACCATCGAGCGCGCGCTGCGCGAGTTTCCAGCGTTCCGGCCGCGCGTGCTGCACCGCGAGCCGTGGGTGATCGAATTCCAATCGTTCCTGACGGAGACCGAGGCGGACCACATTATACGCACGGGCGGGCACAATTTCGAGCGCAGCCTCGCAGGCGACGGCGTCACACCCGTCCGTACCAGCTCTACCAGCTGGTGCAATGTGGAATCGTGTCTGTCGGATGGTCTGTTCCAGGTGATGGCCGCTGATGGCCGCTGATGGCCGCTGATTGCCTCTGGTTGCCTCTGGTTGCCTCTGGTTGCCACTGAGCCTCGTCCGTGTCGGTCTGATGCAGTCCGTGCGCGAGCGCATCGTGAACGTTACACGCGTGCCGTGGGAGAACGCCGAGCACTTGCAGGTACTCCGCTATCATCCGGGCCAGTTCTACCGAGAGCACCACGACCAGAACTCGCCGCACTATTCAACGTGGGGACCACGGCTGTTCACCTTCTTCATGTACAGCGCTGAGGACCCCTGATTGTTCGCTGAGGACCCCTGATTGTTCGCTGAGGACCACTGATTCTTCGCTGACTGCACCCTGATTGCGTCCCTCATCAGGTACCTGTCGGATGTGGAGGAGGGCGGCGAGACGCGCTTCACGAAGCTCAACCTGACAGTCGCGCCCAAGAAGGGTTCGGCGATCTTGTGGCCCTCCGGTGATGAGCACCGATAGCCATTGAGTACCCTGAGTAGCCACCGAGTACCCACTGTGGGCTCGGCGATCCTGTGGGCCACCCCAGCATGCAAGTGCTCACCCCGGCGCCCTCCGAGTACCCCCTGTGGGCTCGGCGATCCTGTGGGCCACCCCAGCATGCAAGTGCTCACCCCGGCGCCCTCCTGCGCCCAGTGTTCTCGCGCGATCCATGGACAACTGATGAAGGCACGTACCACGAAGCCGTCACCGTGGCCAAGGGCGTCAAGTACGCGGCCAACTTTTGGATCCACATGTTCGAGTTCCAGCAGGCGCTCATGCGCGGCTGCGACAATGAGGACTACTGGCAGGATATGCTGCTTGACGACGAGAGGTTCGGCAAGGGGATGCTCGCTAAGCCGAACCCATCTAAAGGGTACTAAAGCGTAGCTCACCCATTTAGGCGCAGGACACCAGGACTACTGTACGTGAGGTCGGTAGCGGAGCGGATCGTCGATGAAAGAGTTTGCCACCTGTGCCCACGCGATACGCGGGACGACAGGTGGAGCACAACAAAATAAATTAGCCGCGCCAGCGGCCAGCGCCCTCGAAGTCATCCGTCGTCAGCCGAAGTCGGAAGTCCATCCGATGACCGATCGTTACGATACGGCGCAGGCTCACGCCTTGATGGGGCGGGAGGGTTTCTCAACCCGCATACCCCGCCCGGCCGTTCAACCCGACGCATGGTTTCAACACTCACGTCTCGTCTGGGACGTCAGGTACGCAGGTAGTTACCAGTTACCAAACATAGTGCGCCCTGCGCCGGAGGCGTCGCTAAACGGAAAGCTTTACCCTCCACAGTACAACGCCTGAGAGCACCCTCGCCCACGCCAAGAGCACACTTCCCACGTGGCCGAGTGCGTTCAAAGGGGCTCGAGGCATCAAAGCTTCCATCCGAAAGCTCTAGCTTCAAGGCCGTTTCATCTGCCACCACGCCGGCCAGTGCGCGTCCGCATGCAAGCACAGTGAATTATACGACGTGGCGCATAGCCGTCCACTCGCCCCAAACAGCCAAACTTGGCGTGCCACCAGCGACTGGCTGCATGGTTGGAGTGCCGCAGGACAGTCTGGACAGCTCGCATCGGCAGCAGTCACGCAGTGCCCCGATGGGACATGCTTGATGGCCGCTGCTGTGCCGGCCGTACTTGCAGCCGTGGGGCTTGCAGCCGTGGCAACAGCAGTGGCCGCCGTGTGGTTGGTCGTGACGAACTCCTGGGTTGGCGCCGACGTGGTGGCACACACGTCAACCGTGAGATTCGACGGAGATATGGCGCCTCCGTCGACCGCCGTCAGACAGAGAGACGCACTGACGTCGAGAAGACGTAGGACGGTGTAGCCGCTGACCGGCTGCGGCTGCAGCCGCCAGCAGTCATTCGTGTTGCACTCGACGCCTTGGCCATTCGGACGGCCAACAACGCGATCTCCTGCCTTGGGGGTAGGCTGCTTGGGGTAATTGGGTGAATAAGTCTGCCCCTGGGGACGGACCATCAGACGCCCCTCTTGGACCCATGCATCGCCTCGTCCCTCCGTCTCAAACTGCTCGGGGGTCATTTAGTGCAATCCGTGACAATCCGAGAGGTCATCAGTGGCCATCAGTGGCACTCAGAGAGGTCATCGGTGGCCATCCGAGGCCATCCGAGGCCATCCGAGGCGGCACTCACCTGCGTGACCATCCTATGCCTCCAGCTAGCAAGCACAGGTTCGAACACCGTGTTGGGCGCCAGGTCGATCGTCTCCTTCGGATCGGCCGTGAGATTAAACAGCTGCTCGTCGCCCCGATTTGCATTGTACACGTACCTGATTAGGGAGGCAGCAATCATGGGTCATCAGATGTCAGACGGAACAACAGGTTGTCGCGCTGAAACGCGTGGATCAGTATCTGCTCGGTTGGCCATCAATCGCAATCCATGATCATCAATCGCAATCCATGGTCATCAATCGCAATCAATGATCATCAATCGCAATCCATGGTCATCAATCGCAATCCATGATCATCAATCGCAATCAATGATCATCCCTGGCAATCGCGGTGCACGTACTTGATGAGGCCGTCAGTGAGGGCATTCCAATGGTTTGAGTCATTATAGCACGTGCTGTGCTCGAGGTCGAGGTATTCACGCCACGGACCCGGATTGGGCGCGTATTCACAGCGCGCGCCCGTCGGGTCGGTGAGTAGGCAGAGCATCGATTTCCCATCCGTCGGGTCGAAGGGGGGCTGCGCCCACGACTGCGCGCCGCTCGCGAGCCCAGCAGCATCAACGAGGGTGTGGAAGACATCGCGCAGCTCTGTGACGACGGGTGGCTCGACGATAGAGCCGCGGGAGATGAGGGTCTGGCCGAGCTTGGCACGCGACTGCGCCCAACGCTCGGGCCATCGCAGCAGCATCGGCACGTGCGCCGAGAACTCGTACGGGTACCTACATTCAGTGGCATTCAGAGGCACTCAGAGGGACTCAGTGGCACGCCGAGAACTCGTACGGGTACCTGCACTCAGAGGCACTCAGTGGCACTCAGTGGCACTCAGAGGCACTCAGTACGGGAGCCTGCAATTATAAAGGGGTCTTGCTTGCTAGCAGTGGTCATCATTAGAGGCCCTCACGGACCCCTTCCGCCAATGGTAGTGGTCGCCCTGCCCATCGCCGTGGTCCGACGTCCAGAGGATGAAAGTGCTCTCGAGCAGGCCGGTCTGCACGAGCGTCTCGTAGATGAGTCCCATCTGCTCCACCACCATTCGCAATCACTCGCACTCAGTGACAATCACTCGCAATCACCATTCGCAATCACTCGCAATCACCATTCGCAATCACTCGCACTCAGAGACAATCAAGCAGTTCGTGACCATCTTCAGTGGTCACTTTCGAAATGATCCTCATCAGCACCGATTGCGCACTGATACTCACTGCACTCACCTGCTCATCAGTGTGCAATCAGTGCGCAGTGCATCTCAATCAGTGACAATCAGTGACAATCAGTGCAATCAGTGCAATCAGTGCAATCAGTGCATCTCACTCAGTGACAATCAGTGGCCATCAGTGGCCATCAGTAGCACTCACCTGCTCATCGACGAAAGCCACCGACGCAGCGTACGCGCGCCGGCCCAACGTCGCCTCCTCCTCCGGCATGGCGCCACACCTGATGAGGGAGGCAATCAGCATGCAATCAGACTCAGCGCCGGCCCAACGCCGCCTCCTCCTCCGGCATGGCGCCACACCTGATGAGGGAGGCAATCAGCATGCAATCAGACTCAGCGCCGGCCCAACGCCGCCTCCTCCTCCGGCATGGCGCCACACCTGATGAGGGAGGCAATCAGCATGCAATCAGACTCAGCGCCGGCCCAACGTCGCCTCCTCCTCCGGCATGGCGCCACACCACGCGTCCGCGGAGACTTCACACCCAGGAGGGTCGCCGAGGCTCGCATTGCCTCGAAACCGAGTGCTCCAGCAGCTGCTCGCACCGCTGGAGATCGCGCCGTGGACGCTTGCGCCGCTGAAGGTCGCGCACCGCACCATCGGGCGCAGCGCCGTCGTGGGCACTTGGTCAAGCAGGCGTTGCGGCGGGTCGTAGGGCGAATGAGGGCGGTGGAAGGACACCTTGAGCAGGAAAGGCTGGCCAGACGGGTCATGCGCCTTGAGGAAGGCGACAGCCTGAGCGCCGAGCCATGCGGTCGGATGCAGTCGCTCCTCGTACACAAAGGCCTTGCCATGCCAACCGTTCCAACCATCACCGTCCAGCGGGTCAAGCGTGGCGGATGGGTCCTGTCCAGGCATCTGCTGGGCAAACCAACGGTCGTAGTCGTCGTACTCGCCGTTCCATGGCCATGGTCTCGCCGACGGGTCCCAACGGCCCAGCCCATCGTACAGCACGGTGCGGTCGTACCCGTGCGCAATGCCTGAGTCGGACGTGGCGTTCCACCCAAAGTGATCCTTTCCCAGCGACGCGGTGATGTAGCCCGCGTCCCGCAGCAACTGCGGGAAGACGAGCGGGTAGTGCTCGGCGACGTCACCATACCCGAGCATGCCGTGGCCCCAAGGACGCCGGCCGGTCAGCAGAGCCGCACGAGCGGGGGTGCAAGTGGGCGTAGAGGACCATGAAAAGCGCACGCGCACTCCTTCTGAAGCGATGCGATCCAGGGCGGGTGTGCGTACGGGCGATGCAGCATCGGCGTAGGATTGCGAATCCCAGCGCAGCTGATCCGCCATGGTGAATAGAAGGTTGGGTGGCGCGACCATCTCGGGCGTGTTGGGGCTTGTGAAGTGTGCATGTGAAGGTCGATTATTGGCTGTGAAGGGCACAACGCACAAGGGGTTGGCACAAAACGCTTTCTTTGGCAACTTTTTGCATGCAACGTGACACGAAACTGACGTTTTTGATGCATGTAAATAGGGAAAGAAACGCTTGTATAAATGTCGTCGGTCAGACAGGACCCGCACTAAGCAGGAGCATGGTACTCGTCCGTCAGCCGGACAAAATGATATAGACCGTCTCACGACCCCCTTCCCCCTGCCCGCTCTCGACTTGCTCGACAGTTGCTTGACCTTATTGATGACGACCTCGTCCGTGCCATCGTCGCAAGGGTGCCGATTCACGACTTGCTGCCGGTGGCGCTCACATGCACGCGGATGTGGCCCGCATGCACAGAGCGTGCCAAGGCTAACCAGAAGCAGGACGGACCTCTCTGGACCACCCTCATCGTGGCTTCGGCATCTCGGGTCAAGTGGGCGCTGGGCATGGGCAACATCGAACCGAGTGAGGCGTGGTGCAAGGGGACCGCTGAGCGAGGCGACCTTGCCATGCTGCAGTGGCTTCGTGTGCATCAAGAGCCGCCGTGCCCGTGGAGCGAGACAGGCTGCATGTCAATCGCCGCAGCCCGAGGCCACTTGTCTGTTGTGCAGTGGCTGCACGAGCAAGGGGCGCCACTCCTCGTGGCAGACAACTTTGGCGATCAGCCCATCCACTGCGCTGCTCTGCACGGCCATCTCGCCGTGGTGCAGTGGCTGCACGAGCAAGGCGTGCCGCTCACTGGGGCGGGCTACAAAGGTCGGCAGCCCATCCACCACGCTGCTCGGCGTGACCAACTCGCCGTGGTGCAGTGGCTGCACAAGCAAGGGGTGTCGCTCGTCGTAGAGGGCACTGTTCATCGAGATCAGCCCATCCACCACGCAGCAATGCGTGGCCATCTCGCCACACTGCAGTGGCTGCACGAGCAAGGTGTGTCGCTCACTGTGGCGGCCAACAATGGCGAGCAGCCCATTCTCTGCGCTGCCCTGCGTGGCCATCTTGCCACAGTGCAGTGGCTGCACGAGCAAGGTGTTTCGCTCACCGTGGCGGCCGAAAATGGTCGGCAGCCCATTCACTGCGCTGCTCGGCGCGGCCATCTCGCCGTGGTGCAGTGGCTGCACGAGCAAGGGGTGTCGCTCGTCGTGGCGGACAGCAATGGAGATCAGCCCATCCACCACGCTGCTCTGCGTGGCCATCTCGACACGGTGCAGTGGCTGCACGAGCAAGGCGTGCCGCTACCTGTACCTGCTTAGGGCGGGCGGAAAACGGCGCCGGGTCCGGTATGCGTTTGGGTAAGGTGTACAGCTGTACAGCGTAGATGGTTGACTGCCAGTCTGGTGCATTGTGCATTCGATTTCGTGCAAACTTACGAACGCGCCTCTATTGCATTAGATCCGATCCGGCCTACGACCGTGTCGCGACCGGTCTGACCTCGCTGACATGACACGACGCCTCTTACACAGCACTCTCGCCCTCCCCCGCCTCCACCCAGTCAGAGAACACCCAGATGCACTCGAATGCGGGGCTCATGTACGTCAGACAAAAAGGGGTTTGAGGGTCCGTTCGGAGTAGATGCCCACGACAACGCTACGTCCGGCGGAAAAAGTCCGGGTTGCGCGCCATGTTGCGCCTCTTCTCGGCCGTCTCAAAGTCCTCGTCACGGATGCCGCTATCACGCTCGATGAGCTTCGCGGCATCGTCGGCCTGCTGCTTGCCGTACTTGAAGGCTTTGCGCTGATTGTTCGGGTCGAGAGCATCTTCGGTTGCGCCGGAGGCTGCGGCGCGCGGGTTGAGCGCCGCGAGAAGCTCGTGGTACGCAATCTCGCCCGTGCCGTCGGCGTCGATCGTGTTCCAGAGTTCTTGTACATTCTCGCCGACTGTGATCCCCATGCCAGCCATCGCTTTGCTGAACTCCTTGTACGTGATCGTGCCACTCCGGTCTGTGTCCCACTCCTTGAACGTCTCGAGGACGCGGGAAGCCTTGTGGCACACGACGTCGCGCAGCATGGCGAGGCCGTCCAGCTGGGAGCCGCCGAGTCCGAGTTGGCTAAGCTTGCTCTTCTTCGCCTTACTCGCCAGGCTCGCAGGCGCCTTGACTGGTGGTGCATGCCGACCCACAGCTGGTACGTTGCTAGGAGGTGGGACGAAGGCCTTTGTTCCCTTCTCCTTGTGCCTCCCCGTCGGCTTGAGCGCCTTCTCGAGCTCCTTGTAGTCGATAGAGCCGTTGCCGTCCGTGTCGAACTGGGCAAACATCTCATGCATCTCCTCGCTACTCGCCTTGACGCCCATCGTCGTCACGGCCGCCGCGAACTCTTTGTAGCTGACCGTACCACAGTCGTCCACATCCCATGAACGGAAGACGTCGATGACACGCGTCGTTGCCATCGATTGGAGCGCCTCGCGTAGGCCGTCCCGGAAGCTGGACACGCCAGCCTGCCCCATGTGCTCGGCCAGGCCAGGCAAGTGGGCGACTGGCCGCTGTTTCGGCTTGAACTTGGCGTTCGGGTCGACTGCATCGTTTCGCAGCCCTTGCTGGAAGACTCGTTCGGCCACCTCGGACTTGACGCGCACATCCTCGTTGTAGCCGACGTCGCGGATGCCGTTCCGTTCGATGTCTCTTCCGGCGCTCTCTGCCTCGTGGTGACCGTACTTCCACCGATGCTGCTTATTGTTCGGATCGAGCGCCTCGAGGGACGCCTTGCCGGGAGCTGCCCGGTGTGGGTCGACCGCGGCAAGTAGCTCGTGATACGCTATCTCGCCGGTACCGTCCGCGTCGAGTGCTTCCCACAGGGTGTGGATCTCATTCGGATCGGTCACGCCGAGCGCGCCCATGGCGCCTCGGAACTCTTCGATGTCGACCGTGAGCGAATGGTCTTTGTCCCACTCGTTGAACGTGTCGATGACGCGCTGTGCCTTGTGCAGCAGCATCTCCTTGACACGCTTTCGCATCTCGATGGCTCGCAGGCTGGCAACCTGCCATATCAGATGCAATCAGCGTTAACCAGAATTCATCAGCGTTTATCAGTGGGATAAGAGGCCATCAGTGGTCATCAGTGGCCATCAGTGGCCATCAGACGGCATCAGAGGCCATCAGCGGCCATCAGACGGCATCAGTGGCCGTCAGTGGCTATCACCTGCTCATCAGAAGGCAGAGAGTGCGCTACATGCGCCGCATGCGCCGCGTGCTTTGGCAATCAGTGGCAATCGGTGGCCATCAGAGGCCATCACCTGTTCATCAGCAGGCAGAGAGGTCGCCGCTTGCGCCGCTCGCTTCGTGGTTCCTGCATGCATGGTGTAACCGCCCTGCATCGGCACCGGCGAGACGCGAGATGGACCCTGCGGTGCGCGGCGCGGCGGCGGCTGGGGTGCTTCCTCGCGCCGACGCGGCTGCAAGTGGGTCGTGGAGGTCACCGACTGGCGTTCTTCCTCAGCGTGTGAGCGAGGGGTGAGGGCGGCGATGGTGTTCGCAGCGGAAGGGGCGGCGAGGGCGGTGGCTTGGCGACCCGGCTCATCTCTTGACGCCTGCACATCGTGCCTAGGCGCGTCGTACCTTGCCTTGCCGTCTGACGGTATCGACGCGGGAGCGGTGGGCGGCGGCGGCGGCGCGGTCAAACGACCGCTCTTGACAGCCCCTTGGACGGCCTCATTCTCGTCGTCGTCGACGGGCTCGTTCATTGATGCTCTGCTGGCCGCCGAGGGCGCAAGATCGACCGCCGATGCGGAGGTGGGTATCGGAGTCTTGTTCGAGGCTGATGCCGACGACGACGCTCCACTGGCGCCGCTGCCGGTGTAGGCTGGTGCAGCAGCTGGTCGTGCGGCTAGAGCCGCGGTTCCGACGACACTCCATGCATAGCGGAGCTCATTGAGGACGCGTGTGGAGCCCTGCAGGTCACGGAGGAGGACGTCCAGCTCGTCCTGCGTCAGTTTGCCGTCCTGGTTGCCATCGTACACGGACATGAGGTACGCAGTGCGCAGCGGCGGGCAAGGGTCACCCTGCATGATGACCTTTTCGGCCACGATGGAAGGTGGGTAGAGCTTCTTCTTAGCGAGATGGTGAGCGCTCATGATCTTCGACGGGGCGGATACATCCACGGCCGCGATCGATGTCGGCCGCCGAGTTAACGCAGGCATCGGCAGCCCAGTAAGGAGCGTGGTAGTGCGCGGCGACTGCATCTGCATGAGACGGGTCTCGAAATGCTCAATGTCCGTTTTGGCGGAAGGAGGACGGAAGCTCTTCACCGCGGGCATCGCCGGCCGGAAAGGCGGCAGCGCAGACGCCATGCCGTCCAACTCCGCGTCGGTGCGCACGGCACGGAAGGTGGGCGCCGTCCCTAAAGGCGGCGATCGCATTGCGACCATTGCTTGCGAACTTCTTTGTCCGGATATGTAACGGAAAATGAAGCGCACAGTCCCGGGCGAGCTGAAGTTGGAGCAAGCAAGCAAGCAAGCAAGCAAGTGTTGTTTCGACTAACTAGCTTGCTTGCTTGTTGGAGCTGCGTGCGCAAAGGGGGTGATCCAAGATTGATGAAGACGCGAGATCGATGGTCAGATCGATGGAGAGATGGAGGCGAGCGGCGGCGGCGGCTAGCCATCCGGGTTGGTCAGCGAGGGAGGCGAGCAGCGCAAGGGAATGGCGCAAGGGCTGCGAAGGTGCGAACGAGGGCGGTTGAACAGGTACCATGTAGTGACTGGATGGCGCGGACGGCGCGGCGACGAGCTTCCCGCGGGGGGGGGCATCAAGGTTGCCCGATCAAGGTCAAAGCCCTATCAACTTAGTTCCCAGAGTGGGGGGTATAATCCTTGGGCAGCACGAGCGGAACGATTCGATCCTTCGATTGGGATTGCCCCCCGTCCGCTCAAAAACTTCGCGAATCAAGTTAAAGCGCCGGCCATTGACGCGCTGCTAGAGAATGCCATTATTACAGCAAGTTGGAGAGATGGAGACGGTGGAGTGTGCTACATAATTCCTCGTGTCGTCCGTTTAGAACGGGCGACCTGCGCGGCGTCCGGTTTTGGCGGCGGGCTCTTGGTCTTGCCGGGTCTGCCGCACAGCACGCCTGATCGCCATGCCGTGGTCCGGCCCTGCACGCCCCTCGCACTATACTCTCACAGATACAAGGCATTGCTACTTCGTGGCCTCGCCGCATGCAGATAGCATTCATTCTCATTCCTTGCCCGTGGCCGCGCTGCTCGCCATCTCCGCCTTCGCCGCCTCGTCAGCTAAGAGCAGGGCATGATTCCTCGTCGCCTCGCTTGTCAAGAGCGCGCCGGCCACCGTGCCGACATAGTACCGCAGCTCGCCCAGGCCCCACTGATCGTCATTATTCCGACCGCTGAACCTGTGACCCGCAGCCGGCTGGAACCCCGGGTAGGGCAAGAGCTTTGAGTGCATCAACTGGATAAAGGGCTGCGCGAAGCTCGCCCCTTGGCATGCACGCGGGCCTGCGCCGAATATTGGCCATTTCTCCTTGCTGCTCGCAAAGTCGGGCGTGAACATGATGACCTGCGTGTTCGGGTGCACGGCGAGGCTGCCGTCCTTGAGCCGCGTGCCCGCGGGCCCGACGAACCTTTCCAAAATAGGAAACGGGTGGTTGCGGCGGATCGCGTCCTCGGGGCTCAGGCTCGGGTTTGCATGCATCGCAACGGCGATGTCGCCCATGTTGATGGCGGGCGAGAGCAGAAAGGGCTGCATGAGGAGCGAGTAGTAGCGTGGCAACGCCCACTTCTCCTCGTGCAGCGACCACAACTCACTGTCTCTCAAGAGCGTCAGAAGAGCTTCCACAGCAGCAGCCTTGACCTCAGCACTCGCACGGCCTCGCACTGCAATCTCCATTCGCCACTCCCATGAGCCATCGACGAGCCGTTGCACGAGTGCCGCCTCGATCGCCTCGCCGTCGGCGCCCTTGACCACGCAGCTGTCCCTCTCCGCCCCTCCGGCCCCCTTGCCAAATAAGTAACGACAGAAGGAGAGCACGGTGAGGCGCGCGATCGCCTCGGCATCGATCGGCGTGCCGGTCGCGGACGCGTGCACCAAGAGCGCATCCACGCGCCGCTTGGCCACGTCCGCAAACGTCGAGGCGGGCGGCAGCGCGGTGAGCAGCTTGTGGAAGTCCGCAATCATGAGTGCATGCAGAGGTCCATCAATGGACTCGAGTGAGAGGACCGGAGCCCATGCGGGTGAGGCAATGAGGCGCTCCAAGGCGTGGCCTTTGAGTGAGGAGCCTCGGAGGACGGCCATGGCGACCGTGACGTCGCTCACCACCTGGATGCGCGTGCCACTCAGCAGCCCGAGCAGATGGAACGCGAGGCGCCGGGAGGCCTCCATGAGCTCGCCTGATCTCGCGAGGATGATGGCGAGATTTGAAGCTCGGTAGCCCAGGCAGATGACGAGATCGTGCTGCACGGGCGGCAGCTCCTGCGAGGTGAGCTGGAGCCCGAAGAGCACGAGCAGGGACAGGACCTCAAACGAGTACCGGTGGCGGAAGAAGAGCCATTGCTCCAGATGTGCATCTCCGAGCTCGCAGATCAACTGGACTGTCGCGAGCACGGGCAGAATGCGCGTGTACGGCTGGAAGGCCACCGGCGCGTTGGCCGCCTCCAACTGCCACGCCGCGACAGCAACCAGGCCAGTGAAGAGGAGGACCAGGCGCCACTCGAGCGTGTCCAGCTTCCCGGCTATGAAGTCCCCCGAGAATGTCTTGAGCATGTAGATGAGAATGGCGTAGTCGAGCCTCAGATCAAACACGATCAGCGCCGCCGCACCAATGAGCATGCAGAGGTTGAAAGTGAAGCTTCGGATCTGTACATTGACCGCCGCACCGATGCTGCCAATGTAGAGGTGCCCAATCCATCTGCCCGACCGTAAGTACGGCAGCAGGCCAAGTGCGGCTTGCGACGCTGGCGAGATGGCACTCGAGGCCCGAGGAGCAAGCTCAAATGCGATGAGGCACACGAGCACCAGTCGTGGCAGACCCCAGCCATACTTGGCCGCACGGTCTGAGCTGAAGTAAGGCGACGAAGCTACCGCTCCGGACACCACGGACGCGGTGGTCACCGACGTCGGCGACGAAGACATGATTTTTGCTTCGAGATTTCCTGAGTTTTCAATCTCCGTTTCATGGAGATCCGAATGTACAGGACATGTGCTCGCGTTCGTCTTCGACCTGTGGCATCCAAGGGATGGTCGCAGAAAGCGAAACTCGTGAGACACACCTGTTCAAGAACACCGGGGGAGCCGCCGTCGTGGCGCAAAGCCGCACGCATGAGACAAACACACCTGACCCGCGCACCATGCGCACGCCAACCAACATCAAAAACCGAAACGAAGCTACCGGTACCGGTACGGTTCTGTGAGGTTCGATTGTATTACGTCTGTGAGATCCAAGCACCCATCCGTTGGAATTCACACCGCAGATCGCCATTACGGAAGCATGCGGTGGCGGTTCGCAATCTTCCTCGCACACACAGCTGTGAGCATCGCAATCAGCACGGGCGGAGGCCTCTTTCACTTGCAACCATCAAATCCTTCTCTCTGGACCGCACGCATATCTCAGTCGGGCAGGGGTGTAGGCCTCCGAGGTTTTCCGGTGGCTGATGACGAGAAACCCTTTAGGGCATCCAGCAGTGGCATCCAGCAGTGGCATTTAGGGTTTCTCGCTCGTCGCCGCGGCGGCCATCGCCTGGTCGCCACTGGCCCGAAATCAGCCGAACACGGCCTCGCGTCTCGCACATGCACCTCGCATGGACGCCGCTGCCGTCGCAGGCAACGTCGCCATCGTCACCGGCGGATCCGGCGGCATCGGGCTCGCCGTATGCCATCGGCTCGCGGCGCGCGGTGCGAAGCTGGTGCTCGGCTACGGCAGCGACGAGAAACGCGCTGCGGCGGCATGCGACGAGCTGCGTACGACCTACCCTGGCATACGGGTCGTCAGCGTGGGCGGCGACTTGACCACCGACGCGAGCCGCACGGCGACCGTCGACTTGATCTTTGAGGCGGTCGACGCGCTAGGCGGCAACGTGTCGGCGTTTGTGCACGCGGCGGGCTACTTTGCAGCCGACCTGCTCTCGCACCACTTTGATGGCGCGTGCGACGATTTCGCCATGTACGACGCGTACCAGTCCATCTACCCGAAAAGCTTTGTGGCCATCACGGAGAAGGCGCTGCAGCGGATGGGGCGGGGCGGCCGGATAATCGCGATCAGCAACCCCGGGTGCAACGCGATGCAGACTCCGCGCGTAGGGTACGACATGCCCGGCCAGGGCAAGGCCACCATGGAATTCGCCGTTCGCATGTACGCGATGCGCACCGCCAAGCGCGGCATCTGCGTCAACGCCGTGTCTCCGGGGTACACTTCTTGCGCGCCCCAAAAAGGTGGGCACGCGCGCCGGAAAAAAAACAGCGCGGTCGGCGCAGACCGCAGTGCGCCGAAAAATTGTGGTCGGCGCGTATACACGTGGGCAGGCCGTGTGCCCATGTTTCCCGTGTGATCCGTGTGTCACCATGGCTCCCCGTTGCCTTTTTACCGGTTACTGAGTCCCGTGTGTGTCCCGGCTCCCGAAGTTTCTCAAACTTCAAGGGTACTGTACCGGGTATGAACGCACGACGTGGGACGTGGCCGAGGACCCAGCCCAGCACGGGCCGCAGACCTGGGTGACCCGGCACGCCGCGAACCTGGGCGCGACTGGCAATCATGTCACGTTCCGTGCATGGCCAACCTCCGCGCTTTGAGCACGTTGGCAAGCTCAGCTCCATCAATGCCAATTATCGCGTCACATTTTC
>Ga0210245_100338_pt1 | contig 42968 bp, 34 predicted proteins | sample ChrtobMetaP3_4mM_FD_155450 | JGI IMG/M metagenome (GOLD analysis project Ga0210245, IMG submission 155450) | Chrysochromulina tobin associated microbial communities from unialgal haptophyte culture, Seattle, Washington, United States - P3_4mM | ecosystem: Host-associated > Algae > Haptophytes >...
ACACTCGAGCCTTTCCCACAGGCACGCTGATTGCCACTGATGACCTGCCTTGCAGCCACGTGGCGTGAAGTCCACACTCGAGCCTTTCCCACAGGCACGCTGATTGCCACTGATGACCTGCCTTGCAGCCACGTGGCGTGAAGTCCACACTCGAGCCTTTCCCACAGGCACGCTGATTGCCACTGATGACCTGCCTTGCATGCACGTGCTCACCACAGCGCCCTCGCCCCTCACGAGCCCTTTCCCACAGCTGCGGGAGCGGTTACAGAAGGCCCTCGAGCGGAGCTTGATGACGGCGGCGGAGCGCAACGACGTCGCCACGTTCCTGAGTGTGATGCAGGACGCCTTGGCCTTCGAGCTGCCTGAACATCTGCTGCTGGCGGCGCAGGAGCGCGCGACCGCCGTCGCGGAGCAGGCACGTTGATTGCTCTCTGATTGCTATTGATTGCGATTGATTGCTATTGATTGCCGTCGCGGAGCAGGCGCGTTGATTGCTCACTGATTGCTCACTGATTGCTCACTGATTGCTATTGATTGCCGTCGCGGAGCAGGCGCGTTGATTGCTCACTGATGACCACCTGCCTTGCCTGCAAGTGCTCACCACAGCGCGTTCGGCACTCGCGGCGCAGACGGACCGCGAGCAAGCGCGGCGCGTGCGGCGGGAGTCGCTCGGGCTCGGGGCACTCACGACCCCCAACGAGTTCCTGTGCCCGATCACGCAGGTGCGATTACCTGCTGATGACCTACTGATTACCTGCTGAGTACCTGCTGATTACCTACTGGGAGCGTTCACAACCCCCAACGAGTTCCTGTGCCCGATCACGCAGGTGCGATCGCCTCTGATGACCTACTGATTACCTGCTGATCACCTGCTGATTACCTACTGGGAGCGCTCACGACCCCCAACGAGTTCCTGTGCCCGATCACGCAGGACGTGATGGTCGCCCCTGATTACCTACTGATCACCTATTGATTACCTACTGATTACCTACTGATTACCTTCTGATGACGCAGGACGTGATGGTCGACCCTGATTACCTACTGATTACCTACTGATTACCTACTGATTACCTTCTGATGACGCAGGACGTGATGGTCGACCCTGATTACCTATTGATTACCTACTGATTACCTACTGATTACCTTCTGATGACGCAGGACGTGATGGTCGACCCGGTCGTCGCGAGCGATGGGCATTCCTACGAGCGCGCCGCCATCCAAGCGATCCTCGACCTCGCGCACGGCGGCTCCGCCCTCAGCCCGCTCACTCGCGAAGGGCTTGCCAACTCCCTCGTACCGAACATTAACCTGCGCAAGCGCATCCGGGAGCATGATAATGAGGTCGAGTCGGTCGCGCAGCAAGTGCTTGCCTCCGTACAGGGCGCTAATGCATTAGTGATGGCCAGCGGCGGCGGCGTCAGAGTCGGAGGCGGCGGCGGCGGCGGCGGCGGCGGCGGCGGCGGCGGCGGTGGCGGCGGCGGCGGCGGGTGGGCTGCCGGCGCGGGTGCCCATCTCGGCGCGGGCGCCCATCTCGGCGCGGGCGCCGTTGTGAGCAGTGGGACAGCCGTTGGACTCCCGGCGTCGGCTCGGAGCGCTGTGCCGAGCGCCTCCTCCGCCTCCATCGGCGGCGCGCCGCCAGCGGAGGGATCGGAGGCGATGGCGGCCGTGCTCGCGTCGCTCAACCTGCAGCGGTACGCCAAGGCCTTCGATGACCACGGGTACGACTCGTGGACCGAGCTTGTCTTTGAGTTCAGCGAGGCGCAGATCACGAAGCTGGCCACAACGATCGGTATGGCCTCCAACCATCTCGATAGGCTACGGACTGCCCTCGCGGCCGAGCGGCGTAACCACCTCAGCGGCGTAACCACCACAGCCGAGCGGCGTGACCACCACAGCGGCCCCAGCGGCGACGACCCCGGCCATCGGGCAGTTGATACGCGTCACGACCTGCGCCTCCCCCGCGATGAAGGCAAGTCTCATTCGGGCGCCCTCCACGACGCCCAACACGACGCCCAACTGGAGGCGCCGAGCTGGGCGCTTGGAGGCGTCGACGCGCTTGGTGAGGTCGATGAGGTGGGGGGTCTGCCTCGCGCACATGGGGCCGCGGGTGCGCGGGCGTCGTCGCGGGCGCTGTCCGCATCGGCAGGGGCGATGGAGGATGGCGTCGTCGCGGGCGCTGACGTGTCCCTCGCCACGGCGCTGCCGGATGGCGTCGTCGCGGGCGCCACGCCGATGGAGGATGGCGTCGTCGCGGGCGCTGCGCCGCCAACGCCGGGCGACGCGGCCGAGGCCGGCGGCGGCAGCGCCCACGACGACGCCCATGGTGACGAACCCGACGCGGCGGCTCCCAAGCGGGGCGCCGTCCCGGGCACCCGGTCCGAGGGCTCCTCGATGGGCGTCCCCGAGCAATCCATACTTCCTCGCGAGGGGGCTGGCGCAGCTGGCGCCGTCGTGGGCGCCGCCGTGGGCGCCGCCGGCGTCGGCCTGCGCACGCGCGACGGCCGCAAGCGAGAGCACCCTGATGAGCCCAGCGCTCAACTCGGCGCTCAGCCCAGCGCCCAACTCGGCGCTTCGACGGCGGGGCCCGCCGCGGGGCAACCCGTCGCGTCCAACGGCCGCTCTCGCAAGTCACGCCGGAAGGAGCGCCGAGATGAGCGGCGGGAGGAGCGCCGAGAGGGGCGCTCGGGTAGTGTGAGGTAGATGGCGTCCAGAGCGGTGCTGGCAGCCAGGCAGGCATGGTCGTGCAGGACGAGACACGTGGCGAGAGATGTAGAGGCGAGCGCCGAGATGGGCACACGGGTAGTGTGAAGAGGCGATATGAAGAGGCTGGCGCCGAGATGGGCGCATCGGAGAGACGCGGAGGACCAGAGGCGCCGAGATGGGCGCATCGGAGAGAGGCGGGGGTCGGGGGGCGCGCACCCACAACACGACCCCCCCTTCCCCCCGAGTACGGAGTACGTGGCTCCGCGCGGGTGCCCATCTCAACGCGTGTGCCCATCTCAACGCGGGTGCCCATCTCAACGCGGGTGCCCATCTCGGCGCGGATGCCCATCTCGGCGCTCAGCTCGACGCCCAGATGCGAACCTGCGGCCGCGGGTCGCACGACGTCAGACGCGATTCGTGAGCTCCGGAGGTCGAGCTCTCTCGATGGGAGATTGAATCTGCCATCTGGAATCTCCACTGAGCTCCGGAGGTCGGGCTCTCTCGATGGCCTCTGATTGCGTCGGGCCGACGCGGCGACGTGACGATTCCGAAACCGTCACGCGTTAGAGATCGCGCACCGTCTATGATGAGGCTGTATGATGCGGCGCCCATCACGGCGCCCACGGCCCAGTCACGGCCCAGCGCGCAGTGGCTTCCCACATGCGTGCTCCCACGGCTTCCCCACAGGGCCACAGGCCGCGAGCTTCCCCACAGGGCCACAGGCCACCAGCCGCGAGCGGCAGGCAGACCCATGGGCATGGGGCCCGATCACCGACGCGCGCGTTATCGGTGATGCGCGCGCATGCCTCTTCGGCCTTCGCCTACGGTGCGCGGTGGGAGTGAAGCTGAAGGTATCGAAGTAGCCGCGATGCGCGCGCGGCGAGTCGTCAGGCGAGTCGACGGTCTACGCGAAGCGTCGACCACGTCGCCCACGCCGCGCCGACCGGACGGAAGCCGGACGGCGGGCGCGACGCGCGCGAGACCGGCGGCCGCGCGGGATCCGCGATCGTGTGGACGCTGTTAATCGACGATCGTTATGTGGTCGGGTGCGGTGCGAACTGCGGTTCCGATTGCAGATTGCATGGTTTGTTGCATGATGGCGGCATACCGATACCACATTCCGGTCGGTCGTTATTGGAATCAATGCTCATACGGTCGTTATACGCATTGTCGGCACCGGCATGCGGCGCCGCGCCGTGACCGCGCCGGCGCCGCCGCGCGGCGCGGGGACGGTGCGCGCCGGCCCGCGGTGGGGGCGGTGGTCGGCCGTCGGGGCGCGTGCCCGCCGGCGGGCGGGCGCGCGGGGTCCGGACGGGACGGGCTGCGGCTGGTCCACGCCACGAAATAATATGGATACACGACCTGAGACGCGAGCTCACACAACGACGCACACGACGTGGACACACACATGCACCCCCCCTGCACCAAACGAAAGTCTCTCTCGCCGCGCGGCGCGCGGGCTGCAGCGCGCGCGCCTAGCCCTATCAGGCCTCTCCACACTGCACCCTCCCCCCGCACGTGCCCGCCTCCTCACCGCAACCGACGGGCAAGCTGCCAGCCCACACGCTCTCGCCCGTGCGCGAGGCGCGGCCGGTCCACAAATAGCACAGCCCTCTCCTGGTCGTGTCCTCCGGCGGCCGTCCCCAACCGCCGCGGGGCGTAAGCGCCCGAGCGGGCTGTGTGAATACGCTGTGAATGCGCTCCTGCGAGCGCTCACGCGAGCGCGACGCGCTCATTCTCCATCATGGCGGCGACGGCGGGAGTGAGCGTCACGCCGCCCACCCGCTTGTACTCGCCCGGCTCGCACACCACCGGCACCGAGTAGAAGAAGCCCTCGCCCATGCCGTAGTCGCCCGTGGCAGGCACACCCATCGACACCCATTTGCCGTCGGAGCCGAAGACCAAGGCCTTCATGTGCGCGACGACCGCGTCGGCGGTCAGGGTGGCCGGGGCAGGCCCCACCTTTGGCAGCGGCTCCTCCGTCACCTTGAGCGCCCACTTGCCGCCAACAGTCGCGTGCGACACGTCAGCGACGCCCCTGCCCCACGCGATCACATTGGACACTTCGTGCGCAGGCACTTTGGCGGCGTCGGCGAGCGCCTTGGCGGCGGCGAGCTCGACGTGAAGCGTGACGGCCGTCACGGTCGCCTTGGTCGCCTTGGCGACCTTCGTGGCCTCAGCGCAGGACATCACCGCCACAAGCGCGCCGGCATCTGCGCCCGAAGCGTCGCCCTCGAGCGCGAGCACGTACTTGGCGCCCTTGACTCCGCCGGAGCTCACGCCCGCGAGGAGCGGGAATCCGCAGCCCTTGAGCTCCGCGGTAACCGCGTCATTCGCACCCGCAAGCACCAGGTTGACCGGCTGGTCGAGGCCGAGCATCTCGCCCGACGCGATGCGGAAGAGCACGCTGGCGCCGACCTCGGAACCGGCGCCGAGCACGGCGACGGTGACGGGCGGCTTGGCGGGCTTGGACTCGAGCATCGCCCACACCCACGCCATGTTGTCCGCCTTGACCTTATCGATGGTCGCGGCGAACGCCGGGTTGCCCTTGATCAGCGCGTCGACCTGGGAGTACGTGGAGGCGCCCGACTTGTCGACCGCCTCGCTGATGGCCTTCAGCTCGGGGACGAGCGCCTTGACGCTCGCTGCCTTGATGGCCATCGTGCGCACGTGCGCGCGCGCGCTCAGGCGGACCGTCTGGGAAAGCATGGCTCAGCGAAGTCCTGCTCAGACCCAAGAGGGCTGTGGCACTGTGAACGTGAAAAGATGAATTGCTAAGACGATCACCCCCCCCACTTGCGAAACCCATCTCACCCGACGGAAAGCGTGCCCTTGATGCCCATCCTCTGACTTTCGAACTCGCCCATGAGCGGTCAGCTTCGTCGCTTGATTTCATCAAGAACGTCACCCGACTGTGCACCCCGACCGAGTCGCTCCCCAGACAAATGCTGCGCGCTGCCTCCTCCTCGGCCCGCACCGCGTCGCGCGCGCTGACGACGGTGACCGCCGAGCGCGGCATCAAGGTGGCCGTGCTCGGCGCGGCTGGCGGCATCGGCCAGCCGCTATCCATGCTTTGCAAGCTCTCGCCGCTCATCGACGAAGTTGGCTGCTATGACGTCGTGGGCACGCCCGGCGTGGCCGCGGACCTGTCGCACATTCCCAGCAAGGCGAAGATCACGGGCAACCTGCCGTCGTCCGGCACCTGGCCGCCCTCGGGCAACAAAGGCCTCGAGGCCGCGCTCACGGGCGCCGACATCGTCATCATCCCGGCAGGCGTGCCGCGCAAGCCGGGCATGACGCGCGACGACCTGTTCAACACGAACGCGGGCATCGTGAAGACGCTCGTCGAGGGCTGCGCGAAGTTCTGCCCCAACGCTGTCCTCGGCATCATCTCCAACCCGGTCAACTCGACAGTGCCCATCGCGGCCGAGGTGCTCAAAAAGGCGGGCGTCTACAACCCGAAGAAGTTGTTGGGCGTGACGACGCTCGACGTGTGCCGCGCGAACACGTTCGTGGCCGAGAACCAGAACATGGACGTGAGCAAGCTCAACGTGCCCGTCATCGGAGGCCACGCGGGCATCACTATCCTGCCGCTTCTCTCGCAGGTGCCGTGTGCCAAATTGAGCGACGCCGACCCGAGCGTCGTGATGGCCTCTGATTGCCTCTGATTGGGCTTGATTGCCTCCCTCATCAGGTGCCGGGTGCCAAATTCAGCGACGCCGACCGCGAGAAGCTCACAGTGCGCATCCAGTTTGGTGGCGACGAGGTGGTGGCGGCGAAGGCGGGATCGGGCTCAGCAACCCTCTCGATGGCGTACGCGGGCTTCCTCTTCACCGAGGGGCTCATCAAGGGCATGAAGGGCGAGGATGTCACCATGTGCGCGTACGTGGAGAGCACGATCACGGAGGCGTCCTTTTTCGCGTCGCCGGTGAAGTTCGGCCCCGAGGGTGTGAAAGAGGTGCTCGGCTTCGGCACGCTCTCCGCGTACGAGAAGGTGTGGTTCGACAAGATGATCCCGGACCTCAAGAAGCAGATCGCCAAGGGCATCGAGTTCGCCAACGCCAAGCCCGCCGCCGCCTAAACGCCCCGTCACCGGTGGACGTTATGTGGAGTGACCACAGTGCGCGCTTGGATCGGACGGCGCTTGAATCGGATGGCGCCGAGTTCGTGCCCGTGTGGGCGCCCCGAGCCAGAGAGAGAGAGAGAGAGAGAGAGAAGCGGGGCAGCTCTAGAGGCCAGCAGGCAAAGAGTACCTCCTGAACTAAACTTCCTTGTCAACTACTTTCTGCGGACTTTATTTCTTTGTGGTCGCGTGAGGTCATCTGCTATTCCCAAGCGCCCTCCGTCGCACCGCATCCGCCATGGTGAATAACGAGCGTTTGAACCGGCTTCCCTCGCTCGCGACCCATGTGCCCCGCCCACTATCGTCATGTATCCTGTCACCCGCCGCAGGCCGACGAGGACCTGCCCAGGCCCGAGGAGATCGAGGTCGAGTTTCAGGACCTCTACCGCCATGATGAGGAGCAAGCCTACTGCACCTTGATGGCGCAAGACATCAAGTCGATCAATTTCCCGTGCGAGGAAAACTACACCGTCCGCCTCTGCGTAAGCCAAAGCCGCCCCAATACCCCTTCTTGGCACGCCAAGAGCGCTCACAGCGAGCCCTCCCGTGGCCCACATGCTCACAGAAGGAGCTGGTCACCTACCACAACCCCAGCACACATCCGATGGGCTCGTTCGAGCTGATCGCATCGAACCGCATCCGCTCGGATGAGGAGACGCTCGGCGAGGTCTTCAACGGCCAGCCGTATTACACGGACAAGGAGCCCGCTGAGGACCCCGACTTTGACTGGGTGCCGCGCAAGGAGCAAGTCTTCTCGGACAAGCAGCTGATGCAGCTATCGGTGTGGAAGAAGGAGTGGGACGACGATACGAACTCGTACGAGCCGATCGACCTCGGCTACAAGCCATACGGCTACCAGCAGACGCGCACCTGGAAGAAGCTTGGGTTCTTGGATGAGGAAGGCAAGCTGAAGTCGGAGGGTCAACTGATCGAAGAGGGTAAGGTCACAGACCCTGAGGACGTTGCCAACTACTACAAGAAGCAGGATACGATCAAGGTGCTGCGGGAGGAGTACTGCTTCAAGCGCGCACATGCGGTCGAGTGCGTTAACGACAAGGCCCTGAAGGAGAAGGGCTCGGTCGAGGAGGCGCTCGAGTGGTTACGATTCCACAAGGAGAGGGATTTTGACGAGGCGATGGCGCTGAAGAAGAAGAAGGATGAGGGCGAGGAGATCACGGTGGTCGAGAAGGAGGATGAGGGCAAGGAAGAGGACTTCGACAAGTGAGCATCATGACCCGCTGGCTCAGGACGAGGCGGCGCGGTTTAAATGAGTGCGTTTCTGCCCCGCACCATTAGTACAGATCAGTCAGTTAGGGTTGCGTATAATTTTTCGAACACGGAAGGCTCGGAGTCGTCGGTCATTGTCGTCGGTGGGACTTAAGTTTCGACTAATCTCTAATGCAGTAGCTCACGCCACCCGGGAGGCACCAAAGCCATGGTTCGAAGCTCAAAAAGGCGCCCACCATCCGCACCGCGACGAAGGAGCGGACTGTAAGAGACAGTCGTGATGCTGGCGCGATCGCGAATAAAACATGAACAAACGACAAGTGCTCGCTTTTGCTCGCGTCTGAAACGCGATGCATGTCGGGCGAGGCGTTGGTGGGCATGCCTTGGAGACAGCCATGCTTCAGGCGACCAACCTGTTCATGGGCGCAGCGGCGATGAGCAACCTGCTGATGAGCCCGACCAGAGCACCAAGCAGGTCGCGTCACACCGCGTCAACGTCGACTTCAAGCTCTTGATCGATCATGTCTCGGCGCTCGAGTACGCCACCGAGTGTGCGACTTCTGAAGCTTACAACACCATCTTCACCGCGCAGGCCTCGTCGGCAGCGCCGCAGGCCCTGCAAGCTGCTACGACGGCGGTGCAGCCGCGTGAGGCCCTCCTTGCCGCCATGCCGTTACCATGCGAGCTCGACATCGCCAACGCCCTGGCGCGAGCCCGCCAGGGTCTGAGAGAGAGCTCAAGCAGACGGAGGCGGACGGCCTTAAGACGGCCTCGGCCGGCGCAGACACAGCCGGCGCGTGCGCGTGAAAGCCTGGGCTGCCTCGCCGCGTCCGAGCTGTAACTTATCGGAAGCTGTCTCCGAAAAAAGACTCCCGTGAGTGTGATCGGATGTAACGCGACGTAAGAGTTAGAGCAGCTGTAACCGATACACCGATTCCCCACGCGCGCACCATGCCCCGACGTGTCCGCCGCGAACCTCAAACGCCCACGCACCGCGTTCCACCCTGTGGCCAACAACATACGCAACACATCATGCACACAACGTTCCGTGGCACGCAGTCTGCGGTCTGCACGGGCGGAGTCCGGAGAGCTGCCAGGCACCACCCAGACCCACCTCGCACGCGGCGGCCCCTCGGCATGCGCCATGCGGGCCCGTCAGCGCGGCGTCGACACGTGCTCGGGCGTCGCTCACTTGAAGACGGCGACGGTGAGCGGCACCTCCCTCAGATGCACCTGGAAGAGGCCGCCACCCATCTCCATCGCGTCGACCACCTTGAGCTTCGTGCCTGGGTAGAGCAAGACCTCCGCCTCGCTCGCTACGCCCTGGAACGCCGAGTAGCGCTGCAGGTCGACGCCGTGCACGATCTCGATCATGAAGACGGTGCGCACGCCGCTGGTGCCGAGGAACATCGGGTTCGTCAGCGTATGCAGCTGCTTGGTCGTCGACGAGAAGGCCCACCACCAGACCTCCTTGTCCTTGGGGTACTGGGCGCGCAGGTCGACGCCCTTGACGCCGCGCCAGACGGAGCCCGTGTACTTGGGCAGCTTGCTGCGCGCCGTCAGCATCAGCTGCAGGTACGGGAAGAAGGGAATGAGGGCGGAGCGGTCGCGTGTGCGCAGCAGCCGGTTGAGCTTCGGGTAGAAGTCGCTCTGTGCCGTGTACAGCCACAGCCCGCCCGCCTCGTCCGCGTCGAGGCCGTGCGGATCGGCCGCGGCAAGCTGCGCCCCCGCCTCACTCGCCATGAAGGCGTGCGCGTCGATGTCTTCGACGCCGCTCGCCGCCGCCGCGTCCATGAGCGACAAGCGCACGCACTTCATCACCCCCGTGATCGGGCCCATGAGCTCGAGCGGCTCGTCGGCGACGTCGGCGATGCGTGCCTGCTGGGCCACACTCTCTGGCGAGGACTTGCGGCTGCTGCTCGGGGAGAACAGGCGGTCGCTCAACTGGGCGGCGAGTCCGGATGTCGGTGTCTGCAGCATGCTGAGCAGCTTCTTGCCGGGGACATTCTTTAGGCCGAGATGGCGAACAAAGTCTTGGACCAGGTTGTACTCGACCATGTCGGACACGCTCGTTATGCCCTGCTCGTCGCAAAACGCGATCGACTTTTTCAGCGTCGCGTCGTCGGCGATGTTGGCAGTCGTGAGCACCGGCAGCAGGCCCAGCGCCGTGGCACGGCGCCGCAGCTCCTCGGCCGCCGCCTTCTCCGCCGCCGCCTTCTCCGCCGCCGCCTTCGCGGCCGCCGCCTTCTCCGCCGCCGCCTTGTCGGCCGTCGCCTTGGCCGCCGCCGCCTTGTCCCACCTGTTTCGAACGCACGGGGAACGCACGCTGTTGGCGCTGTGCAGTGGCGCCCATCACGGCGCGCCATCGCGTGCAATCAGGAAGCGCGAGGGCTTGCGAAGGGTGGTCGTGAAGACGGCAAGGCAGTCAGAGGCAGTGGCAGCAGCGTGTGGCGCGGCCGGCGCGGCCAATCGCAGCCGCGACGAGTCGCAAACCAGGCCGCGAGTCCGCCGCCGACACCCGACGTGCCCACCACGGCGCGTGGGATGGGCCCGTGCGGACTCCGTCCTAAAATCTTGAGGATGTGCGATCGCGACTCGCCGTGTGGCCCCATGGGGGGTGCGCGGCGTCCTCTCGGCCTCATCCCATGACGATTGGCCGCCATTCGTTCGCCGAGCGGCCGAAAACCCGTGGTCCGCGTGCGCCCAAGACGGCGCCTCTGCACATCCGCTCGGCAGCGATGGGCAATCAGCGTGCATGCGCGCGGCGTACCGAGGCTCGCTGAGGAGCGCCACGACCTCGCTCTTGCCATTCTGCCGTGCCAAGTCGATGGCCGTCCTGCCTTTATAGTCTCGAAGCGTCACATCGGCGCCCCCGTCGAGAAGGCGCTTGGCGATCGCGAGGTAGCCTTGGTATGTGGTTGCCGCTTCATGCAATGCTGTCGTATCGGAGTTGTTCTAAAGACAAACGGGAGGGAAAACGGAATGAGTACATGCAAGCGGGCCCATCGCATGTGCTGGGGGAGGGCATGCTCGAGGCTTACCTTGGCGTTGACCTCGATGGCCTCGGCCGCGAGGAGGAGGCGGACGCACCCTTCGTGCCCTTTCCATGTGGCCTCTATCAAAGCTGTGCGTCCGGCCTGTGGCAAATGCAGCACACGCGGCGTCATCGAGTGCCAGAGCACGCGAGGAGCGTGGGCGAGCACGCGGGGGTGCGGCGCGCGCCATGCGACGAGGACGCGTGTGCCAAGCTCGGCGGGGCGGCGGGGTGGCGGCGCAGCCAGCGCGGCCGCGCGCGGTACAGCGAGCTCTGGGGACAAGGCGCCGTCTCGGGCGAGCGCGGCGGCGAAAGCAGCAGAGGCGGCGAGGACGCGGGCGCCCACGCGAGGCACATGCGGCGGCGCACATAATCAGGATTGTGCCAGTTGACGTTCCCTCCAAGGCCGATCAGCCGCGTGAGCTCCGCCTCGTTGCCGTTCTTAGCGGCCTCGAACACGGCCTTGCCCATCGAGTCGCTCATCGCGTCCGCCGCGCTCTACAGGCCTTCGCCCGCTCGGACACCTGCGCATTCGGGGGGGCGACGCGCGGCTCCGCTGTGACGCTCGGGAGGCGGCGGCGCGCACTCCGTCGCGGCGCGCGTGCAGCGCGCCCACACGCCCCCCTCGGAGCTCGGGTGGCCGCGGCAGCCGTGGCTCGAGGGCGCGTCGCGGACGCTCGCAGCGACCACGGCGCGCAGTCGAGGCTGCCGCAACGCCTGGCTCCCGAGGCCCCGAGCGGCGTGGTGTGGGCGTGCGAAGCAGCGGGCGAAGCAGGCCATCGGGCTCGACGAGGGCATTGGGTAATGCGCGCCCGCACGAGGGGATTGCCGAACTCACGTCCACCTTTGGCATTGACTTGTTTATGCCGCCAACTTTGGTGGGCCTTTTGTGAATCAAGACATCGATCTGTGAAGAGCCCAAAGTGGGTTACGTGCGCGATCCTCCGCGAGCCCCTCAGTAGAGAGCCTCTCATTGATGCCTGTCCGATCATAGAACCAATGACAATTCTCATTGGGCGGTACACTCAGGTTGCCTTCCGCCTTCGCGGACCGCACTCACACTGAAAAATAGTACTATCATGGAGGTGGTAATTAATCCAGGCTGTAAATTCTTTGAAAAATCAAACCACGAAAACGAAGAGACGTCCACGTCGTGCGGGTCTATTCTTCTCTCGTCTCTTGAGTCTCGCGGGTATGCTAGTAGAAGTACACGATTGTCGCCAATACCGCTGCGCGCCGCTTTACCGGCGCGGCGGAGGACATAATGTGGTAGATCCGAGCGATCTCCCCGGCTTCGACCGGGTTCGACCGGATTGTGACGCTCATCAGAGCTCATCAGAGCTCATCAGAGGCTCATCAGAGCTCATCAGGCTTCGTCCGGGTTCGACCGGACGGTCGTCGTCTCACCGCAGTGTGACGAGACGCCGCGCACTTTCCACGCACGGTACTCGACAGCTTCCTCGTAGCTCGTAGGGATCGCTTTCTCCCGACACTCCCGTCGGATACGCGTCAAGTCGCAAGCCAACCTGCAACCTGATGACCTCTGATGACATCCCTCATCAGAAGCCAACCTGCAACCGGCCAAGCCATACCGTGCGTTCCACGAATCCGCGAATCCGCGCTCAGTACAGCGCTCAGTGCTGTGCAGAGTGCCCGCTCAGATGGCGTTGCTCGTGCGCACCACGGCCCCAGCGCCATGGGAGAGGCGCAGCCCAGACGAGCGGTCCATGTCGAGCCTAGCCGAGGAGCGTCGCACAATGTCCTGTGCGCTCGAGTAGCTCGCGCGCGAGATGGTCACTGAGCGAACCACGTGGATGTCGCCGACGTCAATGTTAACGCCTTTGACCACCTCGCCGTCTTGGTTCTTCTCGTCCTTCAAGTTGTAGACCCACCTGATGAGGGATGTCATCAGAGGTCATCAGAGGTCATCAGTTGTAGACCACATGGCGATGCCGGCGAGCACCAACCCGAACCATCGAGCGCAATCAAGCGCAATCAAGCGCAATCAAGCGCAATCAAGCGCGATCAAGCGCAATCAAGCGCAATCAAGTTGTAGACCCACATGGCGATGCCGGCGAGCACCAACCCGAACCACTGCTGAAGCGTGAGCGGCTCCGCTTCTGAGCCCATCAGGTAGGGCGACATCGAGAAGACGGACGCGAGGTCGAGGCAGAGCACCTGATGAGGATTGTCATCAGATGTCATCAGAAGTCACTCAGAGGTCATCAGAGGTCATCAGTGGCCACGGCAGAGAACGAGGCAGAGCACCGTGCCAATCTGAGTCCAAGTGATGAGGGAGGTCATCAGAGGTCATCAGAGGCCATCAGACGCACCGTGCCAATCTGAGCCCAAGTGGCCGACATGCGTTTCGTGAGCCAGAGCAGCAACACGTTGAAGACCACGTTGAAGAGGATGTAGATGAGGAACCAGAGCGCGGCCGATCCGCCCTCCGCCGCGCACACCCCATCGCCCGGGTTGTAGGAGTAGCTCACCTCACTCGCGTTACAGACGGACGGCGTCACCTGATGAGGGATGCCATCAGAGGTCATCAGAGGTCATCAGAGGTCATCAGAGGTCATCAGAGGTCATCAGAGGGCATCAGCGTTACAGACGGACGGCGTCACCGTAGACACATTCGACGAGGGCAGGTACGGTTGACCCGTTGAGTTTGTCGGAACTTCGCCAAAGAAGCATGTCCACGCGCGCACGAGGAACTCGCCCGTCTCCAGCGGCGGGTTGTTCGTCGCCGGCGGGGGCATCGGGATCCAATTGAGCGGGAAGGTGAGCAAGCCCCACATGATCTGCCAATTGCCCGACCACCAGCTCGCGTACATGACTTCGAGATCGACTGATTTGAGGCACCTGATGAGGGAGGCAATCAGCATGCCATCAGAGAGGCAATCAGAGAACTTCGAGATCGACCACCTGATGAGGGAGGCAATCAGCATGCCATCAGAGAGGCAATCAGAGGCCATCGAGATCGACCACCTGATGAGGGAGGCAATCAGCATGCCATCAGAGAGGCAATCAGAGGCCATCGAGATCGGCTGAGGTACTTTTGCTTGTAGCAGTTCGAGATGCCCGCTGGGATGGTGCCCACGACGTAGATGAGGTACCAGTACGCCGACGACTGCTGCAGCGTGCCGCCTGGTGCCGCGTACTCGCCCAGCGGCGGATCGTTCGTCTGCAAGTTGACGACGATCGACACCAGTCCACTCATCAGTATGAGAGCACAGCCGAGGTAGTGCTCCTGGTCGTACCTGATGAGGGAGGCAATTAGGTGTCATCAGAGGTCATCAAGAGGTCATCAGTATGAGAGCACAGCCGAGGTAGTGCTCCTGGTCGTACCTGATGAGGGAGGCAATTAGGTGTCATCAGAGGTCATCAAGAGGTCATCAGCTCCTGGTCGTACCGTGTGCCCAGGTAGATGAGGGAGGCAATTAGGTGTCATCAGAGGTCATCAAGAGGTCATCAGCTCCTGGTCGTACCGTGTGCCCAAGTAGAAGATGGAGATGATGACGGTCCAGATGATGGTGAAGTTGGTCATGATGCCCTGGTCGTTCTGCGAGATGTACGGGCCCGGGATGCCAGTGATCGCCGCGTTCAGCTGATCCCACAGAGAGAAGAGGGCGAGGCGCCACTGCGAGTACGGCTGGCCAGCGGCGGTCGCAATGGTGGCATAGGGCAAGAAGAAGCTCAGATCATAGCGCAGGTCGCCAAGCGAGTAGCGTTGGTAGAGCACCCACGTGAGGCACATGAGGAACTGCGCACACTGCACGCCCACCGGCCAGAGGATGTTGTAGTACATGAGCTGGTAGTTGGCCATCCGGTCGACCACCCGCTTCGAGAAGACACGATCCATGGCCCGCATGACCACGAACAGGATGAAGACCGTCGCGAGCTCTGTATTCTCCCACGTGAGCTGCTCCCACATGTGGCGGAGAGTGTGCTTGGAGCATGTGCGCGGTGACTTGTTGAGCTCCGGCTCTGAGAGGCGGCTTCGCCGGTGCGGCGCGGGTGCCGTCGTATTGTCCTCGATGAGAGGCGCGGAGACCTCCGGAGCAGAGATGTGGCGAGACATGGCAAGAGCTGAGGAGCAGCAATCGCGGGCTCGGCGGTCCAAGCAGCGAGGTGCACAGCGCGGTCGTCCGTGTTGAGCGGCACGATGGGAGGGGAACTGTGTTGTCGGAGTGGCCGTGCCGCCAGTTTCGTCGCGTGCACGTGTTTTGTACAGGCATCTCCTACAGTGACGGAGTCTCGTGAAACCGAGCTGGGGTTTCGTGAATCCTGTCCATGGAAAGCAGGGCGACCGCCTCGACGACGGCAGAGCAGGCGACGGGGAGGAAATGGACATCGACATCGCCACCATCGCCTCTCAGCACCCTCTCATGACGGCGGTGCTCACGCTCACGCTGGCCTGGTACATCGCGTTTTGGTACGTAAACAAGCGCGGTGTGGTGGTCGGCTCGGGCGCTGCCGTCGCAAAGGCGGACAAGGATGAGGCCATCCGGCTTGCGCGCGAGCGGCAGCAAGCAGCTCTTGCTGACGCAGCCGTGGCGCGGCTAGCGGCGGCCCCCGACAAAGTGCGGGCGCCCGCGCCCGCACCAGCTCCTAAGCCCACCGCCATGCCTTCGCGCATGTCTGATGCCCTCGCACGTGCCGAAGCCGAGGAGGCAGCTAAGGCGGCCGCGGCGGGGCGGCTAGCAGCTGCCCTCGCACGCGCCGAGGCCGGTGGGACCGCCAAGGCGGCGAAAGCGGTAGAGGCACCAACTGCTCTTGACGAAACTGCTCCGCCGCCGCCGCCCGTGAAAAAGCACGCCACCGTTGACGATCCAAACTCGTACTCGGCACGGCTGGCGCGCATCCAAAAGGGCAAGGGGCCTTCCGACCTCAACCCACTAGAGGGACACGCCAGTGGCTCCTCAGCAGGCAGCTCCTTCAAGTGCACCAAAAAGGGAGGCTGAGGATAAGCGCGCACGCCCGCACCCGCACCCACAACCCTGCAGCTTCGACCGCGATCGCCGGCGCAAGCCGGATGGACGAGGGCAAGTAGCAGATGGAGTGGTGGGGCACCGCGCGTGCGTGCGCGTCAGACCGTGAGCGTGGATGGTTGGCCTTGCCCGCAAAGGCTCTCCCGCCCTTTCACGAGCTGATTGACGAATCATGATAGACGCTTGGCACACCACCCGCCTTCCGACTTTTGTCGTGTACGACCTTCGTCGAGATCGTCCTTCGATAAATGACGCTGCGGCTCCAAGCGCTAGAGAGCTCGCTGCCGAGCAATCGAGGGGGAAGGCGACCAGAAATTCCGACCCGGGACAACCCCGTGTGAGTTTCGCGATCAAATACCGTACAGCTTAGAGAAAGTATGAGTCCATCAGAGTGTCGCGAGATAGAAAGAGCAAAAGACCGCGATGGAACCGGGGGAGGGGAAAAGGGTCGGTTACCAAGATACCAACAGACCTGCAACTTTTGACGTGACTCGTAGGCGCACCGAGCGCCGATGATGTTTCTTTTCGGGTCGACCAGACGTGGAACAGAAGAACGAATGAGAGACTCTTGTCTTTTCTTGCGTCGACGGTCCCCGAGTCGGCAGCATGACTAGGCTAGCGCTCACTCATCGCTCGACCGCGAGTAAGAGCGCCCGCTCACCTCTCGAATCGCAAGCAGCAGCGTACACCTCTTCAGGTCCTCTCCCGTTGCCATCCCCGGCCCCGGGACCTCCTACCAAGAGTTCTTCACTCGGGGGGTCCACGACCTGGCAGGTCGAGCATGTACCGGTCGCAGCAACGGCGCGAGAATTTTACTCCCGTTCCATAGAAGCATCGGTGCAGCCGGGCTCGCCCACGTCACCTATGGCGGCATTTTCGGCGCCTGCGACCTCGCACGGCATGAAGGGCCTCATTGGCGATCCGTCGCGACTGGCGATGAATGCTGCGACGATTCAGGATCTGCACCGCACCCCCTTCTACCCTCGAGCGGCGGACTTGGCTGCCGCCTCCTTCCGCAGCAACAACAGCGAGATGCTCCATGCAAAGGTGGTCAATGGCACCCTCGTGCCCACTCGACCTCGGCTATCTCCCATCGAAGCGCTGCTCACTCTCGCGAACGGTTCGCCGTCCGACGTCTCGTACCTGAGCGATCGCCCCGGTCATGGCGCGAATATGACCTCCAGAGATGCGCCGAAATCGCGAGGTCGCTCGTCGCGCTCGCCCAGAACCCTCGGGGGCCTTCCGCCACATCCGGCTCCGTGGGACTTGCCGTGGGAAGTGACGTCCCCCATGACTCCCCGACCCCCCACGGCCGGGAAAACGATGAGTCCCCCGCGACGCATCGCGGCGAGCCATGCGGACGACGCTCCTCCTAAGACCGCGCCTACCTATCCCGGACCTGCTGTCAGCGCATCGGAGTGGGTGAGCGACGATCTGGTGCCGTCGAGCCGCGTCGAGGCAATCCAGACCGCAGAGTGGCTGCGGCAGGCGCTGACAGATCGGGAAAAGACCAAGCCCAAGCCGAAGGCGAAGAACGATGCGGCGAAGAAAGGCGGAATCGACTCCGCGGCCATCTCTGCAGAACTCGGACTCTGGAACGAGGCGTTCGTCGAAACCGTGCGGCAGGTGCAGGTGCATTGCCAGGAGCGCGGCCAACTCCTCGACGCCATCCGGATGCGCTACATCAATCTCGTCGACGAGGTCCTGCGCGAACACGAGGCCGAGATGGAGAGGCTCAGGAAGGAATATGAGGCGCTGATGAAGGCTCAGCAAGAGGCGTTGACGACGAAGGCTAAGGTTTCGATGAACTTCCAGAAGGCGTCAGCCATGGGGATGCTCGACAGACTGAAGGCGCAGCAAGAGGCAGAAGAGGCGGCGGCCAAGGGCAGGAAGACTGAGCGGGAGGCTGCCCTCGAGATGCAGCTCGAGGGCCTGAAGCAGCAGATGGAGCTCCTCAGAAACCGGCTCTCTGAACTCGAGGCCCAGCTCAAGGATCTGCTCGATAAGCTCAACGCACAGCCGACTCTCGAAACCGTGCTCGAGAAGATTGACAAGCTCTCGTCGGACGATCAGACGACGCTCTCCTATCTTCTCCTCCGAGGCGTCGACGCCAAGGGCGACTATCGCAATCGCTACGCGTCATCCGCGCTCTTGCAGTCCAAGGGCGTGCCCGATGCCTCCGAGCTCGTCCGCAGCCTGCTCAATGCTCTCGGCCGCCCAGACCGCAGCGCCGTCATCCTGGCGCTCCTGCAAGGACTCGCCACACCAGAGCTGTACGCGCTGCAGATTGGTATGATCCGTTTGCTCGCCAGCGAGCTGGGAACACGCGCCGTCGCTGCCGACATCATGGCCTCCGTGTTCATCGAGAAGAGCCCGCCACCTCTCAATTCCACCTCAGAAGATGCCAAGCCATTCCTCACGGGTGATGGCTTGGAGCTGGCCAGACCCCTCAAGCCAGGACTTCAGGGCGATCGGTACCTGTCGGCCATCATGATGCTCGAGGCCCTCGGCAAAGAGCCCAGCATCACCGCGCCTGAGTTCCTCAAGGCTCTGAGGGACAAGGGGCTGCCTGATGGGCTCAAAGGGGGTCCAGGACTCCAAAGAGGAACGAGCCGCGGCGGAGGCGGCGGAGGCGGAGGAGGCTACGGCGTCGACGGGAGCGGAGGCGGCGCCGGTGGAGGCGGCGCCGGTGGAGGCGGCGCCGGTGGAGGCGGCGGAGGCGGCGGGTACGGCAGCGACGCGGCGGGAGCAGAGGCGGCTGCCGCGGCTGCAGCGGCAGCGGCGTCGGCGGCGGCGAGGGATGCTGCGGCCGCAGCCGCGGCAGGGATGCAGGGATGGGGCGGGGCGGGTGGCGCCGGCGGAGGGCCAAGGAAACCTGGCGAGAGTGATGAGGAATACAACGCTCGTATGATCAGAGAAGGAGGCTACGGCCCTGGCGGCATCGGAGGTGCTGGTGGAGGGCCAAGGAAACCCGGCGAGAGTGATGAAGAGTACAAAGCTCGGATGATCAGAGAGGGAGGCTACGGCCCTGGCGGCATCGGCGGTGGTGGAGGGATGGATGATGCTGAGCTCAGGAGGTTGCGCGAGGAGAATGCAGAGAAGCAGAGGACCATCGACGATCTCAGGAGGCAGCTTGCAGAGAAGAATGCACGCGATGGCGCCGGAGGCAGCAACGCGTTTGGAGCGGAGGCGAGGAAAAGGAATCCCGGCGAGAGCGACGATGATTACAACGCGCGCATGAAGAAGCTTGATGATGAGACCGCAGTCGCAAGGAAAAGGAAACCCGGCGAGAGCGACGATGAATACAACGCTCGCATGAAGAAGCTCGGGTTAGAAGGAGGCGGGTCGGGAGGAAGTGGCAAGTCGGGGGCTGGCGGCGGCGCTGGGTCGGGAGGCGGCAAGTCGGGGGCTGGCGGTCGTGGAGGGCCAAGGAAACCCGGCGAGAGTGATGAAGAATACAACGCGCGGATCAGAGAGGGAGGCGGCGGCTCAGGAGGAGGACGCAAGGGTGGCAGGCGTAAACTTGCCGATGGCACCGAGGTTGACGATGACGATGGTACCGGAGGCGCCAGAGGTGGTGGCGGCCAGGGTGACGACGAGGAGGAGATCGAGGAGGACGGGCAGATCGATCCGTTTACCGGAATGATGTGGCCAGACAGCTCAGGGCTCAAGGCGCCCTTTGGAGGCTTGACCGTGACGACGACGGACATGAAGCCGATGGGCGTGCACTTTTTATACCGACTCGCCACGCAGAGCTTCGACGGCAAAATTAAGGCGGACATGAAGTGTCTCTCTAGCGGTGAGAAAACGGAGTTGCTGCCCTTCTTCATGGTCAAGTCGTTGGCCGTGAACGGCATGCAGGGCGACATGGCGCAGGTCTACCTTTCGGAGATGTTCCGCGGGCTTGCGCGCTTCGGGCACGGCTCGGCACGCCTTCGAAACTTCAAAGCCGCCACGGGACTCTTCAACAAGAAGAAGAACCAAATCATCATGGGTTCGCTGCAGCTCGAAATCTTCCTGAGCACATTCGAATCCATCGCGGCCCTCATGGGAGAGGAGAAGATCATGACACAGGTCCGCCACGACCAGATGTATGTGCGCTGGGGCGAGATCAACGAGCTTTACCTGCCCGTGGGCTACTTGCTGCGCGGCCTCGAGAAGGTCATGGTCCATGAGCACGATGAACTGCGCAAGGCAATCTGGCCGCAAATGGAGGCCTGGGTCAAGGAGAACACGTTTGCCACCGAGAAGGAGTGCAAGGAGGCAGAAACTACTGCGGTGCCACCGTGCGGTCGCCTGACAAGCATGAAGGCGGTCGTGCTGGGAACCAAGAAGTGCTTTCAAAACGGCTTCGCGAACCTCGACCTCTTCCTGTACGAGCTATGGACGCGGCACGCGGGCTTCTGCAACCAGCACGCCAGCAAGGCCGCCAAAACTTTCGGCATGTACGACATCAACGGCGACGGCAAGTTCTCGCAGGAGGAGTTCAGGAAGATGCTCAAGACCATGGACCCGAATCTGGAGAACTGGGAGATTGAAGAGCTCTGGATCGGCTGCGGCGGCGCATCGGGAGTCGTCGAATTGAAGACACTCGAAGACACCTTCTTCCGCATGACGCAGCTGCACAAGAAGGCCACCACCTCCGCCAAGAACACCACCGGGACCGCGCGTCACGCGCAGAAGGCGGAAATGGCCGCCGCGGTGGCCAAGGAGGCTGCGGAGGAGCTCGGCGTCCTCGTGACGCTCTGGAATACGGTGCGCGACGCGCCCGATGAGGAGCAGGCGACCATTCAGCTGCTCATGATGGGTTGCCGATGGGATACGGTCATGCGACTCAAGACAAACATCTATCGCTGGCAAAAGCGCACCAACAAGGGGTCGCGCAAGAAGTGAGGGTCGACGACATGGAACATATTTATTTAATCTATTTAATGTATTTAATCGGAGCGAAGCGGAATTGAATTTGCTGCGCTTGATCGCCTTTGTACCGTGGAAAATTTGCCCTGCGCTGCGTGCACATTCGTTGAGACTCAAAGGACAAAGCGGACTGCGGCGGCTTACCGGTTATAGAAGCGTCCGTTTCAACATTCAAGATTATGTCATTGAAATTTGCAATGGGCCTCGTGCACGACGCGACACATCTTGGCCACCAACCGCCATGGCCATGCACACCAACCGCCATGGGCATAAAAAGTACCGGGACTCGAATCAACGCCGCGGCCCGTGCCGCTCAACCTCACATCATGGTGAGCGGTTCTCAACTTCAGAGCACTAATTGAAGTCTCAATCGTCGAGCGCGCAGAGGGCGGCGACGCCCATGCGTACCCAAAGGTCGGGCGACTCATTGGTGGGCACCGAGATCGCGATCACAAAGTTGGTGGACGCGCCCGTGGTCGAGAGCGTACCGGCGCGCGCTGACGTCTTGTACAAAGGGCACTCGTAGTCGGACTCATCCTTGACACGGTGCGCGACGGGCAAGAAGTGGATGGTTGGCAGCATGGTGGCCATCTCCTTGGGTCGTGGCGGCTGCAGCCGGCGGCGCGTCCGGTTGTAGCGCGCGCCAGCGAGGAAGAGACCCACAACAAGAATACCATCCTCAGGCGGCGGCGCGGGCGTGAACCCGGCCTCGGACGCACCCTCGGCACCAGCCTCGGCGGCGGCGGCGGCGACGGCGTCCGCATCGGGCTCGTCAATTAACGTAAAGTCAAAGGAAAGGTAGTCGACGGGCGTGCGGTGCTTGCGTGCGTGCATCTGCAGCACGCCCGTCAGGACGCTCTGCTGCATGAAGAAGTAGGGCAGTACGAAACGCTCGGGCGGGCCGTACCCGACGAGCCAGCTCCGGATGAAACCGACTCGCTTTTGGAGGTCCGCGAACCAGGAGCTGAGCGGCTTGAGGGAGGGGTAGGCCACTTTGGCCCAGAGGGAGGGCACCTGATGAGGGACGCAATCAGACGCAATCAGACGCAAACAGACGCAATCAGATGCAATCAGACGCTCTTCGGGCGGGAAGAGGTTGGGCACCTCTCCCCTCAGCACCGAGGCGAGCATGCGCTCGAGCTCGGACGACATGAGGAGCGTGCCGTTGACGGCGAGCTGCAGGTCACGCAAGGAGCCCGCGACGGCGCGGAGCAGCGTGTTGAAATGGTCGAGCTCGTGCAGCAGGACGAGCTGGAGCGACGAGAGGCTGCCCATGTCGACCTTGCCGTCGTCGCTCACGCGCCCGAGAGCGCCTCGAAGGGCTTCGGTACGTTCCAGCGGGGCGGGAAGCTCACTCGTGAGTCGGGCAGCGAGGGTGGCGGCGGTGAGCTCGGCCGACTGGCCGGAGGCGCCGCCCGAGGCTAGGCGTGGCTGCACGTTGAGGATGGTGCGCAGCACGCTCGCGCTCTCGGCGAGGCCGTGCGTGATCTTGGCGTTCTGATGCAGCCCAAAGAGTGCCACGTCATCGTCCGCCGGGAGGGCGGCCACGTACGCACGGTAGCCGTCGAGCTCGCTTGCGGGAGGTGCGACGTAACGGCGGGCGAGCTTGGCGAGGTGCGACGTAACGGCGAGGGCCTCTGCCGAGCCGGAGGGCGCCCGGGACGACGCGGGCACGGGGGTTGCTCCATCCCGGGGCGACGCGGGCACGGACGCCCCCTTTCGCGGCGTGGCGCTGCCGCTGCCCGCGCCGCCCGCGCTGCCCTCGCTGCCGTCGGCGGCGGCGGCGGCGGCGCCCGGGGCAAAGGAGTATCCCTCCTGCAGCGCGGCATCGCAGTAAAAGGAGCCGAGCAAGGAGAGGACGCAGCGCCGGTCCCATTCGTCGGTGACGCGCCCTCCGTAGTGGATGTGGCCCGTCACGTACGTGAGCGCGTCCCACGGCGCCGTCTTGGGCTGCTGCTCGAGGAGCATCGCGAGGGTCGCGATCGAGATCTCGAGATCGGTTTCGTTAAAGTCGTACCGGATGTTGAAGCCGAGCGCCCCAAACTTGCGCCGCTCTTGGAGCAATGCATGCAGCGTCGTGAGCCCAAACAGGAGCTTACGCCACGTGGCCGGGCACTCCGCACATCGATTGGCGAGCGTGGCGCCCTCCATCGCCGCCCAGGTGGCCTGCAGGTTCGCCTTGAGGCCGCGCGGCGGCTCGTACGTCATCTTGACCGCGTTCTGAAGGACGGGCACAGGGAAGTCCAAATTTGGAAACGAGGTGAGCCACAGACGAAACTCGTCATGGACGCCGAGCGGGTACGCTCCGGCGGAGAGGCCATCGACGGCGGCTGCCCGAGTGCTCACCACGGCGCCCGTCCGAGTGCTCACCACGGCGGAGAGGCCATCGACGAGCCGCTCGAGGCGCGGCATCCAGCTGGTGGCGAGGTGGCAGTTTTGGAGCAGCACCCAGTGCCCGGCCGCAACGCCCGCGTCCACCATCTTCTCGGCGACGGGGCCTTGGCCTTGGCCGAGCGACGTCGAGTGCAGCCGGTCGGCGAAGCCCTGCGCGCTCGCAAACTTGAGCAGCGCACCGAGCGGGTCTGCGCCCGAGGTGAGCACAAAGATCAAGGGCGTGCGCGGCGTCGCGTCCGCAAACGCGGCGCCCAGATTGAGCGGCTCGCGCTCGGCGAAGCGCTGGCCGAGCGTGCTGCCCACCACGTGCTCCATCGCGCCCAGCAAGATCTCGGGCCGGAGCAGCTTCGTCAAGAGCAGCCTCGCAAAGGGCGGCGGCGCGCCGGTGCGCTCGTCCACGCGCTCGTCCCAGTCGCCCGGCAGAGGGCACAGCCAGGGCTGCGGCTGCCTCTGCCAGACGGCCCACGCGAGCTCGCCCGAGATGTCGTCCTTGAGCGTGCCGAGCGAGCTGACGAGCCTCCCAAAATAGGAAGGCAGGCTCGCCTCGAGATGGTGGGCCAACTGCCATTGCGACGACTCGAGATGCAGCGCGCTGGGCGGCGGGACGCTCGGTGAGTAGGCGCCGCCCACGCCGCCGCCCGCCGCCGCGCCCAGGAGCAAGCTGAGCCACTCGAGCTCGCTGACCTGATGAGGAAAGCAATCAGAGAGTCATCAGCAGCCATCAGCCAAGGAGCCATTCGAGCTCGCTGACCTGATGAGGAAAGCAATCAGAGAGTCATCAGCAGCAATCAGCCAAGGAGCCATTCGAGCTCGCTGACCTGATGAGGAAAGCAATCAGAGAGTCATCAGCAGCAATCAGCCAAGGAGCCATTCGAGCTCGCTGACCTGATGAGGAAAGCAATCAGAGAGTCATCAGCAGCAATCAGCCAAGGAGCCATTCGAGCTCGCTGACCTGATGAGGAAAGCAATCAGAGAGTCATCAGCAGCAATCAGCCAAGGAGCCATTCGAGCTCGCTGACCTGATGAGGAAAGCAATCAGAGAGTCATCAGCAGCAATCAGCCAAGGAGCTATTCGAGCTCGCTGACCTGATGAGGAAAGCAATCAGAGAGTCATCAGCAGCAATCAGCCAAGGAGCTATTCGAGCTCGCTGACCTCCCCAGAGGAGCGCAGGATGGTCGAGGCGACGAGGAAGGCAAAGGTAGCCTTGTGCGCTTCGAAGAGTCCGCGCGCCACGTTCTCGAAGACGACGAGGGTCGCGTGGTCCATTAGGTTGGCGACGCGGCTGTCGAGGTCATCGGAGGGCGCCGCCTGCTGGACCGCCTGCAAGAAGAGCCTCGTGATGTACGTGAGTGAGAATTGATACATCGGGTCGAGACGCGCCAGATCCGCGGTCACAAAGTAAAGGAGGGAGCCGCGCGCCGCCGCGGGCAAGTAGGACGCTCGCGCCGTGGCGAGCGCTCGCTGCGTCTTCTCTGCCGCGACGACGCGCCGTCCAATGACGGCCGCGGTCGCCTTCGAGGTCGAGAGCGTCGTGACGAGCGCTTCGTCATCGAGGATGTTCCCGCTGCTCGACGAGAGCAGTCGTAGGATGTCGTCTTCGAGCCCTTGCAGAGCCGCCCGGTCCGCGGCCATCGAGACGATCAGCTCGTTCTTCTCGTGCTCGAGTTGCGGCCGCTCCTCGCGCACCACGAGGCCGAGCAGTTGGTCCTCGAGCCCCGACTGCGTGACCGTGAAGTTGATCAGCGTCACCTTGATGCACACCTCGGGCAGGTAGTGTGGGTTGGGCAGCTTGGTCGTGAGGTACAGCCGGAAGGCAGGGTTCCACTCGACGACCTGCTCGCCCACCTTGATGACACGCCGCCCCTGCTGCTGGTACACGGCCTGGGTGAGGACGGTCTCGAGGGACGCGTCGAGGGCCTCGCCAATGTCTTCGAGGAGGACGGCCTGCGAGCGAGCGCCCATCACAGCGCCCATCAGGGGATCGATAAGGGGGCAATCATTGAGGGAGGTGGGGGATGGAGGCGGCAATCATTGAGGGAGGTGGGGGGGACACTCATGATTCCCAAGTGTGGCCATCCGTATGCACTCAATCATACTCAGCGCTCCTCCCCGCAATCTCACCGCGCCAGATCGTATCGAGCTCTCGAGGCTCTTGAGGAGATGCTTCTCTCCCGGCCGGCACACGGTCAACTGCCGGCTCGCCTGCTCCATCGATCGGATCCATTTGTTCGCCTGTGCCTGCGGGTCGATCGCGAGCGGCCATCGCTTTCCAACGGTCGCCAGCAGCGCATTCTCGGCTGAGTAGTCGTCGATGGGCAAGCCCCACTGCTGCCATTGCCGAATTAGGACGGGGTCGCCCATCGTCCCGACGAGATCGAACGAGATTGCCATCGGGTCGGCGCTCGGCACGGCGCTCATAGTGCTCGGCACGGCGCCTTCGCCGCGGTCCTCTCGCGACGGATCGTCCGCGCTCGGGGGAGGCTCGGGCGCCGTCTTGGGCATGGGCGTCGCCCGAAGCCCGCATTCGAGGCAGCGGCCTGTCCAGTCATCGAGGAGGCGCCGCCGGTACGCGGCGGTGAAGGGGCCCGCGTAGGCCACGAAGGCCGAGCACACGAACACGGAGCCCGTCAGCCCGCCGAGCCGCTCGCGTAACGTCTCCGCGGTGACAGTCCATCGAGAAGATTCTTCCGCAAGGCCCGAGGTGAGCTTATCCGCCGTGAGCAGCCGTCGAGCCGTCGTGTCAGCCGCCTGCTGTAGACGAGCCTTCTCGGCGAGCGTCACGTCGCACTCCGCTTGCAGGTCGTCCACCTTCTTGACCACTGCGGCGAGCGCCTTCTCGACGACCTCAAGCTTGAGCTTCTCGGCGTCGAGGGTCGCCTGCGCCGTCGCGAGCGCTTGGCGCTTCGGTTCGATGACGGAGGCGACGTCGTTGTAGATCTTCATCGCGCGGCACCACAGGCACAGGCTCTTGCATGCTAACGACACCTTTTCGACCACCTCCGGCACAAAGTCGGGCTCGTCATAGTACCTGATGAGGGAGGCCATCAGACGCAATCAGACGCAATCAGACGCAATCAGACGCAATCAGACGCAATCAGACGCAATCAGACGCAATCAGACGCAATCTCTGATGCAATCTGGCACAAGGTCGGGCTCGTCGTAGTACCGATTGATCTCGCGGATCACGCGCGCGGGGATGTGGTCCTTGTCGTACTCGACGAGCTTGTCCATCAGATATGGGTCGGAGAGGACCTTCTTGGCGGAGTCCCAGTCCGTCTTCGTGCCGAGCAGCACGCACACCGCCTCCATCACCTTCATCACGAGCGGCGGCGGCTTCGCGTACCTGATGAGGGAGGCGATCGGAGGCAATCAGATGCAGTCGGACGCAATCAGATGCAATCAGCAGAACACTCCAAGGCGTACCCCTTGACCTCGACCAGGTCCTGGTGAGGGAAGCAATCAGCATGCAATCAAGGCGCACCCCTTGACCTCCACCAAGTCCGACTTGGAGAGCGACTTGAGCGACTTGACCGCGCTCTCGAAGGCGGGAAGAGCCTTGTCGAGGTCGGCCTGGGCGTCCTGTGCCATGCGCTCCACCTCCGCAGACGTGATGGCAACGGCCGCGGCCTCCTTCTCGACCTGCGCCTTCTGAATGTTCGCCTTGGCCGTCTCCGACTGCACCTGGGCGAGCAGCTGGCTGGTCTCGCGCGACTTTTGCTCGAGGATCGGCTGCAGCTCAGAGAGCTCGATCTTCATCTGCGCGACCGACGCGTTCGCCTCGCGCAGCTTGACGACGCCGCCTTCGAGCCGCTTGCATGCGGTGCCCACCTCGGCGCGCTTGGCGCTCAGCATGGTGGAGTAGAGCGCGAGGAGCTCGAGGAAGGACTTGGGCGTCACGTACGAGCGGCGGCGCTGCTCCTCGAAGAAGACGTCCGCCATCTCGCGCACCGAGGCATGCACGTACGCGGCGAGCTCGCCGAGCGTCGTCCTGGTCGGTGCGTCCTCCTGCATGCTGCCCGACTTGGCCGCGGCGTCGAAGAGCTGCTCCGCGACGGCCTTGAGCGCCTCCTCGGGCCACGGGTCGTACCTGATGAGGGAGGCCATTGGGAGTCATCAGAGGTCATCAAGAGGTCATCATAGGCAAACATAGGCAATCGGGAGGCAATCAGGAGGCAATCAGTGGCACTCAGAGGCAATCAGAGGCAATCAAGAGGTACCTAGAGGCAATCAAGAGGCCATCAAACGTACCAGTCGATGGTGGTGCAGTTGATGAGCGAAGGGAACTGGCGGCAGCGCGATCGGAACGCATCACCCACGGGCGAGAAAGCGAGCACCAGGTGTAGGTGATCGCGCACGCGAGCGATGAAAAAGGAGCGTAGCGCGTCTCGCGTCTCTGGCAGCCCCGCCTCGCCTGCGGCCTTCCGAAGTCCGTTGAGCAGCTGGTCGAGCTCTTCGGGCGGGAAGAGGTTGGGCACCTGACGAGGGGCGGCGGGAGATCAGTGCGTCATCAGTGCGTCATCAGGGCGTCATCAGTGCGTCATCATGGCGTCATCAGCGGCAATCAAGGGAGATTTCACCTCGCCCGAGTTGAGAAGGGAGTCGACGTCTTCGAGCAGCGTCTCCGACACGATCTGCGAGTCGCAGAACAAGAAGGTGACGTCGACCCCCTCGCCGCCCGCGCTGACGTACAGACCCTTGAGATCCTCCCGAAAGTCCGCAGCCGAGTAACCCTTGCGCAGCTCGATTTGGAAGCACTTTTGGCCGCACACGAACGAGGCGAAGCGGGTGAGCGACTGTTTGCCCGAGCCGCCCACGCCCACGAGCATCGCCGAGCCGCGCGGCGCCGAGAGGACGCGTGCGAGACGGCAGACATGCTCGATGGCGTCGGGGAAGAAGACGAGCGGCATCGGGCCGACTGATGAGGTGTACTCCTCCAAGTACGCATGGAGCACCGGCGGGAGGGTGTCGGACGCGTGGAGGACGCGCCCGTAGCTCGCGCCCGCGCCGCGGTCGCCCACGTCGGCGATGCTCGTCGAGAAGGCGGCGTACACGAGCTTGCCCGCATCGAGATCGTCATCTCGAATCTTGAGATCGCCTCCCTTCCAGTGCACGCGCCCGAGCTCGAGCAGCTTGTCGCGCAGCCAGGCGCGGTCCTCACCATCGACGAGCCGGTCGGAAAAGGTGCGCAGGCACTCGTGCCACCAGAGGTGGAGAAGCGCTGGCCGACCGGTCAGCTGGCTGGGCTGTACGCGCAGCACGCCCTGGATCACCTGATGAGGGACGCAATCAGATGCGATCAGAGGCGATCAGATGCAATCAGTCCGGACGCACGCCCTGGATCACCTTGGAGAGGTCGCAATCAGATGCAATCAGATGTGATCAGATGCGATCAGATGCAATCAGATGCAATCAGCCCAGGATCACCTTGGAGAGGTCGCGCAGGTTAAAGGTGTAGTGCGGCTTGGCGGGGATCGGCCGGAGCGTCCTGGTCACGTCCTCGTAGAGCATGATCGATGACTCGACGAGGGGCTTGACGCACTCGCGCACCTGATGAGGGACGCAATCAGATGCCATCAGATGCCATCAGATGCAATCAGATGCCATCAGATGCAATCAGAGGCCATCAGAGGCCATCAGATGCCATCAGAGGCAATCAGCGCACCTCAAGCGGCCGCTGCGCGAGGAAGCCGCCCACGATGGCGCTCAGGATGGCGCGCAGTGAATGGGCGGACGGCTGTGGGAAACAAAGCACGTGGTGATGACGCACGAAGCGCGGCGTCAGCGCCGACCGGCCGCCGCCCGGCGGCCCGCACGCGCACACGAGGGTCACGTCGGTCACGTCCTTCCAAAAGGGCTTGGTGCGGTCGTACAGCCCGCCGCGATCGACGAGCAGCCGGAGCAGCTCCACGGGCGGCGCGGCGCCGTACTGCTCGAGCGCGGGCATGTTCACGTCGTCGACGAAGAGGGCGAGGCGCTTCCCGGGCGGAGGGCCGAGTTGGGTGCGGCGCAGCTTCTCGAGACGCATCTCGATCATCATCTGCGTCGCGCCCGCCGACGTCTGCGCCGAGAAATTGAGCTGCGCCGAGATCCAGCTGGGCGCGATCTCGGTCGTCGGAGATGCAATCACGCCCTCCGCCATCTGCGAGAGCACGCTCTGCACCACGACCGACTTCCCCACACCCGAGCCTCCACAGAGCATCGTGGGCTTCGACGCGCCCAAGTTGGCGCGCAGCATGAAGGCCGCGCACACCGTGTCCACCGTGGGGACCAGGATGCGGAAGAACGGGAGCGTGCCGCTATACGTGAACGTGGGCACGAGCGACTGCCATGTGACGAAACTTGGGCACGGCGCGACCCGCCGCTCGGGCGGCGCGGCCTTGGGCCCCTTTTTGGCGCCCGGAGCGGCCTTCTCCTCGACGCGCTTGGGCGGGGGCGCGAGCGCGAGGTCGTGCACCGTACCTGTGGGGAAGTGGGCGGGGCGTCGTGGTGAGCACTTGCATGCCCCAGGGACGCAATCAGAGGCAATCAGAGGCAATCAGAGGCAATCAGAGGCAATCAGAGGCAATCGGAGCGTACCGTGCGTGGGCACGATCGATCCTTCCGGGTCGACGTGCTTGCGCACGAATTCGTCAAAGGCGGCGCGCGAGGCTTCGTCAATCGAGCCGCCGAGCGTCCACACGAGGCAGAAGATGAAGAGCGACGTGATCCCGCGGCTCGAGATCCGCTCTGACGAATCTGACGAATCCTCCGCGTCGGCCGCCGCGCCCACCCCGCCTGCCGCGCCCACCCCGCCTGGCGCGCCCTTGGTGTCCGCGCCGCCGCCGGCTGCCCGCACGGTCGAGGCGGAGGGCAACGGCTGCTCGGCATGGCGCTCGGGCACGAGGCCCGCGTAGCCGATCAGGGAGGCGAAGAGGGAGCTGAGCGCCATGACGAGCGCCGCGTCCACTGTCGGCACGATCTCCTTGCACCGCAGGCGCACAAAGGAGAGTGCGCCGGGCACGTGCTTGTGGAAGAGGCCCTTGAGCAGCGCCGTGGCGGGCGCGTCCCACCCAAATAAGGGCAGCGTCTTGGCTGCCCATGAGGCGATGAGCGGCTGCCAGCCGAGGGTCTCGTCAGAGACGTACACCATGCCGCACCGGCTGACGGTCGCTGGCGAGGCGGCAGCGAGGTCCTGCACCTCGAAGAGCATTCGCATCTGAAAGTTGAGCTTGATGCGCTCCGCGTTCGCCAGGCAGAGGGTCATGTTGTCGTCGAGCACGGTGTTCATGTTCTCGATCCAGAGGGCGTCGACCGGCCCGTCAAACACGGTCCACCGGTGGGCGGCCGTTTCAGACGTGTCGACGACCGCCTGCCGGATGAAGAAGGAGGCGAGTCCATCAGTCCACTCCTGCGTGAGCTCGTTGAATTCTCCGTAGAGCTCGCCCATCGAGATGCACTTGGGGTTGAAGACGACCGTGTGCACCTTTTGATGTGAGCTGTCGGCCGAGCCGGCCGCATGCAATGACGAGAGCGCGTCGCGCGTCGTGTTGAGCACGGTCGACTTGCCTCCGGCCGCCGGCCCGACGAGCATCACGCCGAAGCGCACGCGTAACGTCTGCTGCAGCTCGACCACCTTGCCTAAAAAGGCGGGAGCGGGCTGGAAGCCGAGCGCCTTGAGCTCGGCGGCGGCAGCGCGTTCGAGGGTCGCGTACTCGGTCGAGGCGGTGACCTTGACCTCCGGGTACAAGTCCGTCACGATCGCATGGAACAGAGGCAGATCCTGGGCGAGGAAGCGCTGTAGTGAGCACTTGCATGCAAGGCAGATCCTGGGCGATGAAGCGCAATCAGTCGCAATCAGTCGCAATCAGTCGCAATCAGCCACCTGGGCGAGGAAGCGCGGCACGTTGGCCTCCTGCATCGCGCGGATGAGCGCGAGCGCCTCGGGCAGCTCGGGCGAAGATCGCTTCTGGCCGCCTGCCATGACGAGCACCGACTTGACCTGTCGCATGCCGTAGTCGCGCTGTGGTGAGCACTTGCATGCAAGGCAGATCCTTGGGCGATGAAGCGCAATCAGTCGCAATCAGTCGCAATCAGTCACCTGGCGCATGCCGTAGTCGTAGTGGTCTTGCTGCGAGAGCTGCTCGGAGCAGAGCTTGTACCTGAGTAGGGATGCAATCAGGGGCCATCAGAGGCCATCAGAGGTCGCTCGAAGGTCATCAGAGGCCATCAGCGGTCAGTCAGAGGCCATCAGAGGTCGAGCGAAGGTCACTCATCAGAGGGCACTCGGAGGCACTGAGAGAGACTCTCAAGCAGCGGGTGCTCTGCATACATCATGACCATCTTCACAGCGAGCGGGCGTGAATCGACGAAGCCCTCCGCGTACAGCATGATCTCCGCAATCAGCGCGTAATCAGGCACCATCATCGAGACCGGGCGGAAGAGCGCCTTGAGGTTGTCAGGCAGCTCGGTGCGGCCAGCGTAGCCCGGGTTCATCGTGATGCACACGTTGTTGGGCAGCACACAGATGCGACGGCCCTCGAAGAGGGCGGTTGGGGCTCCAGCGAGGCGCGCCTGCCGAATGGTGAGCAGCTGCTGCGCGACGACCGAGAGCACCTGATGAGGGAGGCAATCAGGAGGCAATTAGGAGACAATTAGGAGGCAATCAGGAAGCAATTAGGAGACCGAGAGCACCTCGATGTTGATCCGGTTGAACTCGTCGAGGCACGTCCAGCAGCCGCACTGCGCCACGCCCGAGAAGAGCTTGCCCATCGTCTTGTAGTCCAGCTGGTCGGAGCAGTTGTACACGATGCACTGCTTGGCGAGGCCCTTGGCGAGGTCCTTGACCGACTCGGTCTTCCCGGTACCCGCGGGGCCTGCGGGGGCTCCACCCAGACTCAGGTGGAGCGCCCCACTCAGCGTCATCCAGCACCGGTCGGTGAGGGGAGTGACGACGAGGCGCGTGGGCACCCCCTCGTACTCGAAGCCGTACCTGTGGGGAAGTGGCGGGGGCGCCGTGGTGAGCACTTGCATGCAAGCAGCAGCTGTTCGTACTCGAAGCCGTACGCCATGGTGGAGCTCGCTTGCTGCACGATGCATGAGCCGCCACCGAGTGACTTGATGCTCGCCCCCGCGCCCCCCGCAGTGAAGTTGCCAACGGCTTCGGTCTCAGCGGCAGGCGCACTCGCACTGCCCATCTCAGACGGCTCGAGATAGCCAGACGCTCGCTTCTTGAGGCCGTCGCGCGGCAAGGGCTTCTGCGCATCCGAGCTCCACTCGAAGCGCAGCTGCATCTGCCACGTGAACGAGTGCTTGGATGAGACCCTCTCGTCGACCATGGTCTCGGTGATATCGCGCGCATGCACGTCCGACGTGATGAGCGCCACGAGCGTGCGCCGGAGCAGGTGAGGCAAATCTCCCGACACCTCGCGCGCCAGATCGGCGAGCTGCGAGCGCGCCGTCTCGAGCACCCCTTCGAGCGCGCCCAGCCGCGCCGCCTCGGGCGCCTCGAACGCTCCCACGACGGCCTCGCACCAACCAATCTGGGCGGCGGTGAGCACGAGCTGCGACGGGTGTCGCCGGCACCATCCGAGCCGCTCCATGGAGGTCTGCGGGGCGTCCAGATGCGCCTCCCGCAGAAGCTTGTGGAGGGTGGCTGCCATGGCGTCCTCCACCCTGCTCAGCCACTCCTCGACGGCGCCGCGCGTGCGCACCGGCTTGAGGAAAGGCACCACCTCGCCCTCGCTCGAGATCATCGTCGTGATGTCGAGTGCCACGTCAGAGGGCGCAAAGTCGAGCTTCTTGATGCAGTCGAAGCACTTGATCAGATGAGGCTGCACCGCCATCGGGTTGCGCGCCTGCGCAAGGATCTCAAGCAGCTCGTCGTTTGAAAGGAAGCAGAAGCGCGGGAAGGCCTGCCGTTTCGTCTCGAGGTGATCCTCGACGCGCTTCTGCGTCTTGGCGAGCGTCTCGTTCGCACTGCGCAGCCAATCGAGCACGCCGGGCGCCGTGCACGCCTTGAGCGCCTCGGGGTCTTTCTCGACGCCCTGTGCAAGAGAGCGATCGAAGGAGGACGTCAGAGGCCATCGGCGACAATCAGAGGGCCATCAGAGGGTCATCAGAGGGCCATCAGAGGGTCATCAGAGGGCCATCAGAGGGTCATCAGAGGGTCATCAGAGGGTCATCAGAGGTCCATCAGAGGGCCATCAGAGGGTCATCAGAGGGCCATCAGAGGGCCATCAGAGGGCCATCAGTCGCCATCAAGGGCACTCACCTTCATCAGCGAGCGCCATCCTTGGTCGACCGATTGGAACATCTTGAGCTCGGTGGGCAGCTGGCGCTGTATGTCGGGCGCGACGAAGATCGACTCGAGATACATCCACGAGCGCTGGCACGCGAGCATCTCATCCATCGTGGCCGAGAAGAGCTGAAGCTTCTGATACCACATGTCCGCCTCGGAGCGTACCGCGGGGACGTGGGGCGAGGCCATGACGGACTGGACCACGAGCTGTGTCTCTTCGAGGGTGGCGAGCACCTCATCCACCGAACCGAGCACGCAGGGGTCCTTGCCGTCCCGGAAGGTCTTCACAGTGAACTCGGACAGCTTCCACTGCTGCTGCACCTTGTCCATCATCTCGAGGAGGACCTGCCGAGAGTGACGAAACCCATCGACGGAAGCCATCAGTGAGGGCCCTCATCAGGGCAATCAGCGAGGCCATCAGGCGCCATCTGTTCGAGATGCGGTCGCGCAGTACCGCCTCCTGCGACGCGTCGTAGGCCATCTTGGCCACCAGACCGTTGTGCACATGCAGCCGCCGCTCAACGGCCACGCGATACGTCAGCTGCTCGCCCCGCGGCAGCGGCTCCGCCGCCAACGCCACCGCCGCCCTCGGCAGCCCCTTTTCGGCCTTCACAGCCGCTGCGAGCGCCTTCTCGAGCGCGTTGTAGTGGGCGGGCTTCAGGTGAGGGGTGCGCACGCTCACGACGACGGGTAGCATCGAGCGGCTCTCGTCGATCAACGCCTTGAGACGCGGCACAACCGTGTTCGGGGGCATCCCCCTCTCGGCCTGCGAGAGGGCGCGGGTGTAGCGGAGCGTCGCCGCCTCCATCTCGCTCGGCTCGAGATGTGCGAGCGGCAGCTCGGCCCGAGCCGCCTTCGCCTTCTCGCCATCGTCTACGCAATTCCACAGCTCGGTCGCGATGCGTAGCGCCGTCGTGAGCGACTTGACCTCGTCACACGGGACCACGGGGAGCTGCAGCGAGCTCTGCCAGCGCTCGAGCTGGGCGGCCGCCTCGAGCAGCTCGTTGACGATCCCTTTGGCGCCCTCGAGATGAGCGAAGACGTCCGCCGGCGCTGTCGAGCCATCAAAGAGCAGTGGAGCTTCGGCGAGCAGCCGCTCATCGGCCGCACGCGTGCGCAGGGCGGAGAGCGCGGCCCCCACGCGCTCCGTCCAGCTCGCCAAGCGCTCCGTGTAACCGCTCTCGTGCTCGCCGATGGTGTTGGAGAGCGACGTGAGGGCCTCGGCAAGCGCCTTTCGCGTCGCCTTGGCGCCCTCGGAGGGTGCAATCTCAAACTCGGCGCAGAGCTCGTGGCACTCATTCGAGTGCTCCCAGCGCCTCGAGAGCTTATCGAACAGCTCGGCCGAGCGGCGCAGGAAGAGGGCGTACTCGACAAACTGGCCAATGCCCTCGGGCTTCTGCCGAAGGAATCCGTCGGCGTCCTGCACCTGATGGGGGAGGCAATCAGGGCTCATCAGGGGCAACCAGCTCGGCACCTGATGGGGGAGGCAATCAGGAATCCGTCGGCGTCCTGCACCTCGCGCAGGATGCTCGACGATTGCTCATCGGCAAGGCGCGGCAGCAGCACCCGCACCGCGGCGAGCGAGCGCTGGGGCGCGGGCGTGAGCCGCTCGCGCAGCGCGCATGCATCGGCCGCAAAGATGCCCACGTGCACGTCGTCGTACATGGCCTGGTAGAGCGCAATCTGAGCGTCGAGCTGGTGCATCTTCTGACGAAACTCGTCGAGCCCTTCGGCGCGGCTGTGGTGCGCCAGCGGGCGCATGCTCTCGGCGTCGAAAGTCTCGTTTTCATAGAGCAGCCGCGCATGCCCCGTGTACTCAAGGAGTAGGGCGTCGAGGGCGCGGTAGTTGCTCCGCACGAGCGCCCGCAGCGCGTCGACATGCGGTCGGGCCGACTCGGAGAGCAGCGTGACGAAACTCGTATGGCCCTCGGGCTTCTTGCTGCTGCTGCCCCCGGCGCCCCCGGCGGTGGACGAGCGTGCGCTGGGGGGGAGGGGGGCGTATGCGCCGATGGCGGCGTCGGCGGCGAGGTCGAGGGCCCCCTCCATCGCCTCGTCTACCGGTAGGGGTGTGAGCTCCATGATGGGCTGTGGCTCAATGTACCTAATGAGGGAGGCAATTAGGAGCACTCAGAGGCCATCAGAGGCCATCAGAGGCCATCAGAGGCAATCAGAGGCAATCAGGTTGCGGCTCAATGTACCTAACGAGGGTGGTCATCACAGGCAATCAGAGGCAATCAGCATGCAATCAATGGGCTGTGGCTCAATGTACTGCTTGAGCTCCGGCGCGTCGAGCAGCGAGCCAACCGCCGCGAGGACGTCCACTGGCTGTGCGACGAAGGCGACGAGGAGCTTCTCCCATTCGGCGCCGGCTGGCGAGTAGCGCACGCGCCCATCGGCGAGGGACAGGCGCACGCTGAACAGGATCGTCGGGGGCGCCTCGGACGGAGCGTCGTCCTTCTCGGCGGCGGCGGCTGAGGCGGCGGCGGCGGCGGCCGAAGCGGCAGGAGCAGCCCCGGGTGCGGCGGGCGGCGGCGGGGTCGCGCCGGACGTGTCGACTTCCTGGTCAACGTCCCTCGCACCGCGCGCCGCGTTCCGCTTGCGCGCCGCCCTTGCCGCCTCCTCGGCAGCTTGCCTGACCGCCTCGGCCGCCGCCTCGGCCGCCGCCTCGGCTGCCTCCTCCCACGCCTCCTGCTCGAGCGCCGTCGCGAGCAGCATGGGAGGCGTCACGCCCTCGCGAAGCAAGCCAGCACGCCGCGCGAGCCGAGCGGACGTGCTCGAGGCGCGACAAAACGGAGGCGGCGCAGGCGGGAGCGTTAGGTGCGCAGGCGCACCGGCCGCGGCGGCGGCGGCCGCGGCCGCCGTCGCTGCGCCCGGCGGTGTGCGGGCATTGGCGGCGGCGTGGGCAGCCGAGTACATGCTGTGCAGGTCGCGCAGCGACGCGAGCAGCAGCTGCAGCAGCGACGATTGCAGCAGCGACTGCACGCAGCGCACGAATCGCTCGGCGCGCTCGCACAGACGGCGCAGCTGCGCCCTCTGCTGGAACGAGCGCTTCGCCGCGGGTGCCTTGGGCACGATGAACGTCACGTCGCCGCCCAACATGGCTCCCTGACCCGCCGTCCCCATCGCCTGCGGCGGCTGCGGCGGCTGCTGCGGCTGCTGCTGCAGCTCAGCGTGCTCAAAAAACTCCTCCGCCTCGGCAAAGAGGTCATTGGCTGAGGTGGCATCGAGCTTGGCCTCGAGGTCGGCACGAGCCGCGGCGCACTCGCGGAGCACGGCGTTCAGGACCGCTTGCTTGAAGTCCGCGAGGCGCATGGACATGGCGGACAGGTGGCGCTGCTGCGCGTCCGCGACGGCCTCGAGGGAGGCGCCGCGCGCCGATGGGGTGAGCTCGTGCATGCGCATCGTGCGCAGCACGTCGCAATGGCGTGCCACCTCGAGGAGCGCGGCCGAAAAGTGCGGGTCGAGCACAAAGGCGCTCTCCTTGAGCGCGGCCTGCGTGCGCTTCCTTTTTTGGGAGGCGAGCTGATGGTGCCAGATCCCGTACGAGCGCCAGCGGTCGTACCGCTCGAAAAAGGGCAGCCGCATCAGTCGGCGGTAGAGCTCGCACTCGCGTCGCCACTGCACGAGCGGTGTGAAGTGCGCCTCGGTCTTGTACCGGTCGATGCGTCGAAAGTCGGTTACGCCCGCCTCGGAGATTGTGTAGTGCTGGTCGCGCAAGCGGCCGTTGCGTACCGCTGCGGCCGGGACGAGCATCAGGTCGTACGGGTTGTTCCCGAGGCCCTTGCGCCCCAGGTACGCGAACGCCTGGCCAGAGGCGATCACCTTCCTCACCTCGGCGAGGAGGGCGTCGACTTCGGCCATTGGGTCGTCCCTCCACCGCTCCGTGCCCGCAGCCGCCGGCGCGGCGCTCGGCACGGCGCTCTGCTGCTGCTGCTGCTGCTGCTGCGCCGCCCACACGCTGTGCTCCTGCGCCGGCGTCGAGTCGGACTCGCGTGGCGCCCACGGTGCCGAGAAGCTTCGTGGAACCCGAGCGGCGGTACCAGCGGCGGTACCAGCGGCGGTACCAGCGGCGGGCGGTAGCTCGCCAGCCGCGGCCGCTGCTGCTGCGCTTGCGTTCGCCTGTCTCTGCCAGCCGGCGCGGCCGAGGTCGCTCGAGAGGCTCGTGGCCCGCCCGAGGCCCACGTTAGGCACGCTGCTGCCGGGAGGCGCTGCGGCTGAAGGAGGCATGGCGCCGGACCACGCGACGCGGCCCATCGAGGGCGGATACATGGAGCCCTCGGTCGGAGGCGGCACGGGCGGCACGGCTGAGGGAGGCATGGCGCCGGCAAAGACGGCCGCACCGGCTTGGCCGGAGGCGGGTGCCGACGGCCGCAGCAGGCGGCAGCCGATGGCCGGCGGCTGAGGCACGTGGCGTGGCACGTGGCTCGCACTCGCCGGCCGAATGCGGCCGACGGAGATGGCGGCAGTGGTGTACGCAGGCGGCGGCGGCTGCTGCGCTAGCTGCTGGTACTCGTCCGATGTGTGGTTGTTGGCTGCGGAGCGGGCGGAAGCGGCGCTCGCGGGCCGGCTCACTGGCCGGCTCGCTGAACTGAGAGACAGCACCGACGAGAGCGGCTGCACGGCGGCGCCCGGCAGAGGTTTGGAGGTGCTCGGCGTCACGAGCCGCGATGGTGCGATGGAGAGCGCCTTCGCATTCGAAGCGAGTGGCGCGGCAGGAATGGCGGCGTTCATGCGCGACGAACATGGCTGGCTCATCGACGGCGGCGGCGCCTGGGCTCCCACTGCCATTGCCGCCAGCCCGGGCTCCTGGCCGCCGGCAGTCTGAGCTTGGCGAATCCGCGCGCCGATGGTGCCTCCGGCGCCGCTGCAGCCGGATGGGGCTGGCTGGCGGTCCGATCTGGTCTGAAACGGTGGGGTCGTGTTGAACATTGCGAGGTTGACGTTGGTGCTCGCTTCACTGCACAGAAGACAACTCTCGCGGCAGTCCAGCGCGGCGCGAAAGTTTACACTGTGAACGTTGGTTCGTCACCAGAGGAGGTACATGTAGCACGTTTGTCTGTCTAGGGAAGCCCGGGGTGACGCTCAGATGCCAAGTTTGGACGACCTCTGGATTCTTGCGCCCTCGTTCGTTCGTGTCGCTTGTAGTCTCGGAGTCTCTTCTAAAGGCTCCTGGGCCTAGGGCGTGATGCTGCGAGCCATCTGCCGCATGCCCTCGCTCCGGCACGCCTACCGCCACTTCTGCTCATCGCCTCCGCTCATAACCAAATCCAGCGGGCTCTTGTATCGGGACATCCATGTTCCCGAGAAGGCGGAGAAGATTGCGACCAACAACGTATCCGTCGCCGTCCACTACACAGGCCGGCTCGAAGACGGCACGGTGTTCGACTCCTCGGTGCAGCGCGGCACGCCCTTCCGGTTCATGCTCGGCCAGCGCGAGGTGATCAAGGGCTGGGACGAAGGCGTGCACGGAATGCGCGTAGGCCAACGTAGGCAGCTCGTCATCCCGCCGCACTTGGGATACGGCGCGCGCGGCGCTGGGCCCATTCCGCCCAACGCGTTGCTGCACTTTGATGTGGAGCTCGTTGATGTTGGCGCGCCAGATACCTCATTGCTCGGCCGGCTGACTACGCTGCTCAAGGCGCTGCCCTTCAAGTGAACACCAATAAATAGATATCATAGTTTCGAAACAATACCAGTGCCTAACCTTGCTTGCTTTACATGTCAAAGTGTCGCGCTTGCCCTCCGAAGTTCGTCGATGAGCGCGTAAAGCACACGCCCCGGGGAGGCACCGGACCATGTCGGTGTTGGAAGTGTGTAGTCCTGTAGAAGACGGAAGCAAGGTACCAAGGAAGCAGTGTTTCGTGTCCTGAATAACAAATACCACTACAGCGCGGGTGTATAGGGCCGCGCTGGGAACCTATACACAGAGGGCCGCTCTCGGACAAAGTTGACCTTTCTTCCGTTCTCGTGAAGTGATCACAACTAATCTCCGATCGCACGCAATGTTGCTCTCCGTGACACTGCTGGCGCTCGGCCTCCAGCTGCCGACGTCGCCCGTACTCGAGTCGGCTCACATGGGTCGGCGTGGGGCGTGCACGCAGGCGGCAGCGGCGCTCGTGGCGACCGCGCTCGCGCCCCTCGCGGCGCACGCGGACGTGCGCGGCGTCAACGAAAACCGGCCGACGAATGAAAAGGACTGCAACGCGCTGCTCACCAGGCTCGGCTACGCACCGATGAAGGTGTCCGGAGGCTTCTCGCCCCTGGTTCAGTTCATTGGGTTCGACAAGCCCGCCAACATCGACGGCTTCAAGGCCAAGGAGCGCGCCTTCCAGTCGCCGCTGCTCGTGCGCTTCCTTTACCCGAGCGGCTGGCTGGTTGAGTCGCCGTCGGTGACTGAGAACGGCGAGGCGGGCAACATCGGCGCGAACAACTACATCAAGGGCGATTCCGCCACCTTCGCCGCGGCGCCGCTGCCGAGCGGAGAGAAGCTCACGACGCTGAGCAAGCCCTTTTTTCAGAGCTGGCTCTCGTCCCAGATGACCAAGGACGTGTTCGAAGACGTCAAGGTGAAGAAGATCTCGACGGTGACGCAGCCGGACGGCACCGAGATGCTCATCATCAGCTTCGGCTACACGCTGCTCACGCGCGCCGGCTTCACCGTCCTGCGACAGGGCGTCGCAAGTGCTACAATCACCGACAATGCCGTCGTCGGCATTGTGACGGCTACCACGGCGCTTCGTTACAAGGAGCTCGAGAGCCAGCTGATGACGATCTGCGACTCGTTCCGCGCGTACCAGGTTAAGGACCCCTCCTTTGTCCTCGGCATGACGGCCTGATCTGAGCTGGCATGGAGGGCTGGCAGGCGGCATGAGATGATCTGCAGAGGAACCACACTCGCGGAAGACTGAGAGAGAGTCAGAGCGCCGGGTCGCCGCCGCGCCGTCCATTTAAACGTGATTGCATGGCGGCGTGGAGACATACACGCGAGAGCCTGACTCGGAAGAACGCACAAAGCCGCGCGCAAAAATGTTCTCGCATGTGTATGTGTCCTAGTGTACTCATGTAGGTCCTATCGTTCGAGCTACAAGCGGAGCGGCGGCGCGGCCGCCCGCGCGCGCCGACCCGCGACCGGATCCGCAGGTGCGGACGCAGCCGCCAGCCCGCTTGCCCGCCAAAACACATTCACGCATGCGCGGTTGCACACACACCTCAAAAGTGCTCGCTTTTGCTCGCGAGCACCGCGAAGCATGACGGGCGAGGCGTTGGTGGGCATGCCTTGGAGACAGCCATGCTGCAGGCGACATGGCCAACCTGCTCATGGGCGCAGCGGCGATGAGCAACCTCATGATGAGCCCGACCAGAGCACCAAGCAGGTCGCGTCACACCGCGTCAACGTCGACTTCTCAAGCTCTTGATCGATCATGTCTCGGCGCTCGAGGACGCCACCGAGTGTGCGACTTCTGAAGCTTCCAACACCATCTTCACCGCGCAGGCCTCGTCGGCAGCGCCGCAGGCCCTGCAAGCTGCTACGACGGCGGTGCAGCTGCGTGAGGCCCTCCTCGCCGCCATGCCGTTACCATGCGAGCTCGACATCGCCCAACGCCCTGACGCACGCGCCCGCCAGCGTCTGAGAGAGAGCTCAAGCAGACGGAGGCGACGGCCTCGGCCGGCACAGACACAGCCGGCGCGTGCGTGTGACAGCCTGGGCAGCCTCGCCGTCACGCATAGGTAGAGCTGGTGTAAATACCGCAGTCTGTGTCGGTGTGTGTACGATCTACGAATCGAGCCGTCCCTGAGCCGTCCGCAGCCCGCACACAGCAGCTCGTTATCCGATCACCGTTTCCCCACGCGCGCTCCATATCCCAACATGTCTACCGCGCGCCTCAAACGCGCACCACCGCGATCCACACGACCCACATACATCATAGGCATGCATGCACTTTCATCATTCATCAGAGACCCCCGCTTAGACTCACTTTCACGGGCGGAGAGGCTCATCCGCAGACCCGGGTGCGCCGCTGCGCCCGCCCGCGCGGCCCGAACGCCTGCCCCCCCCACGCATGGTCCACTGCCCCTCCACTCATGGTCCACGGCGGCACACGCCGGTCCGACTCGTCGACTGTCACGCCGCATAGCCATCGCCCGGGGAAGCGGGGTGGTACCGATCGAGCCAAAACTCGAGGTCCTCCATGTCGCCGAGCTGCTTGAGCACCAGCTCGCGGTGGTTGCTGCAGAAGGTGTTGTGCAGCTCGCCGCGCTCCCAGTCGCACGCGGGCCCGCCCGCGATCGCGAGGGCGGTCACCTTCCTGCCGGGGTTGTGCTTCTTGAGAATGTTGATCAGCATCTCGACCTTGCCCTTCCAGCCGACCTTCCACGACTCCTGGTCACCGAGCGTCATCGAGTTGAAGATGTCGTCCTTGTCGCCGGCCGCGTACTCGCCGCCGCGGCTCTCGACGAGCCGTTTCGCGCGGTCCAGCACGGACACGGGCGCCGAGGCAAGGAAGAAGGGGGAAGCAGAGGAGGAGGCGACTGCGCGCCGTTCTGGCAGCGCCGTCGCACCGCCGACGCAGGTGCTCAAGCACCGCCGCGCCGCCGCTCCCCAGTGGTTGAGGAGGAGGGAAAGGGCGGCCGGCTCGGCGGCCGGCACCATCTTGGCGGCGGCCACTCTTGCGCTCTCCGTGCTATGAGCACCGGCCTTCTCCGCCTCCGCCTTGTCGGCCGCGGCCTTCTCGGCCGCCGCCTTCTCCGCCGCCACCTTCTCCGCCGCGGCCTTGTCGGCCGCCGCCTTGTCGGCCGCCGCCTTCGCGGCCGCCGCCTTTTCGGCCGCCGCCTTGGCCGCCGCCGCCTTGTCCCACCTGTTTCGAAGCGCACGGGGAACGCACGCTGTTGGCGCTGTGCAGTGGCGCCCATCACGGCGCGCCATCGCATGCCATCAGGAAGCGCGAGGGCTTGCGAAGGGTGGGCGTGAAGGTGGCAAGGCAGTCAGTGGCAGTGGCGGCAGCAGCGCCCTCGCCGAGGACGACGGCGTGGGGCGACGGCGTGGGGCGACTGCACGCTGTCGGCGCTGAGCAGTGGCGCCCATCACGGCGCGCCCTCGCATGCCATCAGGAAGCGCGAGGGCTTGCGAAGGGTGGTCGTGAAGACGGCAAGGCAGTCAGAGGCAGTGGCAGCAGCGTGTGGCGCGGCCGGCGCGGCCAATCGCAGCCGCGACGAGTCGCAAACCAGGCCGCGAGTCCGCCGCCGACACCCGACGTGCCCACCACGGCGCGTGGGAGTGGCCCGTGCGGACTCCGTCCTAAAAT